>Ga0208449_1001544_pt1 | contig 12209 bp, 18 predicted proteins | sample MalvireepMed_s17_FD_184247 | JGI IMG/M metagenome (GOLD analysis project Ga0208449, IMG submission 184247) | Marine viral communities from the Global Malaspina Expedition - Malaspina viral metaG DeepMed_s17 (SPAdes) (version 2) | ecosystem: Environmental > Aquatic > Marine > Oceanic | place...
AAGAGACACAACGTAAAATTGATAAGGGGTTGCATATCTTAACTGACTTAAACGCTTGAAATCCGATTTAAGCCTATATTCTATAATAACTGGTAGGGTGGGTTAGGCAGCATTAGAACATGGGCTTATTTAGGCTCTCAGGAGTCTACAGAGGCAACTAAATATTAACCATAGGAGTAAATAAAATGAGATTTAAAGATATAGAATCCATTAAATATCAAAGTAGAAGTTTATATAAAATCAAGATATATAACAAAGAGTGGACTCATGCCAGCTTAATTCATAACTCGCTATTTTTCTATTTTAACCATGAGGACCTATACGATAAAAATAATAAGCAAAATAGTCCTCATATAATTAAACTACCATTTATTTAAAATGGAAATTCACTAAGGGAGAAACAGGAAATGAAAAAATTTAAGTGGACAGTTGAAATAGAAGTTGCTGAGGTTTGGGTTGCAGATGGGTTTGATATGCGTGAGGGTAACAAGGAGACTGGAACAGCAATACACGCTGCAATCAGTTCTATGTTGCCTTTTGCTTATCCAGAGGAAATTAAAGTTAAAGTCAAAAAGGCTCCTGCAATTTTTAGTGGTAGGAGGCATAATATTTAGGCTCTCAGGAGCTTAGAATAAGAGTTGAATATTAACCAGGTGAAGGCTATATAGGGAGTGGTTGGATTGGTTTAGATTGGAGATCACAGCTAGCATGAGTAACCTTGAGAAGTACATTAGAAAAGACTTACCAGATGAATTTTATGTAACTAGACTAACTGTAAAGGAGTTTAAAAAGATGCAAAACTTAGATAATGATTACTGGGATAGATTACAGGAATTAGAAAAGCTAACTAACAGATTACAAAAAGAAATCCAAGAGAACGACCTACCAGAGCAACTAAACTCACCTAAGTCTGATGAAGATTCACTAAAAGTTAACAATTTTGCTAATCGTATCTATGACTTGGGTTGCGATATTACAGATCTCTCAGAAAAACTCATGGTAGGACGAGGGGTTCAGGAGAACTATGTTGACAAAATGACTGAAGAAAGGAACTTCTATTAGTAGTATACTAGTATATACTAGTATATATAAGAAGAAGTAGAAGTATTAAACTATAGACAATCTTTAGACACTAGGAGTTAACTATGAAAAAACTATCAGTAGAAGAAGAGATTAAACGTAAATTACTAAAAGCAAAATACCAGTATCCTGCTCGTTGTACTACTTATGATAAACATGGAAATGTTACTTCCTATCGGGTAGTAACTCATAACATAAAGGCTACTGAAGAACTACAAGAGATGTATCCTTCTCTTCAAATTGAAGTAGGAAGGTTTAGACTTGGTAGAAAGATACCTCATAAAAAGTTTTCATTAGGTAAACTAGGTTATAACTGTTAAACTTAGCTTATGACAACTCATATCGAACACCGTTTAGACCTATTCTTAGAGGAAGAAGTAGATCAAATAATAGAGATAGGTGATGGTCTTGTTTTATCTGAAGGTAAGATTAAAGGTGAACGGGTAGATCATTCTATCAGAAACACTAAGATAGCTTGGATACATCCTGGAAAAGATACATGGTGGCTCTTTGATAGGGCTATCATGGTATTTAAGAGTGCCTTACCTTTTTCTGCTTTACAGTCTATGCAGTATACTGTCTATTATGACAAAGGACATTATGATTGGCATAGAGACATTGGTAATGGTGATGAGGTAATGAAAGCTAGGGTGAACGTGGGAATAGTACAGCTTTCTAGTCCTAGCGACTATAAAGGGGGAGTATTACAGCTCAAACATAAAAATGAAGTTATAGATGTTATGAAAACTAGAGGTATGGTAACTACTTTTCCTATTGATATGGAACACAAAGTAACTCCAGTTACTTCAGGAGTCAGGAAAACCTTAATAATGTGGGGATTAAAATGAAAGTAGCAATAGTAGGATTTTCTAAAACTAGCTATGATGATGTACCTTGGGATAAGCCTGGTTTTGAAAAGTGGGGTTTAGCTTGGGATCTCAACGGCTATAAGAGATACAACAGACTTTTTGATATGCACCATCCTATCTTATGGGAAGTAATGACTGCTAATCCTTTATATGAACATTACAATGGAGAAGAAATAGAGAGGAGGATCTATCGACATAAAGATTACTATGATAAGTGGTTGCCTGAGATGTGTCAGAGTAAGGACCATAAAGTTTATCTTCAGGAATCAACTCTTTCAGGGGCTATAGCCTATCCATTTAAGAAAGTAGATCGAGAAGTAGGTCACTACTACTGCTCCTCTATCAGTTACATGATGGCTTTAGCCATAGTTGAAGCTGGCATTACTCATATTGCTATCTTTGGTGTAGACATGGCTGCTGGTGACGAGTGGCAGCATCAAAGAGCTAACATGGAGTACCTGATAGGATATGCTAGAGGTAAGGGTATTAAAGTTATCCTTCCCGATAAATGTCCTCTGACTAAGTTCCAGGATCAGGCTGATAACTACGGGGCTTGTTCAGTTATGTATACCGATAGATACGGTATTCCTAAAGCTCCTCAAACTTTCAAGAGGAGACTAGATTTTAGTGATAGTGAAATCATTCATCAAGTGAGGAGAAAATGAATATAGAACCGCCCAACCCTTTAACTACATTTGGTGGCATAGGATTAGTCATTCTTTTAATTTATTTATTAGGAGTTATAACAAAATGATTAGATTATGGATCTTTATAGGGATTATTGTATGTTCAATATTTTATTATATCCAAATTCGTAGTCAATTTGAAGAAGTAATTACCAATCGAATAGAGGAGTACAACAAAGTTGACCAACAATGGAATTTTAAGCATTGTACTTCTAACTCTGATTCTAGTTGTGGGAGACTAAAATGAGTTATCAAATAGAATTAAAACAGCAAGAAACTTCAATTCGTAGTATGAAATATGTTATTACTCTACTAGTTCCAGATGGGAAGTTTATGATGGGTATAGGAAAGTGGAGTGGTGGTAGTAAAAAAGAAGCAATTAAAAAAGCTAAAGAATATGCAGAAAGATATGATTGTAGAATCACCTATGAGTGGCTTCAGACAGCCACCATGTTGTCACAAAAAAGAGATACTTATGTTAATGAAGAACACAATGTAAGAGCTGACTCATAAAGATGAATGAAATACTGATTACTTTAACTTTGTTAATACCTCCAGCTTCCAAGGGAGTGCATTGGGGAATAAATGAAATCCCTAATCAATTAGTGGTTACTTATAAGTCTGGAGTAAAAGCCAGTTATAGTGCTATCCAAGTTCCTTGTCATACTAAGCCTACTAAGGAGGGGTGGGCTGTGTACCATAGTCTATCTATGGGGCAGGAAGTTTGTTACTTAACAGACACTAACTATCCTATGATGGTAAGAGGTCCTTGGAAAACTATGACTCAAAAAACATATCAACCAAAATGATTACTAATTATCTAATAGAGTTCACCTTGACAGTATGGGCAGCTTGGTCTGTCAGGCTTGTTAATAGACAGTCCAAGTATGCCTTGTACTCAGGAATCCTATGTAACTTCTGCTTTCTAGCATGGTGGGTTTTCACCCAGCAATATGGCTTCCTGGTGGGAGACTTTGTGTTTACCGCCATGTATTCAAGAGAACTGTATAGGAGCCTAAAAGGTAGGTGCTAGACCCTTAGGCAACCCATAATAATGGATTGTACGGCTTCTCACGAGGTCAAAATTTCATAAAAAAGGTAAAAACCTATGCTACAGCGACAAAAAGACCTAGAAGCTGAAATGGTAGCTCTTGGGATTAAAAGGTTTCGAGAAGAAAACAGGCAAGCTAAGAAGGGTAAGCACGAGTCCACTACTCCTGCTGGAGTCCAGTTTTTAAGGAAAGGTGTGGCTAAAGTAGAGAAGAGAGTTAATGAATTAAAGAAAAATTATAATGAAGGTACTCCATATAAATATCCTACCGATGCAGTAGAGAGACTATTCGAGCTACCAAGCGATGTCATGTCCTTCCTAAGTTTAAAAGCGTGTGTGAACCATCTCTCTACTCCTGTCAAACTCGTAAAGGTAGCAAATGAGTTGGGGTCTTTCTTAGAAGATGAAGCTAGATTCAGATTCTTTAAAGACTCCAATCCTGCCCTTTACGGTGTCATTATGAGGGACTTAAATAAACGTACTACTAACTACCGTAAACAGAAAAGAGTTCTGGTACATTCTTCTAATAAAGCTGGAATAGAATGGAAGAGCTGGCTGCCTGGAAATAAGGTTAGGTTAGGTCAAATGATGGTAGAGCTGGTATGCGAAGCTACGAAGTTATTTAAAGTAGATCTATATAATAATACCAGCGGTCAAAAAAGAAAGAGTGTCTACTGGCTTGAAGCTACTGAGGAATCTCTGAAATGGATAGACAAGAAGAATTCTATTTGTGAATTATATAATCCAGTTAAACTACCTTGCCTAATACCACCTAGAAAGTGGGACTCAGTTTATTCAGGTGGCTACTACACCTACACTCATATAAACCTAGTGAAAACTATGGATCACTCCTACCTTGAGATGCTGGAAAAGCATGATCTCAAAGAAGTCAAGAAGGCTGTAAACATAGTCCAAGAGACAGGGTGGAGAATAAACCAGGAGACTTTTGAGGTAATGGATGATCTGTTTAATTCACGGGCAAGCTGCAAGGTCATTCCAGAATTTTTAGAGAGAACTATGTTAGAACCTTATCCAAAAAAAGGAACCAAGGAAGAACAAATAGAATGGAAAAGGCTGGCTTCTCTTATCCATGCAGATAACATAAGATTAAAAACCAAGAGAATACAATTCAGTCAACTCATGTGGACCGCAAGAAAGTTCAAGGATGAGAAGACATTTTATTTTCCACACACTTTAGATTTCAGGGGAAGAATGTATGCTAATACGGCATTCCTGAATCCACAAGGGGAAGACTCAGCTAGAGGACTCCTGGAGTTCTCTGCTGGTAAACCTCTAGGTGACTCAGGTTTCCCTTGGTTACAGGTCCACCTAGCTAATTGTTATGGCCATGATAAGGTGTCTTTAGAAGCAAGAGTAGAGTGGGCAGAACTACATGATTGGGCTATAACAAAGGTGGGTGAAGAGCCTTTAATTAATAAGTGGTGGATGGATGCAGATAAACCTTGGCAATTCCTGAGAGCCTGTATTGAATATGTCAAAGTTAAAACAGATCCTGAGTTTGTCAGTCATCTACCTATTACTGTAGATGGTTCTTGTAATGGCTTGCAACACTTCTCAGCTATGTTAAGAGATGATGTAGGAGGCAAGGCTGTAAACCTTACTATGACTGATGATCCTCAAGACATTTATGATATTGTTAAAGATAAGGTTAGAGAAAAAGTAAAAGCTGATCCTGAAGCTATAGTTTCAGACTTGGATATAAATAGAGCACTCGTTAAAAGACCTGTTATGACTACTCCTTACGGGGCTACTCTTTATGGAATGAGAGAACAGATATACGAGGAGCTGAAGAAACAATTAGACAAAGGAATAGTTTTTTCTACAATTTCTAAAGACAAAGACTTGTGGGTTTTCTGTAAATACTTAGCTACTGTAATTTATGAATCTATAGGAGAAGTAGTAGTGTCGGCTAGGGAAGGTATGGATTGGCTTCAAGAGTGTGCTAGAGTTTTGAGTAAAGATGCTAAACCTATCTACTGGACCGTACCTACAGGATTTATAGTGAAACAGAAATACCTAAGACCCATAGTTAAAGAAATACGAACAATTATAAATGGTAAAGTTGCTTCTTTATATTCTGCACATGGAGTTGGTGACAAACTAGATAAACATAAACAGACTAATGGTATAGCTCCTAACTATGTTCATAGTATGGATGCTTGTCATTTAATGAAAACTGTTAATCTATCTTATACTGACATTCAGAGCTTTTCTATCGTTCATGATTCATTTGGTACTCATGCTTGTGATATGGAACGCTTAAGTGACAACTTAAGAACAACTTTTATTGAGATTTATAAAGAAGATGTCCTTCAGAAATTTGCAGAGGAGCAAACGGCTACTCCTTCTATTTGTAAAAATACTTTTCCTAAAATTCCAAAATACGGTAAGTTAAACATCAATGAGGTGAACAATGCAGAATTCTTCTTCAGTTGACATGGCGAATGTCAATGTTAAAAAGGTAGCACAAGGTATGATGAGAGTAGTAGACAGTTTGGATGGTTTTACTAAAGCTGAGAAGTATGCTATACTTGCAGCAGTATTCAACTGTTTATATTTAAATAAAATGGTCAAAGAAAGGAGCATTAGTGACGTAATGGAAATGATAGGCAAGATGAGAAGGGATTGTAAGTTTAAACAAATTCCTGAGTTTGGTGGAGCAGAAAAATATATAATAGGAGAACTATAATATGGCTAATAAATTACCAATTCATGTAACACCTATAGGAACCGCAGCATGGCCTTGGTTGAATACCCCTGATACTCGTTTTGATGCAGATGGTGTTTATCAAGTCAAGATGATTTTCAACAAGAAGGATATTAAATCCATTCAAGGGGTAGTAGACCCTTTGATGAATGGTGGCAAACATAATCCTGTTAAACCTGAGATGGATGATCAGGGAAAACAGACAGAAAATTATGTTGTTAACTTTAAATTGAAAGCTAAAGTTAAAACTAAGAGTGGAGACACCTTTACTCAGAAGCCAATACTCCTGGATACTGTTGGAAATCGTGTATTGAATCCAGTAGGAGCTGGCAGTAAGTTAAAGATAGCATATCAGGCTGTCCCTTTTAATCAGGGGGCTGGCGGTGTTACTTTGCGTATGCAGAAGGTTCGTATTGTAGACTTAGTTGAATATACTAAGCAAGATGATGTTGATTGGGGGAAGGATGAAGGTAGCTTTGTGGGAACAGTAGCTAAAGATTCTGATTCTACTGATGATGAAAATGAGGACTTCTAAAATGCCTAGTTATGAATTTTGTAATAACATGGACCAAGAGATGATAGCTAATAAACTCCGCAATTTAAAAAACGAGGAGTTAGCGGTTTTGGTTGAAAGTGTGTTGATTATGATTACTTGTGGACACTTTCCACAAGAAGCATTTCATGAGGTTCGATCAGTACAAAAGTTATTACTTAATCTCAAAGTTAGTGCTCAAGAAGATGAAACGTACAACTAGAAGGCAGAGGTACAGGGGTATACGAGAGGGCTACAGAAGTGGCTTAGAAGAACGAATAGCCAGCCAGTTAAAGGCTTCTGGTGTAGCCTATTCTTACGAGAAGGAAAAACTCAAGTATATCCCTGTACCGAAGCACTATACACCTGATTTTATTTTAGTGGGAAAAAACAAGAAGATCTATATTGAAACTAAGGGTAGGTTCTTGGCTAAGGACAGGACTAAACATCTTTTAGTCCAAGAACAACACCCTGATATAGATTTAAGATTTGTTTTTACTAATTCCAGGCAGAAGTTATACAAGGGTTCATCTACCACTTATGGTAGGTGGTGTGACAAGCATGGATTTATCTATGCGGAAAGGAGTGTGCCTGATTCATGGTTGAGAGAAATAAAAAAGGAGTAGTACACGAGCCGTGTCCAAAATGTCATTCTAAAGATAATTTAGCGAGGTATCCAGATGGTCATGCGTATTGTTTCGGTGATAATTGTGATCATTATGAGCCTAGTGGTAATACAGTTGATGTTCCACATATTTCAAGCTCCAACGGTGTTTTTAGACAGGGTGTTTATGAACCCTTGGGAAAACGTGGAATCTCAGAAGAAACTTGCAGATTTTTTAAATACCAAGTAAGTTACGATAATAATAAGAAGGTTCATATTGCTCCTTATTTTAATGAGGAGAACAAATTAATAGCCCAACAGTTAAGAACTAAAGATAAAGATTTCCCGATTTTAGGAGAAACTAGAGACTTAGGTTTATGGGGAAGACAATGCTGGACTTCTGGAAAACGTATTGTCATAACAGAAGGACAGATAGATACTATGTCTGTAGCTGAGGTTCAGCGTTGTCAGTACCCTGTAGTATCTATTCCAAACGGTGTAGGATCGGCCTGTAAAGCTATAGCTAAAGACTTGGAGTGGTTGTTAGGTAGTTTTGAAGAAATAGTATTAATGTTTGACAACGACTCTCAAGGTAATAATGCAGCTCGTAAGGTAGCAGAACTTTTCCCACCAGGCAGATGTAAAATAGCCTCTCTCCCCCTTAAAGACCCTAACGATATGCTCTTAGCTAATCGTGGATCTGATATTATCAACGCTATATTCAGAGCTTCAGTTTACAGGCCCGATGGAATCATAGCAGGAGAAGATACTTGGGACCTAGTGAGCACTCCTATGCAAGCTGCTGATATGCAGTATCCTTGGCAGGGACTTAATAACCTTACTTTGGGAGCTAGAAAAGGTGAACTCGTTACGTTTTGTGCAGGAACAGGGGCTGGAAAATCTACCGCTGTTAAAGAAATTGCATCATACTTCCTCTCAAAAGGAGAAACAGTTGGTTATATTGCTCTTGAAGAATCTGTACGTCAGGCAGCCATTGACTTCATGTCAATCGAAGCCAATGAAATGCTCCACCTAAAGGATAATTTAGAAGAAAAATTTTTACGGGATATATGGGAAAAAACATTAAATACAGGGAGGCTTTTTCTTTATGATCATTGGGGCAGCATGGATGGAGAAGTTCTCTCTAACCGTATCCGATACTTAGCAAGGAGTTGTAATGTTTCTTGGATTATCGTTGATCATATTTCTATTATGATTAGTGGTATTGAAAGTGGGGATGAAAGAAGACTCATAGATAACTTGATGACTAAATTGAGATCTCTTGCAGAAGAAGTAAACTTAGGTATCTTTATTGTATCTCACTTAAGAAAACCAGCAGACGGGAGAGGCCATGAAGACGGCAGACAAATCTCACTTAATGACCTTAGAGGGAGTGGAAGCATCGCTCAGCTTAGTGATTTTGTGGTTGGACTCGAAAGAAATCAACAAGAAGAAGGCGAAACAACTGTTAGAATACTCAAAGCAAGGTATAAGGGAAGTTCGACAGGAGTTGCAGCGAGACTATACTACGACAGGGAAACAGGTAGGCTGAGAGAATGTGAATATATTGAAGAGGTATTTTAAGTATGAATATAATATTTGATTTGGAAACCGATGGTTTACTTCCAGATGTCTCCAAGATCCATTGTTTAGCTATGACAGTAGAAGGAGCACGAGCTTCTCAGGTGTTTGCCAATGAGTACCCGTATGACAATTTAGAACAAGCCTTAGAGATCATGTCCAATGCTGAAGGTTTGACAGGACATAATATATTAGGATATGACCTACCCGTACTAAAAAAACTTTTAGGTTGGACTCCTAACAAGGAGACAAAGATAAATGATACTTTAGTAGTGTCACGCTTAGTTTATTCTAATATGATGATCTTAGATGCTAAGAAGAAACGTATTCCTACCAAACTCTATGGTTCTCATAGTTTAAAAGCTTGGGGTTATCGGTTAGGGATGTTAAAGGGTGAATTTAATAATGACACTACAGATTGGTCTACATTTACTGAAGAAATGGCAGACTATTGTGCTCAGGATGTTGGTATAACATCTACACTTTTTGATCGTTTATATGAACTTGAATGTTCTGATGAAGCCATCAAGTTAGAACATGAGTTTGCTTCTTTAATCCAACGACAGGTTGAAAATGGTTTCTCTTTTGATGTTAAGAAGGGACAGAATTTATATGTAAATCTTCTCAAGCAACAAGAACAAATTGGAAGTAGGTTAAAGAAACGGTTTGGTAGTTGGTATAGGGACTTGGGAACTTTTACTCCTAAGAAGGATAACAAGGCTAAAGGTTATACTGCTGGTCAAAGTTTTAACAAGGTAGAAAAGGTAGACTTTAATCCTAATAGCAGGGACCATATAAGTTATAAGCTTCAGAAAGATTATGATTGGAAACCTAAAGACTTTACTCCTAATGGTAAACCTAAAATTGATGAGACAGTTTTAAAGTCTCTTCCCTATCCAGGTTGTGATGAGTTGTTTAATCATTTCTTGTTGTCTAAAAGAATATCTCAATTAGCTGAAGGTGACAATGCTTGGTTGAAACTGGAGAAAGAGGGGAGAATCTTTGGGAATGTAAACACTAATGGAGCTGTTACTGGTAGATGTACTCATTCTTATCCTAATATAGCTCAAGTTCCTGCTGTTTACAGTCCTTTTGGCAAAGAGTGTAGAGAATTGTTCAAGGCTTCTAAGAATAAGGTGTTAGTTGGTTGTGATGCTGACGGCCTAGAGCTTAGAGCTTTAGCAGGATACTTAAAAAGATATGATAATGGCAAATATGCTACTGCTGCTGTTGAAGGAAACTCAAAAGATGGAACTGACATTCATTCTATCAATCAAAAACTAGTGGGATTAGAGTCACGAGATACTGCCAAGACATTTTTCTATGCTTTTATTTATGGAGCAGGAAATGAAAAGTTAGGTAAGATCTTAGGGACTAATATTCGTGGTGGTAAACAAGCTAGGATGAAGTTATTGAACGGTGTTGATGGCTTACTTAAATTAACTGAAGCTGTCAAGCAAGTTTACCGCAGGAGAGGACACCTTATCGGTTTGGACGGGAGGAGACTCCATGTACGTTCAGAACATTCTGCTTTAAACACCTTACTTCAAAGTGCTGGAGCTGTGCTTATGAAGAAAGCTTTAGTTCTTTTGGATGAAAGGCTTAAATTTTTAGGTTTTAATGCTCCTGAAGATTATGAATTTGTAGCTAATATTCACGATGAGTTTCAAATTGAATGTAAGGAGAGGTATGCCAAAAGATTTATTGGACCCCAAGCGGAATCAGCCATTAAAAGGGCTGGAGAATACTACGAATTTGGATGCCCTCTTAGTGGAACGTCTAAAATTGGAAGAAATTGGGCTGAAACACATTGATACATTTGACAAACTAGTAGCTTTTTGTAACGGTTTTTATAAGTTTTTATTATCAAAAAATCCTTACACTCATTATGATGTTGCTAAGTACAGGGCATATTCCAGACATTGTAGAATGTACCTATTTGTTTTGTTTAAAAATTTCAGGTGTGAGCAGTGTGGTACAGTTAATACTAAAAGAGCATTGAATTTTCATCATGAGAATTCTGAAGAAAAACGAGATAAAATATCAAGATTAGTGTGGACAGAATCTTTTAGAAAAAGTTTACCCGAACTTTTCAAGTGTATATATTTATGTGATGAGTGTCACTACCAAGAACATTTAAAGAAGGGAGATTATTATGGGTACTTTGAGACTATTGATAGATGGAGACATACTTATATACAAAGCGTGTTGGGCAGTACAGACAGTAGTACATTGGGATGATGGAATTTTAACAACAGCTACTAGTACAGAAGCATTAGCAGCTCAGGCTAATCTAATGATTCAGGATTGGCAGGAGAAACTAGGAGAGGGAAAAGAAGTTACTACGATTATTTGTTTTTCAGATAGAGGAAATAATTTTAGGCGAAAAATTTTTCCAGATTATAAGTTAAACCGAAAAGATAAGAAAAAGCCTCTAGGATATAATCATCTGGAGACTTATCTTAAAGAACATTATGTAACTAAGACTCAACCCATGTTAGAAGCTGATGATGTCTTAGGTATCCTTGCTACTGATAAAAAGTTTAACAGAAATATAATTATTTCTATTGATAAGGATATGCTTACGATTCCTTGTGAGTATTATAATATGGATTCAGAAATTACTGAGATTGTAGATGAGAAGACGGCTGATCATATGTTTTTCTTTCAGACTTTAACAGGGGATTCGGTAGATAATTACAAGGGGTGTCCAGGAATAGGTCCAAAGAAAGCTACAGAACTCCTTCTAACTAAAGGGGTTAAGTGGCAGACCATTATAGATGCTTATGCAAAAGCAGGATTGACTGAAGATCATGCTTTAACTCAAGCTAGGGTTGCTAGAATTTTACGAACTCAAGATTATAATTTGGAAAAAGAGGAGATTAAATTATGGAGTCCTTCAAAAAAAATGTAAAAGGTTATAATATGATTAAAGAAGCTGTGTCTCCACCACATTATGCAAGGTGGGATGTTGAGCCTGTCAGTTTTATTATGAGAAATAGAATTCCTTATGCTGAGGGTAATGTGATAAAGTATGTGATGAGGCATGATATGAAGGGTGGAGTTGAGGATATTAAC
>Ga0208449_1001550_pt1 | contig 12170 bp, 6 predicted proteins | sample MalvireepMed_s17_FD_184247 | JGI IMG/M metagenome (GOLD analysis project Ga0208449, IMG submission 184247) | Marine viral communities from the Global Malaspina Expedition - Malaspina viral metaG DeepMed_s17 (SPAdes) (version 2) | ecosystem: Environmental > Aquatic > Marine > Oceanic | place...
CTACAGATCCTTTTATTCCATTTTTTAACAGCTGTAATCCGTGCAACGCAGGCCAACAGTTACGTTTAAATTTAGTGAGTCCAAAAATTGCATACCAAAAAACCAGTGCTATCCAGGTGATAGATCCTTCCGGAACCAACGGTGATGAATATTTTAGAATTACAGAAGACGGTTATTATACTTTTGAGATTCAAACGTCAATAACTTTGAATCAAGCCCTGAAGTATTATATCAATTTTTATATGCAGAATAACAAAGCAGATACTACTACTGAAACTGACATTTTAAGAATATACGCCGGAATTCCGGCAGGAGGAGAACCTGCCAATCAAAATATAGGAGCTCCCATTACCTTTAAAGATGTTAAATACTACAATGCCGGTGATGAAGTCTATTTTGCCTTTCAACCTGCTTTTTATATCAATGCTATCATCGCCAATGGAAGACCTACCGGTGCTTCCTATGCTGCGCAGCTTACCGTGATGCGATTTACCGACTAATTTTGGCTGTTACGTTTAGCTTTAGTAACAATTGTGCTTATCTTTCTCATTGAAATCTAAAAATTCTGTTCAATGCTTAAGCAATTTCTAGGCGTGCTGATGCTCTGCTTCATTTTTGGTAAAACCGTATCGGCTCAAACTTCTTATGAAGCCGAAATCCTTCAATTTCAAAACGACTTAAATGCTGAATATAAAAACCCGGAAGAATCGCCTTTAACTCCAAAAGAGCAAAAGGAATTTAAAGGACATAGCTTCTACCCTATCGATTCGACCTATCGGGTTCTGGCGCAATTTCAAAAAATAAAAGATCCGGAAGAAATTCAATTTCCAACCTCATCAGGTGCGATCAAAACCTATGATACCTATGCCCTTGCTACTTTTGAACTGAAAGGAAATACTTATCAATTACCTATATATCAAAGTCACGCGCTACGCCAAATGAAGGAATACAAAGACTATCTCTTTTTACCCTTTACCGATTACACCAGCGGTGTGGAAACCTACGGCGCTGGTCGATATATAGATCTCAGAATCCCCGAAGGCAACACGATTGTGATTGATTTCAACAAAGCGTACAACCCCTTTTGTGCGTATAGCCCAAATTATTCGTGTCCCATTCCGCCGGAAGCCAATGATCTAAAACTTGAGGTAAAAGCAGGAATACGAGGACCTGAAGGGCATTGAATCCTGAATTATGACGAGAATAATCCAAGCTACCTTTATCTTCTTCTGGTCGTGTACTGCTTTTGCTCAAGTAAACAATCATATCTATCAGTTGAATGAAATTCATAATCTTTTAACTGAAGATGTAAAACATATTCTGGACACAAAACTTGAGAATAAAAAAGTAGTTTTTCTGGGTGAGTCTGAACATCATATTGGTTCAGACCTTCTGGCAAAAACAGAATTCGTAAAGTACTTAGTGCTTGAACAGGGATATAGAGATATAGCTTTTGAAGGAGATTTCTTTGGTCTTTATTTTGATCACAATAAGGAAAACTTATATTCTTTTTGGTCTAATTCTGTCCAGTGTAAGGAGCTTTTTGAATTTCTTAAAAAATATGATGTGACCATTTGGGGCTTTGACAATCAGATGGGTTCAGGATATACCTACCTAAATTTCACTGACAAACTGCGTGAATTTCTCAATCAAAATTCAATCTTCATTGAAAATGATTTTATTACTAAAGTTGAACTATATATTAAAAATAGAAAGGAACTATCGAAGGTTTTAAATAAAACCGATTTAGATTATCTAATCGCTACAACTAAAGAACTTTTAAAAAAGGATTCTGTACTTGAAAATCAACTTTGGTTTCAAATCTTAAGTAGCTTCAAAAGTGATATTCAAATTCATTCAACTCATAAAAGCAATAAAAAAGGTATCCCACTTAGAGATACTCAAATGGCTAGTAATCTTAATTTTCTTACAGGAACAATGCCCAATAAAAAGTTTATCGTTTGGCTTGCTAATGCGCATATGGCTAAATATGAGTATGAATTTATGAGAGGTCAAACGATGGGAGCTCAGTTTGTGCATATGAATCCCGAAATTTCCTATCATATTGCGACTTCTTCAATTTATATGCCTTATAGGAAAGAAAAATGGATAAAGCGATCTAGTGAAAATGACAAAAACCTACTACATCTATTACCTACAACTGAAAGGAATTACTTCATTGACTCAAAGCAATTGATCTCTGAAAGACCGAAATATGCTGAAAAAGAATTTGAAGGAATGTTCAATCTTAATAAAGCTAAAACCAACTGGTTTAAGCATTTTGATGCTTTGATTTTTATTTCAAAAGGAGAAAGAGTAAAATATATGCGGTAGCTTGCTAAGCACTCTTCATTGCTTCTAATTCTTTGACGTCTTTAGCCAAAAGCATTTTTAGGATCGCGACGGTTTGTTTGGCGGCTTCTTCCGGCTGCAGCGCCGTATCAGAGATCCCGGAAACTACGCGTGAGATATCGTGATCTACCCAACGCTTTTTTGACCAACTGGCTGCCGGAGCAGCGGTGAGATACGCAGAGAAATTATGATGCCCGCTCCCGGGGCGTTCCCCGATGATGTGAACAATTGCTTTGTTCCCGACAAAATTATCGGCTCCAAACAAATGTTCGCCACAGGCATAACCCGCACGCACCCTACCGTGCGTGATCACCAGATTTTTAGCACTCGTAGTATAGCCTTCTTTACCGAGTTGGTCTTTAAGTGTATTCAAAAACGGAAGTAAATGACCATCATCCATCAAAGCTCGGGCATTGAGGCCGTCTGAAATGATGATCTGGACATCTGGAATCTGATTCCAACTATGGCGCAGTTCTTTGAGTTTGCGGGTGGCATCGAATGACAACTCTTCCCCACTTTCAGGATGATACACATAATCTTTTCGATCTTCTGAGCGGGTTTTGATCAATAAAGCCTGCGCTATTGAAGCTGCAAAAGACGCATCCATTGGCGTCCATAAACTTTCCTTAGCGTCTTCATATAACTTTTTAACTTCGGCTTCTAATGCCGGATCCAAATCCCAAACATGCTCTCCAAAACCTTCAGCAATCGCTACTCCCCGATCTCGAATTTCTTTTAAGGTATTATCAGCTTCCTGATAAATTTCAGCTTTGCTGCGGGTATCGCCTTTGGCTTGCTTAAACTTATAATACACCCATTTTGGATCCCCAAAATGCGCTGTAGGTTTGCCTTCGGCATCTATAACTTCTAGCTTTTTAAAAAACTCCCACATCGCATCATTGATCTTGTAACCAAACTTTTCGCGAATGTGCACATGGTCAGCAAAAGAGGTAGTGAGATAACTCAACATCGGATCGTTTTTTGTGGGCAACGCCATCAAATAAGCAGGGTTTGCAGGCATCACTTGTTCTATACACCAACTCAAATCTTCTAACGAAACATCCATATGCAAGGTGGAACAAATATCGAGACCAATCGTTAGGCCGTGCAATTTGCCCATAACCGTATCTTCAAGACAGCATCGTACGAGTTGTTCCTTGGTCTTAAAAACTTCGGGACCGATAAATCCTGCAACATCATTTACGTGTACCCACGGCTGTGGACCTTCCGGGTTTTGTGCTTTCAATTGTTCTTGAAGTGCTCTCACAAAACCATATTTGCGCGACTCGTGCAAGACCATATCAAAGCCTGATCCGTGCCCGTTAGTAAAATCGGCGCCTTGCCCGGTTTCGGCATATAAACCGAAACGCCCGTTGCGCTGCCGGGTATACTCTTGCATCTTATCAAGGCTCACGTCAAAGGTTTTATTGGCCGCAACTGTACCTGCCAAACTTTGAAACCAGATTCCCGTAGTGCCGGGATACTTTGCTTCTACTTCAGCCTGCACGTCGATATGCGATAGCACGCAGTTAGACAACGTATCTTCTAACTCAAAAGTGGTTAAAATATCATAAAGCGCGGCTTCTATTTTTGCTACGGAAACCGGATCGCTAGACACCGGATTGGTCCCAAGTACCAAATCTCCCACAGCATACGACCAGGCATCAAAAACCTGCCAGATAATATCATCGGTATTATCGGTTGGGGAATTGGGTTGAACCCGGGCGCTCAGATAACCTTTACTACCTATTTTGCTTCCAGCTAACGGATTGAAAACCTTTTGACCTACCAGAATAAGTTCGTCATTAGACATCAACTTAACTACACAACCGATCACATCACTGCTCAAGGCCGGCATAATGCGTTTGACCTCAGCTTCCGGTTGTTCCAGAATAAAGGTTTTAAGGTCTAAAACGCTAAAGGATTCCAATTCGGGAGGAGCAGTCGCTGTGGTTTCTCGCACCAGATCATACAAGGCATCCTGAAAAATTAAGTGCTCATCAATAGATACAATTTTGGTATTGCCTAGCAATTCACGGGCTGTCGCTCTACTCGCATCATCTGCCGCAGCAAGTCCCAAAGTCAAATCACCTTCTTTAAATGCGTTAGCAGCACCTATGATCTTTCGATAGAGATCGGTATCGATCTTGCCTTGATTACGCTGCAAATATGCAAAGATATCCTCGCCCTTCTTGGCAGGTTGGAGTTGAACCCGTTTTAGCGGTTCGCCATCATCCCCAATAAAATTACATCCGCTGAATAAAAGTGTTGCCGTGCTCATAAGTCCCATCTGAATTAAAAAATGCTTTCTAGAAATTGCTTCCATAGTGTTCCATGTCTTCTCTTAAAGTTAGAAAAAAAGCTTCCGCAGTTTGTTGCCAAAGCGTTAAATCAACCTGATTTTATGGATTTTACAAAATACCAAGCCTAAAATAAGATTATAGAAACCGAAGCTTCGCTTTAGCAAAACAATTAAGACAAGCAGTAAAGTCTTTAGCCTTTGGCTAACAAAAAAAGCCCTGAAATCTAACGACTTCAGGGCTCTTTTTGAAAGATCAATAAGCTTAAAGTTCTTTAACCAAAACTACATTGAGGTAATACATTTTTTCAATACGATCTGGCGTTAACAGGTATTGATTTTTCATCGTAATATCTACCGCTTTCCAGGTATTTGCTACCGGAAAGATTTTCAGCTCCTCGTGCGTACCTACCAGGCTTAAGGGCAAATCAAAATCTTCAATACAGTTGACATAGCGGTATTTGATCTGGCTATTTTCAGCATCTACAAAAAGTTCTAAAGTTGGAATCTCAGTCTTAGTCAAATACTGCTCAAAAACTTTAGAATAATCAAAGTCGGCTTTCCGCGAAATATAATCCTGTACCTCACTACCATCAACCGTTTTATTATGAAAAGTCTGATTCAATCCGGCCAAAATATTTCTGAACAATTGATCGTTATTGATGCTGTGTCGAATGCTGTGCAGCATATTTCCGCCTTTGGGATACATATCACCACTTCCCTGAGCATTTACGCCATACGCGGGAATAATAGGCGTTTTATTGCCAATCCCTTGTCGAATGCCATAATTGTATTCATTTGCAGCTTCAGGACCGTAGTTATAATCTACAAATAAGGTCTCGCTGTAATTGGTAAAGCTTTCGTGAACATACATATCGGCGAGGTCGTTTGTGGTGATGTTGTTTCCAAACCACTCGTGACCACTTTCGTGAATGATGATAAAATCCCAGGTCAACCCCAATCCGGTACCTGAGCCGTCACGACCGCGATAGCCGCCGGCATAGTAATTTCCGTAAGAAACCGCCGATTGATGCTCCATTCCGGTATTGTCTACTTCTATCAACTTGTAACCATCCTCATAAAACGGATACGGTCCAAACCAATACTCAAAGGCATTCAGCATATTATGCACTTCCTTAGGCATATACTCTTTAGCTTTTTCCAAGTTGTAATCCAGTACCCAATAATTGAGATCAAGATCGCCTTTTACACCCGGATACACCTCTTTAAAATTCTCGTAATGCCCGATATAGGGAATGATGGTATAATTACTTATCGGGTTTTCAACGCCCCATTTATAACTCGTAGTACCATCTTGATGTTCGGTTTTATCGAGTAAGCGACCGTTAGCCACAGCAGTCAACGCATCAGGAACACGCATCGTTAACGAAGCACCACGATCGGGTTCGTCGCTTTGATGATCTTTATTGGGATACCAGATAGAAGCGCCCAAACCTTGACATGTGACGGTCATCAATGGTCGGCCTTCTGCATCTTTAGAAAACGACCAGCCACCATCCCAAGGTGGTCGTACAGCCACGTGCGGATTTCCACTGAAAAAGATCTTTACCGTATGTTCAGAATCTAATTCCTGCGGAAGCGTATTGACCCAATACACATTGCCTTCTCTTTTAAATTGTAGTTCGGTTGCATCGTCAAAAAGAATGCGGTCGATAACCAGCGGTTCTTGCAAATCGATCTGCATCACATCAGGATGCTTTTCCTGAACCACTTTATAAGTAATTTGATTTGCGCCGGAAGTAAATTGCTTATCATAATCGGGTTGCACCTCAATATCGTAGCGCATTACATCCCACCACGCTCGTTGTGGAGTAATGCTTCCACGTAAACTATCGGCTCTTGTAAATTCTTGTGCAGCGACAGAAAGACTCAAAATAAGGCCCAAAACTGTCAGCAAAATGACTTTTCTATTCAATGTTTAAGGTTTTAGTATAAGTGTGATCGGTTTTGCTTGAAGCGGAATTTTATATGCCCCGCGCACCTTCTCATAGTCTAGTGTATATTCTTCCGGAAGGTTTACATAAGCAAATGGAGTGATTTCCGTTTTAGGCGCTAGCCTAAGTTGAACCTCTTTCGTTTTCTTATCAAATTCAACTTGCTGAACCGCTCCAGCATCTAAAGTGATCCACAAAGCTAACGGCTGAACAAACACGGCATTTTTAGCAGCGGTCGTTAAGTGCATCGTTACTGAATTCCTTTCATCTGTAAGATTTCCGCCGAAGGCTAAATAGCCCAATTCAGCATCTTCAACTAAATACGCCGAAGAATTGATCGCGTAGCCATAGAAATTAGAACCGTAATCGCCCGACAGGTAATCGATCTCCAGCGTTGAAGGCCAACTGTGAAAAGCTGCCGCTCCAAAACCATCTTCCGTAATATTAGAAACCGCGCCTAGCAAGCCACCGTAACCAACTTTCAACAAATGTAAATCCTCAGGATTTTCCCGATAATTGTCCAATACAGGAATTGCATTAAGCCCTGAACCGTAATGATGAATCTGCCGTTCTACACGCGATAGTTTACCACCATAAAGAAAATCCCAATAACGGCGGGCATTCCCATTATAAGCCCAGTGAGGCATTGTAGGCATATAGGCTAAAATAGCGCTCAAAGTCACCGCTGCTTTGGCGTCATATCCAAAATAATCAGACCACATATATACCTCTTCCTGACCGGTAGAATCCCACGGCATCTCGCTACCAAAAGGATAGGCCAGCGACTCCCAATGGTCGGCACGTTTTTTCATTTCGGCTTCAAGTTTGGTAGCTTCTTCTGTGAGTTGCTCGCGTTTTAAATCCTCAAGAACGTGCAGAAAAATACTTCCTTCCATCTGACCAAACTGCGCATAATACGGAGCCTGAGTAGTCATCGCCAGTGTGGTTTGATACGCCTGTTCCAGATACCATTTCCAGTCTTTTTGAGTGACCAGATTATCGTGATAGCGTGACAAGCGGTAGAGCGTCCAATATGCAGCAACCACGTGCGGATAGTTGTACGATCTACCCGGATCTGCAGCTCCTTCTTTATTCCAGGCCGCCCAGGTATTCCAATTTATCGTGTCGTTATACGTGCCTGCCGGAAATTCTTCCGGTTCATAATACAACACACTTTTACGCACACCGTATTTATGTTCGCCATCAGCATTTTGCAACACGCCCCAAACGGTTTGATTTACAAAATCTTCTAGTTTTGAAACTTGTTCCTGATCGGGCTGAAGGTATTGTTTCATCATTCCGCCTAACCAGCTTCCGGCGCCACCTTCATCACTCAAACCGGCGATCCAAACCCTTCCGTCTTGCGTCACCTGACGCTTGTTCTGATAATCATACGAAATCAATGAAGGTGCTCTGTTGAACAGGTCTTCATCGTCATCAAACCATTGATTATCGAACAAGAAATTCCCAAAGTCAGCAACCAGTTCACTTTCGGGCTTAATAACTTTATAGTTGATGCTTTGCGTTTTTCCATTCGTGTACTTGATCTCAACTCGGGCTCTTCCCCACTGATTTCCGGTAACGGTGTACACATCATATGCATTCTTATCTGCATCCTTCTCAACCGAAAGTGCACCTTCAGGAGTCACCTTGATACTGCTTACATCAGAATTATATTTTAAAAAAAGTTTTCCTTGTACATCCTGCGGAAGCACATATCCCGGAACACCGACAGCCACCGGCATATCTTTTCCCGTCAGTTGTTGCTGTACTTTTTTGATTTCCGGAGCAAGCGTTAATCGTACAGAAAATGTTTTGAGTTCGCCTGGTTTTAAGAAACTTGACGTTGGCGTATTCCATTGCTTTACACCTTCCCATTCGTCTGAAGCATAAGCCTTGCTATTGGCCATCCACTCGTGAAAACCTTCAAACACAATGCTGCGTGGCGAAGGATCGTCAAGCAACGGGCGATAGGCTTCAAATGGCATATTGTTCTCAGGAAGAACGAGTAAAGTTTTGCCTTTTCCGTCTAAGCGTTTTACTTCGAGATAGCCTGCATCAAGACCGATATACGGATCAAAAAATACATTTTTAGCGTGCGCCTCTTCCAGCGAATTTCCTTCTAAAATATTATTGAAGATCATCGGGATCCCCAGCGCGCCCAACTCGATAGGTTGATCGGTTTTATTCTGAAAATCAAAAGCCAAGATCAAGTCGCCTTCGGCTTCGGTATAGTAGCGTACAATGGCAAACGGAAGATCTTCCGGCAAGGTATTGGCTAAATTGGCAGCAGCCAAAGTGCCTTCTTTTTCTATTGCTTCTACAGGTTTTCTTGCAGTCGCGGTTGAGACCGTATTCCATTCTTCTGAACCTTCTAGGCGGTATCTAAAATTGATATCTCCTAGATGGTAGAGTCCGTTGCCGGCTCTGATCTCCAAGCGATCTCCGGGAGTAAAATCAAATTCAGGATCTGATTTTGGAGCCAAGGAAGCCACAGTTTGCGAAGCTTTGACCAACTTCAGTATAAATTGATCGGTTTCTAAGGTTTCAAAGCCAGATGCTAAGCCTAAAGTTGCTTCTCGCTCTTTGACCTTATCCCAATATTCCTGAGCTTGTGCACCGGCTGTAATGCCTATAAAAAGAAGAATAAATACCCCTAATGCTTTTTTATACGTGTTCATATACGTTGCTTTCTAATTTAATTTGAATTTATAGATTCCCGCCGACTCCTTAGCGACCTGTAAGCTGTTATCCTCCAACTCAAAAGAAGTTTCTTCAAGGTAAATACTGTTTTTATGTGTAACATCATTATACACCATATCGTTAGCTCCTGTGATCACAAAAGCTGTTCCTTGCGTTGGAATATTTTCTGAAATAAAGTCTAGTGCTAAGTGATACTCCTGATGCGTAGCATTGATGACCGAAAGTGTTAAATATGCCCCGTCTTCAGTTATTGTAGCCGCAACATCTAAAGGCTCTGAAGCACCTGAAACCGTGACAGGAATTGTCCCGAATTCTTTTCGGTACGTTTTTAAAACCAATCCCGTTCCTTCAAGCCAGCTGTCGGTTGGTGTTGTTTTTATCGCTCCGATCACATTCACTGTTTGCGCATAATTGGCCATATAATACATCTCAGACTGGCGAGAGAATTCATTCAGTCCTGCGGCAATTCCTAGAGCATCACGCAAGAAATAACGTGTACCCAACAATCCAAACTCGTGCGGACCGTACCAATAATTCCATTCATCAAGCGCAATTTTTATATCACGATCTGCGATCTCCGGAATTTCCCTACGAGCCCGACGGTGTTCTTCTGCAATTTCTCTAATCGCATCCGGCATTTGTTTTACGTGCGTAAGTAGACCACCTGCGTGCCAATCCTGACGGTAAAAATGCTCGCTGATGTAGGTCATATTTTCAGCGGTATTTTGATACATCATATCATTCCATTCCCCGGGATAACCTACGGCGATGAGATCTATATCGGGATCTACTGCCCACATTGCTTCGGCTACTTTGTTATGCTTTTTTACATACTCTTCAATTGGCATATGGCCTAATTGCCAGTCGCCAAACATCTCGTTTCCTACTGCCCAAAGTTTAACATCATACGGCTCAGGATGACCATTTGCCGCGCGTCGTTTTCCCATAGGTGTTGTGGCAGCACCGTTAAAGTACTCCACTTCGTTTGCTGCCAATGCTGCATCACCCAAGCCGGTGTTCACGGCAATATTGGCTTCAGCATCTAGAATTTTACAAAGTTGCATAAACTCGTGAATTCCCACATCGTTATATTCTAAGCCATTCCAGGCGCGCTCATATCGGGTAGGACGTGCATCGGGATTACCAATGCCATCTTTCCAATCATAACCCGAAACAAAATTTCCACCGGGCCAGCGGTAAATCGGGGAATCCAATTCTTTTAGCAAAGCAATCACATCCGGGCGAAAACCTTCAATATTATCTTCCGGCATTAAGGAAATTGCGGCGAGTGTGACTTTCCCGGTGCCCTTAAAAGATACATTCAGCTTGGCAAGATCTCCAAAATTTGATTTCGGTTTCAGTTTAAATTCTTTGGTAATAAAGTCTGTACTTTCAGAATTGATTAAACCCATAGCAGTTGATGAATTGGTGGTTTCTAAACCAATTTCGACGCCCGTAACCCCGTTTTCAGCTTTGTAAACAATACGACCGATATAAGATTTATCGGCGTATAATGAAATAGAGTCCTGATAAATAAGAACTGAATCATCTTTGACATTAAAAACCGGTAAAGCCTGTTCTGTAAAGCCATTGTTTGCGTCTAAAGCTATCGCGGTACTGTCTACTGAAACTTCCCAAGGCGAAGCTGAAGTACCGGGTTTATGATAAAATTTACGATCGGTAAGCATTTCTGCCCAAAGTCCCCCATAAATAGATTTTCCCATATGCTCAATAAACTGTCCGTAGATATACGGCGACATCGGTTCCTTTTGCGCTTCCAGATCGATGCTAACATTAGGTTCAAGGCTTTGCGCTGAAAGTTCTTCAAGCTTAATATCCTTAAAATAAGCCGTTCCTGAAGCAGGCGCGTTTTTCCCTAAAAGACATTCAATAATAAAACTATCGTCTCCTTCAGTTTTAAACGTCATTTCGACCGGTGTCCAGGCTGTAGTACCTGTAAAAACAGTATCTGTTTTAGAGGAAAATTTCCCCAAACCAAATCCCGCTCCGGCATTGGGTTTATCTGTCGATACTTGCTCCGTTTTTATAAATCCGGTGACTTTGTATTGTGCATAGGGCTTTACATTTACTTTCTTAAAAACACGTCCCATTTGCAAACTGTCATGACTGATCACCAAAACTCTGGCATCGGTATCCTTAAAAGTACTGTCTGAATAATTCTCTTGATTACTCCAGTATTCTGTTTCCCATCCGGCTTCTTTAAATTGAGTTTCTAAATCCGGAGAAAGTAGTGTTGAAGTGTCTTTATCATTTGGAGCACAGCTTAGTACAAGCAACAAAAGCAGGGTAAAAACAGCGTATATTTTCATAAAAGAAATGTTGGTCAAACTTTAAGATACATTGAAGCACAACAAAGCGATACCATACTTCAAATTATAAAGACTAAAGTAACAGGATTTTAAACTTTTATAATTTGTTAAAATTAGCGAAAGGTAGTAGGATATTAACTCGATTTAAAATAGAACGATTGTCTAATCGCTAATCAAGTATCACAATTGCCTAAAACAAAACAGAATTAATTAGATCACCTTTAATTTGTGATATCACAATGTTAAAATTGCACATTTTTGATCAATAATTAACGTATACTGATACGATATTAACCCAAAACTTGCTTTCAACCTATATTTTATGCCAATTTTATAGCACCTAAAAAGACTGCCTTATGTCAAATACACGAGGTAATTGTTGAAAACAAATTTTAAATTATATGGCGAGCCAAGAGTTATAATCTGCTCTGAAGGCGCCAATAACGATACGATTTCATACCCCTATGAAAGTTCTTCCTTTTAAAATACCGAAACCCGGTAAAGAAGCCTTGGTCTATCAAGAAGACCACG
>Ga0208449_1001557_pt1 | contig 12137 bp, 8 predicted proteins | sample MalvireepMed_s17_FD_184247 | JGI IMG/M metagenome (GOLD analysis project Ga0208449, IMG submission 184247) | Marine viral communities from the Global Malaspina Expedition - Malaspina viral metaG DeepMed_s17 (SPAdes) (version 2) | ecosystem: Environmental > Aquatic > Marine > Oceanic | place...
CATGCTGGACATTTGAAAAGTGTTTCTGCGCCATTGGTGTGTGAATATCCTAATACGTCACACAGAATCTTGTGCTTCTTTTTCTCGCTCAATTATATCCCCTGCTCTCGCGATTATAATTGCATCAGCCCGATCATAAGATTCGGGTTTTGGATTGCCCTTATGAGTATATTGTACCTTGAAAGTGGGCTCGTTGTCAAGTAAATATTTCAAAACAACTTGTTTTGCTTTCTCTCCTCTCGGAACTTTAATGCCGGCGCGCTTGCGTGCAGAGGAGGCTCCAATAAATTTGGGCTCCATTTCAAATAGTTCGAATAACAGCCACGAAACAACGCCATTAAAGCGCGTTAAGGTTGAAAGAGTTTTTGCTGACGACTTACCGCCCATGAACATATGAAGCGATTGTTCGATATAAATGTGCTCTATAGGGAAGTCAGAATCTCCGACCAATCTATCTTCATTATTAAGCTGGTACATTTCGTAAATGTCCATCAGCTTTTCTTTCATTGCAATTGTCTTTTCAAAGATTCCATTGTATTTTCGTAAGTCAATTGAGTCGTAATACACCAGCACATTATCTGTGACTACAGCGAAACCGGTTATGCTGGTGGATATGTCCACGCCGAGTATCATTTATTTTCCTAAAGATCGAATCTGATCTTAATTGCCAAATCTTCGTCTTCTTTTTTCAAAACTGGATTGGCCAATGTTGCAACCCCGATTAAGTTTTTGTTTGCGTCATATATTCCAACTTTTGAAACATACACGCTCCTTTCAAAAGAGGCTGAATAATCAGTATAACTCGAACTGACAACATTTGCAACAATTCTTTCGGGATTTTCTTCATAAACATGCGAAGAGGTTAGCCTTAAAGTTTCTTGACCAAACTTCAAATATGTAGGATTATTGGAATAGTTTGCTTGTCCGCGCTTGGCTTTTGCAAACATCGTCATTACCTGTGTTTCGGTTGTGCCCTCAAAAGATAAGTTATAAGAAACGTTTGATAAGCCAGTACCGCTTGTTACACCATCGTTGCACCCAACTCCAAAATTGATCCATCTCAGGTTGTCGGTGGCTCCGGCGGCATCAATTACAACTGTTGTATCTGCCGGCATCAATCCCCAGGCGCCGGTCAATATAATGTATCCTTCATCGTATAAAACAACTCCGGCTGTGGAGCCCGTATGAGTCTGGCGCGATCCGGAAGTTGCACCCGATACGTGAACTTGAACAAGTTCGCCGTTTTGCTTTGTATCTCTTAATTCTCCTGTTAAAGAGCCAGTAAAATAATACTTCAAAGAAAGTGTTCCTGGTTTGATTTTAGATCCAAAGAAGATGCTTGGAATTGTAATCATGTTTAATATTTGAGTATCTTTTGTTGGACCTAAAGAAGATGAAACTTTATAGGCGTCACTTCTTATTCCATAAAAATCCAATCTATTTTTTAAGCTGTAATAATGCTTATTAAATGAGGAGGAGGCATCCGCATTAATATACTCTCTGGTGATTGACGCAGAAAGTGGATAACTACCACTTAACACATCCCCATACGCAAACTCGTTGGCAAAGTTTGTTGTGCTGACGCTTTTAAAGCTGGCTCGTGCGCCATCCTTCGTGATAAAAGGATAGATCATCATCTTGTCTATAATAGAGCCCGTGATATATCGAATGGTATTCCCATTATCATATACAATGAGAGGTCCCGGCCTATCTATGTTCATTTCATATAGACTAATATAGCCGGGATCGACGTTTCTTACTTTTGAATATGTTTTATTACCGATAGAGGCGCCGCCTGCTACAGCCTGCACCAATACTTTGCCGGCACCAAGTTGTGCGGGTGTGTTGTTATAATATACACTTCCGGCATAAATGAAAAACTCACACTTGGGGTGAGCTTTCATTGTGTTCAGAATTATATCGTTGGTTCCAAACTTGCGGAAAGACATTTTTAGTAATCCAGTCTGACACGCAACGTGATTTCGTTCTCCGGAGTTTTCTTAAGCGGCTCGGACAATTTTGCAACTGCTAATAATTCGTTGCTAGAATTGTATAATCCGATTGTTGTAATATATGATACTGGATTATCGGAGGCCTTAGTTTTAACTCTAATCTTACTACCACTTAAGTATGTGGGGTTCGAGCTATAGTTGAACTTATTGTGCGGTACTCTGCAGAAGTAAATCGTAGAATTAATCTCAGTTGTGTTGTTATACGACAGGTTGTAAATTCTGTGTCTTAGGGCATCGCAGTTTCCGGAAATAGCAGACTTAACCAACGACTCGGTTACATTCTGTATAGCACTACCAATATTAAGGAAGTCGTTTGTATGAGTTGATCCTGGCGCGCCGGCTGCTGACCCAGTAGTGAAGATAGATGACGATAGAACTATCATCCCTGTTTGATAGAAAATTATACCTTGCGCTGAGTTCTGGCCGCGGTGGCCGTTAGCGGAGTTAGCGTTGCTTTCGTATAGGACGCCATAGTCGCCACCAACAGATGTGGTGGTGCCTTCGTCTGTTGAAGATGCTGAGGCATCTGTGAGTGTTACTCGGGTAGGGCCGGTGTCGTCACTAAAAGGGTTGGCCCAGGAGCCGGTACCAATTACAATACTAAACGAACCTTGCTTGATTTGATCTTTTGCTAATAATCTAGAGAAGTTCAAAAAGAAGCACTGCTTCATTTGGTTGTTGTTGTCGGCAATGTTTAAGTCACTTTCGAAAACTTCAACTTCATTATTACTTCCGGTATATCCAAGAAGCACTTGAGAAAACTGGTTATAAAGATTAATCTTTTTGCTTTCTTGTACGGCGTTTGCAGATCCAGAAAGTCCGGAACTCTCATCAAACCCACAAGTGATGTCAAAAATATGGTTAGCAGAAGAACTTAAGTATGGATAGTCATATACTGATTGGAACATTCCATGAGTATAATTCTTAATGTTATTCTCGTTTGGAAAAGTTCCATAGGTTCCACTTACAACCGTTCCGGTAACCGGGATTGCTTCGTGCAACAAAGTTCTTGTTGTTGTTTGATCTGTGTTTGTATTTAATATTTCAAAATTCTTTACTGGCATTTAAAAAGCTCCAATTATGTTCCTGCGTATCTGAGAATTCTTACCGGCAATTGTAGGGTGGCTCCTGTATTAGAACCATCGACGTAGACTAAAGTATCAATATAGTCGTATAACTCATTTCCGCCGAAAAGCGTCTGGTTAATAGCGCCATATTGCTGATATTTAGTACTTCTTGAGCCATTTGACCTGCCGGCAAGCTCTTCGTCTACAACCAAATTAATCTTGGTGACACTCCCGCGGGGGCCTTGTAAAACCGATGTTGCAGTATCGGCAGTTGTTGACGTTCCATAAAAATATACCAAATCATCAATACCTCTTACAGTAAAATTATTATAGTTGGCTAGTCCCTGTGAGGCCCCTCCAGCAGCAACTATTGCTAATTCTCCAAAGCTAATTGTTCTGGAACCGTCACTGTTGTTTCTAAAGCTTCCGGCGCCGGCCGGGCCCATAACGCCGGCAACAAATCTGCTATCACAGCGAATATCAAAACTGGTGTCGACTAAGTTCAAGCCAACCAAGTAGGTTCCTCGATTGGCCGCAGTACCCTTTAGCTCCGGCGTGTTTAATCCAGATTCCACAACGATGGCGGGATCGGATGTTTGTCCGGACCATATATTGAAATTCGCCCCTGACAAGTGCACTTCTAATTTTTCGTCACTCTCATCATTAACAGCAAGATAGTATATCCTATTGTAGGAATTGATGCCGTCGTCAACAAGATTGTTAACCTTCAAAGAGGGCATGTATAAAATATCATTTCGAGCAAGAGACACCAAGCCATAATTGATATTAGCATTGCTAAGGGTATTAGCTTGTAATACGGGGGTTTGCAAAATCTCTAAGTCAGCATATGCGGATCCTGATGGGTGGTTTGCTTTATATAAAGTATAACTTATTTCGTCATCGCCAAGTGCATATTTTGAAATTTGAAATTGGCCCTGGGACAACCGCAATCTTCCAATATCTGTTAAGACTGCATCGAGAATTATGTCGCCCGAATTATCTAAAAAACTGCTCATTTATTTACCTCTCTTTCATAAATAGTTTAAATTTTATTTGTTGCTATGTTTATTTTCTATGTTCCGGCGCTAGCAGAAGCACACCTAATAATTCTTAATGGTAGTTGGAGGCGGCTATTAGAAGCCAAGCCCTCTATGTAAATAGATGTATCTATATAATCATACTTATTTTTATCATCACCATCAAGATACTGATCTGTGTTGCCAAAAATACTATATTTTTGATCTCTTGTCGCGGCGGAGTCTCCCAATAACTCATTCTTAAGGCTAAAATTCAAAGCCGTTACAGAGCCCCGGGGGCCGGGGCAGGCTGATATTTCTTTATCATCTGTTCCATTTGAACCATGGTTTACGATTAAATTACTGCCGCCTTTTGCAATATACCCTTCAAATTTGTCTACAATTTGCGCTAATGATGTTGGTGGCTGCTTGCTTAAAAGTCCGAAATTTGTAATCATCTTTCCTGTTATTTTATTTTCAAAAGTAATTTTTTGGACCGGAGACAGTACGCCATTAAAAAATCTACCATCACAATATACATTGAAATTATTATCAAAGAGGCCCGTTTGTAAAATATAGGAATCCCGATATTCGCTAGTAGAAGCTATGTCCGATACTATACCAGACTCAATTATTATTTTTGTACCATCAGCCCTGTTGTTCTCTAAAACGGATTCCTCTTCCTTATAAAGGCTTTTTAACTTTTTAGTTGTTTCGTCGTTTACAGAAAAATAATAGTGTCCCGAAGAGCCAGACATGTCTGCGAGGGGGTAACTCATGTTGTTGTTGTCGACCCCATCATATAATTGAGTATCTTTTGCTGGCCTTGCGGCGCCGGATAGCTTGTTGTTTGCTCTTAAAACAGGAACATACATTAAATCTGGTCTGTTGTAGGAAACTAATCCATAATTGATTACAGCGTTATTTTGCGCAAGGGCTTCAAACACAGACTGACTTAAAATTCTATTTTGAGTATTGTATGGGACTATGGTTCCGGTTGACGCATCTGTCGTGATATCAAGCCACAATTTATAATCGATCTCATCGTCGCCAAGCGCAAACTTGGAGACCTTAAATTTGCCTTGAGCCATTCTCTTACGACCAATGTCTGTAAGAATAGCGTCGAGGATTATTGAACCTGCATTATCTAAAAATGACATATTGTTTCTTTTATACCTATGGCTCTTCCGTTAAATTAAACGTTAAATTTAAATCTGCTTTTTTGCTTGTTTTCTTTGAAGTGAGTCTAATTTTAAATGTCTTGCCCCATAAGGAATCATCAACCCCGGTACCAACTCCAAGATTTTCTAGCTGGTTTGCTGCAAAATCATTAAATTCGAGAGTTGAGGTATCCAGAAGTGTTTGATTCAAGTTTGGTACGATATACATAAGCTTTTTAAATGTTTTCGATGGTTGGATAAAAATATCTGAATCTAGATCTTCATCAAAAAGATCCTTGAAAGTAGAATATTTATAGCCTCCATCATCAATTAATTCCGCTTGCAGAATTGTAGATATTCGGCCGCCTATTCCATGGGCATTTGAAAATCTAAATAAATAATAATATTTTTGATTTGTTTGTACTTTATCATAAAAGATATCATCTGTCAAGTAATAATTTTTATTTTCTATTTGTAAATCTATGGCGCCGTGGAGAGCATTTGCAAAATCAAGATATGAAGAGGGCTTCTCTGATAGTCTAAAAATTTGTATCTGTGTTTGAGGCGACACTGTTTCTGTAAAAACAGAATCCGTTATCATATCATGTGTGTTTCTATATTCATTTAAATAACGCGCATCTTCTAGAGTTATTGGTGGGGGGAGATCTTCGCCATTTTCGCTGCTGGCAAATTCTTCGTACTTTATATTAAACCCTAGGGTTTGGGAATTATCCAATTTTTGAAACGGTATTACATCAAGTGAATTTGGAGGACTATCTAGCGGTCTAAAAGTTTTTGTCCCAAGAGGGACTTCAAAAATCTTAAGAGAATTCTCCCAATATAAATTAAAGTCTGCTAAATAAGGATTTTTATCTGTGATTTGCGCGGTGGTGGCAAATTGATTGTCAGCAGTAAGAGTGTTATCTTTCGTAAACATTTGTTCTGTTGCTTCGCCTGTCTTTGGATTATAAAATTCTAAGCAATGTTTATCGAGTACTTCCTGACCATTTGAATCAGTTGTGGTGGTGGTGCCTATTTGTCTAGTAATGATCAGTTCATCTGTCTTGTACTTCGTCCCTGCTACAAGAACATAGGCATATACGTTATATGTGTATTCTTCGCTATATTTGACTTGAGTATCAAAATATTCAAATGTTGCTGTTTGAAGATCGATATTATTAAAAAACCAAAAGTTTTGAATTGTATTTTGTGTTTGTGAATCTCCGGTTGGTGGCCCACCGATTTTTTCAATTCTATAGGCTATAGTCTCGTCATAATTTGTATCGTCGGCCAAGAGCTTATACATTCCATAGCCGCCCCATTCACGAAAATTATTAAAAATTTGATAACTATTTGGCTCTGTCATTGAATCTACAGTTCTATTAAGCAAATCTAATGCATTGTCGGTATTTACATATCTCAAGCTACTCTTAGTATCTTTTATCAAGCCAATATCAGCTTCGTTTTCATACCCTATTTGATAAGAATTATTACTAACTGGTGAATCATTATTATAGCCATACATCAACATATCAACGAAATCGCAAGATTTCATTGTCATATTTGCTGTTGTCTTGCTGTCATTAATCTGCGATGTTTCACTATCAACAGTAAGATATTCACTAAAATTAAGAAATCCTTTTGTCATTAATTTTCCTTCGGCTTCCTCCAAGAAATATTCTTTTAATATTGACATAAGTTTAGCAGAATAATCGTGATCAGTTATTAGATCACGATAAGTTGTATTATCGCTTTCAGGAGGGTTAAAAGTTATCTTATTATAAAAAGGCCAGAGTTCTAGCATCCAAGTATTAGTATATCTATTCCAATTAATCATCCAACCATCTATAGCGTCATTATCAAATATTATATTTTGGCTTATAAGAGATAATTCTTCTGCTGTCTCGGGGCCTAGGGGGTTTTCGGGAACTAACGAATTTAAATATTCTTTTGTTTTGCTAAAAGTATCATAATATAAGCCGCCTCCACTAGAGTAATTTCTGGTGTATGCGGAGGGATATTCTGGCAGTAGATGTGTATATCCTCCCCCATCATCAATATTGTTTACATGCCCATGATAATTATAGTCGAGCACTACTGCTTTTGTTATTGTTCGATCTACAAATTCTTCTTTTGGAGTTTTGGGGCCGGTTCCACCTATTCTTTCATAAGCGCTACTTCCAAGGTAAGCAGCGCCCGGCGGAGCCGCCACATTCACCGCGATGTCTATAAAATATATATTGGGTATTAATCTCTCGTTAGCCAAAGTACTGATGTGTTGGGTATAATTTGGCATATAAGAATTATACTTACAAGTCATTTCTAGTGAGTTATAGTCGCCATTAGTGATTGCATGAAGGGTCTTGTTTTCAGTTTCAGAATAAGGAATGTCATAAGAAAATCCAAAAGTATCAAATACATTTGTGCTAAAAACACCGGGGTGGCTTATCCCACGAACACTTCCACCTAACAAATAATTTCTCCAATCTTTATCACTTCTTAAATTATCTTCTCTGCCCCACATTCTCACTGGCGCTTTATAATTTGGAACAATGGTATCGGCAGATGCAGATGTTTTTAAGTCTCCGTCTATTGACCATTGGCTGTTCATCGACACATAGCCTAAATAATCTGAATATGGATTATTATAATAATCCGCGGAAGTGTTATTATAAATCTCGGCTTGATACATCGCGGCAAGCTCGGATAAATCACTAGCATTAAATTCGGGTACCTCGCCATAATCTGTTTCTACAATTTGCCAGAATTGACCCAACTCTGTTCTCAGCCTTTCAGTTGAGCCAGAAAGCGCGCTAGTATCAATAAATTGAACTTGTTTTGTGCTCATTAATAACCTCCGCTTCCGTTGCCATTAGTGGGTGCCGATGCTGATACAAACGACAGACTTGATTGGATGCCCGTTTGCTCTTCTTCTTCTGTCGAAAGAAATGAACGCTTGTTATAGTTAAAGCCTTTATCTAACACAACTTCGTTAAATATTGGTTGTGAGTTAAGTTTTGTAACTTCAATTTCGGTGGCTATGAAGTTTATGGCATCGCTTATAAGTGATTCTGGAGAGTCCCCCTCAAGGGCCCCAAATCTGTTACGGAATCCTTGTTTTTCTTTTTCGTCGTAGGTCACCCCTATTATCGTCTCTCCTGAATCTAAATCATAATTTCTAAGTTCGGGCTCAGTAATATCTATAGAAAAAGTTTGCCAGACTTTACCCTCGGCGCCGAAACTAGTAAAGTCAGCACCAGACGAGAAGGCGGCCGATGTATTAGCATACCAATATCCTAAATGAACTGAATATGGGTCTGGCGTGGCGCCCGGGCCATACCCATAGTCCATTAAGTACTCTATGGCGTCGGCTCCGCCATCGGCTGCAAGGGCATGTGACACATTATAGTTAGGTGTGTACGAAGGAGTATTTATAGTTGCTGTTGCCGGTCCGGGTATAGTGGTTCCATCATTATTATAAGAGTCGGCCCCAAGGGCGATACGTAAATGGGCGCCCTCATAGTAAGCAGGGTTGCTCAGATAATCTCCTCCCATCAGCCCCGCGTACCAGCCCAGAGAGTACCCGAAAGAGTGGCCTACAAGTTCTGCACGATCATCTATATTGCCGGCCCAATCAAACCACCAAAAGGAACCTTCCGGCCCTGATCTCCTATCGTTATATTTTGCCATTGTGAAATTCCTTATTAAATCAGTTTAGGTGTTGTTGGGCCTTGACCATTTGAAACTTGAAATTTAAATATTTTTACCATTGGATGTAACTTATTATAAAGCGCTATATCATTAATAATTATAGATAGATTTGCCTTTTGATTTTTGGCATGTAACTCATTTACCCTATTTTGAAGACCTATGGGCAAAGCCTCATCAAGCTTATAAAAAGGATCGTCTTCGTTTGCAAAGGAAGCCTCTGTACTAATATTTCTATTTTGTAAGTCTCTAAAACTTTCTTCATCAAATATATTTGGATTCTCAATAATGTGTTTGTCGATCTGATCCATAAATAAAGTAAACTTCCTATCTTTATTTGTATTCTCGATAACTGTACAATCTAATGCGAACAAGGCTATTGTTGCTATTGTATTTGGATCAAGTTTTTTAGCACTTGGTAATTTAATACCGGGCATAGAAACAATTGTATTTTGTGCACTTAAAGTTTTTGGTATTCTACTCATTTTTTCTCCTTATAGGTTCTCCGTACCCGCGCCGCCGGAGAATATTGCTGAACGTCCTAATTCCATTCCTATTCCTGGATCATCGGGGGATGTCTGAGTGGTGGTGTCTTCGAGGGTCTCTTGCCAATCTGATGCATCCCAAATAAATGCTCGAATAGCGGCGATGGCGCCGACGCCATTCGACACGGCCCCAGGAAAAGCTGCCCAAGCTGCGGCCGGGTCGGAGCCCCCCTGTACACTGTTGTAGGCGCCCTCAGTGGTGAATGCATATCCATCCATACTCCCTCCAAATTCTACTTGTCTTTGTTCCATCCTGTCGGCCAAGCCGGCTGCGTTACCATTATATAGTGTATATAGATTTCGAACCACTCCTGTGTCTACTGCATAATATTCGTCATACAAGGTCTGAACCAATAGATTAAAATCTTGGGCTGCAGTTATGTTTCCTGTCTTAGGATTGATTTGATCTGACATTGTTTTTGCTGCTTCTACTACTAAAGTTCTATCGCCTCCAAATTTATTATGAAGAATATCTAAATGCATATAATATAAAATTGGTGTTATGATCCACGGCGGTGGGGATATATTTTCAAAATGAGTCTTTATTGCATCTTTAAAAAAATCATTGAATTGTCCTGTGATAGAATTAAAATTACATGGCTCTGCAGCAAGGCTCAAATATTCTTGCCAATAGCTTGTATTGTCTATACATTGAGTTTCAAATTTTGAAACCATTTCCCTAAAAATATCAAATGTGTTGTCTATAAATCCGACGCCAGGGTAATTAATTCGAGGATCCCACGGTGAATAATCATTTGCAAAGGGGGTGGAGACGGTACCGGCGGTGGTGGCGGTGGTTATAAACTGATATTCAAAACACATTAATCTATAATTTAGATCCGAATTATAGCTTAGATAGTCGCCGCCGGGGGATGGGTACACAGTTGTAACGTTCCTTGGTATTATATATGAATGAAAATAATAAACATTATTGTTATAATCGGTGAAGGTGGCCAGGGCAGCGGTGGTGCCATTCGCGATTCCCCTCGTGCTATATACAGCAGGGTGGCCGTAACCATTAAGTTCATAAAATTCTATTACTTCTTCGTTCGTTTCGGCCGGGTTGTTTCGATCCGCGATTATAGTGTCTAAAGAGTCTTGGGCGCTAGTGCCCCAGTGGCTGTCATGAGCGGAGATCGTAATGTCAGACGAATCTGCGTAGCTTTCACTATCAAGAAATCCTCTAATTGAAATCTCGGGGGCACTGGTTGTATAATCAAAATATGTCTCGACCATATGTTCTGCGGGAGTGGAGATCCCGCTGGTGTGGGTCAGATACCTGCGTACTATGTTGGCCCAATCAAACTTAAACGTCAAATTTGTTATCCCCTTACCAAACCAATGTTCAATTTTAGCAATATCAAATAATTTCGCTATATTGGAATAATATCGAATAGCCTTTTCTTGATCAACAAAAAAATAACCATATTCTAAATTACCCATGAAGTCATCACTACTATCGGGGGCAAGTTCATTTTTGTATATATCAACGGCTGTCGATGTATCACCCATATCTAGTGGAGTATAAATTATCGGGCCTTTCGCGGTGGCATAGGGGTTGCTGTGGTGTCTGTCCGGGCCGCGTGGTGGGTAGGATCCCCCCGTCGCCCAGCTGGTGTCCATAGCTGCACCTTGAAACCAATCAGTATTTTCAGCGGGAGCGGTATACTCTTCTGGAAGCGTCTCAGTAAGCCCTCTAAGATCTCTTATCTTTAAGTTTCTCTGTAATTCTTTTTTTAAACTTGTTCCTCGTTCAGCAGCAGCATTGACAGCAGAAAACCTTTTCTTATATCTTTGATATAATTTTCCAACCGGTGTTGCGGTGGTTTTGCTTGTGAATGCTCTCCCAAGATTCCCTAATTTAACCAATAAGTTGTGCGATTCTCCGTAGGTTTCTAAAATAAATGACATATTATCAACAATATTTTTCAAATTTTCATCTGTAGTGTCTTGATTTTCATCGACTAATTCTTGAAATTTGGCCGTTATTTCTTCTAAAGTAATACCATCTTGTGTATAATATGTTCCAGAGCCAATCTGAATAGGGGTATCGTGATAATTGGCGCCCCCTTCCGTAACATACAGTATTTGGGGTTCTCGGTTTAAAACCTTGTCTTTAAAAATATTCTCATAGGCAATATTTGATATTTGTTTTGTAGCTAATCTATTGGACAATTTTGGATAAATTGCATTAAATCTTCTTATATAATCAGATTCTGTTGTATAAGCCCACGCTGTTGGGTTTGTGAGGCTCGTGTTACCGCCTACGCTATATGCGCCGTCTTCTTGAGTCCATTCTGCTTGGTCAGCAGAATTATAGTCTAAAAATGACGAAAATGCAAAAAGCGTTAGGCCGGTCAAACTCCCATCTATTCCGCTTGAGTCCTCAAATATATAACGGCCAGAACCTTCATGAAGAGTCCAGATGGCCGTGGAGTACCCGGATGTGCGCGCACTGGCGGTGGAATAATATTCTGCATATACATCGATTTCAAATGAATAAGAAAATTCTATTATTTGATTGTCTGCTTCGTCTCGCATCGCCGTATCGCCTCTTGTAAAATTACTAAAGGCTGTTTGATGATAATTTGAAGGCTCAAACTTTCTAGTATATCTAGCTAAATACAAT
>Ga0208449_1001558_pt1 | contig 12136 bp, 9 predicted proteins | sample MalvireepMed_s17_FD_184247 | JGI IMG/M metagenome (GOLD analysis project Ga0208449, IMG submission 184247) | Marine viral communities from the Global Malaspina Expedition - Malaspina viral metaG DeepMed_s17 (SPAdes) (version 2) | ecosystem: Environmental > Aquatic > Marine > Oceanic | place...
CCCATATGCACCACCGCCGATTGCGCCACCTGCTCCAGCTTGTGGGCCCTGAGCAGTTTGCCATCCGGCCTTTGCGGCGTTGGTGGAAGCCTTGTTAACTGACTGTTGGCCAAGTAATCTAACATAGGTTAAAGGCGCCACTTTCGCTTCAAGGAAAGCCTTGGCAGCGTAAGTACCGTACATTGGAGATTGGTTGTTGCCATTTCTCCACACATCGCCGCCGCCCTTCCCGGGCACGGTATCGCCGAACATGGCGACAAAATCTTGATAATTCTCAACCCTAACGGGGGTCATGGCCAAGCCCTTTTCTGAGCGGCCGATAATCACTGGTCCAATAGTAGTCGGGGCATCTGCACGAAACGACTTATCGATTTCGTTAATAAAAATCCCCGGAGATACGAACTTAAAGTTTTTAACTGACATTTAGCAAATTCCTCTCTGTTGTTATAATTTCTCTTCCGAATTATAAGCTAATCAACAGTAAATAGTAGATCCATTTCCAAAAGTCTCCCGATATAAGAAGAAATTGGAGGGTTTCAGGAACTAATCGCCAAAAAAGTCAGTTTCTCCCGGAAGTGGTACAGTTTCCCTAGGAAATGTTAGCTCAACTATGTTTTCGTCTATTCTTACAATCTTGCGATCGTCGTTGTCACCCTCGCCGATCAGATACCCCAATACTTTTATCTTTATATCAGAATTGAACATACGAATATCTTCTGCCAAGTTGTTAACATTGTCAGTGGCCGTAAAGCTCTGATCGATGAACGCCTCATATAGATGGCCATTTCTTTTCATCACAAATGAGTTGATCTGGCCTGTTCTGGTAATAAAAGGCGATATCAGTTCATTCATTTGTTGCTGGTACTCTGTCTTGATACTGATCTTATAGTCTACATTAACATATACCGGGATTGGTATGGACAGCGACTGTATAACGATCTTCTTATTAAGTCTCGGATAATTCTGCTGGAGCGCGGCCGAGGTGTTTGTTCTGGTTCCGGAAGCGACAGCAAAATTCCTTGTTTTATCCGGCACTATCCTGCGTGCAATCGTAACGCGACCTGTTCTTCCATCACTCTTATCAGAATATATATGAGCCTGATATGAGCCCTTCCTGTTGGGATCTTTTGTTATGCCGGTCCTTTGTACACTAATCAGCGGCAGTTTAAGGGTGCCGGTATCGTCTCTCAGGTCTTTGTCGTTCTTGATCTGATAAGCCCGTTCAGGAACTTGCCATAAGACATCCACTTTCTTGCGGCCTTCGTTTGTGGTCGCGAATAGCCTCAAATCGCTCTTAAGCCAAGAAGTCATAGCATAATCGATATCTTCGATCGTTGATTCAAGCATACCGATCTCACGAAGAGACATCGAGCCGCTCTTTGGCAAATTCGGTAATTGGGCAAAGTCAAAATTATTAGGAAGCATCAAAAAGACCCTTTCTTGCCTTCTTCGCGGTTGCAATTATTTCAAAAGTTTGGTCTACTTGGCCAAACAGCTTGCGAGGAGTGGAAAGCTTAGTAAGTTCATAGTAATTATCGCCATATAGAATAAAGTCGCCTTCACGAACATACAGATTCTGATCTTCGTTCAGCCTGCGCTTGTGAAATTTAACCGTAATGATAGAATCAGCATCCACGCCGGCTCCTTCCAAATATGCCGTAGCTTCTTGGTCATAAGCAATCAAAGCGTATACTCTAACTGGTGACAAAAAGGTTTTTTCTATTGCCTCGCCATATAAATCATGAAAATTGGTTCTTTCCAGATCAATCGAATAATATAAAATGGCCTGACCGACGACTTTTTCAATAAGTTCGTCATTTACTTGCTTAACTAAGTCGCGTTCTTTCTTACCAAGAAAGAGCGGCGGAGGTGGCGCGTCGGGTCTTTTCCATTCATCTGACATCTAGCGATTATCCTACAAAAATTGGTATGGGGGAGAATGCGAATGTCTTGGCGGTCGCATCCGCCTTCTCAGCATCATATTTAACAAGTTCTTTGTACTCAGTCGAAGCGAGCAACTCGTTCAGCTTAGTTTTTAGCTCATCTTGCTCCGCTTTAGCCTGAGCAAGCAATTCGCTATGATTTAGCGTAACTGATTCGCCTGGAATCGGTATAGTTGTGAATTTGCCACGAATTTGGCCCAACATTTCCTTACAAAGAGCCAGCGCATATTTACGAATCCACTGTTTGCCCATAGAATTGATGTTTTTGTAGGGAATATTCTCATATGGTAGTGTGTTTATATTATTGACACCCAAGGTGCCATCATCATAGCCCGCGATGTCGGCTGTGGAGTCTTCTTTGATGTAAAAGTTGAACCATAGTCGGTCTAGGCCGCCTCCAAACGATTGCGGTGTTGGATAAAGTCTTAATTTATTATTCCTGAGTTCATATGAAAAGTGAGAGGTTCTTGTCCATATTGAATCTTCATACATAATGGACTGCATCTTATTCTGCCATGTCGGAATTAATTCAAATGTGGAATCATCCGAAAATTGGCCGTAGGTATTTAAGTTTCCAACCACATTGATACCCCCATAATAGCCAAAAAACCTCCACATGGCTCTGGGGGTCTTATAATATACCTTTGTCACGAAAATTCTCTTGCCGTCGACAGAGCCCGAAAAGGAAACCGCAGATCCTTTATCGTCAACACCGTTGACGCTAGCACTATTTATAATATATTGCAAATCATAATCTTGTTGATCTGTATTTGGCTTAAAAGAGCCCGAATAGATCGCCTTAGTACCACCATAGCCAGTTTGTGAGATGAGGCCATCCCCGACCCTCTGTGCATAGTTGGCTTGAAACCTTGGAACTCTCAAATTCGAACCCGTTGGGCGTATCCGGCCGATTTGCTCGCCTTTGTGATTAAAGGTCCCGGTTACATCGCCGATTGAGTCGCCTAGGGCGTTCTTGCCTTGGTGCAAATTAACAATATAAGAGTATTCTAAGACTGCTTCTTCGTAAGCAGAATAAACATTTGCTGGAGTTAATTCAATGTCAACGACATCGCCGCCGAGCTTCTTATAGACATATGCAACTTGCAGCGATGCTCCTGATATAAAGTTCACGGAGCCCGTGTAGATGCCGAACGGTACCGAACTTGCTACATCGTCAGTAGATCCGGTTGATGTTAGTATTATGGCGCTTGTTGTTGACTTGGGTTTAAGGTTTGTTGGCATTAATTGTCCCTCTATAAACTAAGTAGTAAAATTCACAACAAAACCCCCTGCGAATACAGGGGGCTTATTAATATCAAATATAATTTGCTACTAAGTATTAGTCTTTCTTTGATTTTGAAGGCTTTTTAGCTGCTGCTTTGGGGCTCTTGCTCTTGGGGGCTGCTTTAGGGGCTGCTTTAGGAGCAGGCGCCTTGGGGGCAGCTTTTGGAGCAGGAGCAGCAGTTTTAACTCGTTGAGCAGCTATTCTTCTAGCTTTGCCGGGCATAATAAATTCTCCTTTAAATAAATAGTGTATAATAACGAAAAAGCCCCCGTAGTGGGGGCTTTAAAGTTTGTAATAGCAAGATTACAGATCATCGGGTATAACAAAGCCAGTTACTCTAACGAGAACTTTTCCAGCTGTAATTGCGTTTGGCATACCACCAGTGAAACTACCCACATCAATACCAGATGCGTTTGTCGCATCATCTGTAAGATAATTGGTGTTGTTGCTAGTCGCGGTAACATTTGCAACTGTTACGGTGATCGTGGTGCTTGAGCCATCCGTTGGGGTTGCGCTAAAGTTAGCATTATTGTTAATGCCTTTAGCGATACCTTCAGAAAGGTGCGCCGTGGTCGATACCGAGCCAATCATAAATTTGTTGGCCGCTGGTGAACCGCCATACGCGGTACCAGAATCAGCTACAAAATCTACCTCACTTTCATCATCGGCGGTCAAACGAATTCTCGTAATACCAGTTTTAACATTACCAACTGTGGCACTAGAAACATCAATTGTCGCTGTTGCCTTCGCTGTGGTTGCTGCGCCGGCAGTGATATACAAATACTTGTTTAGCAAACCACGCGCACTAACGGATGTGTCAACTTGCGTAGTACTGTGCTTTCCAATGGCGGATCCGCCGGATGCAAAGATGTCTGAGGCTAGCGCCGTGGCACTAGTAGCATCACTTCCAAGAAATCCGTCGGCACCGGTGGCGAACATAAGATCGTAATCTTTCAATGTACCATCTGTGCACTGTTCTAGGTTGACTGTTTCTACTTGGGTAACCACACCAAACACGCTCTCACCTAATTTACAGACATAACTTACATCTGTAGAGTTTGTGCCGATCGGATCGGCGGCGCCGACTGCCTTCGAGTACAATGTGTTTTTCGCCCCAGCAAGGTCAAGAACCATATCAGTAATAACCATTTGTCCCATGCGGAACTGGCTGGCTGCTACAATGTTGTTGCTCATTACTGCTGTTGACGCGGTAACATCTTTAATGACACCTTTTTTGTTTATTGCCGCTAACCTTCTTCTAGATTTTCTTCTAACTCCCATTTTGTTTTCCTCCTTGTTTATAAGTATTGAAATTTAGTCTAGACAAGATCATCTGGTACCGCAAATCCGTAAATGTAGATCACAAACTTACCGGCCGACATGTTACTCGAAGATGCGCCTCCAGTTCCATCAGTGATATACAGATAAAGGTCTGCATATCCATTGGCGTCGTTGGTTGCCGATGTATCTTCGCCTATAGCGTTGACATCTGCGGGACCAGCGGTACCGCCACCAACATTCGCTCCTGTCGCAATCGTGCCGCTCGAATTGGTCCAAATATCGCAGTTGGTCGCACCTCCGGCGGGTACCTCCAAACAAACACATCTAATCTCTGTTACGACACCAACTTTAGCGACAGTTAACTGTCCCAAAGTAGCGGCCGTGCTGGCTACACCGATTGCGTATTCGGCGGTACCTCCGCCGCGTATAGTTGCCTTTGAGGTTCCAAGATCTACAACAATCTCAGTAATCAACTCTTGGCCAAGTCTGTGTTGGGTTGTGCTTACAATGGCATCTTTAATGCCTGCTGCAGCGCCCAAATCAACAGTTTGTCCTTCTTTTTCGATCCCGTAAAGTCTTTTACGGCCGAGTCTTCGGTTTCCCATAATTTAATTTCTCCTTTTTATTATGTTATTGCAATAACCCGCCTCATTCAATGATTGTATTCCAGCCACTTCGGAATACTCTCTTTCTAGGGCAGTGGCCTCGCCCAAGGAGAATAAAGTCAAGTTACAGTAAATAGTTCCCCCAAATGCAAAATCTCAAAAAATTACCGGAGAAAAAATTTGAGAGATCAACATTTTAGGAATATGCTCCCAAAAACAAAAACCCCCCTGAAAACAGGGGGGTTATGTTTAGTGTGAGTATCGCTAACTTATCAAGTAGCGCCTTGCTCACCAATAAGTCCGCGGACAATAACGAGTCCGTACATATCAGGACGCACCATCTTCTTGGCATAACGCGTCATGACTCCCTTGCGGGGTACGAAGTCTTCTGGTCCGAAGATCGTAGGTGTAGTTTGCAGTGGCACATATGGAGCGTACACAAATCCGCTTTCAAGGAAAGAGGAGCCGCGGCGTCCCACAAGGACAACATTGCGAAGGAAGTAAGGGTCAACAATGACATCCCACTTCTTGCTCAACGAGCCTGTCTTGACAGCACCAACGGAACCGGTCTCGTCGTCATGAGTGACGGAAGCACGGAATCCAGCAGTGAACTCAAGAATGTTAGCAACTTCTGGCGAACAAACGATAAAGTTTGCACCACCACGAAGGGTCTTGCGATGAATCTGAGCGGACACATCATTGATGGTCTCGCAAAGAGTCTCATACCATTCGCTTACCGTACCGGTGAAGTCAGGGGCAGCAGAAGCCGCACCAAGTTCAGCACCAGTTACACGGTTCACGAAGAGACCCGGTGCACGCGACCAGTAGTAAGTGGATGCAGTAGCACCATTTACAAGGTCAGCAAGGATCTCGCGGTCGATTTCCAGAGCAACTTGCTCCGAAAGAATGCTGGTAAGCTCAACCTCAGCATCAAGGTTGTGGTAAGCGTTAAGGTCTTGACCTAACTCTGGGGACCACTTAGCCTTGAGCTTCTTGGTTTGTGCCGTGACAGCAATCGAATCAACCTTGATATCGATCTCGGGGATGTTGGCGTTCGCTTCCAGAGGGAAGAGGTCACCAACAACCGCACCAACAGCGTTAGACGCATCGATGGCATCTTGAGTTGGGAAAGTAATCTTATCCGCGTCAAGAGCAGCACCGATAACCTCAGCGGTGGTGGTTTCAGTAAGATCAGTTCCAACATCACAAACGACATAGAAACGAACCGCATTAGCCTGACTAGTCAAGCCAGACTGATATGGCGCGCCACGAGAATCGGAACCAACCAAACGGGTCAAACGATGAACTTGGTGAAGCTCATCAATACCGCCGATCGTTCCAACGCTGGCAGCACCGTTGATCATGGCCAACACAGCGTTACCACTTGTGGTTTGTGCAGCGATATCTCTAAGAGAGAAAGCGCCAAGGTTACCATAATCTGGATCTTCTGAGGTCGACGCGAGGTGATCGCGAGCAACATCGATAATAATAAGACCCGAAGCAGTTTCAGCCATAAGGTCTGGATCATGATCCATCAAGGTCTTCTGGGTCTCACTGAGATCACCATCAAGCCTGATCAAAGCAGAAACCGCACCATCAGCTAAATTAGCTGTGAGGGCTACATTGGAACCTGATGGAGACGCATACGCGTAACCACGACCAGAACCACGAACTTGACCTGCACGGGGATCGCCACCAAACTCGTCGGCTAAGTTAACGCCGCCGGTTACTTGTGAACCAACCTTGTCGCCACCATAAATGGTTGCATCGGCAGTGTTACCTAAGCGGGAAGCTTGGGTAGCGGATTCACCGATATTAGACGAATAGGTAAAGTCGAGGAAGAAAATGAGACCCGAGGGTAAACTCATTGGTTGGACAGAGACAAGATCGTTTGCGATCAAGCCTGCGAATACACGACGGACAATGGGGAACGCGACGGCTGCAAAGCCCTCAACATCACCAGTGGCCAGAGTGCTACTTTCGCGGAGTAGTTCTTTTGCTTGGTTTTCAAGCAAGCGCGCCATAGAATCTTTCTTGCGGGTTCCTTCGAGACCCTCAAGAAGACCCGTCTTCTCCCACTTGGCGAGAAGAGCAGAACCTTCAGCACGCATATCACGATTGACACATCCTTCGGTCAATCTTTGGATAATACTAGACATTTTAAATCACCTCCTTTATACTATATATGATTATTTTATTCCAGCTAGTCTTTTCATCCGATTCTGGAAAGGATCGGATGCGGGCTCCTCTTTGCGAGTTGCCCGGAGTACAGTATTGCGTCGACCGATTGCTTCGCTCAGTGATTGTGGCCTCTTTTTAGGTTTAGCCTCCACTGTGCTTTGAAGTGTATCATAGATTGTCTTCGCGTCTGTAACTGAACCAGCGTTTGAAATAGCTTCGGCAATTTTATCTTTTTGCCGCTCATTCAAGGAGGTATTTCTTAGCACACGGTTCGTGTAAAGCAGCCTAGCGTTTGAAAGGTTAGTGTCTTGGAGACCTTCTTTCAATTCACCAATAGCTGCTTGGTATTCCGAAAGCTTTTCGGTAAGTTGGTTATTTTCGAAAACCAACTCTTCTTGAGCTTTCTTCAAATCTTTCATTTCTTCTTCTACATCTGTAGAACGGCGATGCGCCATTTCTTTTTCGATCTCTCGGCGCTTGCTGGCCGATGAACGGCCGGCCCAACCAGAAAGGTCGGCGCCCATGTCGACGGTAAGTTTCTCCATGATGGCATCAATGAGAGCATCTTGGTCTAATTCTTCGGACATGGCACTCATGATGCCGTCGAGGACTCCGCCGGATGCGACACTGGCGGCCTTATCTCCGAGGGTGTCGTCGTCATCCTCCGCTTGCTCTTCGAGTTCTTCGTCGCTTTCAGGTTCCGGGGGTTTGGGTTTCATTTTCATCACCGCACCCAATCCGCCAGCCAACTCTTCGAGTTCTTCGTCGAGAAGACCAGTGATTTCTTCTTCAGTAATCTCGATTTCTTCATCTTCATCAAGGGATTGCTTCAAGGCCTCAATGCTTTCTTGCAGTGCACCCAGGTCGATTGTAAGTGGTTCGGTTGCGCCGGCAGCAGAAAAGTTGCCTAAGTTCTCGCCATCTAGTTCAGCAAAGTCATCGGTTGCTCCCAGAGGAATCTCTTCGTCGGCGAGACCTTCTTCGGGGGCCTCTTCGCCTTCGGCGTCCATGGCCATAGGATCTTCCATGGGCATTGCGTCGAGTGCAGGATCGGCCATGGCGGGATCTTCGGCGGCAAGTGGGTCGGCACCCATTGCAGGGTCTTCAGCCGGCATTTCCATCCCCAATTCATCTTCTTGCTCTAAAAGTTTTTGTAATGTTTCTTTTACTTCTTCTGAGTATTTTTCGATTACAACGGTTTCAGCATTTTTAAGTGCTGACTCTCGTAATGCCTTCGCATCCACGATCGCTTCTTTTAATAAGTTTGACATTCAATTGCTCCAATAATGGCAGTTATACAAAATAAATAGTATCTTTTGGAGCAAAGTCCCTTTTTTCGGCTAATCTGGCGGTGGTTTCTGTCAACTATTTTATACTCTATAACGGGAAAATTACTGGCGCAGTGATTCCATTCCAGTCATCGACCGAGAATCCGTCAACAATTACGCTCACCCAATTGGCAAGTATAAGTCAGGGGCGATGCCATTAACTTTGTTTGCGGTGTGATTGTCGATACCCTCTACAATGAGCGCCCAAGAATCTCCACCGTTTGTCGATCGGCAAATCTCGCCGCCATTTCTGCCGGCATCACTACCGTCGCCGCCAGCTAGCCAAGTAGTGCCATCAGTGGCAATACACTGTGCGGTGCCTGCTGTGAATGGAACCCGCTGTATGGTGCCGCTGGAATCCAATGTAATAACTTTAGCGCTGACATCCGCTCCAATTGTTCTCGCGCCATTAGGACCATTACCCATTTGCATCGCAACGATTCGACCATTGGCCGCGGCCATGCGCTTGGTGCTAGTACCGCTAAGCGTTGGTGTAGTTTCATTACCGACATCATCAGTGAAATTGCCGGTCAGCGTAACGGCGGTGCCCCAGTCACCGGAGTCGTCCATGTTTGCCGCTGTGCTGCCCACGCACGCAATCATCTTCGCATTTCCGCCGGCAGAATAAAGGACAACCCAGCTACCATTGGTGTAAACGATGTCTCGAATAAAATCGCCACTCGCCCCAGATGGTTGAATGAGCCAAGCCCAACTTGCACCATCATCAGAGCTAAAGTATAAGTTTGCCTTTTGCCCAAACATCCAGTTTCCCGCGCCATCCGACGCAAGTGCTTTTATTTGTTCCGTGGTACTTATGTTGGTCGCGCCCGATACATCAATGGCCGAAAAGCTAGCGGCACCATCGGTTGACCTATGTATGTTGACATTACTAGCGCTAACATTTCCGGCTGCGATCCAAACATCATCGCCCCATTGAATAGTTTGTCGTTTAGCGGTACTACTTAGGTTTATTCTCGTCCAAGTTGAGTTATCAGTAATGTCGTTGTTCTGGTCTACCCATACATTGTTGCCCGATGAGTTAGCAATAGCTAAAAATATGGGGTTGCCCGATCCGTCTTTGCCGTAGGCAATATCAATCATATCCGCGCTGCCGCCGTCGCCATGCGTAGTCCAAATGTTGTCTGCCCATTCTGATTCAGATGCGATGTCTGCGTTAGCAGCCCAACTGGTTTGGTTGTCATCGAAGCATATTGCCCAATAAGAAGCGACGGCTGTGGACGCGGCAGAATTACCATCTATCTTGACCACATCGGCAGAAGCAGCGCCATCTATCTTGACAATGTCTGTGGCCGTAGCACCATTAATTTTTGCGATATCTGGCATTTAATTACTCCCTTACAGTTGGAACCAATCATAGCTTGGATTAAAATATATAACCTTCTCTGCTGCGATGCCATGACCAATGGCGCGAATCACATCGCCCGCAGTACTTGGGCGCGTGAACGAAATAGTTCCTGCTGCGAGACCCACATAGCAAGTTCCGCCTGTAACGAAAGTGCTACTATCACCAAGAGTGCTAGCGTGGAAATAACCCCGAAGAAGGACACCATCCGAAACAGCGTTACCTAGCGCAATCCCCAACTGAACGGGGCCCGAAGAAGATTCTGCGTCGGCATCTGCATAGCGCCAGAAGGAGCCTGTTGTCGAACCAGACAAGTACATCAATTTTCCGGCTGCTAAAGTGTCGGTGCCGTGTTCGCTTCCGTAGTATGCCACTTCTCCCAGCCCTGCGTTAGCACTGAGGGTGGTCGGTTCCTTAAAAGTCATATGGCTGTATAATGAAGTGAGGCTTGTCACATCAAGACTTCCGATGGAGCCATCACCATAAAACCTAGATCCCGAGATATTTAACGAACTTGAAACATGTAGCCCATCTATAACAGTGGCCGTGGTGTTCAAAGAAGATCCGCTAACTCCCAATGAGGCTGAGATTTGGCCGGCTGCAGATAGAATTGAGCCGTTATAAGTAAGGCCGGCTTCGCCCTGAACGCTTGTAGAGTTAACCGATGTGACAACTCTGTTATCTGCCGCATTGCTGTATGTTGTGATCGGAGGTGGGGTGCCACTACTTGCAGCAGTCAGCCGCCCTTGTTGATCAACTGTAATTGAGGCGTATGTATAAGGGTTAGGCGTAACAGCGGTGTCGTCTAGATTAACAGTCACGGTGTCGGTTGCAGAAGCAGCGGTGGTGATCCCGGTACCGCCGGCAATGTCGACAGTGTTACCCTCTGTAATGGCCTGGTTTGAGCCTCCGTCTGCCGAAAGTGTCCAGCTAGACATAGTGCCGGCGCCAACGCCGGTCAGAGTGCTTCCATCTCCATAGAATTTGGATCCCGAGATATTAAGAGAACTTGAGATGTGGGTTGTGTCGATTACTGTAGCTGCAGTCCTAAGAGAAGATCCGCTAACTCCCAATGAGGCTGAGATTTGGCCGGCGACTGTGAGGGTGTGTGTCGACGGATCCGTTCCGATACCAACTTTGCCGCTATTATCTATTGTAAACATCGACTCCGTAAGGCCGCCAGCGCCTAAATGCAAATCTGCTTCGCTAAATAATGTTACATCTAGATTTGAAGTATTCCAAGCGATTCCACCAGATTTAACACCGCCACTCTTAGTAAATTCAACATTTCCACCATTTGCACCTCCAGTATCAACTTGCATTGTTCTAGAAGTGGGTGTAACCCTGAAGGTTCCGTTATTGCTGGTGAACAGATCTGTATAATGCGTATTATCAGAATAGGTTACTCGAATTTGAGGGAGATCGCCCCCAGCTTCAACATCTAAAGTCCTATTTGGGGTTGTTGTTCCGATGCCAACAGACCCAAGGAAAGTACTCTTAGCTTGAGTGTGAACCGAAGAAGCGGAAAGTGACAACGAACTTGATAAGTGTGCCGAGGTTATCGTTGTGCTACCGGCTCCGCCGCCAACCATAGTGATTGTATCACCATAAATTGAGATTGGAGAGCCACCAGAAACAGCGCTAGCTGTCAGGGCGGACACCGTGGCGCTGGATGCAGTAACCGTAGTAAAGTAACCAGCCGAAGCCGATACCGTGGACGAACCACTAAATGTTAAACTGCCGGTAACCGTGATCGATGATGCGGAGATCTCCAGCGGAGAAGCGCCCACAATGGAGCTAGCATTAAGTATCCTAAAGTGACCAGTTGAGCCACTTACTCCCAAGGATGCGGATATCTGACCAATCGATTTAAGTATAGCGCCGTCATGAGTTAGGTTTGCTTCACCTTGTACGGTTGAAGAGTTCACTGATGTGATGACTCTATCGTTGCCGGAACTATTGTAAGTGGCGATCGGAGAGATGCCAGTCATGTTAGTAAGGCCAGAGCCGTCACCAACATAAGCAGACGCTGTGATTCCAACAGAGCATGAAATAGGTACCGATGCGGTAATATACGAACCCGAAACTATAAGTCGCTGCAATCCGTTCGTTTTAATGGCGACGAAATCATTCTCAAAATCGATTTGAGT
>Ga0208449_1001577_pt1 | contig 12038 bp, 21 predicted proteins | sample MalvireepMed_s17_FD_184247 | JGI IMG/M metagenome (GOLD analysis project Ga0208449, IMG submission 184247) | Marine viral communities from the Global Malaspina Expedition - Malaspina viral metaG DeepMed_s17 (SPAdes) (version 2) | ecosystem: Environmental > Aquatic > Marine > Oceanic | place...
TCGTTGATCCTGTACCGGCGGTACTCAGGGTGCTGTTGTAGATCAAAGCTCCCCTTGCACTGGAAATTGTGGAAGTGGACCAAGTGCTATCGGCAAAATCCAGAAATGCGGTGGGGACCGAACTACTGTTATCAGCCAGGGCAAGCGTCACGCTCGCTAAAGTATTCCCACCAGCCGTATAAGCGGTACCACTAACCTCATTGCTGGTTGTATAGCCTGTGGTATCCGCACTAATGGACGAGCTATTGGTGAACATCGCGATCTTAAACGTATCCGCACCAATCGCACTTGAACCCGTGCGCGTGTGAGGCGTCCAAAAATGGATGCCCGCCATCGCCTCCGTTTTAAAAGTTCCGCACATTGCGGATGTTCCAACTGCCATTACAGTCTCCTTATGATCTCAGCTACGTCATCATGGCCCTGCTGCTTCATCAAAGACCATATGGTCGTTCGCTCACTTTGAGCCATTCTGTTCATATAGAAAACCAAAACTTCTTTTAATCTATTTCTATGAGCGAACGCTTGATCGCGTATGACAGGAGGGGCATCCTCCGAAACAAGCATGATCTTATTTAAGGCCATTTCGGCCATCTCTTCTGCCGAATGCCCCCTATTTTCAGAAGTGAAAACCTGAACATTGCCCAGACCGGAAGAACCCATTGAATCAAGCATCACTGAACAGGTCTCCTAACCTTATCGTAACGATATTCGTCAGAAACCTGTTTAGCTTCCCCAACATTCTTCAATGTAGCAAGTGCTTCCATATATCGATCATTATAAAGTTTTAAGAGATCTGGTTCCCCCTTCATAAAGGTATAGGCTTCCACTAATGATCCATAAAGAAGAGCTATTTCTGCATTAGTTCCTAACCAACTTGTTCCATCACTTGAAGTGGTTATGGAAGTTGGGCGATAGAAATAATGCAATTCCATTGTATAATTATCATCAGGAGTAGGTGCTAAAAGAAAAGTATTCTCATCCCAATTCGCATAATATTGGGGTTCTCCTGTAGTGCTTGTTGCATTTGGAGTATAGTCTTGTAAAAATGTAGGATGCTTTAATAGCAAAAATGTATAAACATTGCTATTTACAACACTTAAAGAGTAGGATGCCAAATAATCTGTTGGTTTTGCTAAAAACTTATTTGAAGAGGAAGCGGACCCTTGTGAGTATTTTCTAAAATCTTCAAGTTGCACTTCTTTTAAAATTCGTTCTTCAGCATTTAGAATAAATCGTGTTAATTGATTTGTAAATGTCGTTTCAGTATTCTGGGTATAATCCTGTATCGCTGTTTTTAAAGTTGTAAATGTAAAAGCCATGATTATGCGCTCACCGTTACAGGACCAGCTGAAGCAACATTTCCACCCCCTAGCACAGAACCCGTAGTGGCGGTACCACTTGCTGCTGCAAAAGTGTAACTATCATCATTAACCTTAGTGATAGAATATCCGCTAGCTTGCTCTATTGTGCTTGCTGAAAAGCCATCCAAAGCAGCAACGCTTCGAAAACAAACGGTGTCCCCAGTAGCTCTACCATGTCCAGCCTCACTTACGGTTATGGTCGTAGAACCGGAACTTCCAGATTTAAATGGATTACCCTTTAATAAAACTTCAACTGCTGGTTCTGTTCTATCGGTTGAAGCAAATTGTAACGCTTCTGGATCAGCAATATGCTTTGCTGGAGTTAGCTGTGGCTGCTTTTCTTCATATTCAGAAGCATCAACGCGAGAACCGTTCCATTCTATTTTCATTCTTTTATAAGGAAAAGCAACACCACTTCTATCAGATATGAATTTAGCATACTTCCCTGCTGCATAAGCCATCAACTCACCCTCAAATATGATCCGGAGGGAACCGCACTATAAGCAACTTTTTCTCTATCTTCATTAAGGGCATTGTCTAAATCTTCATCATAAAGAGTTTTTAAAACAGGTAAGAGTTGAGGAGCTCTTTTTATAGCAATGTAATAAGCTAAACCAGAAACAAGACAAGGTAGAAATCTAAAAGGAATATCTGAAGTATTGACTGCTGCATCAATATCTTGAATACGGATAAATCTATTATAGATCAACTGGTCTGTGGAATTTTCTGGTACCTCCCAAATTGTAATAGTAGGAGTAATTTGACGATCGAAGAAGTATTGGCTAGCTCTGCCCTGCGAAGTTTTATTTGGGATATGTAAATATTCAGCTCTTCCAATTGGGGAAATGATCTGATCTGTGCTGTCTCGTCTAATAACAGTTCCTAAAACATCTATTGTAGATTGAACATCAATAAGACTCGGATCAGCAGAAATGGTTGTGCTCGCGCTACTGCTTGAACCAGTAATTGTTTCTCCAGCCGTAAAAGCTCCAGAAGGCACCGTTATTGTAATAGTGGAGGAAGTTGGTTTAGTAATTACAGAAGCAGTAGTTTCACTAGTGCCTCCCGTAATCGTTTCTCCTACACTTAAATTAGTAGAAGCCCCAACGGTGGCTGTTATAGTTCCCGCAGGATAAGTAGCAATAGCGGAAGAAGTAGAAAGTTGAGCAAGTGTTTGAGTTACTTGCTCAACTTTCCATAAATGAACGCCCCTATTAGCCCAATCTGCAAAAAGAAGATTTAAGGATCTCCTCGCAGTTCGTGAATCATAACCAGTTCTAAGTTCAAGTCCACATCGTTCAAATGCCTCTTCCACAATTTCAGCGGCATCCAAATTAAAATCGGAAGAACCAGAAACAGCCATCTAAGTCCTCTGGGTTTTGTAGGTATTGAACCGATCACTCGTAACAATTATCTGCTTTTTAGGGCGATTTTGCGCGGCAGCTGTGGCACTTACTATGTGCACTACGGTTGGTTTTGCTTCACCAACCGATCCACCCTTATTATAACGGGAGATGTATCTTGTCTTTTTAGAAGGATGTGCAAGTCGAGTTGTTTTACTCATCCCCTAGAAATCCTTGATACATTCTATTACGATAACGTACACATCACCGCTAGTGTGACCAGTAGTAGTGAATTGAACATCTCCAGTTTTCCCACTTCCTGAATAGTTTCGTAAGCCATCAAAAGTGGAAAAATCAATATACCCGGTATCATCTATTTTACAATCCCATGCAGCTACATCAGCCGATGCATCCCAAAGGATTCTAACAGACATCCCAACAGTTCGCCACCAAATCTTATTGATTCGAACTGCGGTACAGGTCAAATTATGATTTGTAGTGGCTAAAGCAGAAACATCAATCTTAGTGACTGCAGATTCGCCTGAACCATCACTCGTGTTTGTGAACTGAGCTGTGTAAAAACGACTCCCGTCCTCAATAACAGTTGTGGAAACAGCATCGGCCATGACCTACTCCTTGATCTCTCCCGATAGCACCATCATCTTGTACTTAGTGGTTCCGGGGGGAGGGAAGTCCTTCTTAGAATTGATCCCATAAGAGTACTTGGAATCCTTCTTAGAACTCGAATCAACCCAAGCCTCATTCTTAGGAGTGCTTGGATCATCAGCAATAAACGCACCTTGCTTAGTACGTGCTCTTGTTTTAGCCATGCTTCACCTCTACGGTAGATCATTATATTGAATCATGCCATCCGTAGTTCTTTGAGCAGCAATATTAATATAATCGCACCAGGCTGCATCTGCTGTAGTCGTTCCCGACATAGCACAGAACCAAGGGGTTAGCGCCGAAGTAGGAATATTTGCAGTTGTAGTGGTTACAAGAACACGGTCTACATAGAATTCAACTTGGCCTGTTCCTTTAGCGATAAAGCCCAAGCGTCGAGAATTGGTGATATTGGAGCTTGATTCTGCGCCATCAGCGAAATCAATGCCCGTATCCGTTTTAGTCTCAGTTCCGCCGCTGTCGCAATTGGCATAAATATCAGCAGCGCCCTCCACGAGAACGAAACCGATCTGATTATTCGCGGTGAACGGAACGCCTGTTGCAAAAGTGCCGTTTTCAGCGAGACCAACAAACATATCCATGTCATCAGCATCAGCCACAGCTACTCTTGCCTCAAAGAAGATGAGTTTGCTGGCTTCCGCCATGAAGATTTCATTGCCCTGGATCGCGCCACCGGAATTGTCAGTCGAACCATCACCTGTGGATTTGGCCCACCCACCAACGTGATCGGCGAGGAGTGTCAAGGTTCCACTGTTAAGAACCGACTTTGTCCAGTCATCGGTATCATCAATATCGACGCCCGTGAAGTCGTCGTTTTTGAAGACATAATCGGGGTTGATCTGCATGGGCAGATTTTTGAACCAAGATCCTAACGCACTAGAGTCACTTCCGTGACCACTATACATAATCGGACCAGAAAAACGGGTTGTACCCATGGTACACCTCCTTACAAAGGGTTTGCCCTAGAGTCTTGTAAGCGTCTGCTGGGCCAGTCGCTAGGGCTATGTAATCCCAGAAAAGTGGGGGAGAGTTGCCCCTCCCCCTTACAAACTACGCGCCGGGGGACCCATAGATACCACGAGGATCAGACCAACCGAAACTGTACCGCTCACGGGCTTTATACCGCACGTTTCCAGTATCGAAGTCTCCTTCCATCGCTGTACGAATAGGAGTCCTTTGAAAATGCTTCAAACCATTAGGAGCATCTGTCAACAAGAACCAAGCATCCGTATCCGTGAGGAAGTGATTCACCGCATAACCTTGCGGTACCATCCCCATGTTTTTGATGGCATTGATATCATTGTCAGCTGTTCCAGGACGCAGGTCGGATTCAAGTAGTCTGTCCGCAACAAACTGAAGGTTTGCTGGAACAATCAACTTCATCCCTCGAAGAGCCACATTAAGGCCACGCTCATCAGTGAAGTCTGAGATATCGATGAGAGCATTCTCAAGTGAGGTCTCATTCAAGTCAGCGGCTGTTGAAGGTTCATTCCGGAAAGTATTGCCAGACTGAAGTGTATGCGCAGTCGAACAAAGTTCCAAACCATCTCCGCCAGTATAGGTGCTGTCAAATGCATTATTCAGCACCGCAGCTCCCTTGACCTGTTTAGTGTGGGCCATTGAACGCGCCAAAGCTCGGGTATACCGCGAAGAAAGACGATCATAGAGATTATCTTCAATCGCCTCTTCTGTGAGAGCAAAAGCAAGTGCAATTGTCTCGTTAGTATAGCGAGCTGTGTAGACTTCTTGTGCATCATCAAAAGTGACGGCAGAACCTTCACTCTTGGTAGGTGCCGAACCGAAGCCACTCAACATAACTTCTTCTTCAAACGCACGATCTGAAGATTCAGTTGTGAAGATTTCAGCGTATTCATTCTCATACCTAGCATACTCAAGACCAAAGAGGGCGTTGAGGCCAGGCTCCAACTCTTTAACGAGTTGTGCTCTGCTAATAGCCATTTCTCAACCCTCCTATACGCCAGCAGTGTCGGTTGTGCCAGCTACAATAGCACCATTGGAACTATTGAAGTGGTTATTCAACCTACAAATTGCACCAATACCAGCGGCAGCAAAATCACTATTCGCAGGATCTTGCTCCCAACCAAGAATACGCAAATTCAACGTCTTGGTTGTAGCTATGGTACTGATGGCCAGCGCTCCTGAAGACATTCCAGTAGTAGTGCTTCCGCTAGTTCCACTAGAGAAATTAGCATTAGCAAAAACAGCAGCTCGCGCCGTTGCCTTACTGGTCCATGTGGCGTCCGTTGCAATTACAAAAATTTGCATCGGATCATCTGCGACCCATGCTTCTACTGGATGATTAGAATCGGCTCCAGATCCAGGCCAATAATTACTCCACGTGGGTTTCCCCGTGGTGCTTGCGACATACTTACACCCCATAAAAGCGCCCAGTAGTCCAACAGTGCCACCTGCTGCAGCACCTACCACGTCAATATACCCGGTTGAAAGCGGGATGACGGGAGTACCAAAGTAGATAACATTGCTATTACCACTAGCAATTTCATATTGTGTGTAGCCAGAAACACCAGTGGAGTTGGAATTCTGACCCATTTTAGCAATGGGACGAAGTCCAAACGCTCCATTAATGTTCGCCATTACGTTACTCCTATAGACTATCCCTTATAGTCTACTTGTTAGAGGTTCCACCAAAAGAGACCCTGCTGCTTCTTTCATTTGAAATCGGCATCGAAGGGTGCTGCTCTCGCATGAGATCATTGTCGACTGCTGTCATCTGTTGAGCAGTCTTCTGCGTGAAATATTTTTCACGTGATTGTGCGACCTCTACTGGAAGTCGAGCTAGTATTAGTCCACCAACTCCAATAACCCCTTTGAAACGCCCATCATCAATAGTGGCACATTCAAAATTAGGAAACTCATCAGCCCTTACTGGTTCATATCCTTCACGTATCCGCTTTGTAAAATTAGGTTTATCGTCTTGACCTAAAATTTCAGCGCGAATCCAGCGATGAACAAAACCTTCAGGAGCGGGGGGAGCATCCAATAATGAAGGTGGTTTCCATTCAGTAGGACGTACAGATTTTTGCCGAGTTGTGGCAGCGCGAGGGGTTCTATCAGTTTCAGACATTAGCTTGAATCTCCTTTACTTGCCTCGCGTAGTCTTCGAGGGGCACACCTAGTTTCTTAGCTATCGCAACTTGGCTAGGCGTGAGTTTGATAGTGTCGCGTCCAGTAGATTTAGCAGCTCTATTGGCAGAAGCAACTCTTTGGACTGAGGAGCGTCTTCCGTTCTGGGCTGAGGGAGTTACTTCAACAGTTCCGGTATCCTGAAACTTATGAGGAAACTCTTGTCGAATGCTACTGTCAATCGCATTATAGTAGGCATCCGAATTAGTATCCATTCCCTGTTCCACTAGTCTTTTGTGGATAGCGAATGAAGTATAAGTCATCGCCTCGTCAGTTCCAAACCATGGATTTTTATTTGCCCATGCTTGAGATTTAGGATCAGGAGGCGGAGCTGTAGCTGGAGTATGCTGCAAAATAGGTTGCTGGGGCCTGAATGCAGGAACTTCATTATTCAAAGCCGCATTTTCAATGGTTAACTTTGAAAGGTCAGTAGTTGCCGCAACAAGTTCTTCCGGGTCTCCACTTTCATAAGCAGCCACATATCTTTGTTTGGCGCTTTCTAAATTTGTGTTGACACGACCAGCATATTCCTTGCCGTAACTCTCGTTAAGAATCTGGGTATTCTTTTGTAACTGCTGATTTTGAGATTGAACTCCTTTAGCATACTCAAGGGCAGCAATTTCACGGCGTTCGGCTTCACGATATTTAGCGGTGAGCTTATCAATACGTTTACGAACACCAACGCTATAAGACGCTAGTTCCTCTTCTGTTAAATCCTCTGAAATATCTTCAGAGTCTGCACTATCATCTTCTATAACAGAGGATACTGACGAATCGTTGTCTGCAAGATCAACCTCAACCGGATCTTCCTGATCAAGTTCAACTAGGTCTTCTTGATTAGTATCGGGCATGGGATTTCTCCATGATTGGGGGATACAGTAAAACCATACAAATCAAAAGTAAAGAACTATGTATGGCTGAGATATGAAGGGTCATCTACTACTGCAAGAATTTCATCATCATTTAGGATTCTAAGCTCTCCTCCATCAATTTTAAATCGTGAACCAGCGTATCTTCCAAATAGGACCCAATCCTTTTCTTTACACCAAGGATCCCAACTTTTTTGAGGATCTGTAGGATCTCCAAATTTACTTGAATCTTTATAGGCCAATGGTCCAACGGCCATGACTAAGCCCACTACTGTGGATAGCCGTTCCCGTTCGTGAACCTCATCTGGAAGAGCAATTCCTCCTTTTGTCTCTTTAGGAGGAGTATAGGGCATGATTAAAATACGCCAACCAGTAGGAACCGGAAGTTTAGCCGTTTCCGATTTTTCTTCTTTAATTGCCCTCTGTCGAGCCAAATGTTCCGGTAAGTAAAGTGCCGTGCTCATTGTCCTGAGTTCCTTTCTTCAAAATCTCTTGAATTTCTTGCCCCACTATTCCGAGGGCCGTGACTTCTCCCATCAAGTTTCGGTATTGCGCCATATCAGCTAGCGCGTTACCCATCAAACTAGAAGCAATAAATTGCTCCCGTTCTTTAATAATTTTTTGTAGTCTATCACATACCCAAAGGCCGTCCATTATCGGACTCCTTCAAACTTCAAGCCTTTAGTAGCGGCTCCTCCTCCACGCGCCCTTTTACGAGAACCACCTTTGGGTTGAGGATTAAAAGTTTTAGCCTTTACATGTGGACCTACTTCCATAGGTTCTGGAGCCAAAACCCTCATTCCATCTACTTCCCAAGTTTTAGTTTCGTAAATAAGAGGAAGATCAGTGACTTGTACAACACGTTTTTTCGGCTTCTTCATTTGCTGACTCCTTTGAATTTCTCGAACGTTCTTAGTCCACCTAATCCAAGCATTCCCATTAGAACTGGCATCATAGCGGATAAATCCATTTCAGGTAAAGGAACAACTTGTCCCGTTTGGGTCATAACAAAAATAATAATCGGCTGAAGAACATATGTATAACATAAAGCTACCCCACAAGTCCAACCGATAAAGGGTCTCCAACCCGCTACAAAAATAGATCTATGGCCAGCTTCAACCTTATTTATCCCTAATTGAGCTAAATCAATTTGGGCTAGGTGGGTAGTTAACTGAGCCTTGATTTCTCGTTCTGCGACCGCACGTTTTTCCTTATCTTCGGGTAAGAATCGACCTACGATATCCGTGACTGCAGGAAGAACCGCTGAAATTAATCCAATCATGGTTTTATCCTAGTTGTGTAATTTAGAGTATTGGACACATTTAACCACTTTTTCCCAGCCATAATCGGGCAAGTAAATCCTTTAATTGTTGTAAAAGCAATTGTAAAAGTTTCACCTTGAGGAGATGCAAAAACTTCTATAATTTGAGTTTTGTCATTTGAAATGCCTATGGCAACAGGACTTTCTTTAAACTCCCTAAAAAGTTCAGCAGCAAAAGTTGATCTCTTTAGACAAAAGGCTTGGCTCTGTACAGAGAAAGGCCATATAGCCAGGATCATCCCTAAAAATATAATAAGACAAATAGAAAAGGGTGATGCTGCCAGCATTATGAAGCACGCATTTTTTCACGTTGAACGGCTATGCGCTCAGAGGCTTGCATTGCATCTTGACCAATTTTTGTTTCTTCAAGAACAGTTCGTGTCTGTTCCTTTTGTCTGTCAAAAGCTAGTCTAGATTGAGATTCAGCTTCCTTCCGCTGTAGGTCTCGCTCTTTCAGTTCAAGTTCTTTCATTCTAATTTGAACTAATGGATCAATGCCTCCTTCACCTTGCTGGGCGGCGAAGGCTTGGGCTTGCTGGCTGATCTGAGCGGTAGCCTGAGCCGCCGCTTGAGCAATTTGATTTTCAAGTTCAGGAGGAATTTGCTCTCCTTCAACTGGTAAGGGTTGCCCAATCATTCGTTCCACTTGTTGACGGTATTGCATCGCAAAGTGTTCCTGAATATGACTTTGCAAAACGAGCATTGCTTGCTGATTATTTTGAAATACAGGATTTTGCATAAAGGCCATATGGGTAGCTATGTGAGCTTCATGGTCCTGATGAATAAAAGCCTTTAAAGGTTTTCCTATTAATGCATCAGCATTTTCAGTAGCCGGATCCTTTGAGTCTTCTGGCTCTGAAGGGGGAAGTATGTCTTCTATGTTCTGAACCCCTAGCGCCTGATACATTCTGTAGTAGGCTTCCTCTAAGTTGTGTATCTGAGGAGCGGAAGTTGCTAGTTGCAACTGAGTCTGAGCCATCATTACCCGTTGAGCCATACTAAAAATATTTGGATCACTATGGGGTATGACGTCAATTTGTTCACTAAAGTCAGTGACCTTAATGAGCCTTTCCCCACCGGCTACTTCAAAGGGATACTCTTGAGGCAAGTACTCAGAAAAGGTTTCGGCTAAAAGTCGAAATTCTATTTTTTGAGAATAGTGCAGCCGTTTATGAATGGCCGACATTACTTGCATACCTTTTTCTAGCAACGCCACCGTAGTACCTACTGGCATTGCCTCAGTCATATCACCAGTTTGCATTTCAGTGATAGCTGCAAACCGCCGTCCGGATTCAATAAGAACTCCTAAAAGATTCAGTAGTGTGGCGGAAGGCTCTTTATAAGGTAGGGGTAATAAGGAATCTCTAAGTGTGCCTCCTGGCGCATCAACATCTCGCCATTCACCGGGTTGTAGTGGGTCGTCTTCATTTCGTACTCGCAACCCGCGAGCTTTAAATCCTGCAGGTAAATTAGCCAAGGTCCCCGCGTCAATTAGCTGCCGTAAAAGACTAGTGGCTGATTTACTCAGGCCACCAATCATATGAATTAAACCAAAGCCATAGAACCCTAATCCGGGCAGGAACTTATAGTGAACGAAATATTGCTTCTTATTCTTAAGTGAATCAGTTTCCTCCCAATTCCGACGAATCGAAAGAATCTGAGAACACCCTTCTTCCATCGTTACAATATACGGGAGTTGAATACCCGTGGGCTCACCATCGTCACCGACATCTTCAAAACCTGGAAGATCCAAATCTATATGACACTCCAAAATCGTCATAGTGTCAGAGGTCATATATTGTGTTGGTCTAACACCTTCTAACTCATCTACCTTTTCGGTTACGGCTGACTCATCTTCAGGGGAAGCTATCAACTCAATATCTCTATAAAAGCCACTTTGCTGTAACTTCCGCACATCATTGGTGTTCATTCTCACCATATGAGTGATCCGCGTAGCCGATAAAAGATCCGTAGTTTCATAGGGGACAACTAGGTCTTCTGATGTGATAAACTTGGCTACCGCACGGTTTAACGTTTCATCGTAGTAAATTTTCTTAAAAGCTGATCCGGAAAGCGGAAGGTAGAACAGCATCTGATCCAGTTCAGGGTCATACTCTTGCATAACCTCAGTGATCTGGTAGTTCATAAACTCTTTAACGCGATTAGCCTGTTCCTGACGTTCGGGCGTTTTCCGCCCTACAACTCGCGTACCAACCGGACCTCCAGAAGGTAAAAGCTCTTTATATGCGCTAGACTGAAATTGGGCTACGGCTTCACTCAATAATGGATGATAAACGCCCGAAGCACCTTGAAATGGCTCCGAACGTTCATCCGTATCCATGCCTAATAAATCCAGGCCCTCACTATACGTCCGTTCCCAGTCAGACCGACTTTCCCTATCAGCCTGATACATGCCAAGCATATCCGCAGCAAGACTACGGAGTTCGCGTTGATCAATCTCTTCAGACAAATTCCGGAAAAAATCGTCTGACAACGGTTCAGGGATCTCCTCCCCAAACCCAACGATTGTATTGCCCTCTTCATCAAGTTCCGGCTCAACCTCAACGGTAATATCCTGCTCTACAAAAGGGGCCTCCTCGTTAAAGTCAGCAAGAATTTCATCATCTTCTAAGATGACATCCGTGCGAATTGGCCGCTCCATCTCAAGCGGAGGGATGAGGGGTTGATCAGCCATAAGTTACACTTTTTTACGTTTTAAACCATAAGTGCCTTTTTTCTTTCTTGTGGCGAGAGCAACTTTACGCCGTTTCGCTAATGGCATTTTCTTTTTGCCATATTTCGCCGACAGTTGCTCATCTTTCCGAGCCTTATATCCTTGGGCCATGGTCTCTTCCTTCCTTTATTAGTCGTTCATCTAGACTTGAACTACTCAAGCCTTTTTCCGCTTTGTCTTCTTTTTATTTTTTACCAACCCACCACCACTATAACCAGCAATAAGTTTTTTCTTTTTCTTAGGGGGTCTCCCCCGTTTAGAGCCATAAGTTCCTGGTCCTTGGGGCATTAAATAACTCCCTTTTCTTTAAGAACAAACCCAATTACGCCACCTGCGATTCCGACAAATATCAGAATCGGTTGATTGATAACAACTCCAACCCCCATTACCGCAACCCCTACCGCAGCATAACTAGAAGGTTCAGACACGCGATCCTTGATCCATTTAATCATGATTTCCTTTTCCTCTTCGATTTGTAACCCGAAGCATAGATAGCCCTACCTTGGCGTTCGGCGGCGGCTTTAGTCTTATAAATCTTACCTGACTTACCCCACCTCCAAC
>Ga0208449_1001582_pt1 | contig 12008 bp, 5 predicted proteins | sample MalvireepMed_s17_FD_184247 | JGI IMG/M metagenome (GOLD analysis project Ga0208449, IMG submission 184247) | Marine viral communities from the Global Malaspina Expedition - Malaspina viral metaG DeepMed_s17 (SPAdes) (version 2) | ecosystem: Environmental > Aquatic > Marine > Oceanic | place...
TCTGCTGGGGGTACTGTGGTAGTCGTCTCTGCTGGGGGTACTGTGGTAGTCGTCTCTGCTGGGGGTACTGTGGTAGTCGTCTCTGTGGCAGGCTTGGCAGGTGGTGTTATTGTTACTTTTTCTCCCCGCACAAACGTCTCGAATTCTTTGTCGTTCGCGAATCCAAGATCCGTAACACTAAATCCTTCAGCAGGCTGGGGGGTTTCGCCATCCAGTTTCTTTTGGTAATATGAAGTTGCCTCTCTTGATATGTCTACGATGTTTAACAGCGACTCCCCGAACTTCTGCCTTAAGCCTTTGTTGCGAAGAAGCCCGGACCACACCGTCGGCAATTCCTCCCTGGCCGCCTTGAGTCTTTCTTCCACATCCGCTGCATATTCCTCCGTAGTTTTGACAGTCGCACCTGGTGGCTCTGTTTTCCGTCTCTCGATAGCATCCTGGACCGCTTCAAGAAGAATGTCTTTGTAGTCGTCCATTGTCCGTTGCGCCCAGGAACTGAAATTCGCAACGCCGCGTTTTACCAGCGGTTCTATGTGCCCGCCACCAATAATTATAAGGTCGGCCAGCACGGTAGGATCAAGGCCCATCATCGTTGATCCGAGCTTCTTTTTGAGATTCTCTCTAGCTTGGTTCACTAATTCCGGGGTAAAGACTGTATTTTGAGATTCAGGGTCCAGTTCGCCGGCAGGTGGCTCGGTAGCAGGTGGCTCGGTAGCAGGTGGCTCGGTAATAGTGAGGGGGGGTTCATCTAGCCGGGGAAGCTCAAATATTTGCGTATTGCCAAATATTCTCCTCAGCACCTTGACGCCCGCTTCAAAATGTGTCAGGTGAATCGGTTTACCCTCTTCCGAAGCAGCAAGGTCCACAAACTCACGGGTAACTTGATTGTCCGAGCCCAGGGGGACATTGACAAGAAGGCCATCATGACCGTCCTTACGCATCTGGCCCACTATTTTCGCCAGAGCGGCCCTTACCTCTCTCCCCCCGTCTGGGTCTTCCGTGGAACCTTGTGGAAAGAACTCCGCCTTGGGCAAGCCTTCGGAGGCGAGAGCAATATTATAATAATTCAAAAGGTCAGAGTTGTTGTTTATGACAAGAGGGCTTTCCAGGTCAATTGTAAGCCGGAAGGGCTCAGGTGTTTCCCCGCCAGCAAACTTCAATGCTTCTTCCCTGCTAATTGCGGAATAGCGGCCAGGACCGATAACAGGACCTAATTCGGGATGAGTATATGTATTGGGGTCAGCGCCTTCTCCGCGCCATGTCTCGAATCGAACTGGCACGCCGGTTTTAACATGCAGCCAAATGCCGAACTCCCTATCTGCCAGAGCAAGGTTCACCTCTGCCGGTTCTTCGACAGGTTCTTCGATAGGTTCGCCGACAGGTTCTTCGACAGGTTCTTCGACAGGTTCGCCGACAGGTTCTTCTGTAAGACTTTCGGATACTTCGAGGAATTTAGCGTCAGTCAACCGACCCTGGCGGTTCAGGTCTTGCTTCATGAAGTCGGAGGTTTCCTTTGCGACTATTCCTGCGACGACGTATGCGTTGACATCGCTCTTCCAGACCCTGTCATGCCCTCGAGCTGCTGCTACTCGCTCTGCAAACAAAATTCCCCATCTTGCTGCGAGCTCGCCGTGCGGGTATGTGACTCCAAGGATTGTATCGTACTCGACTTGTGCTTCCCTCGTCCATGCCATTTTGGGTTGCATGGCATTGGGGGTGTGTTGCGGCAATTTATTGCTGTCGCTTTCAAGTAGGTCTTGAATACGATCTGGATACTGGAAATCCGCCGCTTTCTCGGCTTCTTCAAGCAAGGCTTCCGCCGCTTTCTCGGCTTCTTCAAGCAAGGCTTCCGCTTCTGGCTCCGACACTTCTCTTTCGCCTTCCATGAATGTCTCTTCGGGGGAGGATGGTTTTCCTACGATTACTTCTCCAGGGCTAACTAGACGCCCAGAAACGAAGATGCTGGGTTTTATAGTTTCGATAATGGTTTCATGTTTCAATGAAGGATCATCTTGGAATAACAGGACATCGAGTGCCATTCCTGGATCGTAGTCCGCGCCGGTGTGTTCCCGGATTTCAACATTGCTGGCCTCTAACCGGTCCCACATTGCTCCGAGGACTCTTTTAAGACGGATATCCTCCGGCAGTGCTTGAATGACGTTGCTAAGTCGCCAGAAGTTTATGGCCAGATCCGCTATGGTTGAGACTTCTTCTTCTGCGGCAAGAGTAACGCCTTCTTCTACGGCAGGAGTAACGTCTTCTTCTGCAACAGGAGTAACGTCTTCTTCGACAACAGGAGTAACGTCTTCTTCTGCGACAATCCCTCCTGGACGTGCCGGGCGCAACAAATAACCAGGATCGACTTTGCCATCCTGGCCGGATAGTCGTAAGGTGCCTTCTCCCTCGACACTGATTATATAGCCGCCATCCGCCTCAATGGAAATTATCGTCCCTTCAAAAGTGCGCGTCGTCGTAGTGCCATCGCTTGCCTGGTCTGTAATGGAAAATTCGACCGAGTCGTCTAGATCGAACCGTTTGGTTGTTGCTCTGGGCTTTAAGTCCGGTTCCCGGTATTTCCCACCCTCCTCAACAACTTTACCTTCAATAATCACATCCGGCTTTTCTGTTGGCTTTTCTGTTGGCTTTTCTGTTGGCTTTTCTGTCGGCTTTTCTGTCTCTTGGACAGTTACCGTCTTTTTCCTTGCTTCTGGACGTTCCTTGGGCCATAAAAATTGCTCTTCCGGGCGCTTTTGCGCTCTTTCCTGGCGTGCCTGGACCAAGTCGCTTTCCCTTATGTTGATCCATTGATCGCTCTTGGCACCCTCTTTTTGCCAACGCGCTCGAGCAATGCTATACGCCCTGAAACCTATCAGGCGTGCTTCTGCCATTCCCAAGTATAGTGTTATATCTATAAACGCTTTGTCCGCTGCTTTATCCGCCATTTTTATATTGGCACGCTGGATAGGCCGCGTGGAACCAACATAACCCCCCATGATTATATCCATGGAGGAATTGCGAAGCACCTTCACCCAATCAACGTCTCCTTCGGTTTTCAGCTGGTGAATTGCGTCAACGGCGGCGCTTACGCTGCCGAACCCGCCAGCTTCAGATATAATTGAGTGAATCCTTTCCCCGCCCGGATACTTCAAAAGCCCTTTGAACAAGAAACCGACAGTGGCAGTTGCAGGCGCTATCATCGCGCCAAAGGCGCCTCCGGCAGCGCCAGCTTCAAAGGCTGGCCGCGTAGGTACGAGCTTCTCCGTCCTGGCCCCTTGCATGTAGGCATCGAAAAAGGAAGCGCCGCCAAGAAACAACGCATTGTCAACCATGTGTCTTAATACAACTCTAACGGCAGCGGCCTTTCCCCCTTTCCCCATCGCTTTCCTGGCTTCAGCCGAGTGGCTTATTAAATGCTCAACACGGTTTGCCAGGTGTGGCATCCGCAGGGCGCGGTCAACCACCAGGGCCGACGCTCCACTGGTTTTCCCTATCTGAGTCTTGAAATTTTTGACAAAATTCCCGATATTAAAACCTTTTGTTGTTCTTGCTGCCTGCCAAAGGCTCTTGAGTTGCCCTGGCAAACGCGCTCCTAAACCACCGGCTCCATAAACGGCGTTCCTCAATGTGTTTGCAAACTTTCCCTTGGGCCCGACTAGAAGGCCCGCAAAACCCGCTGTCATATTGCCGAATTCCCGGAGCCAAGCCTTTGCACCTGCGGTTGAGTTGGGCTTTATCCCCAGGATGGGGATGACTCCATCGGCGCTTGGATTAGGAACCCAGTCAAGGCTGAGAGACAGGGGTGGTGTTCCGCCAGCCGAGAAGAAAGTCCGAACAAACTCATTGGCCTGGTTGAATATGGTTGTTCCCAAACCTGCGCCACGCCGCTGGCCCTTGAGCACGTCTGCCAGGCGTGGATCCACCTCGACGAGTTGCTGGTATACATCGTCGGGCACATCTATCAATGCCTGCTGTATGGCTGGCCCGCTCCATAGGGTAAGGAAGTCCATCCAAGCCTGGGCGGCGCCAACGCCGCCCTTCTCTTCTATAAGTTCGCTCATCCGAATAAGTTCGTTCCAATGCTTTTCATCATACAAGCGCTCGGACATTTCCGGGGTAATCACACGTAATTGCGACTCGACCATCTGGGCTGAGGTTAGTGGTTTCCCCTCCGGGCCAAGAGACAGGAAGGGGCGCCCGAAATATTTCGCCGCGTGGGCGTCAATATCGTTCCACACGTTCTGGGCTGCGGTTAGCTTCTCGGGTTGCGCTATCTTTCCAAGCGCCTGGAAAGTGGGGGACGTGTGAACCCCCTCTATTGGAGGCATAGCTTCTGTTGCCTTAATAGAAGCGCTGTATTCCCGTTCATCCCGTCGTGCAGCTGCACGCTTTTCCCGCTCCGCGTCGGAGTCCGCAAGTATTTGTTTTTGTTCCTGGACGCCAAGGTCCTCGAAAGGTAGTACAATACCTTCCTCTACCTTGTCAAATTTGAGCGGCGGCGCAACCGTGATCTTGGGAACGGAGTCAGGGCCACCAATCAAGTTCATCCCGTGAATAGGTGCCAGCTTTGGGATACGATGTTCTGGAGGAATTGCCGATTTCCCCTTTTCATTGCGATAGGTTGTCAGCATATTAATGGCATTGGTTATATCTGTTGTGGGCCACTGGTCATCCAGCAAGATAGACTCGGGGGTTAGACCAGTACTTATTGCCTCCTCATCAAGTCGTTTCAGGAACGCAGTCTGCCTTTCATTTAATGTAGGCATAAATTAATATCCTCGCCTCTCACGATAATCAGGATGGCCTGAACCCGTCAGGCGGCTTAATAATAGTCATGCAAATAAAGTCATCATCGCCGTTGCTCCCATGAGCACAACCAGGTCTTTCAGGAAAAAGGTGTATGGGTGAATAAGCGCCGTGTTAAGCAGGTGATCCCGTATTGCAAAGGACGTATCCCCTAAACTTTCTGTCCAGGTTTCCATGGAATTATTTAAGATCACTTGGGTTGTATTTTTGGCCGCCGTTCTTGTAGAACACGTCGTTCATGAACGAACGCAAGTACGGGGCGGTTATTATGGGTGAGCGCTTGCCTGCTTTGTCCCTATGGGGTTGCAAAAACAATGTTTGGTCATTTTGAGCGTGCGTAATCGCGGCAAGCTGAAGTTGATACGCTTCGTCCTGCGCGGCTTTCCTGCTTTCGGAGGGGCTATTCTCAACCATATCTAGCAGAATTTGATGAGCCGCCTCGGTCCATCTGACCTCATCCGGGGGTTGCACATCTCGCGTCACGCCGGACTGAATTCGGTTGCCGTTAACATTAGCGCTTATACTGGGGGGTTCGGGAGCTGGAGGGCCTTCCTGGCCTAGGATATGTTCAGCAGCTGCCTTCTTGCCCGTGTTTCTAATCACGCCCGTATCTATCTTACTCTGTCGACCAGGAAAGCCAAACAGGCTACGCGCAACATCCGTGGCAAGACCGGCAGCGCCTGCCTTCGTCTCTATGTCTTGGTTAAGGGTTGCCTGCTGGCCTGCCAAAGCCGTCAGCTCTGCATTGGCACTTGCCAAGTCTGCACTAGCGGCTGCCTTCTTGTCTGTGAATTTATTGTATGTGTTCAATCGATCGCGAAAGATAGCGCTGAGAAGGCTTAGCTGGGTGGTGTTCAAGGCGTGTGCTAGCTTTTCTTCCGCGTTTGCCCTAGCTAGTTTCAAGCCGACATCGGGCACCGGGATCAAGGGGTCTGTGACGGCGGTTGTCCCTGCGGCGCCGCCTACCAGGCTCTCCCTTCCAGCCTGGAATGCTTCCCTTGCCGCATCACGCTGGTTCCACTGACCGGTGGCACCTTTAAGTCTAACTGACACCCCTTCCCCCGGCTTTCCTGTTGAGCCGGAAGTCCACCACCCAGGATTCTTGACCATCTCATCTATATCGTTCAACATGGTGGCAATATCCGACCCTTCAAGCGTTTTCTTCGCAGCTATGGTGTTCCAACGGTCCGTCGCCTTTTCTACAATTCTTTTCATGGAGGGGCCATAATCCTGGGCTAACTTGGCTACGTCAAGAAGCTCAGCAAATGCCTGCCTGGTCGCCGTCTCGTTATCTCTTCTGATCTTCGACTTGAATGTAGCAACTTTCATCATGAACGTTCGGTAATTGTTTTTTTCCTTTATGTTGGTCTCCGTGTTAAATCTTAATTGGGCCCAAGCTAGAGTATCGTCAGCCTTCTTAATATTTGCATCGAGAACAGCTTTCCTGTCCCGGAATTTTTGTGTAATCTCCAACGACGGGTATAGGCCGGCCAACTGTGCTTGCAAGTCGGGGCTAGCGCTAGCAAACGCTGTTGCCAGTCTTTGAAGGAAGTTAGAAAGGGATTCCCCGGGCAACGGGATAACATTAAGAGCCTTCCCTGCCCGCTCAGCGACCTGTTGAGGAGTCAGCTCCGATGCAGAAGGCGCCCTCGTATGAATTGCGCTTGGGTTAAAAGATAGAGCAAGCATCGTGGGGTCATCCTGTGGTATGCCCATCTGATAGCCCAGCTCCATGGCTTCGGCGTTCGTTATATTCCGGTCTTCATCTTTTGCCTTGTCCCGGAGTGCTTTTATCCAACGAGCCCTGTCCTGGGGTTTCACTCCCCGCACAGTTTTCATTATGCTGGACAGCGAAGACACCTGCCCAGTTGCCAGCATGTATTCCAAGAATTGTGGGCTTTTTACTATTTCCTCCCAGGTTTTCCTTTTAGGCTTCTTCTCTTCCCCATCAGGACTCTCCTCTATTTGCGCCATTAGATCGCCTATCAGGTCTGGCTCCCCTTTGATATGCTCTTGGACATCCGCCAGAAATGGCTGGTCTTCCCGGGCGGGCGGCAATTTCGCCATGCCCCCGGGTTCCTGGGCAGTCATTGGTGCAACATCATGGGGCATGGGAATAGAGCTTGCCAGCTTCTCCACCGATTCTTCGCTGCCGCGTCTCATCGTAGACGGCTTTGACTCTTCTCCACTGGCTTGATTTACAAATTCCTGGAACCTTTCTAATGCCAGTCTCTTTCTTAGCTCGGGCTCACGCTTATAGTGCGTCTCCTCGGCAGCGACTTTGCCCTTGATAAGGCCCTGCCCCATCGTGGCGGCTACTCTTAAGATGTCTTCCAGGATCATGAATAATCACCTACGGTTCTAAGCGTGTTGGACGTAAGGAGAATAACTTTGGCCTAAGGACACATTGGTAAGGGGCGTGTAGCCGTTGTTAGTGCCGGATAGCCCTCTCTGACGGGCAGCGTCTTGTTGATTACGCCGCACTTCCCGACTGTATACGATATTGCTAACCATGTCAGCCAGGGGCGCCAGGTCGGTGATCCCTCGGGCTTCGGCTGAACGAGCCATGTCGCGCAGTGCTGCTGCCGCGTTCGGTCCGCCTGCTTTCGCCTGGTTGATCGCGTCCATTGCATCTTTCAGGCGTGCCAGCTTTTCCTTGCGAGCCCCTGCGCGGGCACGCTCCACAATAGCCGTCTGCATTTCAGCTTCCAATGGGCCGTATTGATGGTTGACGGCTTGGCGGGCTTGCTCGGGACTCATCCCCTGGTTGCGGAATCCCTTTTCAGCATCTGCCCGTGCACGGCTCATTTGCTTCTGTACCTTGCGTTGCAGCGTGTTAACATCTTCTTCCTGTTCCTCGAAGAGAAAGCCACGGGCTTCCAGATTCGCCTGTCTGCGTCTGCGTGCATCGGCGGCGGCACCTGTATGGGGGTGCCTCGTAATCCCCTCGTGACTTATGCGTTCCTTCTCCTCCCACCATTTTTTCCCGCCCCAGTTGTCCCACCATTTCTGAACATTCCATTTGGTTTTGTAGGCGTTCTCATTTAGGCCGGGTGTAGCGAAAAGGACGGCCATTTCATTATGACCTTCTGTGCCGGGTGGCTTAGCAAACTGGTAATATTGCAGCATCAATGCCTTTTTTTCATCAAAGCTGGGTTCGTCTGGCAATGCAAACGTATCCAGCCGTTGTGTCATGCCCGCACGTTCCAGAAATATATTGATGGCTTCACGGAACGCCGGGTCAATGTCCATCGCGTTTTTGATTTGTTGCTCGATCAGGGGTTTTTGCTGATCATACATTTCCTTGGCAAGTTTCCTGTTTTTCCTCGCTTCGCTACTGCCGAGCAGGGACGAAAGAGCCCCTAGACCCAATGCCACCATTGTAATAGGTTCCATTGTTAATCACCTTTCCTATTGTGCTAATACCTCTGCTACAAAACCACTTATTTTTACTGTGTCAGCGCCAGAATACAATGCCACTTCAACCCCTACTTCCTGTTCCGCCGAGGAATCTGCCTCGCCCGTTCCCGATACGCACTCCGAGACGGTGCCCGTGCGATCCGTTAGAAACCCCTGTTGGCTTCCTGAGTTCACGTTCCAGAACGTTCCCTCGAAAAGCAGGGTTTCGTCCACCGGGCAATCCACGTATGCAAGAACCTTCCCCCCGTATTTCATCCTGACTGTTGTAGGGCCGCTTGCGTCGTTTGTATCTATGCGGAAAATCAACCGGACCATACCGTTAGAGCCTAGCAGCCCCGCATCTATCGTCATCCGTTTTGCAGTGAGGGGTCTTGCTCCAACGCCCGAAATGGTTACGGTGTCAGTATCCAGGGCCGCGATTGTAGGCGTCTGTGAGTCCACTTGCCTGATCGCTTTCTGGAGGCGTTGCAGGTTGTATCGAGTATCCTCATCAATGTCGCCTGCTATCCTGAACTTCTTTAGGGACCCTAGCCGAATCGGAATGGCCATTTTACTCCAGGTGCCGGTGGGTATCGTAGTGAACCGTCAGGTTTTCGATCTGCCAGGTAGCGCCGACTGCGCCGTGCAATTTCACGCTAAACCAGGTGCCGATTAAGTCTGAATGAAGACGTATCACGCTTTCATACCCTGTTAGCGCTGCGGCGTTGAGCGTATATGTCCGTGCCGCATCTTCCACGGTAACTGTCATTGTCAGGCTGTCTGAGGGGTCGGAGGATATGGCTCTCTTGATGGAAATATGATCCAGGACGAACTGGCTGTCTGCCATCCCGAGCGCATTATTGGAAACCCTGGGACTCTCCCAAACTACATCGAGGGTAGAATTTACACTATTAGCTTCCCATAGCTTACCGCCGTTACTGATAATGAGCTCACGTTTATCGGCCCCGCCGTCAAGCAATGCGTGGCCGGTTGGACTGATCGTCGAGCCAAATATGCCGGTGTGGGGCTTGTGCGTGCGCCATGTCTGGAGATCCGTTCTCCAAACATACGCTTTATTCGTAGCCATAAAGCACCACAACTGGCGGTTCCTGTGGTCGTAGCTGGCCATATGACCGCTAGCGGGATCCCATACGTTATCGACAGGCTGGCTTATCCTGATAGCGGCCCCTGTTGCGTCCATAATGTAATAACCGTCGTGACTTAAAAATCCAATACTCGTTGAAGAGGGGGCTCCCGTAGTGGTTGCCTCATGGAATTGAGTAATACTATTGCCGGAAATGCAGCCAATCGGCGTGCGTGCCAGCTTCAGGTCGAAGTCCTCGAAGTCATTAAACTGCAAGCGGTAATGGCGGTTCTTCTTGAAAATAACCAACAGGTCGCCGGAGCCGACAATCCCCGTAATCACATCGCCATCGTCCTGGCCGATTTCAAGGGTTCGACCTTCCTCCGGGTCCAGGCTGGCTATAGTTGGGAAGGCAAAGGGCATTGCCGCCGTGGAAGCATACAATGTTGAGCTGTTAAAGATTGTGCCCCAAAGGCGCCCTTCCCAGAATTCCACCTGCGTAAAGGAAGGGGGCGGGTCAAAACGATCACGGTGGATGTAGCCTGTCGTTCCCTGGGTTGTCCCGGTTAATTGATCGTCGCCTTCGTTATCCGTGCCGCCCGCCGTCAGCAGCGGCAATTCCATGCCGATATATCTGTAAGCATCATTCTTGAGGCCGCCCTTACGGTAAACACGTTTCTTCGTTACCTGGGGGTCGGCGTTCGTTGTTGGCAACCCGGTAACGGTCACTTGCTGAGTCGCCGGGGCTACTTCCGCTGAGGCCGGGGAAAGGTTGCTCTCGCTGTCGTCATTAGCAACCCAGCTGAACGCATAAGTATATGTTCCATTAAGATTGCCGGTGGTCACATTAACGGCAACCGTAGGTACCGCGCTGGCTTCCTTGGTGACGCCCCAATTATATGCCGTAGTTTCCCCATACTTAACTCGAAGCCCTTGTGTCCCCGTAGCGAGCCAGGCTTGCCCGAACCCTTTTGTCATCTGGCTGTCATTGACAAGCGATACGCCGGTTTTCAGGCTTGTCTTCGAGCCGTCACTTACATCGTAGAGTGTGGTTGACTCAAGGATAATGACGTGCCTGGTATTACCATCGTAATAAACGCCAAGGATTGTAGCGTTGCCTGTGACCAGGACGGATTCGTGCTGCGCGAAGTCCTTTGGCAATTCAAGCCGCGCTCCTTCTGTCTTGAAATTCTCCAGCTGCTGAGCAGCCTGGGGGGGCAGCTTAAAAGGGGACGTGAAAGTATTCAGGCCAAGCCGGAAATCCTCAAAGGTAATGTCAGGCATTATGGGGACTCCCTACGATAGCTCCTCCGCTGACCCTGTTAGTGTTGTGATGTGAGCATCTACTTTAGCGATAGCTTCCTGTCCTTCCTTCGTTTTTTCTTCCCCTACCCTCTGGCGTTCTATGTTCCTGCAATGGTCAATTGCCAAGTACAGGATGTAGCTTCCCACATTATCCATGAAACCTGCGAACCAAGGTGGGGGTGGCGGTTCTTCAAGCGTTGATAACCCTATAAGGTTGTCCTGTATTTTTGCTCGCTGACCTTCCAGATGTTCAGCGCACTCATCGTCGATAGTAATCTTAAAGCTAGGCATTATTCATCCTCCTTACGTAGGCTCTGAAGTTCCTTGTTCCCATGTCACACTCTCTCCCGAAAGATCGAGGGACTTGAAGCGTTCTTGTCCATCATCATCAAATTGAATTATAAGCCTGTCTGCCTTAACGTATATCCGCGCTTCAACATCTTGCGTTGGCGTGGCAGGAGTGGCTGACGTTGACCTCATTAGTAGTCCACTATTTGCAGTTCCACCGATATTTACAGTCCCCGTATTATCCACGTTCATCTTAGTGGTTTCTCCAACCATCGCATCGAAGAGAATCTTGCCACCATCTACACCAGTTCCCACTGCGGTTTCAATGGCATTAACCCTGAGAGCTGTATAGCCAGCAGAACTTCCTTGCCGGAGATTAGGAGTGAAAGCCGCCCAGACCTGATGACCGGATGTGGCAGTTAGTCCATCATTTGCCATAACGTAATGAGAGCAATTAAAGCCAACGGGTTTTCTATATGCCCCCTTATCCGTGTCTGTATCTGTAACATCATTGGATGTTCCATCCGAGTTGATATGACAAATGGATGTAGGGGGAACGTTAGTAGAGCCAGCGCCCATTGCAATCTTTCCCGCGCCACACAACCTGATACTAGCGTTTGAGTTCAAGTTTATTGACGAGGCACCAAGCGCAGATATGTGGAACTTATTGCTATCCTCTTGGAATTCAACGCCACGGTTACCGTCATAGTTTGAAATTTGTAATCGTCCATTTTGGTCTTGTACCCATGTTTCGCTTGGCTCATGCCAAGTTCTTGTACTACGAATATGCACAGCGGTTGTAGTGGGCTGAGTATTTAAGCTGTAGGACTGCCCGTATCCACCCTGCCAGAAAGTTGCTGCTGCGGTATATCCAAAGTAGAAGGGGCCACCTTTAGTAGCGTTGGGTTGCAATACTCCTGAGCCTGATGCCTCTGTTCCAATAGTAAAAACATTTGATACCCAGCCAGCCGAGCCAATCTCATCCGCTTCATTAAAAAGACTTAGCTTCTTGCTCGCAAAGGTCAGGTTTTCTTCTGACTGTAATGCCGTAGTCGTAGCATGGATGGTCACAAGGTCATTTTCATTTGCGTCCTCTATGGCGGTAACAACACCGCCACCGCCTCCACCT
>Ga0208449_1001583_pt1 | contig 12005 bp, 15 predicted proteins | sample MalvireepMed_s17_FD_184247 | JGI IMG/M metagenome (GOLD analysis project Ga0208449, IMG submission 184247) | Marine viral communities from the Global Malaspina Expedition - Malaspina viral metaG DeepMed_s17 (SPAdes) (version 2) | ecosystem: Environmental > Aquatic > Marine > Oceanic | place...
CACGTTGCTCCGGTTGGCGGTTGGTGTTCGCCGCAAGCTCGACAAGTGGCCGCCACGGGCGGCGGCCGTTCCAGGTCAACCATCGCGACCGTTTGCGCCCCTTCGCCCAACTGTGGCCTCTAGCGCACCGCGTGCAACTTAAGAAGGGACACAACAATCATGAGTAAGTACGGTTCATCTTCCATAATTGTGGCAGTGGATAATTCGAGCGGCACCCCGGTCACCATGACCAACTACGTGACCACGATCAACGCCGTGTCAGTCGAGGCGTTGTTACAGGAAACGACTGCGTTTGGCGATGCGTGGCAGGAACAACTGTCCACGGGCATGCGTCGTGCAGAACCAATTGTGCTTGGGGGCCTATATGACGACCAATCATCAACTGGTCCTGATGCCCTATTTTCGGACGTCGCGAGCGGCCCAAGCGACACCGGCTCAACCCGGACGATCACCATCACGTGGGGCGGGTCAAAAACCACCGCATGCGAGGCGATCATCACCAACTACACACGCACCGCCACACGCGGCGAGCTGACGGCGTATGAGGTCACACTGACGCCGACCGGCACCGTCACCGAGGCGTAATCAGTAGACACGGCTGCGGGTTTTGGGCGCATGGTGCGCCCTCGCCCGCTGCCCTGATGGGAGTGATCATGTTTAGTTCAAAAGTCACCAAAGAGGTCAAGACACCCAGTACGCCGAGTTATACCGTGACGATCAAGGCGTTGTCGGGTCGGGCCAAAGAACGCTGCCAGCAGGCCACGATTGGCAAAGCCGCCGAGTTGATGCAGTCGGTTGGCGGGGCGGCCATCTTTGAGCAGATCAGGCAAATGGGCGGCGAGCAAGCCGTCAAGGATGAGGTCGAGGAACGCGATCCGAAAGCCGCGTTTGATCGCGAGCAGACGTTGATTGATGGCGTCGTCAAGTGGTCGGCAAAAATCCCGGTCACGCCTGATGCGATCAACGACCTTGAGGCTGAGACGGCTGACTTTTTGTTTGTGCAGATTTTGCGGTTGTCGAAAGTACCGATCAATGCCGAGGACATCACCACACAGGATGCCGACCGAAAAAACGATTAAAGGCGTTCCACCGCTACCTCACCGGGGGTCAGTGCGACGCCGACACCGTGCGGCTGTGGATTATCTCGCGGATCGCGGAGGACTTCCATTGCCTGCCGCACGTGGCCGAGCGGTTGCTGTTAGACGATCCAGAGGACACGGCGATTCGGATTATGGAACTACGGAACTATGCGGCCGCGTTTCGCAGTTATCAGGCGGCCGATGGCGACATCAAGAAACTTGAGGCGACCGAGACGATGGATCTGGTGATTGATAACGTGTTCAGGCTCAAGCAGGAATCGTTTGCCGAGGGTGACGACTAATGGCGGCCAACGTCTCAGTCGGCACGCTCTTCGCCACGCTCAAGCTGCGCGATACCTTTAGCAACTCGCTGAACGAGGCGGCCAAAAAGGTCAACCTTTTCGGCAAAAAGATGCGCAAGGTTGGCGGCAACATGCAGCGCATGGGCGGGCAAATGTTCACGGGCCTGACGTTACCTATTGCTGGCGCAGCGGCGGCGGCGTTCAAGTTTGCCGTCGATTTCAACAAGGCGATGGCGAACGTCGCGACATTGATCCCAGGAAACACCGCACGGGTACTTGAATTGAAAAGCGCCGTCCAAGACATGGCGCAGGAACTAGGGCAGTCCACCAGCGATCTCACGGGCGGCTTGTATCAGGTGATCTCTGCGTTTGGCGATACGTCTGACTCACTCGCAGTACTAGACATCAACGCCCGCGCAGCCAAAGCGGGACTGGCCTCAACCGCTGATGCGATCAACCTGACATCAGCGATCACAAAAGCGTACGGCGACACAAGTGCGGCGGCCGTTCAACAAGCCAGCGATCTCATGTTCACGGTTGTCCGATTAGGACAGACGTCGTTTCCTGAATTGGCCGCGAGTCTCGGCCGGGTTGTACCGCTTGCCGAGAAAATGAACGTGACGCAAACAGAACTCTCGGGCGTCATGGCAACGCTCACGGGCGTGACCGGCAACACTGCGGAAGTATCCACCCAACTGGCAAGCGTTTTGAGCGGCATGATCAAGCCCTCAACGTCGATGAAAGCGGCAGTTAAATCGCTCGGATTTGAAACAACCGAAGCCATGATCGCCGAGCTGGGCCTCGTCGGGGCGTTGAGGGAAGTCATTGCCACGACTGACGGCTCATCGCTTGCTGTTGGTCAACTTCTCGGTCGAAAGGAAGCACTCGCGGCCGCGTTCGCTTTGACTGGAGCGCAGGCCGAGACGTTCAACCAAAAACTCGCTGAGATGCAGGATGTCGCGGGAGCGACTGACGCAGCCTTCCGAGAGCAGACGACCGGCGTCAATGCTGTTGGCTTTGCATGGGATCGCCTCAAGGTGCAGTTAACGGTTGTCGGCCAGAAGTTGGGCGACGCGCTCATGCCCGCCATCCAAAAAGGGATCACCCTGCTCAGCAAGTTTGCCGACCGTGTGGCCGAGGCCATCGAGAAATTCAGAAACCTCTCACCCGTCATGCAAAACGTGGCGATTGCCGTGGCGGCAGTGGTCGCGGCGGCTGGCCCGCTGATCTTTGTGTTTGGTCACATGATTGCGGCGTTGGGACAGGTTGCCAAACCGTTGACGTGGGTGATCAAGAAATTCAACCAACTTGGCACCATGAAATTCACCGTAATACTTGACGGCCTTAAAAAGTTTGGCCGAGCGGTGCGGTTTTTGATCCGGTTGCCGTTTACGTTAAGCCCGGTCGGGTTGGCGTTAACCCTTGTGACGGCAGCGTTCGTCGGGTTGCTCACGTCAACTGAAAACGGCCGACGCGTGCTCAAATCGTTATTTGACACGCTGATGCTACTGGGCCGCGTCGCGCTCAAGTTGGTCGGTGAGGCGTTTGACTGGGTTGCCGATAAGGTCAACACGTTTCTCGGATTTCTCGGATCAATGTTCAGCGCGTTTGAAGGGTCGACCGGCATTTTGGGATCGTTGGCTGACGGGCTTGACGGGTTCAATGACAAGCTGCGCGACTATCTTGGCGACGGCCCGAAAGCGATTGAGGTTACCGAAGACTTCACGGTGGCCGCTGAGACGGCGGCGGTGGCAACCGTTGACTATGCCGAGGGCGTTGCTGATATCGGTGGATCACTGACAGCGTTGCAGGAATCGCTCGCACGCACGGATCTCGCGGGCAAGGTGACCGAATTAAGCAAGGCGTTTGACACTCTTGAGCCGTCGATCAAGCGCAGCGCGTATGTGCGCGAACGCTACGCCAAGCAACTGCAAACCCTCGCCGATGACGGGGCCGAGCTGACTGAACAGCAAAAACAGATCGTGTGGTGGTTCAAACAGACCGGGCATGAACTGTCCAGTAATGTGAACGTGCAGTTTAATCTCGCGAGTACGCGCCATATGCCTCAGTTCTATGAGGGCGTTGTCAAGATTGACAAAGCGTATCAGGGACTCAACAGCACGCTGGTCGATTCCAAAGGGAAGTTGATCAGTTGGGCCGACTCTGGCCTCAAGCCGTTAGGGTTATTCGGCGGTGCGGTTGAGGGAATCAAAACCAGTCTCAGCGGGTTGATGCAAGGGTTGACCGGCGGCAAAGGGCTGGGCGGCTTTATGTCAAAGCTGGGCGGCGGCATGATGGAGTCGCTTGGGGCTATCGCGACAGGTGGAATCAGCAGTCTCGTGTCAATGGGTGCCGGTCTTGCCATGAAAGGCATTTCAAAAGTCGGCGGTTTTCTCAAGGGCATCTTTGGTGGGAACGCCAAAAAGCGCAGGGAGGAAGCAGCAGCGGCCGCAGCGGCCGCAGCCGCCGCCGCCGCAGAAATACAGAAGCTCACCAGCGAGTCGATCATCGGCCTGCAGGATCTCACGGCGCAAGCGGCCACGACCGGGCAACTGTTGCCTGAGCATTTGGAGCCGTATCTTGAGACGTTGCGCGAGGCGGGCAAGCTCACAAAAGAGGATCAAGATCTGTTGATGGGTATGGCGGCCGAGGCTGACGTTGATTTTGACGGCATGAAAGCCGCCGCTGAGAAGTATGGGATCGCCCTCAGTAGTCTCGGCCCGGCGTTTGACGAGGCCCGTATGGGTCGGGCCGCTCGCGCACTCGCCAAAGATTGGGACGTGCTGATCAAGGGCGGGGCTGACGTCAATGCGGTCATCGACGGCATGGGCGACGAGGTGCAGAACCTTGTCACCGATGCGCTCAGGGCGGGGCAACAGATCCCACATAACCTGCAACCGATTATCGAGAAAATGATTGAAGCGGGCAAACTCACCGATGAAGAGGGCAACAAACTCACCGGCCTCAGTCAGTTGGATTTTGCGACGCCGATTGAGGCGCGGTTTAGTAAGTTAATCGACAAGATCAGCGAGTTGATCGACAAGCTCGCAGGGCCGTCCAACTCAGCAACGGCGGCCACGCAACAACTCACCAACGATCTCAACAATCTGCCCGATCCGAGAGTCAGCATTGCGTTTGACTACGATCTGCCAGAGTTTGATTTTGGCAACGGCGTGCAGTTCTCGGTGCCATCGTTCCAACAGGGATCGGGCGGCTTTCGAGATTTTGGCGGCGGCACCCTCGCGATGCTGCACGGCCGCGAGGCGGTGGTAGCACAAGGGCAGGCCGCACCGGGGTCGCGTGACTTTGCGCAAATGGATCACCGACTTGCCAGTATCGAGCGGTTGCTGCGCGACCAGCCGAGGGCGATGGGGCTGGTCGTCTCTGACAGTTTGGCGATGGTGCGCTAGATGGGCGCAGCGGCCGAGATCAAGATCGAAGTCGAAACATCCGACGACGTCTGGACGGATCTGACTGACGACACGGTCGCGGCCGAAGGGTTACAGATTCGCTTTGGGATCAACGGGGACAAACCGCTCGACGCCGTGGCGGGCAGCGGTGAGGCGATGTTTACCGTCAGCGGCCGCAAATATTCGTTCAACCATGCCGACGTCTTGAGTGGCTGGCAGTTTGGTGCCGGCATACGGATCACCATGTATCGCACGAGCGACGCGGCACAGGCGATCTCGTCAATCACGCGCAGCAGCTCGACGGCGACGGTGACCACGGCAGGCAGTCACGGCTATGCAACCGGCGATTGGATCACCATTGCCGGTGCTGGTGAGTCGCAATATAACGGGATCTTTCAGATCACCAACACCGCCGCGACGACGTTTACGTATGCCGTTCCAGGCACGCCGTCGACGCCCGCGAGCGGCACCAAAACAGCACGGATCGGCTATGTGCGGCACCGGGGCAAGTTGCGTGTCGCCAACCCTGATCCCGGCCAGTACCATGCGCCGCTGGTGCGCGTCGTCAGTTACGACGGCATCAGAGATCTCGCCGAGGCAACGCTGCGTGAGATTGCGATCCAAGTCAATAAGACTGAGAGCGAGCTCCTGACGGCGGTCTGCGATGCGGTGCCGAGTAGTGCGCAACCACTGGCGCGTGACTTTGCCACGGGCGAGGAAACGTTCCCGTATGCGCTCGATGAGTTAGGCGGCGGTGCGGCGGCACTCGGCGTGATCAAAAGCATTGCCGTGTCGAGTTTTGCGGCGGTGTTTATGAAAGGCGACGGCACGCTGGTGTTGCAATCGCGCACGACCAGAGGCGCAGGCACGCCCGCGTTCCACTTCGATAACCTGCACCACGGCCAGACGGCCAACGCCAGCGTTGACGAGTTGGTCAACCGCGTCGAGGTTGTGATCAACCCGCGCAAAGTCGATGCCTCGGCGACGACGGTCGTGTATTCGACCGTTGGCACGGCGTTGTCGGTTGAGGCGGGCAAAACCGTCACGATCTCGGTTGAGTATCGCGATCCTGATGAGTCGCGCACGCTGATCGGAGCCACTGACGTGGTGACCACCTTGGTGGCAAACACGGATTACGGCGGGCGGCCCAATGAGAACGGCAGCGGGGCAGACGTTTCCAGTGACATCGCTATCGTGTGCACGGCCTACGCCAGCACCGCCACGCTCGCGATTACCAACAGCGGATCGGCCACGGTGTACCTCGTGACGAGCGGAGGCGTGCCGCTGTTGCAGATCCGAGGCAAGGGCATCTATCAGCGCAGCCCGTTGACGTTTTCAGAAGTCTCGACGCAGCCGTATGGTGACAAGTCGGTCGTGATTGATGCGCGGTATATGTCAAACACCGACAACGCGCAGGGGTATGCGACAACCGTTGAGGAACGGTGGAACCAACCCGTGGCCGCGATGCTTGAGGCGATTGACTTTATTGCGAGCGATAGCGACGACTTGCTGTTGCAGGCGTTGGCCCGTAATCCCGGCGACCTCATCGAAGTAACCGAGACGGCCATTGGTGCGTCATCGCTCAACATGATCATTCAGTCGGTGCAACTCTCGGTTGAGGCGGGCAACTTTACGCGCTGCACGTTTGGACTGGCCCCGGCCGCGCTCACCAGTTACTGGCAGATCGGCACGGCTGGGCGTACGGAACTCGGCGAAACAACTACATTGGGATGGTGACATATGGCTACGTGGACAACGCCCTCAGATAGAAGCACCGGGGATACGATAACGAGTTCAATTTGGAACGAGAATTCTGGCGCGTCTGGCAACAGTGCGCTGCTCAAAACCTCGGTCAATAACAGCGGGGCGCTCAGTTTCGTCGATGCGACTGAGTTGACGATTGCGTCGGGTGTTATCACCGTGACGGGCAACTACCACAAGATCGACACAGAGGGATCGGCGTCCAGTGATGACGTAGATACCATTACTGCCGGGGCGAATATTGTGGCGGGGCATGTGCTGCATTTGCGTGTGGAGAGTGACGCAAGGACGGTCGTGCTGAAAAACGGAACGAGCGGTGCGGACAATCTCGACATTGGTGCTGATGTGACGCTCGACGAGGCATACAAAACGTATTCATTGGTCTATGACGGCACCAACTGGCGACCGTTCACATTTGCCGAGTCGCCGACGTTTGCCTCACTCAGCCCATTGACTACTCGTGGCGATTTGCTTGTGGCCACGACGACCGTGACCGGCGTGCGGTTGGGTATTGGGTCGGCGACCTATGTGCTGACCTCCGATGGGACGGACGCGGCGTGGGCGGCGGCCGCTGGCGGCGGCTTTCCGTTTCTCGATAAGGCAACGTTAACGTCGGGTGAGCTGCAAACCGGCACGATCTCGTTGGCGGCGTCAGGGTGTCTGGTTGTGTTTCAGAATGTCGAAGTCGATACCGATGACGTCAGCCTGCATCTCTTAATTAACGGGGCCACGTCAGGCTATGGACAGGTGCAGCGGTTAAGCCGTTTTGATGGCAATTACGGGTACGGCGGCAACCCAACAGACGCACTCTACCTTGACTGCAACATCCCAACACATGGCCGACTAGGGAATGCGACGGGCGAACAAGCGCAAGGCCATGTGTATCTCAGCTCTGATGGTACTTATTTGAATTGGCACGGGTTGATCTACGAACAAAATGCTAACGGTGATCCAACGGTCACGCAGGTCGCTGGTAACCTAAATCTCGGCGGTGCTATTACCTCGATCACCATGGCGGCGTCGTCGGGCGATATTGATGGCGGCGAGATGATGGTCTACGACATCAAAGAAAGTTAAAGCGATGAGTCATATTTCCTACGCCATGATCGTTCACGCAGCCACGGGTCGCATCGTCTACAAAACCCGCAACAAGTCAGGCGGCAACGTGGAACCGGCGATCAAAACCGGCACACAACAACCGTTTGACGATGTGTGTTACGTCGGCGACACCCTCCAGCCCGATTACCTCGTTGGGAAAGTGACGCTTGATGACCACGACGGCATTGACTACGCAACGCAACGCTATGACATAAACGCGCAGGCGTTGCGGGCGGCGACCGCCGACGAGATCGCGGCGTATCGCGAAGTGATAAAAACGGCTGACGCCAATAGCGACGTCAACGGCAATAAAACGCTGGTCGCCCTGATCGACGTGGTGGCCGATTTGCATAACATGACCGCGTCTGACGTCAAAGATCTCGTCGTTGCCAAACTTAAAGATTCGGCCGATGCCTGACTTCACGCGAGCCGAGTTTGACGCCCGGTGGTCGGCCCTCGATCAGAACGTGGATCGACAAGCGGATCGAATTATTGAGCGGCTTGACCGGATCAACGGGCGATTGCGGGAAACCGAGACGCGAGTGGCTGTGCTTGAGGATCGCGACAGTCGTGAGCTCTCGGTCGCACGCAGCTCAGGCGGTCGCTGGGGCGCAGGCATTGGGGCCATTGTCTCAGGGGCCGTCAGTTACTTGATTGGAGGGCGCTAATGGGTTGGTTATCACTCGGATTGAAGTTGCTACCGTTTATTGTGGAAGCGGTCAATTGGGTGGAGAAATTCATCACGGCCAAAGGCAAATACAAACAGGATGCGGCGGTGTATATGGTGCGGTCGAGTCTGGCCGTGGCAGAAGTCGGGGCCGACCGCGACCTGCTCAACGACGACGACGTTGAGGCCGCCACACGACAGGTGATTGATGCGGTTGTGGCGTTGCAAAACCTGATCGCCAAAAAACACCCATGAGAGCGAGATCGGCCAGCGAACTGATCGCGCAGCATGAGGGCTGCAAGCTGAAACCGTATGAGGACACGCTCGGCGTCTTAACGATTGGCTACGGCCGCAACCTCACGCGTGGGATCAGTCGCGACGAGGCCGAGATGCTGATGCGCAATGACCTGCGCAGCGTGCGCACGGCCGCCGAGAAGTTTGAGTGGTTCCCAGGACTGTCCGACGTCAGGCAGGCCGTGGTGCTTGATATGCACTACCAGCTCGGCGCTCGTGGTTTCAGAAAATTCAAAAAGTTGCGGCGGGCAATTGATGCGAGTGACTGGTCAACCGCTGCCGACGAGATGCTCGACTCGACGTGGGCGCGTGAGCAGACGCGCACACGGGCCAAGCGGCTTGCCAGGATGATGCGCGAGGATCGCTGGCCTGACACCTGATCGCGACGGCAACGGCGCCACCCCAACCGTCGCCGACCGGAATTGCTCGCCGGTTACGACACCCCGTCGTTGCCGTCGCCCTACACACACTGATGCCTGACTACGGACTCTGTCCTGTTTGCCAAAAGAATCAAATGCACAGTACCAGTGCGCAGCGATGCGGCGAGTGTTACCGTAGTCGGCGCGGCATGCCCAGCATGGCGAAGCCACGCGGCACCTGCCCGCACTGCAACAAGACAATTTCGAAGGGATCAAAGCAGTGCCTCGACTGCTGGTATCAGCGCGTCGGCGCCACCACTAAAAATCACAGCGTTGCACGCCAGACGATCCGACACCCGTTGACGAGTTATGACGAGGCGTATAAGGCGTGGGGCGAACTGATCGGCATGAGCAAGGATCGGTACAGCGGGCCGCCAGATCGCACGGGCGTCGAGAACGTTACGCGGATCTGCGTGATCCCTGATCTGCACGTGCCGCACCACGCCCCTATTCTGCTTAGTCGGCTGATCGCTCGCGAGGCTGATCGCACTGACGTTGCCGTCATGATTGGTGACGTGTCCGACTGTCAAAGCGTGTCGCGCTTTCTTGATTACGACAAAGTGCCGTTTGAGGTTGAGTGGGCTGAGACGACGGCCGTCATGCAACACATCAGCCAGGCGTTCCCAGCGGTCAGGATTATTGCAGGCAATCACGACAAGCGTGTGAGTCGTCAGATTGCGGCGCACTTGCCAGACGCCAACTGGGTGGACGCGGTCAAGGCACTCAGCGGCGGCGTGCTTGATCCGATTTACGCGCTCGCCCGCAGTGCCACGCTGCCGAACGTCGAGATCGTGAAACATCCGATCCCTGACACCGATCTCACCGTGGACTGGTTGACGGTGATCGGCGATGCCGTGTTTGCGCATCCAGAGGTGTACTCGCGCTCAATGCAGGCGTCGCGCAAGTTTGACGAATTTCTCCATGACCACGGTGAGGCGATGGGCATTGATTACAGCGCCCTGCGTCTCGTCGTGATGGGTCACACGCACAACATGAGTCTGGTGCCGTGGCGGTCGTCAAATACCAAACTCCTCGTCGAGTGTGGGTGCTTGTGCAAAACAGCCTCATACATGGTCAAGCCGAGAGTCTCAGGCGGCCGACCGCAGCGCCGTGGCTATGTGACGTTGACGCAGTATGACGGCCGCACGGATCTCAACAGCGTGCGGTTGCACTTTCTGGATCTTGAGGATTGACGCCGATGCCGTCTGCCAGTCTCGCGACGCTCAGAGCATTGTGGTTGCGTGTGGTTGCCGAGCTGGGCGCGGCTGAGATCATCGAGCGGTATATCGAAGCGGCCGATTCGCACGTGGACGGGTTATGTGAGGGCGGCAAGATCACCGTCGCCCCAATGCACCAGACCGTTGACACCGTGATCCACGAATTACTCCACCGGATGTATCCCGAGCGCAGCGAACGATCTATCAGACGCACGACCAGCCTGTTGCGGCGTGCGATCACCGACGACGAGGTGCAGCAATTTTATGACGAGTACAACCGACGCAAAACGATCACCCGTAAGGCTCTCAAGGCCGATCTATAAGTCACCCGCCGATCATCTCGTCGGCGTGATTACGTGGTTGATCAAAGTACTGAAAACTAAATACCGCAAGGGGCAAGCCGAACATGGCGGCGAGCTGTATGCCAAGCCCGGCGCACTCACAAATCTCGAAGACGAGATCCTTGATCTGATCGTCTATCACCAGACGGCCCGCCAGCAGCTCAAAGTACTGGCCGAGGACGGCGCGACGGCGGCCGAGGCGTTTGAGTTTTTGTATGGCGAGACGGTTGACTGATGGGGATCAAGTCACGGCTCGCAGGATGGGCCATCGGCAAGGGCGTGAGTGAGTTTTTGACGCACCGCACGACGCTCGACCAACCAACACGCAAACGCATTGTGGAGGCGATCAAAATGACACTGAAACCGAAAAGCCCAAAACAAGAACCCGTGATCTATGGCGCACTGGCGTCGGTGCTGGTTGCCGTCTGTGCGCATTACGGATTGCAGCTTGATCCTGATGCGCTGATCACCACAGTCAGCACGGTTGTGGTCGTGGTCACGTTCATCGTGCGGCGGTTTGTCACGCCAGTGAAACCGTGAAACCGCTGATCGATATCTATGTGCGCGGCGTGGCAATTGTCACGCTCGTGAGTTGGAACACCACGCTCCTCGCCGACGCGCGGCCGTTGGCGATTGTGGTGGCCACGGTGTTGTCAGGCGTGTGGTGGTTGAACGCCCGATCCGCGAGCCGTGCAGAGGGCTGGCAGGCGATGGCGTGTTATGCGCTCGGCGCAGGCACCGGCACGGCGTTGGGCTTGTGGTTATCGACCGCGATCTAGCACCCGTGGTAGCTAGGTGGTAGCTAGGCGCGTGCGTTTTTGAATTAAATACCGCGATCTGCGTTTTTGCTAGTAAAATGGTGCCGAGGGGCAGAATCGAACTGCCGACACCATGATTTTCAGTCACAACCTCGCCTACACCAGCCCGCTGCAAAACCCTCAAAAAACACGCCTATCTCGCGTCGTTTTGACCAGTCCCTTGGTGTTTTGATCAGTTTCTTGATCCCTTATCTGTCCACATTTGGTATCATTGGGCGGTGTTTAGCAGGCTTATATCACGTTAAACGGTGCATCGGTGGTAGCTAGGTGGTAGCTAAGCCATAAAGGAGCAGAGATCGTGACTAATCGACAGATCAAAGCACTCAAGCCAATTAAGCAAACAAGCTATCCGCTGGGCGGCGGGTTAGTCGTACGTGTGACGAAGGGCGGCAAAACAAAATCGTTTGTGTGGACGTTTCGTCGGAACGGTCGCCAGTCGCGCAAGGAATGGATCACGCTCGGCGCGTTCCCGGCGCTGACGCTCGATGCCGCTCGCGCGAAAGCGCAGGCCGCACGCCAGACCTTGCGCGAGGGCGGTGAGCCAGGGGCGGTTGAGAAAACGGCCGAGCGTGAGGCCGCTGACGGGCCGACGTTTGGCG
>Ga0208449_1001585_pt1 | contig 12004 bp, 16 predicted proteins | sample MalvireepMed_s17_FD_184247 | JGI IMG/M metagenome (GOLD analysis project Ga0208449, IMG submission 184247) | Marine viral communities from the Global Malaspina Expedition - Malaspina viral metaG DeepMed_s17 (SPAdes) (version 2) | ecosystem: Environmental > Aquatic > Marine > Oceanic | place...
CTTAATAGGAGCATAGAAAATGGCAATATCACGTAATCAGCTAGTTAAAGAACTAGAGCCAGGTTTGAATGCACTATTCGGCCTGGAATATAAACAATACGAAAATCAGTCGGCTGAAATATACACGACTGAATCATCTGACAGAGCTTTTGAAGAAGAAGTTATGTTGTCAGGTTTTGCAAACGCATCAGTTAAACCAGAAGGACAAGGGGTAACTTATGACGATGCTCAAGAAACTTTCACAGCAAGATACACGAACGAGACAATTGCTCTCGCTTTTGCTATCACTGAGGAAGCTATTGAAGATAACCTGTATGACAAACTTGCTTCAAGATACACAAAAGCACTAGCAAGATCGATGGCAAATACTAAACAAGTAAAAGCTGTATTTCCTTTGAATCAAGGTCTACCAAGTATAGATAATTTTGATTCAGGAGATGCCGTTTCATTGTTTAATACATCACACCCAACAATAGCAGGGACGTTTCAAAACACCCTGACTACTCAAGCAGATTTAAATGAAACTTCATTGGAGCAAGCATTAATTGATATTGCTGCGCTTACTGATGAAAGAGGTTTAAAAATTGCTGCTAAAGGTGTTAAGATGATTGTGCCATCTGCTGGACAGTTCACTGCTGAGAGATTGATGAAATCTCAAGGTAGAGTAGGAACTGCTGACAATGATATCAATGCAATCAAATCTATGGGTATGATTCCTCAAGGTTATAGAGTGAACAATTACTTAACAGATACTGATTCTTGGTACATTACTACAGATGTCCCTAATGGTATGAAACATTTCGACAGAGCCCCATTGACTACTAAAATGGAAGGCGATTTCGATACTGGAAATGTTAGATATAAAGCTAGAGCAAGATACGTTTTTGGCGTATCTGATCCTAGAGGAATATTTGGCGTTGAAGGTGCGTAATACCTAAGACAAAAATATGAGATGAGGCGGCCTCAAAACCGCCTCATTTCAATAATAAAGACAGCGATACTTATGACACAATTTCTCGTAAACATTTGGGCCTACGATCATCATGCTAAATTTGAAGTTTCAGCAGAAGATAATGCTAACTCAATTGAAAGCGCAGTCCTTGACAAAATTGGAAAAAAGGATATAAAGTGGGAGCCAACGGGAATGTATGGACCTGTAAAGAGAATAACCTATGAGGAGGTTGTCGATGTTAGAAGACCTATACAAACAAAAACGATCCTTGGAGTTGAGGTGGCAGTCTGAGTATGAACAAAGTGGTAAATATACTCTGGATATGGTCGAAATTGATAATGCTATTAAAGTCATTATCACTGAGATCAAACTTGAAGAGTCTAAAATTGCTGAGAGAGAAAATAAAATCAGGAATTCTGCCCCCCAAGTTTCTGTGGCTACTTAAATAAACGCCACATCGCTGAAATCGTACATTTCTTACACACCCTCTTGCGCTCTATTAAAATCTAATATATAAAATAATCACTATACAATTTTAAACAAACTTAAATGTAGACGCGTATAGTCGACTATCCCCTAGGGACTACATTTAAATATTCTAGGAGGAATATTATGGCAAACACATCGTTTAACGGTCCGGTTAGATCCGAAAAAGGATTTCAACAGATCAATAAAGCAGCTAGTACAGGAGTTATAACATCAAGGTTTTTAGGAACGAAACCTGATTTAACTAGTTTAACTGCAACTGTAGTAGCAACATCAGCAACATTAACTTACGCAGCTAATGTAATTACGGTCAACAACTATGCGGGGGACGCTGCTCAAGCAGTAACTTTACCGGCAGCAACAGTAGGAACTTATGTAGTTCATGCTCAATCAGATGATACAACTGGTGGAGTACTTACTTTGACTTTTACATGTGCAGGAAGTGATGTTTTTAGAACTGGATCAAAAGTGGAAAGTAGAGCCACTGGAGCAGTTCAAACTATAGACACGTCCACAGCAAGTGAAACGATATTAACGTATACACCTGCGAATGCAGCAACCAATAGTTTAACTCATGGTTGTTATCTGTATTTTACTTGTTTTGAAAAAGGCATTTGGAACTTTGCTCATGACTTATCAACAAGCAATACTGCAGATACAGGCGCAGCTGCTTGGAGTTAATAAATAAATAAAATAATGTGAGCTCCTTCGGGAGCTCATAATTAAGGAGATAAAATTATGCCAAACGTATCGAATGTAAAATCGAAATTTTTTGGAGCTGTCGATGCACTAGATGCAGATGGAATTTCTGTAGCAGCTACTATTGGGAGTGCAACCACATTAACTCTCGGCGGAACATTAACCTCTGGAGGTAGCTATACCTCTGGCGATAATATTGGCCAACTCATCACTATCTTATCGGCTGGTGATGACAGTGGAATAACTTTCACAGTAGTAGGAACCGATGCTGTTGGAGATGCACAAACTGAAGTAGTGACTGGAGCAAATGCTGGTACAGCAACAAGTAGTGGCTATTTTAATACTGTGGCTTCAATTACAACTAGTGCAGCGTCAGCAGGAGATGTTTCAGCTGGTGTAACAGCAACAGGAACTGGTACAGTGTTTGCAGGCAGAACTAGAATTCGAGGATTGCAAGGTTTAAGTGGAACTAGTGCGGGAAATCTTTTATTTAAAAATACATCTGTAACAGGAACGACTTTATTAACGGTTCCAACGCAAGCAGCAGCTGAACTTATTGAACCTTACATTCCTGATAATGGAGTATTGTTCGATGCAGGAGCATACGTTAATTTTGGATCAGCTGTAGCGACTGTAACAGTATTCTATGACGGGTAATGTTAGATGGCTAATGTTACTTCAGGCTCTTACACTTTCGACAAGACTTTTGCGATTGACGAAATAATCGAAGATGCTTACGAGAGAATAGGTTTACAAAACGTTTCTGGTTATCAATTAAGAACTGCCAAAAGATCATTAAATATTTTATTTCAAGAATGGGGTAATAGAGGACTTCATTATTGGGAAGTTGAAAATCAAAATGTTACCTTAGTTGATTCTCAAACTGTTTATACTTTTTATCGTACTGCTGCTGATGGTACTTCAGATGGTATTAGCACTACTTTAACAGCAGGAATTAATGCGTCTGTTACAGATATTCCACTTACTTCTGTTACAGGAATGCCTACTTCAGGAACTATCATTATTGATTCTGAAGAAATGACTTATTCAGGGATATCTTCTTTAAACTTAACTGGAGCTGTTAGAGGTGTTAATGGCACAACTGCAGCCACGCATAGTACAAGTGATGCTGTTTTACAGTTTATAAGAGGAGTGGATGATATATTAGAAGCAAATTATAGAGTAAAATCTACTACGATTGATACTCCAATGACTCAGATTAATAGGTCTCAATACCAAGCTTTTTCTAATAAAACTGCTACAGGTTTACCTACACAATATTGGGTCCAAAGATTCATAGATAAAGTTACTATGACTTTTTATTTAACTCCAGGCGCAGCTCAAGATGGTAATTATATTAATTTTTATTATGTAAAAAGAATTCAAGATGTTGGAGACGCATATACAAATGTGACAAATGTTCCATATAGATTTGTACCTTGTATGGTTTCAGGACTGGCATTTTATCTATCACAGAAAAATCCAGTTGCTCCACAAAAAGTACAAGAAATGAAACTGTTATATGAAGATGAATTAGCTAGAGCTTTATCAGAAGATGGAGCTTCAACTAGTACTTATATAGCACCTAAAATTTATTACCCAGGAACATAATGACTTCATTTTCTCAAGGTAAATATGCATTAATGATTTCGGATAGATCTGGACTTGCGTTTCCGTATAACGAAATGGTAAGGGAGTGGACTGGAGCGTGGGTTCATAGTTCTGAATTTGAACCTAAACAACCTCAACTTCAACCTAAACCTACAAGTGCTGATCCACAAGCTTTGCAACATGCAAGACCGTCAAGAACAGCTCTGCCAACACCATCACCATTGGATACTGTTCCGTTTTCAACGGCCGGAACAACTACTTTAACTGTTAATGAAGATAGGCACCAAAGAAAAACTGGAGATGCAGTAAGATTTTATCAGGTCAAGGAACCTGTGGGTGGAGTATCGGTTGCTGCACTAGAATTAAATACAACTTTAAACGGAAACATTACTTCTACAGCTACAACAATTACTTTAACCGATGCATCCGAATTTCCTACAAGTGGATACATTGTAATTGAAAAAGTAGATAGTACGACAGGAGCTTTTGTAAGTGAAACGATTAAATATACCGGTAAATCCACTAATGATTTAACTGGCTGTACTAGAGGAACTGCGGCTCCTTCTTATGGAAAAACTCCAATAAGTACCACAGCAGGTTCTCATTCTTCAGGTGCAAAAATTTATGGATCGTATATAATAACTATTGTAGAAACATCATTTATAAATGATGCTAATAGCACGGAAACTTATAGTAATAGTTTTACCTGTACATTAGTTAACGCTGCAACAGGTACAGCAACAGGAGGAGGCTTTTTCGTTTTCGGCGGACCCGTAAACGATAGATCGTAATGATTAAATATTTAAAATTTTTATGGAAGAAATGTTTTGGTAGTATGGGAGATTCTAGGATTAAAAATACTCCAACTGCTATGCCGGTAGTAATACTTAAACCGCAACATTGCTCAAAACATAACAGATTTAAAAAAAGCTGTGCAGCTTGTGCGGAGGTCATTAAGTAATGGCTGGATATACACTCTCAGCATTAGAAGCTGACGTTAGAAGTTATACTGAAGTAAGTAGTACTGTTTTAACTGGTGCTATTCTAAGCAGATTTATAGAAAACGCTGAACAACGAATTTGGTTAGATGTTCCTATTGATGCATATAGAAATGTTGCGGAAGGGGGACTAGTTGTTGATGATAATACAATCAATGCTCCTGCAGGATGTGTTTTTGTAAGAGGTGTGGAAGTTTTTAATAGTACGGCTAATACTGAAGGTAAAGGAACATGGCTTATTAAAAAAGACCAAACTTATTTATCCGAATTTGTAGACCGAAAGACTGGGCCAGAAGGGGATCTAACAGCTCAAGATGTTACAGGATTTCCTAAATATTATGCGATGTTTGGAGGAGCTACTGGAGTAACTGATACAACGTCAGGAGGACTTTATATAGCCCCGACTCCTGATGCCGCTTATAAATATAGAATTTATTATAACCATATGCCAACAGGATTAGGGACTAATACTTCTGGGACTTATGTAAGTAGGTACTTCCCACAAGGGCTACTTTATGCTTCTCTGGTAGAAGCCTATGGATTTTTAAAAGGTCCAATGGATATGTTGACATTATACGAGAATAAATATAAACAAGAGGTAGCAAAATTTGCGGGTGTACAAATTGGTAGAAGAAGAAGAGACGATTATACAGATGGTACTGTTCGGATCCCTATCAAATCACCAAACCCGTAGTATAGGAGATTTTTATGGCAATAGCATCGGAAATTTGTAACAGTTTCAAAGAAGAACTTCTACAAGGCGGACATAATTTTAATGCGTCTGGAAGTACGCCTGCCGGAAATACTATTATGTGTGCTCTCTATTCAAGCAACTCAGCATCATTAAGTAAATCAACAACGGTATGGGCAGCAGCCTCTGATCCAACTGCAGATCCTACAGATACATACGAAGTTTCAACAACAGGTACGAATTATGCAAGTGGAGGACAAGCTTTAACAAATATTGATCCTACCTTAGATAGTGATACAGCAGTTTGTGATTTTGATAATGAAAGTTGGACCTCGGCTAGTTTTACGGCTCGAGGATTATTACTTTATAATTCTACAAATGTTACGGGCTTCACTAATGAAAGAGCAATTCTTTGTATTAATTTCGGTGGAGATAAAACAGTTACTAGTGGAACTTTCACTATTGAATTTCCAGCAGCGGCCGCATCAACAGCTATCATCCAGCTAGCATAAGGAGTTCTTCCTTATGGCTAATACTTGGAATCAAGCCTTAACAACCTGGGGTCAGAATCAATGGGGCGAACAAACTCAAGTTGATGTCTCTGTAACAGGTCTTTCAGCAACTTCATCACTTGGAAGTGTTACAGCTTTCAATGAACAAGGATGGGGAAGAGATACGTGGGGATTTGAAAATTGGGGCGAGTCCGCAATAACGGTTCCTATTACAGGAATATCAGCCACTTCAACTTTAGGAACACCTACTACTACTCAACTTACAGTGGCTAGTTTAACAGGTATTTCCTTAACCGCTTCTGATGGTACTCCGGTTGGAAGATCAGATGTTTCTTTTGCACTAACTGGAATTTCTGCTGCTCTTTCTGATGGGTCGTTGAATATAGAAATTGGTGTGCCTCTCACAGGGCTTTCACTAACCGCTTCTGATGGAACACCAACTATAGATTCAAGTAATACAACTACTCTAACTGGAATTTCTATACAGTCTGAAGTGGGATCTCCTACTATTACTTCAAATCCAGTGGTTCAACCAACTGGACTTTCAGCAACTTCTTCTCTTGGATCGGTAGTTACAGAAATCGGAGTCCCGGTTAGTGGAGATTCGGTTGCGTCTTCAGTAGGAAGCGTAACCATATCTACTCTCACAACGGTATCTTTGACAGGGCTGTCTGCGACAGCTTCAGTTGGTGGCTTAAGTATTGTAGCTTACAAAGATATTGATATTACTGGCAATACATCATATAGTGATGTTGACATAACAGGTTATACATCTTATACAGATGTAGATCACGTAGCATAGGAGATTTATGGCATCAAATTATAATTCATTGGGTTTCAACTTAATGACCACTGGCGAAAACGCCGGTACATGGGGAACCAATACTAATCTAAATTTAAATTATGTTAGAGATATGTTTGGCTACATTGAAGTCGAAATGAACGCTAACAAAACATTACTTATACCTGATAACACTACTACTGCACCTGATGGTAGAGCTTTTATTATAAAATTATTTGGTACAACAGGTGGCTCTGGCAGAGTTTTAGATATTGCTGATGAAGCAGGATCAGGCTCTTCTCCTGGTGGAACAGCAGATATTTTAAAACCATTCTTAATTATTGATGGAACTACAAGAACAGGTTCGGACACTATAACTTTTAAAGTTACAGGTGCAACAGGAATAATTATTCCTCCATATAGTAACACATTATGTTATCATGATGGAACAGATATTCGTTCTGGGGGTTTTATAAGTGCTCGAGGAAGTGCTGGAAATATAGCGGCTCAACCACAATATACATTACCTGCAGCAGATGGATCAGCAGATCAAGTATTATCAACAGATGGCTCAGGAGCGCTGAGTTTTGTAACCCCAGCGGCAGCCGGAATATCAACAGGAAAAGCTATTGCAATGGCAATGATTTTCGGATAAAAAACAAAAGGAATTAAATTATGGCAAATCCAAATATAGTAAGTGTAACAGGAATCACAGCTGGATCGTTAGGGTGGAATCTACCTACAGGTGGACTGGTTAATTTAATATCACCTGCTTCAAATTATCTATTAAAAATTAATAGAATCGTGGTGGCAAATGTAGACGGCACAAGTGCAGCTGATGTAGATGTAGCCCTGATTACTACTACTTCTTTCGCAAACACTACAGTTACTGGCGCAGATGCAACAACTTATTTAGCAAAAACAATTTCAGTGCCAGCGGATGCTTCTTTAGTAATTTCTGATACTCCTATTTATGTAAGAGAAACAGATACCCTACAAGCACAAGCTAGTGCATCTGGAGATTTAGATCTTATAATCACATTTGAATTACTGACAGACGTTTAGGAGGTTTAGATTATGGCTGGAAATGGCGGAATAATTGGACCTGTTAATACTGTCACTAATGGATGTGCAGCATGTGGATCTGCACCCGGTGTTTGGCAAATGAACACCGTATACAATTTCGTAAAAAATTCAAACTGGGTTTATAATTTCGCAACTCAAGATTACATGGTAGTCGCTGGTGGTGGTGGCGGTGGAGTTATAAGAGGTGGTGGAGGTGGTGCTGGAGGTTATAGTGCTTCTGGTTATGGACCTGCTCCTCTTCAAGGATGCGCACTAACTTCAAAATATGGAACTTTCGCTGTAACCGTTGGTGGTGGCGGAGCTGGAATGATATGGAATCCTGCTACTGCTGGCGTAAAGGGAACTGATTCAACTTATTCAACTATAACTTCTACGGGAGGTGGTTTTGGTGCTGGTAGACAACACAGTGCATCATATATAGCTGCTGGTCCAGGAGGATCAGGAGGAGGTGGTGGTGTATGTTCTCCTGTATGTGGAGCAGCTGGAACAGCTTGTCAAGGATCAGCTGGCGGTAATGCAGTATCTGCTCAAGATGGTGGTGGCGGCGGTGGAGTTCTTGCTGTTGGAGGAAACGCTAAAGGTAGAGGTGGTGGTAATGGCGGAGCCGGAGCACCAAATGCAATCAGTGGAACTGCAACTTTTTATGGTGGTGGAGGTGGTGGTGGAGATCAAAATACTCCTAATCAAGGTGCTGGTGGAAATGGTGGCGGTGGAGCTGGTGGTGTTGCTCCAGGTTCAGCAGGAACTTCCGGAACAGCAAACACAGGTGGTGGCGGTGGTGGTTCAGCTGATGATTGTAGTCCTACTTCTGCAGGAAATGGTGGAACAGGTGGTCCAGGAGTCGTAATTTTAAGATCATCAACTTCTTTTACAACAGACAGTGCATGTGCACCTGTCACTTATAATGGAACAGATTATATAGGAACATTTAAAGCTTCAACTAATATTAATGTAGGTACAGCAAACCCATTTATAGGAGCAGATTATTTAGTAGTTGCTGGTGGTGGATCGGGAGGATCTACTGGTGCTGGTGATGGTGGTGGCGGTGGTGGAGCTGGTGGTTATAAAACATCTTTTCCAGGTGGAACAAAAGTATATTTATCACCAGGGCCCACTGCAGTGACAATTGGAGCTGGAGGAGCGGCAGTTGTTGCACCTGGGCCTGGTTCTGGTCTTTGTGGTAATACAGGAACTAATTCAGTTGTTTCAACAATAACATCTTGTGGCGGTGGTGGCGGTGGAAAACAATCTACTGTTGGTAAACCAGGAGGTTCAGGTGGTGGTGCTGGAGGTGGAAGTCCTTCTTCAACCGCTGGTGGAACTGCAGCATCTTGTCAAGGTAGTGCAGGTGGTATTGGAGGTTCAGGCTCACCAAATTATACTGGTGGTGGCGGAGGTGGCGCTGGTGCAGTTGGAGGAGGAAATCCTCCGGCAAGTGTTGGTGGAGTTGGTGGTGTAGGTTTAGCGAATTCAATTACAGGGACACCAACCTTTTATGCTGGTGGTGGTGGAGGTTCTCATTATAGTGGACCAGGTCAACCTGGACCTTTTTTAGGTGGTGCTGGAGGAAATGGTGGTGGCGGAGCTGCTTCTACTGAACCTTGGCCAACAGCTGCAATTGCTGGAACTGACAATTTAGGTGGTGGAGGTGGTGGTAGCGGCGGTGGACCTGGATGTGCTGGTACACCTAGTGGTAAAGGTGGTTCAGGAGTAGTAATTTTAAGAATAGCAGCAGCTTGTGCACCAGGATGTATGGCAGTCGCTCCAGGATGTAATAGTTTAGCAACTTTACCAGCGCCAGCAGGTTCCTGTAAAGTAGCGACATTTACTGTAACGGGGACATTGACACTATAAACAAATTATAATATATTAAATTTTAAGGAGTATAAATATGGCCCATTTCGCAGAACTAGATAGTAATAATATAGTAAAAAGAGTTGTCGTTGTTGGCAACGATGTTGCAACAGCAGACGGACCTTTAGGAACAAATGATATGCATGTTGATGGAGAAACATGGTGTGTTAATTTTTTCAAAGGTGGCAACTGGAAACAGACTTCCTACAATCATAATTTTAGAAAACAATATTGCGGCAAAGGTTATACTTTTGACGCTGCAAAAAACAAATTTATTTCACCTCAACCTTTTACATCTTGGGCATTAGATGAAAATGATGACTGGCAAGCACCAGTTACACGACCAACTGATACAGGAACAGAAGAAGATCCAAAATTTATAAGTTGGGATGAAGCAGGTCAAAAATGGACTGCGACTGATGATTCAGATCCAGTCAATAATTTCAATTGGGATGCATCAGCTTTAGCTTGGGTATCCGCATAGGAGACTCAAATGGCACAGCCAGCAGGTTCAATAAACGGCGGCATAATCGGAGTAAAGAATAACACTTCATTCGGTAAAAATAAAATTACAAGTACAACCTGTACTGGATCAACAACTGTCACTACACAACCAGGCACTAGACTCATAAATTATTTAGTAGTCGCTGGTGGTGGAGGCGGTGGAACTGATGGTGGTGGAGGTGGTGGTGCCGGTGGATATCAAGAATTTTTAAGTCAATCTGCTTGTGGAAATACTCCTTATACTATTGTCGTAGGGGGTGGAGGCGCTGCTCAGACTGGTGGTTCTCTTTCAAGTTTTAATTGTGTTCCTTCTGTAGGAGGTGGCGCTGGTGGAAACTGCGGTACCGCTGCCACTGTCGGAGGATCTGGTGGTGGTGCAAGTATGAATGGACCTTATAGCTGTGGTGCAGCTGGAACGCCTGGCCAAGGATATGCTGGAGGAAATGCATGCGCATGCTCTGGTGGAGGCGGAGGCGGTGCTTCTGCTGTGGGCGCTGCAGGAGTAGGTACACCCGGTCCAACTTCAGGTGGCACTGGAGGTGCTGGATCAACTTCATGTGTTAGTGGATCTCCAACGGTATATGCAGGTGGTGGCGGAGGTTATGGTCTTGGTTGTGGTGGAGCTGGAGGCGGTGGAAAGGGTGGAACATATCCAGGTCCGTCAGGTGTAGCAACACCCGGTACAGTTAATCTTGGTGGTGGAGGAGGTGGTGGCGCAGGTAGTGCTCCTAAATGTGGAGGTGCTGGTGGTTCAGGAATCGTAATAGTAAAAGAATTAAACAAAGCAGGTGGTGTGTGGTCAATGGACTCTCAATATCAAAATCAAGTAGCAGGAACATGGCCTAAACCATCTATCGGAGCTTTTAACTATGATGTATTAGTAGTCGCTGGTGGTGGTGCTGGTGCAGAAGGTGGTGGAGGTGGAGGTGGTCATAGAATATTAAGTTGCCAACCTGCAACTCCAGGAACTTATACAGTTACCATCGGTGCTGGCGGAGTTGCTGCTTCACCAGGAAATACAGTTAAAGGAACAGATGGTGGGGATTCGCTTTGGAATGTAGGACCCGCAAATATTACATCTACAGGAGGTGGTGCTGGAGGATCAAGTGGACCTAGTCCTCAAAAAACAGGTAATCCAGGAGGATCTGGTGGTGGTGGTGGAATAGGTACAGGTTCTGCTGGAAGTGGAAACACTCCTGCAGTACCAGCTCCATTAGGAGGACCACAAGGAAATGATGGAGCACCAGGAACTCCAGGTCCAGGTTGGAATAATAGTGGTGGTGGTGGTGGAGCCGCTGCTGGGGGATCTATTGCGGTAGGTGGCGCTGGACAAAGTGCCATCCCTGTTTTTGGAGCCGCTCCTCAACCTTATTATCCTGTAACAGGTCCTGGTGAAGGTTACTTTGCAGGTGGTGGTGGAGGAAGAGCAGAAAATCCAAACCCTGCTCCTACCTCAGTATTTGCTGGTGGAATAGGTGGTGGTGGAATGGGTAGTAATGGAGGAAATACTCCATGTGGAGGTACACCAGCCCCTTCTAAAACTGGAGTAGTAAACTCAGGTGGTGGTGGAGGAATGTACTATCCAGGCGATTTAGGAAATGGTGGATCTGGTGTTGTTTTAATTAAAATCCCTAGTGCAGCATATCCTTATGTATCAATTTGTGGATCTAATAGTTTAGTACCAACGCCATCAGGTGGAGTGGCTCATTTTGTTGCTAGTGGTACATTAACGGTTGATTAATATTTTAAAATAATATAATACATATGTATAAAGACATATGAACTTAACGAACTATTATTGGTACTTTCAATCAGTAGTTCCTTCTAGAA
>Ga0208449_1001587_pt1 | contig 11988 bp, 7 predicted proteins | sample MalvireepMed_s17_FD_184247 | JGI IMG/M metagenome (GOLD analysis project Ga0208449, IMG submission 184247) | Marine viral communities from the Global Malaspina Expedition - Malaspina viral metaG DeepMed_s17 (SPAdes) (version 2) | ecosystem: Environmental > Aquatic > Marine > Oceanic | place...
GTTCTAGAGTTGGAGGATTAGATTTAAGAGATAGATTTGTAAATAGAGTAGCTGAAGGTCCAACAGGAGCACAAATGTATGGTATAAATGCACAACCTTACATGATGAATACTCCGACTACACCAATTAATCAGGCTAATATTTATGGAAGCTATCGTAACCAAGGATTAAGTCCTGCACAAATAAAAGCAATATCTTATTATGATACTTTGCAAAGTTCATATGGAGATAGAGGAATAGGTATGGCTGCAGGTCCAGGGATGGGAAGAATGGTACCACCTGAATATGATCCGTTAGCTTTCAACAAGTTTTTTAATACACAAGGAGATTTAGATGCTCATTATCAAGAAGGATTAAGACGACAAATGTTAGAAGGATCACCAGAAGTGTATTGGGATCAAGGACCAGGAGAATATAAACTTCATGGTAGTGAATATTTAAGAAATTTATATAATCAACCTTCACAATTCGAACAATTAAGTGGATACAAAACCGAAAAAGAAGCAATCGATGCTATGGGAATAGAGAAATATAATCAACTTATGTCTAAAGGCGGAAGAATAAGAAAATTCGGTGGAGGCATGGGAATAACTATGCCAAGCATTCCAACTGGAATGCCAAGAGTAAACGCTGGTGGAATTAGAGAACTAGACTACAGACAAAGTGGTGGTTTCGTGCCTATGGGAGTTAAAGAAAAAGCAGATGACGTTCCAGCAATGTTATCTAAAAATGAATTCGTAATGACCGCTGATGCAGTAAAAGCTGCAGGTGGAGGAAGTGTTGAAAAAGGAGCACAAAGGATGTATGATACAATGAAACGATTAGAAGGAAAAGTAGTATAATGCCAATAACAGAAACAAGAACATTACCCGCACAGTTTATAGAAGATATAGGATCAGATTACGCAAAACAATTATCTGCGTTAACTATGCTTCCTGTTAAAACAGGAGCGTTTGACCCACAAGTTGCAGCACAAGACCCTTATCAAGCAGCAGCTTATGCACAAGCAACTGATCCAACAAAAGGACTAGGTGCTTATCAACCTTATTTGACAGCCGCAGGAACTGCGGCAACGACAGCTGCAGGCTTAACAGGGCCTATGACAGGTGCTCAATTGGCAACTATTGATCCAGCCACAGGCCAAACAGTTACACCTACTGTAGCTGCAGGAAGTTATATGTCACCTTATCAAGCAGATGTCATGCAAACAGCTTTAGATGAGTATGATGTTCAAGCTCAAAAATCTAGATTAGCATTAGGCGCACCAAGTGTCGCTGGAGTATTTGGTGGTGGTCGTCACGGTATTGCAGAGGCAGAGTATCAAACAACAAGCGACAGGAATCGAGCAGCTCTACAAGCACAAATGCTACAACAAGGATTCACACAAGCACAACAAGCAAGACAACAAGATTATGCTAATCAATTAGGTATCGCAGGACTTCAATCTAAACTTGGAGGCGGTGCTCAACAATTAGCTTCACAACAAATTTCAGGACTGGGCACTTTAGGTGCAGGTCAACAAGCACAATCTCAAGCAGTATTAGATGCACAGAGACAAGCAACACAAACTGCAGCGTATGAACCTTATCAAAGATTAGGTACATATGGCGCTGGAGTTGCTTCATTAATTTCAGGTTATCCGGCACAATACGGTCAACAATCAGTACCTTCAGCTAGCCCATTACAATCAGCACTTGGTATTGGTACTGGACTTGCAGGACTTTATGGAGGCTTAACTGGTAAAAATCCATTCGGAGCAATTGGAACAGCAGTTAAGAATATATCAGGTTTCTAATGGCTAGAATTTTAACAAGACCTCTGTTTAGAAAAGGCGGTTTATCTAAAACCCCTAGACCCTCGTATCGAGGTGGCGGTGTAACTGCTATTAGACCAGGTTATAGAGGTGGTGGAATGAGAGGTATTATGTCGGGTATTGTAGATAGACAACCTTATGCAGAAGGTTCTTGGTATAAACCTTGGTCTTGGGATATGTTTAAAAGAAATCCTCCATTAAAAGGAGGTAGCCCTAATGTACCTTCATTATATAAAAAACCTTTAGAGAGTAGAATAGCTTCAAAAGTTAGAGGAGCAGGTAGATGGTTGAAAGGATTACCTGGAAGAGAAGGAATTGCAGGTATAATAGCAAGAAATTTTCCTAAAACTGCCGCTGTTATGGAGCCAATAATTCCGCATTATATAGCAGGTAAAGGAGCACTGGCACAAAAAGAACTTATTGATAAAGCATCAGAAAAAGGATTGCTTGATGAAATGGATTTTGAATACGTTGATGGAAGAGTTTTACCTACTGAAGAAACAGTGCAGAAAATTGATCCATACAAATCTCCTAAACAAAGAGAAATAGAAGAAGCTATGAAACCTAAAGAAAACAAAACTGAAAAGAAAATTAATATAGATAATCAAGATCTTAAAAAGAAAAGTGATATTGAAAGTATTTATGGAGATCTGTTACCTATGATTGAAAGAGAATTAGGTGCTGATCCAGATGATACTAAAAGACAACTTTATGTACAGTTAGCACAAGCTGGTGCTAATTTACTAGCACAACCAGGTGGTGATTTAGTTGGAGCTATTGGTAAAGCAGTTAAAGAACCAATATCTACTGTAGGAAAAGTATTAGAAAAAGAATCTGAAACAGATAGACAATCTAAATTATTAGCATTTAAACTAGCAGCAGATAGAGCAAGTCCAGGAGAAATGGGTAAATTAATTCAAGATCTTCAGAATAATAACTTTTCAAAAGCAGAAATAAATTCTATTATACAAAACAAAATGCCTGGAGCTGGATATAGAGCTAATGTTGAGTTTGAAGAAACAAAATTATTACAAACTGAAATACAAAATGAATTTCAAAAAAGTATAGGAAAAAATAAAGATGTTCCATTAAGAACAGCCCAAGATTTAAAAATTGCTCAGGATTCTTTTGGAATGAGCCTTAGTGATTTTGAAGTTCTTCCTGAAAAAGAAAAAAGAGTACCTGGTAAATATTATTTTGACCCTAAAAACAGAACAATAGGCAGATTAAATAAGGATGGAAAATCATTAATTAGACCAGGTGAGCCTGGTTTTATGGATCAAACAGAATAGGAGGTTAGATGCCTTATCAAATAGACGATCTATCTGAAGATCCAACTAAAAACGAGGAAGAAGAAGTAAGTAACTTTGTATCTGCTTTAGCAGGAATTTACACCGGTCTTTGGAATATTCCAAAAGGAATGGTTTCTTTAGGTGCAGAATTAGTTGACCTTGGTCTTGATACAAATACTGCTGCAGCTACCGAAAAATTTTTTGATGACCTTAATCCATTTGATGATGAAGCGGAAGCAAGAACTATAGGTAGAGTAACTCAAGCACTAGCTCAAATTGCACCAGTAGGAGTATATGGCTTTGTGAAAGGAGCTAAATATGGAACACAGGTTGCAAATAAATTATTTAGTAGACAAAAACAAATTGCAAGAGATTTAGCTAAAAAAGCAATAGATGCTAAAAAAGCAGGAAAAGCTTTTAAATTAGCTGGCTTTGGAAGAAAGATATCAAAAACAGGTTTTGGAGTTGTAGGTGGTGGTATTGGAGAGGCTCTTGTTGCTGATGAAGAAATAGGAACATTAGCTGATATGTTAAAAGGCACTTCATTAGAAGGTGCTGCTTTTACTATGATGGATAGAGATACCAAAGAAGGTAGATCAGAAGCATATAGAAGATTAATGAATCGAGTTAAATTTGGAACAGAAGGAGCATTATTTAACTTAGGTTTTATTGGTGCAGGTAAAGGAATTAAAAAATTAAGAACTCCTTCAAAAGATCCTTTAATGGCGTACAGTGATAATACCTTTATGCGAACACTACAGAAATACGTTATTTATGGAGCTAAACCAGAAGGTGTAGGGAACAAACCCATATTTGAATTTGGAAGACAAGCAACTGATGAAATGGCTGCAGTTAATTGGAAAGCTATTGAAGAAGGTAAAGATTTAATGAAAGAATTAAAAAAAGTTTTTCCAGCTGTTGAAAAAACTTATCTTCAAAAAACAGGAGGAAAAGCAATGACAGCAGCGGAAAAAGAAACTACTTTTCGTAAAATATTGAACAACATAACGGATGTTTTACGTGTTCGAGGAACAGATGCTCCAGGAGATATATTTATGAGAAAAAATACCAAAGAAGCTGCACAAAAATTATTAGGTAAAAAAAACTTACTAGCAAAACAAGCTAATCGAAAAAATATAAGAGAATTACAAAGTAAATTATCTTCATTATTAACTCAAAGAAAAACATTATTTAATCAAGCAAATTCATTTAAACAAGTTAGTCCTGATTCAGTTGCAATGAGACCAGAATTAGTAGCAAATAGAAAAAAGATAGTTGATACTCTTCAAAAACTTAAGGATGGTAGAACTGCAATTAATGCTATTAAAAATTTTCAAAGAGGACATGGTGGAATATTTAAAATTACAAACTATGATTTAGAAAAATCACCACAATGGAAGTCATTACAAGAAATGGCTGAAGGAGCAGACTTTAAACCTATAGAAAAAATTGTAAAAAGCATGAGAGCAGGCATTGATAATATGAGTTATAGATTTTTGGATAATGATATGCCTGAGGAATTAGCAAGAGCCTTTAATGATCAAATAGGTAGTTATGGAACTATTGATTATAAAATGTATGTACAAGGAGGTTTGCTTAATGCGTATAAACCTATTGCTCAAGATAAGGCTAAAGCCGTTGCAAAAAGATACGATCAACTTTTAAAAAAACCAGAAAATGTTAATCGAACAGTTGAAAGTTTACAAAATAAAGCAAGAAGAGATGTTGACGATTTTCTTAAACATAAAGGTCTAGAAGACCCTTCAAGCCAAAGATTAATGGAAAAAGATGCAGGTAAAAATTATAAAAGTAATCTAACTAAACAAGAAAGTGAAGGTCTTAAAATAGACACTGCTGCTTTAAAACCTAGAAAATTAGAAGAATGGCAAAAAATAGCTGCTGGAGAAATTACTGATCCAACTTGGGTTTTTCATTCTTCTGCTACAAAATTAGCTAATTTAAATTCAAATACAAAATTTTTGAACAATGTATATGATTATATGTCTAGAGGTAAAGGTGCTCAAAAATTAATGTTTACAGAAGAAGAAATGTTGGGCACTCCTTTTCTTAAAGAACAGATGAATAATCCTAATAGATTTAAAAAAGTAATACCTAAAGCAGGTGTTGATGGATTATCACCACTTGAGGGACTTTACATTAGAGCCCCTGTTTATGATGAAATTTTTAAAGTAAGTGATAACTTATTACGAGACGACCACATAATATCTCAGTTATATAGATATGGTATTATTGCACCTAAAGGTATTTCACAAGTTTCTAAAACTATTTTAAGTGCATTAACACATGCTAGAAACTTTGTTAGTGCTGGAGCTTTTGCTGCTGCAAATGGAATATTAATTCCAGGAGATGGTAACTATACAACTTTATTTTCTAAATCAGGATTATTAAAAGAAAGTGATAAATCTTTGATTGGTATTGCAAAAGACATAACATGGAACAGAGTTGCTGGAAGTATACCTGAAGGTAGTAGACCTCTTTATGAAAGAGCATTAAAAGCTGGAATAGTTGGAACTCAAGTAGAAGCTAATGTTATGAAAAGAAACTTAGGGGCTCTTATTTCCGATAATAATGAAGCAGCAAGAGATGTATTTGGTAGAATATTGGATCAAAATAATTTTCGTAAAGCAATTACAAAATCAAGAGAAATATATGGAAAGCTAGAAGATGCTTATATTGCTGAAGATGACTTTTGGAAATTTTTAACATGGGGAGTTGAACGAAATAGGCATTCAGGAATATTGCAAAAATATGGTGTAGACAATAACAATTTTAATAAAATATTAAAAGGCGATAGGCAAGCTTTAGCAGGACTTGTTGATGCTAATGGTAAAAATGTAGGTAATAATATTCAAAAATTTTTAAGAAACTCTGTTTCTAGAAACTATGATCCAACAGCTAAACAATTTCTTGGAACCTTTGATGACTTTGTAGATGAAATGGCAGGTAATATAGTTAGAAATAATGTACCTAACTATGCATATATTGGTAGAGGAGGACAGGCATTAAGAATGTCTCCTTTCGGAAATTTCATAGCATTTCCTTTAGAAGTTATAAGAACAGGTAATAATATTTATGAACAAGCAATTAAAGAAATAAAAAGTGATATACCTGAACTAGCTTCAATAGGTTGGAAAAGATTATTTAGTTTTGCTTCAACTACAGCTGCCATTCCTTACGGAGCAACAGCTTGGTTCAAAAATAAACACGGTGTTGATGATGAGGAAATGCAGGCTCTTAGAAGATATGTTCCACCTTGGTCAAAAAATTCTACTCTTTTACCTATGGGTAGAGATGAAAATGGCTACTTAAAATATGTAGATTTTAGTTATGGTAATGCATACGATGTTTTAATTAGACCTTTTAATGCAATAATGAATGAATTTGCAAATGGAGCAGCGACTGAACAATCATTAATGGCTGCATTAGGAAAAGGAACTGCTGATGCATTTATGGAAATTAGTGATCCTTTTGTTTCAGAATCTATTTTTACAGAAGCACTTTTTGATTCAACCATAAGAAGAGGATATGGTTTAGGAGGCAGACGAGTATGGTCTGAGGCTGATGATACTCCTACTAAATTATGGAAAGGAACTAAACATATAGCGGAAGCGTTTAAACCAGGTTCTATAGATCAATTCAGAAGAATAAAAGATTCAGCATTAGGTAAATCTGATGAATACGGAAGAGTCTTTAATTTTGAAGATGAGATGAGAGGACTTGCTGGTTTTAGAGTATTACAATCGAATCCTGAAAGAGGTTTAATATATAAAACCACTAAATTTGCAAGAGACTTAAAAAATGCAGAAAATTTATTCACAGCTAGTCTTCTTAGAGGAGGTAGAGTTACTCCAGAACAAATACTAAATGCTTATAAATATTCTGAACACAGAAGATTTGAAACTTTAAAAGAAATGTACAGAGATATAGAAGCTGCAAAAGTAATGGGTCTAAGTAACTTAATGATAAAAAATAAAGTTAAAAGAAGAGGTATCAGTAATGTTCTATACGAACAATTAGTTAAAGGGAACTATTCTCCTAAAGAACCAAGTGAATTTTTTAAACAAAGAATGGCTCAAATAAACAGGGATCTAAACGTAGATGAAGATTTAAACATTATTAATCCTTATCTAGAAGCAAAACCTTATATTAATGAAATTATAAGACAAAATAGAAGATTAGATTTATTAGAAGACGAATTATTTATACCAGGTTTTGAAGAACAAGAAGAAGTAGTTCCTCAAGGATTAAGTAGAGGCGGCCGTGTTAGTATGGAAAATGGTGGAGAAGCTGAAACTGACGCTGGTGACAAGCAACTAGCAGAAAGTGTTTGGGCAACAGAACCAGAGAATGTCAAAGAACATTTTGAATATGATTTTGAAAGATATTATATAAGTGGTGTATGGATGAATAGACTACGAAAAACATCTCCTGTTCAAGAAACAGCTAAAGCACCTACTACTCCATTACCAGAAACACCACCAATTGACCCTAAACTAGTATCCCAGATGACTAATACTAATGTCATGCAGACAGGATTAACACCTACAGAAATGGCATTGCTTTCTAATGAAGAAAAGGTTATAAGATTAAGACAAAGAGGAATAGCACAATAATGGCAATTACAGATTTACAAGCAGCACAAGAAATGGCAGCAAAATATCCTGATCTGCATCAAAGCAGACAGATAGCCTTTGGCCAAAATTATCTAGAAGACCTCGAAAAAGGTACAGGAACTTCACAATATTATACAGGATTTGGACTTGCTCCAGACTGGGTTACAGGTGCAATTGGTGCTCCAGCGACAACTCCAGTAGTACAAGAACCAACAGCAGGAGATGCTCAAGTTGCATCACAAATAGCAGCACAAGACAGAGACGCTGGAATTACAGGTGCTTCCGCTATTCAACCTACAATATCAGATCCTTTTTTAGCTTCAGGAGCAGCAGGCGGCGAGAGGCTTCCTACAATGGATCAAGCAGGAGCTATAGCAGCTGTGACGCAACCAGAAGCATACAATATTCCAGGAACAATGCCTCAAACACCAGTTAGTGGTGTATGGGGACCTCAAGATTATCTTCAACCTGAACCTTTTGTGCAAGACCCAACAGGAATGATTCCTCAACTTGGATCTCAAGAAGATCCAGCTTGGTGGGAATCTGCAAGAGATAAATTTGTTACTACTGGACAGGATGTAGGTAATATTTTTACTGATCTTGCAGGTCAAGGAATTGATGTAGCTAAAATGGCTGGTTCAGCTATTTTGAATTTTATACAACCCGGTTTAGGTTTAATGACACAGATGCTACCACAAGATACTCCTATAGATAAATTTAATAGAGAGTATGCTTTAGGCGGAGATTTATATCAGAACGTAGTTTCACAAGTAGATGATCCAAAATTCGAAGGAAGATTAGAAGGCTATGCTGATGATTTAATTGCTGGTACAGGTGAAGGAAAAGATCCGTTTGGTAAAAATACAGTATCTTTAGCAGGAGACTATCCAGCTTATGCTACTAAGACATATAATGAATTAATAGAAAAACAAAAACAAAGAGCTACAGAAGACAAGGAATTAACTCAATTTGATAAAGATAGACTAGATTACTACGGTCATGTCAGTGGACTAACAGGAAAAACTAACATACCAGGAACACCTTTGATGGTTGATGACTCACCACTTAAAACTTTTCCTGGCGGAGATATTATACCACTAGAAAAACCAGATATAGATGAAGGTTTCCAAACTAGGTTTACAGCTAAAGATGAAGAAGCATGGAAAGGCCCTGGAGAAATATCAGGAGTTGCAGGTACAACTATAGTAGACCCAAATAGAATAGACAGTACAGTAAAAGTAGGTAGAGGTGCACTAGGAACAATGGATCGTACAAAGGCATATCCTGATTATTCTGAAGTAACAGGAATAGAAGGACCACCTAGTGAAATTTATCGAGATCCAATTATGGATATAGCAGCTGAACAAGCGGCAAGAGAAAATGCACTTCAAGAAGAATTAGAAGCTTACAGAGATCCAATTAGAGATATGGTTCCAGTAGACGATAGAATGCCAGAAAATTTAGGATTACAACCCTATGAGTCTTGGATGGATTATGAAGATCCAATTATGGGTATGGTTGACGAAGATTTAATTGATCGTGGTGATCCTCTTGGTGATGAAAGAATTGTTTCTGAAGAAGAAGGTTTAATTGCAGACAAACAAATGGCAATGGAATTTGAAAGACAACAGGTTGCAGAACGAGAAGAAATGGAACGAGCAGCAAGAGCTAGAGAAGAAGCAGCTGTAAGAGCTAGTTTAGAGGCAGCTCAAAGAGCAGAAGATGAACAAAGAGCAAGGAATAGAGAAGAAGCGGCACAAAGAGATAGAGAAGCGGCAGCGCAACAAGCAGCAGCGGAACGAGCAGCAGCTGCATCTAGAGCAGCGGCAGCAGCAGCAGCGCAAGCTAGAGACCGACATAGAGGAGATGGTGGCGGTGGCAGTGGAGCCGTTTCAACAGGTGCAGGTAGAAATCCTTGGGGTAGAGCTAGAGGCGGACTAATTAGAAAATCATATGGTAAAGGTGGAATCGTAGATTTACTATAATGCCTAAACAAAACGCTTTACAAAAAATAGAATCCCACGAAAAACTTTGCAGAATCATGCAAAAATTAACACACAAAAAAATTCACTCAATAGAAGAACGAGTAAAAAGACTTGAAAAAATATTACTTACCTGTACAGGAGCATTAATTACTGGAATGGCTTTTTTAATTTACACTTTAATCAATCATTTAGCTTCGTAGCTTGCAATTTTCCTAAAATAGTATATATAAGTCTCAAGGGTGCTTTAGGGGCCCTTTATTAACTGTCTAACAAGGAGGTTACTATGACTGATCTAATAAATATCAATAAATTCCTAAATAACGCAATCGGCTTTGAAGATATCTTCAATAGATTTGCTTTGCTTAACCATTATAATACGGGTTTTCCCTATTATAACATAAAAAAGAATGCAAAAGCAGATCAGTATACTTTGGAAATGTCTCTGTCTGGCTATAAAAAATCAGATATAGAGATAGATGTACAAGAAGGTATACTAGAGATAAGAGGCAGAGCTGAAGAACATGATACGGAGGACTATGTCTATAAAGGTATGGCTAAAAGAGCTTTTACTCGTAAGCTACAACTGGCTGACTATGTGGAAGCGAAAGGTGCTGAACTCGAAGACGGGATTCTTAAAATCAAATTGGAATACTGTCCACCAGAAGATAAAAGACCTAAGAAAATTTCCATAAAATAGTAGGATTCAAAAATTACAACGCTTCGCGTGTATATCCTACATTTTAAGGGATTAAATCCAGTCTTTTAATTCTTCGCCCATAATTTCTGTGGCGATGTTAACTTTCTTGCGGAGAGCTTTGACGATTCTTTCATCAATAGTATCCTCCGCAAGAATATCTATATAAGTCATTGGTTTAGTCTGACCTATTCTATCTATTCTCGCTTCAGACTGTTGACGTTTTTCTAAGTCATAGCCATTAGAATAATAAATCATATTACTAGCACCAGTTAAAGTAATTCCATATCCTCCTGTAGCAGGAGTTCCAATAAAAAATCTTACTTTATCATCTTCTTGAAATTTCTTTATATTCTCTTGTCTTTCATTTTGTGGTGTTAAACCATAATAGTCTACACAGCACCCCTCTCCAAATTCTTCTACAACAGCTTTAATTATTTGAGCCACATCATATTGATAATGTGCCCATATAACTACTTTTCCTTCTATCTCCTCCAATACATTAATTAATTCATCAATACGATTGTTACTGATATTTTGAGTAGTACCATCATCAGCTTTAAAATGGCCACAGGTTATTTGATGTAATCTCATTAATTGAGTTAAAGCAGTAACCGTTGTAATCATTTTACCATTCATTTCAGCTAATGCCATTTGTTTCATTTGTAAATAAATTTTCTTTTGGTCCGGAGTTAATTGTACAATTCTCTTCATAAAAGTTTTCTTAGGCAAATCTAAGCAATCATCTTTAAGTACTCTGTGAGAAAAAGGTTTTAATGTTTCCGATAATTCTCCTAAATTTTTATATCCAGTAATCTGTTGAAAAGTTCTTCCACCAACACTCATATTTCTCATAATGGCATACTTCGCTCTAAAGTTGTACCAAGAAGAATGACCTAATAACCATGAATCTAAAAATTCACATTGTGTATATAAATCAATTGGAGATTTAGTTACTGGAGAACCTGTTAATATTCTTCTATATTTAGCAAGTTTTCCAAGTTTTAATACAGACTTCGTTCTTTTAGCTTCTTTATTTTTAATAGTAGTAGACTCATCAATTGCCATTAAAGCAGAATGACAATTTAAAAATCTAAAAGCAAAATCCACTCCTTTCTTAGTAGACAATGCCTCTACATTCATAATTAAAATATGAAGGTCTACTTCACTTTTAAAAAGAATATCTAATTTACATTGTTGCTTTTTGCTGATATTGGCTTGCCACAAAACCGCCCTTTTTTGAACATGATCTACTAAATGAGCAGGTATTTCTTGTTCGTGCCATGTTTTAACAACACCTTTCGGTGCCACAATTAAAGCACCATCAATTTTACCTTTATCATAAAGCATAGAAATATTATCTAGTAAAACTTTCGATTTACCAGTTCCCATTTCCATGAAATAAGCAAATACTTCCTTATTCCATGACATTTCTAGCGCTTTTAATTGGTGCGCGTAAGGTTTTGTTTTAAATTTATAATTCATAATTTTTATCTTTTTTCTTTCTTGACTTCTTATATAATAACCACTATATCTTTGTCAAGAAAGTTTTTATGGAAAAAGAAAGTAC
>Ga0208449_1001589_pt1 | contig 11973 bp, 22 predicted proteins | sample MalvireepMed_s17_FD_184247 | JGI IMG/M metagenome (GOLD analysis project Ga0208449, IMG submission 184247) | Marine viral communities from the Global Malaspina Expedition - Malaspina viral metaG DeepMed_s17 (SPAdes) (version 2) | ecosystem: Environmental > Aquatic > Marine > Oceanic | place...
CGTTTAATTGACTTCACCTCATAGCCAGCCTTTTTTACAAGAGCTATTATTTTATCATTTTTTAAATAAAAGACCCTGCCATCTCTCTCTACAAAATCAACTAATACTAATTGTTTCGTAATATCAAAAGCAATATATTTAACGTTAATCTCTTTCTTAAAGAACTTTTTAATACCAATAGCGCAAGAAGAGCAAACTAAGCCGGGTACGTTGATTTCCATGTCAGGATTAATCGGGTTATCTGAAGCAGAATTAGCCACAAAAACTAACCCCATTCCCACTAAGAATCCTAACAGAGCAACAAGTTTAGCTAAGCGACGATAGACATAGATATGTAACTGTTGTTCAAATTTGTCAAAGTCTTCGTTCATTAAAAAGATACCTTTAACACATCAACCTCAATACCGCCTAACTCTTGACGGTCTTTAAGACCGATTTTATTCACATCCGGATCAGTTCCATCTCTATTTGGCATCCATTCCCATTTAACCGTGGTACAACCACTAGCGAGAACTAAAATTAGAATAACGAAACAAAGGAACACTCTCTTCTCTAAACTCATATTAGTCATTATATTATATCTCTAATTATTAGCAAGCATTTCATATGCTTGTTTAAGCTGTACATACTCCTCACTACCGTCATCAGCCAAATCTTCCTTAGTAAGAGGAGTATTATGAAAATCTTTAACACCTTGATCCTCAGCGTCTCGAGCCTTTCTCCATGCTACCATCCACTCAGTGTTACTTATTTGAGCTGTCAAAGCATCATAAGCTGCAGTTGCTTTAGCAAGAGTTTCTTCATCCTTAGCGTGACGAGCTGTGAACCTATCCTTAAGCGCAAGTCGTCGCTGCTTGTCAAGGTTTGCATACTCTTCATAATTATGAGCCTTTTTAAATTCATCTGTTTCATACACTCTTGGACGAAACTTCATGATATCTTGATTGACAAACCTCACAAGCTTTTCTACGAACGCCTGAGAAGCTCCTTCAGCACCCGGAGCTTCTCCACCGAGACCATATTTGTTACCAATATAAAGATTAATGTATGTGCTCCTATCAATTATCTTTTGGATGGTCCAACCTTCAAATGTTTCCATAAATACTTCAAATGGTACACCAGTCTGCGGAACCATTGCCATCGTCTCATCTTCGAAGAATATCTTGAACGTTTTCATATCAACAACTCATTTATTATAAGGTTTCCGGAAAATCAATCCAGCCTTATTTCTTAAATATTTATATGTGCGAGTGTTCTAGATGTAAGAAATTGGTCGAAGAATCCGATCTTACATGGGTAGAGCAACCTAGTGAATATTCCCCAGAAATCGTTTGGACTGGTCGAGGCCGAGACCTGTCCGAGGAAAAGAAAATGGAAGTGATTTGCAGTGACTGTCTTAAAAAAGAAAAAAGAGCCGATCCTTAAGAATCGACCCTTCAATTTCTTTAAGTGTATCTTACTTGACTTCCCAGTTAAGGCCACCTGTCCATTTAAATGATAAATTAAGCAGCCATGCCCAAACGGCACCACCTAACCATCCAACCGCGGCGAACGTAACAACGTCACCGACGTTCGACGAAGCTGCTGTTCCAACTGTTTTAACAGCAGCATCCACATCACCTAAATTACCAGCCGCTACTACAGCGAGCACAGGTAAAACGGCTACCTTCACTAGACCAGTAAGAGCTCCTAGCACGCCCAAAGCGTTCGCAGCAGAGACAACACCAATTTTAGTTAGCTTTTTCATACTCTTATATTTATTGTTTTTCCTACAAAAAACCACAAAAAAAGAGCTGATTTTCATCAGCTCTCTCCCCACTTATTGATTAAGAATAGGTTACTTCTTAGCAGCAGCCCTCTTCTTCCTTGCTGCGGCAGATCTCTTCTTAGCAGCGGCCACATCTCCAGCGACCGAGGCTCTCTTAGAACCAATAGTCACTGAAGCTTTTCCGCTACCAAGAGTCAAGCTCGGCCATCTAACTCCTCCGTTAATCCACGGAAGAGCCACTCGTGCACCACTACCCGAGACGTTCGCATCCACTTCAGTACCAGCTCTCGGACCAACTGTAACAGAAGGTACAGGAACCGCTAGCTTAATTAGAGGAATTTTCAAATAGGGTACAGGTTTCAAGCCAGCTCCAAAATGATCGAGTAACCCGGCTTGAGTCGTTGTTGATAAGAGGCCAAAAACAGCCAATGTCAATAATGTCTTCTTCATACTATAATATTTATTAAAGTTGTTTCAATTTTCTACGCCTTCTCTTATGATTTAGAGTAGTATTTAAATGACATAAACAATACTTTGTCAAAGGACACTCGTCACAAACATCATAGCTAGCAATATCTGGACGTTGACAAACACCCCCGTTGCGGCCACCAGTCATACTCTCTACCCACACCTTAAAATCAGCTTCTGTTGTAATAGCCATATTAATATTATATAAGATCTAGTCTAAAACAGCAACGCCTTTCTTCTGTACTACTCTCATAGCACAATTATTAGCGTACTCTATAGATGCATCTATATCTTCTGTTTGAACATACCATCTCACTAGACCAGCCATGAAAGTATCTCCAGCTCCTGATAAGTCATGCACATCAACTATTGTAATAGGATACACTTTATCATTATACATACAACCTTCTGATCCTAATGTGACAATAATCTTATCTTTCCAATCATTAGGATTAATATTATCTTTAGTTGCCTCCCACTCTGGTTCATTTATTTTAATAAATGCAACATCTCTAAGAAAGAAATCTATTTTCTTCTTTGTATCAACAAACACTAGAGGATGTGACTCACAGATATGCTGTATAGATCCATGATTAAGATACCCTTTACCATAATCAGAAACTATAATAGCATCCCATTTCTCTTCTGCTTTGAGTAACAACATACGAAGATCTTGCGGAAGGATATGTTTTACATCCGGTTCTATGTCTACTCTAAGAAGAGTATGATTAGTTTTCTCGTCAATATATTTCTTCTTACAAATAAACTCATCGTTGAATTTAGTAAAAACATCACACTCCCATGCTTTGAGCTGTCTAGCTACATTACCAGCCATTCCATCTGTTTGAATAGTTTTAGTAGGTTTGAATACCGGTGCTGGTACGTCTGGACACATCCGCTCTACATTACCATATGAATAGTGATCCGAGCATTTATCTCCAATAACTAGTATTCTTGGATTAGTATATCTCATAATCGTTCTGCAAAAAAGTCAATAGAATTTATTGCTTTATCGCAAATAAACAAGTCATACATCGGCTTACCCATTTTTAATTCAGTGTGTTTTGCTTTCCATTTTTTAAGCTGCTGTTTAGTTATTTTGCTATGGTCTTTTCCAGAACTCGACCCTCGAGCCGTCCAGTAGACAATCGTATAACCAAAATCAAACAAGTCATTAATCTTTTTTATATTATCATTTAAAGGCTTAGATTTAGAATAATCCCTATTTTCCGGAGTATTACAAATAGTCTCATCAATGTCGACATATATAACCATCAAATTAATTATAGCTTATCCATAAATAATTACAAGTGACTAATTTAAAGAAATTAGCAAAACTTACTCATCAGCTAGAGCTGCATGAGAACGATTTCATAGATTATGTTACAAAGGCTGATTATTCTATCGTGTTAGTGTCAGAGGCTGGAAGAATCAAATGGTGTAACGATTATTTTCAAAGGTCATTTGAGGTGGATAAAGGTGAGATTCACAATAAGGGTCTAAATACTATTCTTGGTATAGATGTTTTAATTGGAAGAAAGCGAACATCGACAATAAAAATAAACGACGCAAAACATACAGTAAAAGTAACAGATTTAAAACGCGACGGTAAACTGATACACAAGAAGGTGACTCTTATATCTCATGACTGAATCTAAAGAAAATGGATCCTGGGCCGAGTGGAGGCGGTTAGTACTCAGTGAGTTAAATAGACTCGACGGAGATATAACTCGACTACAAAGCAATCAAAAAAAGATAGAGGTACAAATAGCTTCACAAACTACTAAATTAGCTATGATTGGTACTATTGGTGGAGCTATAATAGGAGCTGTTTGCGCCATCATAGCTAAATCTATCGCTAATTAAACTGTTTGCGTTTCTTTACAGATCGTATAGAATAAATACTTATATATGACCCCGTCTGCGGTGCGAACAACCAGGGGGTTCACGCTGATTGAACTACTGGTAGTAATAGCGATAATAGCAATTTTAGCTGCATTATTGTTACCTGCTCTAGGCTCTGCTAAACAGACCGGGTGGCAGGCAGCCTGCATCAATAACCAACGCCAACTTAACCTCGCTTACGCAGAATTTGCATTAGACCATGAAAATAGATTTCCTTATGCATCAGCTTGGGCAGGTGAACCTACAGGGATGTGGGCTTGGGTAGCTGATAGCATGAGTGGAAATGGACCGTGGGGTCAAACCACTAGACCTCTTTTCTTTTCTCCCTTAAAGCCTTACGCAGGCATGGGTATATATCATTGCCCTGGAGACAAGTCAACTGTTACGGTTAATGGTAAGATTATAAACAGACCTCGCTCTTATAGTATAAATCTTTTTGTAGGTGGTTGGTCGGGCTGGCCTTGGCTGTCAGATACCCAATACAAAATTCATCATACTTACGATGACGTAAATAACGCTAGCCAATTGTTTACTTTTATCGAGATGCCGCCGCAATCTATTAACGCTGGAAACTTTAGAGTAGCGCCAACGCTTAAAAATGGTGAGAGTTTTTTCTCTCAAGACTGGCCAGGAGTTTATCACAATAACGGTTCTGTTGTTTCTTTTGTAGATGCGCATGTAGAATTTAGAAGATGGCTAGAAGAGGATACAATAAATATATCATCCGATGCCATGAACCCGACGACTAATCAGGATAAAATAGTAAGTCCTAATAATCGAGATTTAGCTTGGCTTAGACAAAGAGCAATTATACCAGACCCAAATAACCATAAATGGTATGGGGTTATGGGTGGAATAGGCCGATACAATAGGGATTGGAATGTGCGACAGCAGGGCGACGGTATGTACGACTCGTGGGGGTGGTATTGGAACGACAGCTGGGGAAGCCATCCAACTTGGAACCCTTATTGATGAAACATGGCCAAAAAAAGTAAACTAACCAGATCACCGCAATGGAGAAAGCATTTGCGCAAATACTGGCAAAGAGTATTTTGGAAGAGGGAAAGGCGAAATAGCAAGGAAGAATATAAAAAAGCCTTTACTCTAGTTGAATTACTAGTCGTTATTGCTATTATTGCACTCTTAGTTGCTCTTCTTCTCCCCGCGATTAATAAAGCTAAATCTATTAGTCAAAGAGTAGCGTGTATCAATAATCAAAAACAACTTCAAATGGCGCACATAGCTTTTAGTGACGATCATGGTGATAAAATACTCTACTCAAGTGCTTGGAAGTATGAAAAATGTGCCTCATATGCATGGATGGCTGGTAGCTTAAATCTTTCTACATACGGAAATAGAGCAAGATGGCTAGCAAGCTCTCCTCTTTTTAATTATGTAGGTAAATCTACAGGTGTATTCAAATGTCCATCAGACAAAGATACGGTTAGGATAATGGACAAGCAGCAGACATATGTCAAAGAGTTTATACCTCGACATAGAAGTTACAGCATAAACATTCATGTCGGTGGATGGAGTGGCTGGCCAGTACAAAAGGACAGAGAATGGAGAATTTATCACAAACAACAGGATATTGAAAATCCGTCTAATATTTTCACGTTTATAGAGATGCCTTTTGAGTTTATAAACGCTGGCTCTTTTAGGGTAGTTATGAATGAAGGTGCACCTACTCATAAAGTATATGACATGGATGTTCCTGGTAATTACCATATTGACGGAACGGCAATAGCTTTTGCAGATGGTCATGTGGAAACTAAAAGATGGCTAGACCAACGGACAATAACAGCACAAACTAGATTTCATATTGATGGATCTAATTTTAAATATGGAATAAGAAGAGCTTACGGTAGTGTAGATTTAAAATGGCTAAAAGACAGGTCAACAACTAAAATAGAAAATTTTCAAGACCAGAGATACACATGGTTCCCATGGGTTCATGGCTTATCAAGACAGGTACGTCCGTGGAATGTGGGCCGCTCCGGAAGCGACTTTTTTATATCTGGTAACGGACGCAAAGACTCATGGGGATGGTTTTGGAATGATCAATGGTAAAAAAGCATTTACGCTCATTGAGCTTTTAGTTGTACTTGTTATTATAGGAATTTTAACAGGTCTGTTATTATCTGCTATAGCCAAAGCCAAGGGAGCGGCAACAATTGCTCAATGTCACAACTATCGCAGACAGTTGACTATTTATTATTTCGCCGCGCACGACGAACAAGACTATTATGATCCTTCTTACAAAGACATCGCGATGTTCAATGTCAGGCGCGAACTAATGCCTTCCCACAGTATTATACAAAGGAAATGTTATGACTGTCACCCCAGTGTCTCAATGAAATGAAGACAGAAATAGCGTCAAGAGCTTCCCTCTTTAACGCATATTCTGTAGGGTGGTAAAGAACTACTTCTCACCAACATTACCATCGCTACGAGGCCAACCATCTGCATCACCAGAACCTACATTACCATCAGGAGCACTCTGACCACCATCAACTGCAGTATCTGGTTCAGTTTCTGTCGTACCAGCAGGAGCAGTTCCATCACCGACGTTACCATCACCAACGTTACCATCACCAACGTTACCATCACCAACGTTACCAGCCTGAGCAGCCACTAACTCTTGATACCGTGCCACATCAGGCGGAACAGTACTACCGACACCAACATTCCCGGAACCTACATTACCTACATTACCTTCACCAATAGACATATAACTATTTATACCGACAGTCTTCTCTATCAACGTCAAACGTTCATTAAGCATTTCAAATCGATCATCAAGTCCACAAATCTTGTCCATTATTGTTCTAAACCTTGAAGCCATGTAAATATTTATATACCAAATGAAATTTAACGACTACCTAAAGGAGCTAAGGAAGCGCCGGTTTTCAGATACGGATAAAATAACTAAACTACTAAAATTTGAGCGGAAAGTTTGGAGAAAAATAGAGAGCGGAATCAACCCACCACCACAAAAGCATGTGCTAAAAAGGTTTTGTATACTAGTTAACTGCAAAATATATGAACAGAACCAATTGTTTGCTCTTGCAAAGAGGTGGAAACCTAGTCCACTAACTAATACAATGAACCATATAATAACACCATCGGTTGAGCTTATGAGGCACTACAAACCAGAAGAATATAAGCTCTGGTACAAGGCAGCGATACAAGAAAATACCCCAGACTATACACACAAGTACTGGGGTATTTAAATAGATTAATGACCAGGTTGACTAGTCAACGGCGCAGTAGTCGACTGACCACATGGTACAATACCTGCAGCAAGTATGTCTAGCACCTTCATTAAACCTTCAGGTGCTCCATCATCTCTTGCTTCAACGTGAACATTATACTTAGCAGAATTATCTGTAGTCCTTACATTTTCAGACTTCTTATTAGTAGTAACCGACGCTTTCATTGAACACGTAACAGGTGACCACCATGCTGCATATTTTGCTTGAGTACTAATACTACCTGTAGTATCAGATGAAGAAGTAGCTTTACTGGCTGCTTTCACTTCCATAGCAAAGTCTATTGTGACTTTCTTGACTGATAAATTAGGAACATTTACAATAGATAATATTGGTACTGATAAGTCATTTGGTTCTAATGTTGTAGACGTGACATCAGGTTGTCCAGCGGACACTTGTGTTGTAGTAACTGGTGTATTAAACTTGAAATCAACCGAACGCGCTGACATACTACCACTACCGGAATCGTCTAACCCAACGTCTTTAATAAACTGCTGAGTGATATTGGATAATTGTCCTTGCGCCTTAGCGGCCGCGATAAGTGGTTGCCCTATAAGGTCGGACATAGGGAGCCCTTTAAATTGATCTGCAATTCCTGCCATAACGAGAGTATTTAATTATCCGAACGACAAAATCTCTTAAGAAGGTAAAATTTTTATTAATTCTTGTCGGATTCTAGCAATTCCTTCAGGGGGCTCCGCGGCCTCTAACTTAAGTTTAATTTTAGCCATCCGCTTTCCGTTGACTGAACTTACTTTTGCACTAATCTCGTCATCCTCTATGTCTTCAAAATGGCCTAGCTCAACTTCAAACTCAATTTCAAGTTCTTTAATATTAAGATGTGTACTATGAGCCAGTGTTAGTAGTGGTACGTCTACATCTACAGTATGAGATCCGTCTTCATCGTTCGACGGGAGTTTTAAGGTATAAAAATGTGGCTTACCATCCTCATCGAAATAATTTTTAAGGAAATTTTGATAATTAAGATGTTCGACTTTCGTCTGCGCTAAGACTGTTGACCTGTATAAAGATTTAACTAATTGATTAAATGTTTTATTAGTCTTATCCTTGGATGATTTATTACTAGGCTTGAGGGCGCCAAACCCTTCCTTATTGTCATCGTCTTTATCAAAAACATACTTACCCACACAAGTATTTTAATATCACTTTAATAATATGCAACTTATCTTTTAATTATGTAGTTATTATCAGGTTGTTTTATTATGATTGTACCTTTGAAGCTTTGAGGTATTGGAACCTCCCAATCTACCTCAGGTGTAGACTGGGAGGCCCTATCTGATATTTTATGCGGAATGTAATGAGGCTGATAGTATCTTATAACGAGACTATCACTCTTTCATTCACCCGGATCGTTTCCATCAATAACTTTATCGCGATTGTTTTTAAACTCTTCGCGGATCTCTCTAATGCGTTTACCGACTTCTACTCTGTGAGATTTCATTGCAGCTTCCCATTCTTTGCGAGATGCTTTCATCTTGTCTCTTAAAGCAGCCTTTTCTTCATCAGTAGCATCTTTCCATTGCTTCCTGTCTACTTTACCACCAAGCTTCTTAGCAGCAGCTGCAAAAGCTTCTTTAAGCTCTTTAATCTTAGCATCATCACGGACTACTTTACCAAACGCTCCACCGTGTTCACGCTTACTACCACGTTTCTTAGCATCACCGCGCTTTTTGTCGCGCTTCTTTTTGGCATCTTCCCACTTTGCCTTCCAAGCTTCAACTTGCTCAGGTGTAGGTTTACCCTTACCTCGGCCTTTTTTATGACCCTTATCAGGACCACCATAAACGGTGGTGAGGCCAAATACCAATCCTAGAACTATCAATAAGCGCTTCATATAATTATTTATTCCCGTCTCTTCTTTTTCTCCATTCGTCGTATTGACGACGTCTTTCATTCTGATCTATATCAGATTTTATTTGATGTTGACCAGATTGCAAGCTCTCAATTCTTTTAAGCAAATATTCTTTTCTATCTCCGTCTTCCATTTTAGTAAGATACTCTAACCCTCTTTCAATAATTCTAGGATCTACCGTTGGTCTCCGAGAAGGTACCTTTACAATACTCGCCTGAGGAGTAGTTATAGGAGATTTCTTTGATTCTTTATCTTTACTAGATCGACTCCTACTACTGTCTTTACTATCTTTTTTAACAACTGTTGGTTTACCTTTAACACCAAGAACGGTAGTTTTTATTCTATTAGAAGTAAATGTTAATACCTGCTCTTCTCCATCATTAAGTATTTTTACAGCATCTCTTGATATAGTTAAAACCTTTACACCACCTGACTGTTCTCCTGCTTTTAAACTTAAGTATTTGTTAGGTAAATCCTTAGAGTATAGATGTACCTTAGTCTCATCTCGCAACCGTGTTACTCCCGTTAAGAAAAGCTCTATCTTAGGTGTCTCTATTAGGTTAAGTATCTCACTAGCAGGTGGTAAGATCATCTCTGTTAATTCAAATGCATTTCGTTCGCTAATAGATGAGTATGGACTTTCATCTGCAATAACAGAAATAGATAATAAAAACAATAATATGTACCTCATATAAATATTTAATAGAATGGAAAGAGAACTTGGATATAATTTTTTAAATACATCATTTACGGCGGCACCGTCGGCGTCTCCAGAGCTCAGTAACGAGGAAGACAATAGTGAGGATGGCGATTGTTGTGATAGCAGTTGTGGGTGTCATGATTAACATAATTACTTACAGCCGTACCAGGATAACCGATCGGCAGTCATATTTTTTGGTAGTTCTTGTATTTTTTGTAAAACAATAATATCTTGATATTTAACGTTTAATTGTGAAGTAGGTTCTTCAGTTATTGTTATCTCTTTACCAATACTATTTTGGATTAGTCGTTGCGCGTTATAGTTAACTCCAGAACGAGACCAATAATCATGAAATATAGCGTATCCATTTATTTCTAAATTATTCCAGTAATTAACTATGTCTTCTTTTACGTGAACGGCTCGATGACTTCCATCAACAAATAAAACATCATAACTATCTTGCAAGTTAACCTCATTAGATTTTTTATTTATTAATTGTAATCTACTCTCGAATTGCTCTTTTATCTTTTTTACATAGTTCTCATGATAGTTAGGATCAATACTTATTACAGGTACAGTAGAGCAGTTACATATTATAAAAGTACTACCACCGAACCGCCTTCCTATTTCTACAATTCGAGTTGTTGCCTTTTCACAGAAAAAATGAAGTATAGTTGCCTCAAGCGGACTCATCCGAATAATCCCTCTTTTGGGTCGCGAGCTTTGCCATAACCATTCATATTCCTCTATAGTATTAATTAATTTCACAATAAATCTTCGAAGCCATTCTCGAAGCCATGCTGTGGTAGATTTAAATCTGCGCAGCCGACTCCTGTTCTTACTTTACCAAATTCATCAAGAATTAATTCTCTTTGATATTTGTTACGAGGTTGTTGTATTGTTGTAAATTGTGGCTCCGCTTCAACAGGCCACGGATACAATTCTTGAAGAAAAGGAAATTTCTTTTTATTTAGAAACATATCTACAGCTTTAGCACCACCACCTCGGTGAGAATCTTTTTTTGCTTGTTCTATAAGTAAATAAGCCCCGTCAGGTTTAACTACATATGCATGTGTACCTATAAGATGTTTAAGTGTAAAGAGATTAATACCTGTAAACTCTGGTATTTTAACGTTACCATACGAAGGTTTACCTATATTGATTACGAAATTAAATCCAGTACCATCTAATATATTAGATGGAATTTGATTTTTTATAATTGCATCATGTTCTAATATAACTATAGGTTTATTAATTTCTATACATTTTTCCCATAATGTAAGATGTGAAAGAAAACAACCAGCGGCGGCATCCACATAACTACAATTATTTGAAATGTGTAATTTATTAGTATTAATGCCTTTATTTTGTAAGAGGTTTAAAGGATCATGTCTCGGAGTAAATGCACTAAAAATGTTAATATCTAAATCCGGACTAGTAGTACTCTCACAACATAACGGACACTGACCAGTTGCGAATCTTTTTGCTGAAGAAATACACCTTTCAGCGCTCTGAATAGATTTAGGATTCGTATCAATTGTAATTACATAACATTCAGCCTGGGTGTGATCACGTGTCATATTTTAAATATTTAAACATTCCTTACATTTTTGTATAAATGCATTGCGTTGTTCTGATTTTCTAGGTTCATATTGATGATATCAAATACCTTTTTTTGATAATATGATATATCTTTATTTAAAGAGGCATAAGCACAACTATATATACCTACATTCTTCGAATTCATCATGTAAGTAATCGTGCATGCTGCAGATTTCGCTCGAGGTTGAAACATGATAATAGCTTTTTCTTTATATAATCCGGATCCAAATTATAAGCTTGTAAGTCAATAAATTCGAAATCAATTAAATGTATATTATAGTTTTTATCAATACATATATTCTTGTTTTTAATATCTTTATGTTTAATATTATTTTTTACTAAATTGTTGGTAATACATTCTAATGTATTATGCAAATAATTATAA
>Ga0208449_1001598_pt1 | contig 11921 bp, 8 predicted proteins | sample MalvireepMed_s17_FD_184247 | JGI IMG/M metagenome (GOLD analysis project Ga0208449, IMG submission 184247) | Marine viral communities from the Global Malaspina Expedition - Malaspina viral metaG DeepMed_s17 (SPAdes) (version 2) | ecosystem: Environmental > Aquatic > Marine > Oceanic | place...
TAGTAAAAATGTTTCTTGCTAGATAGACTTCTCGATACAATTCTTTCGCGCTCGGTCGCTCTAGAATCACTCGAAGTGACAAAGCATTATTTATTTGCATTTTGTATTTCTGACTTTGTACTTTAATGCGGAATAATAAATCAGAAATAGTAACCCCCCCCCCACTGAGACTGCTGACTGCAACTGCCAACTGCCTACTGTTTTCCTCCCCCTCTAGGGCCGTCGCGTTCTTGAAGGACCTGGTCAGAATGCAATACGCGGGCGGCGCGGGCAGAGGCTTTGACTTTCGTGGCGCTGCGGTCAAGCATTTCGGTTTCGAAGGCCGTCAAGATCTTTTTGCGGAGGTTAGTCTGCTTCCATGAAGTATCGGGTTTACACACTTTGGAGATGCGTCGGGCGAGTGCCAGCGCATCCAGTAAGGCTTGGTTGGCACCCTGACCTTTAAACGGACTCATAGGATGGGCGGCGTCACCCAATAGGCTTACCGGATCACAAGAGGTAAAGGCTTCCGGAGTCAATAAAGCACGGTCATACACCGGATAGCCTGAGATCAAAGCAGCCGGTGTGGCGTTGATGATCTGCGGAATAGGCGCATGCCAGTCGGTGCGCTTTTGTACCTCTTTTTTTAAAGCTTCAGCACCTTGAGCACTTAGGCTTTTGGCTTCGGCTTCCGCCAGCGGATAACTGAATTGCCACATAATATGCTCGGGATCATAAGGCATCATATACATACGCTCGCTGCCGTTGGCGGTTTGAAATACGGTTTTCTGATCCAGTAACTCGTGTGCTGTGTTTTTCAGGGCACTTAAGGTACAGATTCCCAGGATCACGATACAATCGAGATAGCGCAAGGGATACGGCTCTTGCTCAAACAGCAACGCGCGTACGCTGCTGCGAATACCGTCGGCACCCACCAGCAGATCGGCCTGTGCTGTGGAGGTTTTTCCTTGGATGTCAAATTGGAGTTCAATGCCTGTTTCCGTTTGTTTGAACCCGTTAAGCTGATGTCCCCAGCGTATCGCGTCTGCACCCGAAAGTTGGTTCAATAAGGCCAGGCGTAGGTTTTGCCGGGCAATATGAATGTTGGTCCGTTTAGGCGTTGCGTTGGTTTGGGTGTCCCATTTGCGCATGCCCCATTCGCCTAAGACCTTACCGTCTGGCGTATTCGCGATATGCCGGGTAGAAACGATGCCCTGTTCCAGCGTGTCTATTCCAAAACCTTTTACCGCCGTATGCGCCTGTTGCAGGGTAAGTCCGTAACCTTGTGCGCGTGCTGCGAAGTCGGTATCCCGCTCGTATAACGTAAACGGAATTCCCCGGTGTAAACAAGCTACTGCCAGCGCTGCTCCCCCAATACCACCCCCAATGATCGCCACATGTGGAAAGCGTGTGGTATCCGGCACTGGCGGTTGTAGAGCAGGTAGGAGTCCGCTTCCTGAGCAGGTAGGACACACCTGCAGATGCGCTTTAGGCTTTGCCGGCTTGGGGTTATCAGGAAAACGTTGGTACACCTCCAATGCCTTTTGATACCGCTGCTTCGCACGTTTTGAGAGTCCGCGGTTCTGTTTCCCCAGACCGTGACAATCGGGGCAGGCGGTATGGCTTGTGGGGGTGTTCATTAGAGAGCTATTATGTCGAAGGCAGATGCAAAAGTAAGAATCAAATAAACTAAACTTAATGAACTGAATAAAAAAAAGGAGTACATACGTACTCCTTAATTCTTTAGGATGGTAAAACTTATTCAGTAAATTCAATAATTTGCGCAGAAACAATCACTTTGAATTTGGTCACAAATAAAAAGCCTGATGATTTAACTTCGACAACTTCATTGACAATACTTCGGGAAGCACCTTTCATTTGAGCAGTACGTAGCATATTGGCTTTAGCTTCTGCGATTAGACCATTTTTTGAAAGTCCTCCAATACCCAAAACATAGGTTGCCTGAGCTTCGCCTTTGACCAGGTCTATAACTTTAAAATTCTTTTTGGTTAGGACAACCTCGGTTGTGTTTTGATTAAAGTTTTTGGGCAAACCATGATGTGAGGCACAACTGGTAAGCGTTAGTGCAATTAGCAGGATAAGTGTAAAAAGTTTTTTCATAAAATGTATCATTTGAACCTACTTCTGTTTAATGTCTTTTTTCGGCTTGTTCCGACAAAAAACAAATCTAGTTAGCGCATCAAAACTTCTTTTACAGAATTCCGTAGTTTGGTTTATATTTTAATTGGTTTGAAATTTAGTTTTAGAAGATTATAGATCCGCTTTAGAATCGTTCAATTCTTAAGGTAGGCGTACTCGTCACTTCGAGTGGTTGAAGTAACGCGTTAGCAGTGCTTCAACTGTATCGAGAAGTGTCTTTAGTAAAAATGTTTCTTGCTAGATAGACTTCTCGTCCGAAAGCTTCTCGACTGCGCTCGAAGTGACATAGCATTATCTATTTGTATTTCGTATTTCTGACTTTGTACTTTAATACGGAATCAGAAACCACAAACAATAAACTCATTACTGTAAACTACAATTGCCTACTGTACACTGAGACTGCCCACTGCCCACTGCCTACTGTATCCCTCCCCCTCGAGGGCCGTCGCGTTCTTGTAGGACCTGGTCAGAATGTAATACACGGGCAGCGCGGGCAGAGGCTTTGACTTTAGTGGCGCTGCGGTCAAGCATTTCGGTTTCGAAGGGCGTCAAGATCTTTTTACGGAGGTTGGTCTGCTTCCAGCTTGTATTGGGCTTGCACACTTTGGTGATACGTCGGGCGAGGGCCAGTGCATCCAGCAGGGCTTGGTTAGCACCCTGACCTTTAAACGGACTCATAGGATGGGCGGCGTCACCCAATAGGCTTACCGGACCACAAGAGGTAAAGGCTTCCGGAGTCAATAAAGCGCGGTCATACACCGGATAGCCCGAGATCAAAGCAGCCGGAGTGGCTTTGATGATTTGCGGAATAGGCACATGCCAGTGGGTACGCTTTTGTACTTCTTTTTTTAAAGCTTCAGCACCTTGTGCACTTAGGCTTTTGGCTTCGGCTTCCGCCAGTGGATAACTGAATTGCCACATGATATGCTCGGGATCATAAGGCATCATATACATTCGCTCGTTGCCGTTGGCGGTTTGAAATACGGTTTTTTGATCCAGCAACTCGTGTGCTGTGTTTTTCAGCGCACTTACCGCACAGATCCCCAGGATCACGATACAATCGAGATAGCGCAAGGGATACGGCTCTTGCTTAAACAGCAACGCGCGTACGCTGCTGCGAATACCGTCGGCACCCACCAGCAGATCGGCCTGTGCTGTGGCGGTGTTTCCTTGGATGTCAAATTGGAGTTCAATGCCTGTTTCCGTTTGTTTGAACCCGTTAAGCTGATATCCCCAGCGTATCGCGTCAGCACCCGAAAGTTGATTCAATAAGGCCAGGCGCAGGTTTTGCCGGGCAATATGAATGTTGGTACGTTTAGGCGTTGCGTTGGTTTGGCTGTCCCATTTGCGCATGCCCCATTCGCCCAAGACCTTACCGTCTGGCGTATGCGCGATATGCCGGGTAGAAACGATGCCCTGTTGCAGCGTGTCTATTCCAAAGCCTTTTACCGCCGTATGTGCCTGTTGCAGGGTGAGTCCGTAACCCTGTGCGCGTGCTTCAAAGTCGGTATCCCGCTCGTATAACGTAAACGGAATCCCCCGGTGCAAACAAGCCACTGCCAGCGCTGTTCCTCCAATACCACCCCCAATGATCGCCACTTGCGGAAAGCGTGTGGTATCCGGTACTGGCGGTTGTGGAGCAGGGAGGAGTCCGCTTCCTGAGCAGGTGGGACACACCTGCAAATGCGCTTTAGGCTTTACCGGCTTGGGATTATCAGGAAAGCGTTGGTACACCTCCAAAGCCTTTTGATACCGCTGTTTGGCACGTTTTGAGAGTCCGCGGTTCTGTTTTCCGAGACCCTGACAATCGGGACAGGCGGTATGGCTTGTGGGGGTGTTCATTAGAATTTTCAGAATTACTTCAGTTATTAAAGCAAGTGCAAAGATGTTTAAAGAAAATGGGTTTCGCTAGTATCTGAAGCTAAAGCATGGGTGCACCTCATCCCCAAGCCTTTTTTCTCCCGAAGTCTTGGGAGGAAGGGAATTGCTTTTTTTGGTAAAATGGTGTCTGTGGGTTTAGATTGTATTGAATTGCGTTAAGTTCCTGAGGTCAGTTTGATGAGTTTTCTTTTAATTCATGTTTTGTTCATTTTCTTTACCATTACTAATTCGACTAGCATTTTTACAGAGCACAACAGGTGCATTCCTCTCCCTGCGGTCGTCGGATGCAGAAAAGAAACGATGCCCTCGCTTAGGAATTTTTCGCTATCGCAAAAACCGCCTTTTCAGCTCCGCGTCGCTACCGCTCCTGTCCTTCGGAGCTGCCCGCGTCTATTCTGAACCGAGGGAGTTTGATCGCGTTGACCCTTCGGGTATGAATATCATTTGAATGCTTATTGATAATTGAAGATCGGCCTACTTTTTAGAGCTGTAGTAAAACAAGCGGGCGCTGCGGCGGTGGGCAGTGGAGGATAGTCTAGCGTAGCGGTTTGCTATCCGCTGGATAAGGCGGTTGCGTAGTTTTCAAGGATCTAAAAATAAGCCTTGTCCCGAAGCTTCGGGATTGGTTCTTTGGCATCAAGGCAAAAGAACAGGAATATGAATAGAAGCTTTTTTTTTATTCAAGTTTTATTCATTATCTCATCCAGTGAGGCTTCTCTTACGATAGCTTTCGGGATGCCCTCGAAGTAACAGACCGTTGTGTACTGGTATTTCGTATTTCTAACTTTGTACTTTAAAGCGGAATAACAAATCAGAAAGAATAAACCACAAGCCGCAAACAAAAAAACAGCCCACTGCCACTGCCAACTTCATAAGACTTCTCGATACAATTCTCTCGCACTAGGGTGCTCCAGAATCACTCGAAGTGACAGCTCGTTACATATTCGTATTTTGTACTTCTGACTTTGTACTTTAATCCAGAATAATAAACCAGAAACAATAAACGGTAAACCGCATACTGCCAACTGAGACTGCTGACTGAGACTGCCCACTGCCAACTGAAATCCGTATTTCTACTTTCTAACATCTAACATCTAACATCTAACATCTCAATTCTACGCACCGCCTCTTCCAAAAGTGTTTCGACCTCCCGGTCTTTTGTGGCGAGGGCATATTGATGCTGTTGTACAGCTTGAGTTTTCAGGCGGTTGATCAAGCTTAAGCTGTCTTGCAGCTGTTGTGCGAGTTGAGCGTACTTTTGGTTTCGGGTGGTAGACATACGTTTTGATTTAAAATTTAAAAATATAGATTAAGTACGTCAAAGTATGACGGACTATCCTATCTTTGAAGAAACCTTCCACACCATGAGTACGTACAAAAAAGCAGCCCGACTGGCAAAGATCACCAGCTATGTAAAGCATAAACCCGGTATTTCAAAAGACCAATTGCTAGATGCTGTGGCCGAATTCACCGGGGGCGAAGTCTCTTCCCGAACGCTGGAACGCGACCTCAAAACCATCCGGGAGGAGTTTTCGATTGATATTGTCTACGAGAGTGTAACGAACGGATACCACGTAGAGCAACGCGATCAGGAAGCGGTTTACGAATTCTTAAAGCTTATCGAGTTCGCTAACGTGGGCCACTTGCTTAAAGAAGGCACTACCGATTTCAGTAAACTGGCAGATATCGTGCATCTGGACGATTCGTCTATTTTTCAAGGGATCGAGCAGGTCAAGACCATCGTGGCAGCGATTCAGCAACAGCAACAACTGAGCTTTGTACATATCAATTACTGGAACCAAACCCAAAAAGAGTATACCATAACTCCGCTACAAATTAGGGAATACCTTAACCGCTGGTATGTGGTGGGCGTGCCGGAGGGAGAATACGAGATCCGTACCTTCGGGATCGACCGTATTCAGGAGCTTCAAATCATCGGACCAACCCAAGTGAAGCGTACGGACTATGAAGACCAACTCGGCCAATTCGCTAAGATCGTCGGACTCAACTTTAATGAGGGGGCTGCACGACCTCAGAAGATCCGGCTGCAGGTATATCATAAACACCTCAAGTATCTACAAAGCTTGCCCTTGCACCGCTCTCAGGAAATTGCCTATAAAAAGGACACAGAATACGGCAGCGTAACCTATACACTGATTCCCAACTACGAGTTTAAAATACAACTCCTTAAAATGCACAGCTTTGTGACCGTTGAAGAGCCTCAAGAACTGCGTGAAGAGATTCAGTATATGCTGGAAGAGGCTTTGTCCAATTATAAATAAGTTTTACCACCGTCGTGTTTTGGCGAAGCTTGCATAGACCTTTGAAATCACAAGCAACGTCTATGGATCTTCAAGCCTATTTAGCACAGCATACCTTTCCTCCTAAAGTAACGGCATCCTTGCATCTGTTACACGAGAAGTTGGACGACTTTGGGTTAGAAGTAGATCACCCGTGCCTAAGCAAGGCTACCTTATACGAGATCTGGAGCAGCTTTTTTGATTCGTATTTTGATGCCAAAGAATATCGGTATCCCCTGTACAAGTCGGCTCTTAATTATTTGATGGCAGACGATTACCTGATCACGCGCCAATCGTTTGAGGCCCTCAGTCGCAGTTTGTGTTTTATGAAAGAGGTGCTGGCCACCAACTTGTGGCTACGGGGCGAACTCATTGCACAAGTGATGATTCAGCTGGCGTGTTATTACGGCAACCACCCTAATCGCTTATCACCATGCGCACGACTGTTTGCCCAGAAGTGGACCTCTGTACGCGATCTGCAAGCTTGTATTGCGTTACACGAACTCTTATTTGGTCGTAGTTTGGCGTTGCCGGGCTATATCAATACGTCTAAAACCAAGCTGCTTGCACTAGAGCGAAGAATCTTTTCGGTACTTTTTGAAGAACGTAGCCTAAGAAAAACCTTGCCGTTTTTAGGCTTGTCTAAACAGGAAGCCCACTTATTTCTGTATGGAGGTATTCCGTATCTGGAAACAGAAGGGATTGAGCAAATCAATACGCTGAAACATTACCGCAGTATTGTACGCCTGTACAAAAATGTGCCGCAGCACCTAGATGCACTACTAGAGTTACTTACGCTATCGCATAGATGGAACTATGAAATTGACCTCTTTGAAAAAGACATCGCCTTTTGGCAAGAGGCGGTACGCTTTTACATCACCTATTTTAAAGAAGCGGACTTTGATGGCGCAAGGATATTTCTGGATTATATTGAATATAAGCGCTACACAGATATAGATACTACCGGTACCTATTCCTTAAAAGATAAAACGCTGGCGTCCTTCAATCGGGAAATGAATCATTGGCATCGCTACGATTTTGAAGAAGTAGACCTTGAGAAGCCTATGGTCACCTGGGAGCCCAGAACGTTTAAAACCTATACAGCCACTTTGGATGACAGCGTGTATAAGATCGAAGAGATCATAGATAGCCATACGCTACTCAAAGAGTCTAAAGTGTTGAAACATTGTGTTTATGGTTATGTAAATCGTTGTCTTCAGGACTATTCTCGCATTTTTGGATTACGGGTGCAACGTAAAGGGCATTTTACTCCGTGTTGTACCATTCAAGTCATCGATAAAACGGTCGTTCAGTTTAAAGGAAAAATGAACCGTAATGCTACTGAGGCCGAAGAGCAACTGTTAAAAGCCTGGTGCGAAATAAATAATTTAACCATTAATATCCTCTAAAATGAGGAATTCCGTAAAGCCGTTAAAAAAATACCAACTATATTTAAAGCAATAATCAACTATGCCCCAAACTCATAACCGACTCCTAACCAAGTCCCGTTTTAAGCTGGCCCTTGATTACCCTACCAAACTGTATTATACCCGCAAGCCGGAGTTTGAAAATCAGCAGGTGGGCGATACCTTTCTTGAAGCCTTAGCGCAAGGCGGTTTTCAGGTTGAAGAATTAGCACGGCTACACTTTCCGCAGGGTATCGCCATTTTAGGCGAAGATTATAATTACGAAGCTTTAGCCGCGCGCACCCACGAACTCTTACAGCAAGAAGAAGTGGTGATCTTTGAAGCCGCGTTTCTACACGACGGCTACTTCATTCGCACCGATATATTAGTCAAAAAAGGAAAGCAGATCCAGCTTATCGAAGTCAAAGCAAAATCCGTAGGCAGTAGGGGGCATGACGGGTTTAGCGTGACCGGTGGCTGGTCTGCTTATTTATACGATGTCGCCTTTCAGCAGTATGTGATCGCACAGGCGCATCCCGAATTTCAGATCACACCTTATCTTTTTCTTGCCGATAAAGACGCCGTGGCTACCGTAGATGGCTTGCATCAGCATTTTCAGCTCGTTAGCGACACCCATCTGCGTACGGGCGTACAAGTGACTCCCGGACTCCGGATAACCGACTTAGGCGCGTCTATTTTAGCCAAGATCCCTGTTGCGGAAGAGGTTCAGCAGATCTTTACCAAAAACCCAAGTTTTGAAGGGATGGCTTTTGAAGAAACCCTGACGTTCTTTAAACAGCATTATGCCGAAGATATCAAACTACACACGCCTATAGGCAAACACTGCAAGGGCTGTGAGTTTTATACCGCACAGCCTACCGAAACCCACCGCAGTGGTTTTCACGAGTGCTGGCAGGAACAATTGCAGCTTCGGGTAGTTGAGATCAATAAGCCTAAGGTGTATGACGTGTGGAATTTTAGAGCTTCCAAAAAATTGATGGAGGCCGGCACCTTTTTTATGCACCAGCTTACCGAGGCCGATCTAAGGGTAAAGCCCGAAGCCGGAAAGATCAGCAGTACCGAGCGCAAAGCTCTGCAAGTGGAAAAGACGCTCGCTCAGGATCCCGAGCCGTATTTTGAACGTGACGGTCTGCGTGATGCTTTTGCACAGTTTAGCTGGCCGCTCAATTGCATCGATTTTGAGACCACCGCCGTGGCGATTCCCTTTGTAAAGGGGATGCACCCCTATGAGCAATTGGCGTTTCAGTTCAGTCATCATATCATAGATGAGGATGGCAGCGTCACCCACCACACCGAATACATCAATACCCGCATTGGCGCGTTTCCCAACTTTGAGTTTGTACGGGCGCTTAAAGCGGCGCTGGAAGCCAATACCGGAAGCATCTTTAGATACCACAACCACGAGAATACCATTCTCAATGTGATCTATAACCAACTCAAACCCTCAGACGAGCCCGATCGAGAAGCCCTGATGCAGTTTATACAACACATCAGCCACAACACCGGAAGCAGTGCAGACAGCTGGACGGGCGCACGGGATATGATCGACTTGTATAAACTGGTGACCGACTATTACTACGACCTGCAACTGGGCGGGTCTAACAGTATCAAAGCGGTATTGCCGGCGGTACTCAACAGCAGCGCCTACCTCCGGGTTAAATACAGTCAGCCGTTGGAACACATTGACGTAAGCAGCCTCAACTTTGCACCCCACCACCGTTTTATTGAGGAGGACGAAGCCGGTAACGTGGTGAGTCCGTATAAAAACCTGCCGCCCTTGTTTGACCACTGGGATGCCGAACAACTGGATGCTGCAGTCACCAACATCGAGGGCATCAGCGATGGGGGCGCAGCCCTTACCGCCTACGGAAAGCTGCAGTTTGAAGCCGTAACCCCAGAAGAACGCCGGGAAATCGAGAACGGACTCCTGCGCTATTGCGAACTCGACACCCTCGCGATGGTGATGATCCTGGAATATTTTAGAGAAGTGATTAAAGAAATAAAATAGCATCAATTGAAACTAGGTCGAATAGACTTAAAAACAGAAATAATAATATGTCAGACACTAATATTTTAGTCCCTAAATCTATTTCTAACTTAATCGGAGAAAGTTTCTTTATACCCTCTTATCAGAGGGGTTATAAATGGACCAAGGTTGAAGTAGACCATTTATTAAATGATATATGGGAATTTGCAACAAGCCAGTCAGAAAGCTCAAATGGTAAAAATCCATTCTATTGTCTGCAGCCCATTGTAGTAAAGAAAAGAAGGAATACAGAGAATGAAATAGAATATGAAGTTATAGATGGACAACAAAGATTGACTACCATTTATTTGATTCTAAAAAATATTGAATATTTAGTAGAAAAAAAACAGAAGAATTTTAAACGGATATATTATCAGACAAGAAAGGAGAGTGAAAAATTTCTAGTTGATGTTGATGTTAAAAGAGCAAAGGATAATATTGATTTTTATCATATATATTGTGCAAATAAGGCTATTGTCGATTGGTTTTCAGATAAAGCAGAAGAGTCTAATTACTCATTACCTAAAGCTACTTTAGCACCTGTTTTTTTAGATAGAACAAAAGTCATCTGGTATGAAGTTAACGATGATACAAATGTCATAGATGTTTTTACAAGACTCAATATAGGTAAGATAAAACTCACCAATTCTGAGTTAGTCAAAGCCCTATTTCTGCAACGTAGAAATTTTGAGGGCACACCTGAAATTAAGCAATTTCAAATAGCTATAGAATGGGATAACATTGAAAAGTCTCTTCAAAATGATTCACTATGGTATTTTTTGTACAATGGTGATAAGGAATATCCCAATAGGATTGAGTATATCCTTGATTTAATGAAAGGAAAAGATGATTCAAGTACTGAGAATCATACTTTTTACCAGTTTAATAAAGATTTTCAAAAGTCTGATACAAATATTGAAAATATATGGATAACAATTAAAGATTACTATTCGAGGTTAGAAGAGTGGTATGAAAGTCACTTGTATTATCATTTAGTAGGTTATTTGATTGCGGTAGGGGTTAAATTACCTGTAATAATTCAACATTACGAAGAAGCCGATAATAAAGAGGATTTTACTAAGCGTTTAGAGAATGAAATTTCAAAGCATGTATCATATGATATTGATGAATTGGACTATAGTAAATCAAAGAATAAAGCTGGTATTAGAAACATACTATTACTTCTAAATATTGAAACCATTGTTAATACTGGTAAATCGAGTACATGGTTTCCGTTCAATCACTACAAAAAAGATAGCTGGGATATTGAGCACGTAAGATCCCAAACGGGTAAAGAGATACTTGGTAAAGATCAAAAAAAATGGCTTAAGGATGTTTTAGAGTACTATACCGGTCTTGATTTTGACAAAGAAGAGATGTTTGATGTTAGTAAAATTAATGCCTTATCAGATGAAGAGGCAAAAGAGCAATGCATATTAATCCTTGATTATTTACAAAAAGATCAATTTACTGAGGCCGAATTTAAAGGTATACATAAGGTAGTTATGGCAACTTTTAACGAGAGTGAAACGCCTGATACTATAAATGATATTGGTAATCTAACACTTTTGGATGCATATACGAATAGAAGTTACAAGAATGCTGCCTATCCAATTAAAAGACGAACTATAATAAATAATAGTAGTAAGGGAATCTTTGTGCCAATTGCAACCAAAAATGTTTTTATGAAGATATACTCGAAAAAGATAGAAAATATGATGGTCTGGACAGAGAGCGACGCAGCAGCCTACCAGAAAGAGATTAAAATTATTTTAAAAAAATACTTGTCAAAACAAAGTCACAATGAATAATACTAATCAAAAACCTATTAGTGGATATAAAACCTCATTTATAGACCTGTTTAGGAATAAAGATCTAAATATTAAGATACCTAGAATCCAACGTGATTATGCTCAAGGCCGTAATAATGAACTTGCCGTAAGAACTAATTTTTTAAATGCTTTATACGACTATTTGGAAAGTAATACGGGAGGTAATGATCTAGACTTTATATATGGAAGTGACCTCCTCCCATATTTAGGTACTGGTCATAACTAGAGAGTCTGGGCTATTTTCATTGATTTCAATGTACTCATTGGGTGACATATCACCCAATGAGCTGTGTGGTCTAAACCCGTTATAGTCTTC
>Ga0208449_1001600_pt1 | contig 11916 bp, 8 predicted proteins | sample MalvireepMed_s17_FD_184247 | JGI IMG/M metagenome (GOLD analysis project Ga0208449, IMG submission 184247) | Marine viral communities from the Global Malaspina Expedition - Malaspina viral metaG DeepMed_s17 (SPAdes) (version 2) | ecosystem: Environmental > Aquatic > Marine > Oceanic | place...
AATCAAAAGGTAAAGCACGCAAAAGCACTTTAATAGATTTTAAACTATAAATTGAAACCCACTTCAAAAACGGAGTGGGTTTTTTAATGGGTAAGAAATAAAGTATACTTGTAAGCGTTTTGCGTTTAGGGTTTTTGGTGATTTGATATGGTAAAAAAGCTACTTTTAATTTTAGCCTTGTTTACAAGCTTCAATTTTTGGGCACAGTTGGGCGGTCGCGCTACCTATCAGTTTTTAAATTTGGTTTCTTCACCAAAACAAGCCGCTTTAGGCGGTAAATTACTCACCGATTATAGTTACGATCCCACGAGTGGATTGTTCAATCCGGCGACGATCAACCCAGAGATGCACAATCAACTTTCTCTTAACTATGTCAATTATCTGGCCGACGTAAATTACGGTACCGTAGGCTATGCCTATGAATACGATCGCCGCAGCGGTGTTTTTCACGCGGGAGTAACTTATGTAAATTATGGAACTTTTGAAGGCTATGATGAGCGCGGTAATGCGACAGCAGACTTTAGTGGGGGAGAAGTGGCGTTTTCTGGAGGTTATGCTTTTAATATTCCGCGAACAGATTTTTTTGTCGGAGCCAATGTTAAATTGATTTCTTCAAAATTGGAGCAGTACACTTCGTTGGGTGGCGCATTAGATCTGGGATTTATCTATGTGAATGACGAATTGGAACTGAATATCGCCGGAGTGGTACGTAATATCGGGATGCAGTTTACGGCGTATGATGTGACGTATGAGCGATTACCGCTTGAAGTTGATCTGGGCATTTCTCAAAAGTTAGAACACGTTCCGCTACGGTGGCATTTTACCTTAGAAAATCTGCAGAATTGGAATTTAGCATTTGCTAATCCGGCGCGGGCAACTTCAGATTTAAATGGAACTACTACACCAGAAAATGTCAATTTCTTTGATGAAGCACTCCGCCATATGATTTTTGCAGCAGAATTATTTCCCGATAAAGGTTTTAATATTCGTTTGGGATATAGTGTGCGCAGAGCGGAAGAATTACGCATTGTAGATCAGCGTAGTTTTGCAGGTCTAAGTGCCGGTTTCTCTGTGAAGTTTAATAAATTGCGCTTGAGTTACAGCTACGCGCGTTATAACAGTGCTGCAAGCTCGGGATTTTTTGGTTTAAATGTAGATTTAAACTGATGGTTCCAAAACCATTAACCTTCAACTTGAATCATTTGAAAAAAATTACCATCGCCATAGACGGCTTTTCTTCTACAGGAAAAAGTACCGTTGCAAAAATGCTGGCCAAAGAACTCGAGTACGTTTATGTAGATACCGGAGCAATGTATCGTGCCGTAACGCTTTATGCAATGCGAAAGCTTTTTATAAAGGATGGGCATTTTGACAAAGAAGGATTGATCAGACATTTGTTTATGGTTTCGGTGAAGTTTCAAATGAATGCAGAGACCGGGATTGCAGATGTATACTTAAATGGTGAAAATGTAGAGCGAGAGATCAGAACCTTAGAAGTTTCTAACTTTGTGAGTCAGATCGCTGCGATTCCTGAAGTGCGCAAACTGATGGTGCAGAAACAACACGAGATGGGAAAAGAAAAAGGTATTGTGATGGATGGTCGAGACATTGGGACTGTGGTATTTCCTGATGCTGAATTGAAAGTGTTTATGACCGCATCTGCAGATGAGCGCGCCCGCCGTCGTTATGAAGAGCTCAAAGCAAAGGGCGATGAGGTAAGCTACGAGGCGGTTTTAGAGAATGTTCAGAAACGCGATGAATTAGATACTTCTCGTGAAGATTCTCCGCTTGTGCAGGCAGAAGATGCTATTCTACTAGATAACACGCATACCAACATAGAAGATCAGTTTCATATTCTTTTACAACTTGCAAAAGACCGTATCTACGGTAGATGCTAATCTTTTGAAACCCCTCAATTTTTAATGAAAGCTACCCAACTCGATCGTGGGCTACTCTACTTGATGGCTGCAGGAGCAGGTCTTGTCGTGGCCAATAATTACTACAATCAGCCGCTTCTTAATTTGATGGCCAAAACTTTCTCGGTCACCGAAGCGCAAGTGAGTAATATTCCGTTGGCGACACAATTGGGTTATGCTTTTGGATTGCTTTTTATCATTCCGTTAGGGGATAAGTTTTCAAGAAGGAAGATCATTTTAATAGACTTTGTGGCGATAATTAGTTCGTTGTTGGTAACTGCTATAGCGCCTTCATTGACGGTATTAACGGTTTCTAGCTTTTGCGTAGGCTTTTCATCTGTAGTGCCGCAATTATTTGTACCAATGGCTGCCCAACTCGCTACCGAAGAAAACCGAGGTAAAGCCATTGGAATTGTGATGAGCGGTTTGCTTATCGGGATTTTAGGAAGTCGTTTTCTCAGCGGAATGGTTGGAGAATATTTCGGCTGGCGTTTTATGTATTATGTAGCCGCTGTGATAATGCTTGTTTATGCGGCCTTACTTTATTTCAAGTTGCCTGATGTTGCTACCAATTTTAAAGGAACCTACGCGCAGTTGATGCGGTCGCTCTTACAACTTGTAAAAACAAAGCCCAAAGTACGAATTGCTGCGCTACGAGGAGCTTTGGGGTTTGCAGGATTTAGTGCATTCTGGACGACGCTGGTGTTTCTTATGGAAACCAATTTTGGCTACGGAAGTGGCGCTGCGGGACTTTTTGGGGTTTTAGGAATGATCGGTGCGCTAGGCGCAACACTTAGTGGTAAACTGAATGATAAATACAATTCTAAAAAACTCATCTACCTTTTTACAGGCATTTTAGTGCTCTCGTGGATTGTTTTTCAGTTTAGCGGAACTTCTATTCTTGGTTTAGTCATTGGTGTTTTGGCTGTTGATTTTGGTCTGCAATGCCTTCACGTGACCAATCAGAACATTATTTTTAAACAGAATCCTGAGGCGCGCAATCGCGTAAATACCATTTATATGGTCATTTATTTTATAGGTGGTGCGCTTGGTACCGTTACCGGAGCTTATGCCTGGCAGCATTATCAATGGACGGGGGTCGCGACTTTGGGATTGGGTTATTCTATCTTGATCATCTTACTTCAGTTTTTGTTTCAGTGGAAGCATAAACGCTAAATCCTGCCTTCTGACTTTATTTGAAGATTCATATGCTAAATTCCCCATAAGATGTGCTTAAGGCTTTACTAAAACCACTTGGTTGACCAAGGCGACTCATTAACTTTAAAATAAAAATTGCTCGGCTGCTTGATAGTAAGCACTGCCGAAAACTATTTAAAAGAAGAATTATGAGTACAGATGTTTTAGAGAAGCCAAATGCGACACAGCAAGCTTCAAGTAGTGATACGATTCAAACCATAAATCCGTCAACTGGAGAACCGTTGAACAGTTACAAAATGATGACTGATCAAGAAGCAAGTGAGGCTGTAAAGGCAACACACAAAGCTTTTTTGACTTGGAAGACTTTTTCATTAGAAAAACGTGCAGAATTTATCAATAAAATAGGTGAAAGCTTAAGCAAACACAAAGACCAATTGGTAAAATTGATGACCCAAGAAATGGGGAAACTTACCAGCCAGGGAGAACAAGAGGTCGATTTAAGTGTGGGAATTTGTGAATACACTGAGAAAAATGGACCTGAAGTATTGAGGGATGAAGAACGCACCTTACCTGATGGCGGTAAAGGACTTATTACCAACGCGCCCATAGGAGTCATCTACGGAATTCAACCTTGGAATTTTCCTACCTATCAGGTAATTCGTTATGCGATTGCCAACTTAATGGCAGGAAACGGCGTGTTATTGAAGCACGCTGAAAATGTAACCGGTTCGGCTTTACTAATAGATAAGATCATACGGGAGGCCGGCCTACCTGAAAACATTTTTACTGTGCTGAGAATTTCACACGAGCAATCTGATGCGATCATTGAAAATGATTTAGTGCGCGGAGTTACCTTGACGGGTAGTGGAGCAGCAGGAAAAGTTGTTGGCGAAAAAGCCGGAAAAGCCTTAAAGAAAACAGTTTTAGAACTGGGATCTAACGATGCGTATTTAGTTTTAGACGATGCCGATGTGGATACTGCAGTAGAATGGAGTATTAAAGGACGAATTTATAACAACGGGGAGACTTGTGTTGCAGCTAAACGTTTTGTGGTGACTGAAAAAGTCTACGACGAATTCAAAGAAAAGTTCGTTGCCGGAATGAAAGAAATTAAATTCGGTGATCCTACCGATGATACTGTAGACATAGGGCCTATGGCGCGTAAAGACTTACGTGAGAAGCTGCACGATCAATTAAAAGAAAGTGTCGCCAATGGCGCTGAAATTTTATGTGGAGGTGAGTTGCCAGAGGGTGACGGTTACTTTTACCCTGCAACTGTGTTAAGAAATGTGAAACCCGGTCAACCTGCGTATGATGATGAGTTGTTCGGTCCAGTAGCATCTTTAATCAAAGCAAAAGATAATGAAGATGCTATGCGTATCGCAAACGACAGCCGTTTTGGTTTAGGTGGCGGAATCTTCTCTAAAGACGAAGAAGCAGCATTTGAATTGGCTAAAAATCATTTTGATACCGGTATGGTGTTCATCAACAGTTTTGGTGTTGCTCAGCCTAATATGCCTTTTGGTGGCGTAAAAGCTTCAGGATATGGTAGAGAGCACGGAGGCTTTGGAGTCAAAGAATTTGTTAATGAAAAAGCAATTATGAGGCTCAATAGCTAATTGAAGAGGTTAATATAAATAGAAATCCCCGTTCAGTGATGAACGGGGATTTTCTTTTTTAGTTACCAATTGGTGGTGGTCCGTCGGGGATCATCGCTTTATAAACGTCGTCACCTTTTCGTTCTTTAAATTCAGTTTTTACTTCTTCAACAAGTTTTGCATCATCAAAAAGGTCAAACATCGTCATCGACATGGCTTTTGAAGCCATTACCATTCCTTTATGGCCTATAGACATTCCGCCGCAGGCGACAACCGCCCAAGAATGCCAAGGCGTATCTTTAGGAGCAACGGTTACTCCAAGATTAATATTAGGCACATTCCAGCTCACATCACCAACATCAGTAGAGCCGCCGCCGGGATTCTCTCTGGTTTCTTCAAAAGGATAGATCTTGCTGTCCATTCCTACCTGAGGTTTACCGGTTATCTCTTGAATCTTCTTACCAAAAGCGATTTCTTCTTCTGTGTAGGTTAAAGGTCCTAAAAGCTCTAGGTTCTCTTGCATTACAGCTCCGCCGGTTCTGTTAACCAGAGTTTCACGTATACCGGAAACAAGCGAATATTTATAATCTACATTCGCCATAATCGCAGCACCTTCTGCCATTTTCTTTACCTGTTCAAAAACCGGAAGCATTCCTTTGGTATCGGTATTGCGCACGCGTACCCAAAGTTTGCTATAATCAGGCACCACGTTAACCACTTGACCACCGTCTTGAATATGATAATGAATGCGTACGGTAGGTTTTATATGTTCTCGGTAATAATTGATTCCAGTGGTATACAACTCTAATGCATCAGAAGCACTGCGCCCATTCCACGGATCTGCCGCAGCATGCGCCGCTTGACCGTTAAATTCTACAATAAAGTCAACCATAGCCAGCGAACTTTGCACATCTGCTTTAGTATCTGCAGAAGGGTGCCAGCTTACATTAACATCTACATCATCCCAAACCCCTGCTTCGAGCATCCATAGTTTTCCAAAGAACTTTTCTTCAGCAGGAGTACCTATAAATTTTACAGTACCTTTAATTTCACCTGCTTCGATCATTTCTTTAACAGCAATGGCTGCGCCCAGACTTGCGGTCCCAAAGAGATTATGACCGCAACCGTGACCTGCAGCACCTGCTTCAAGAGGTTCTTTAGTAGGTTGTGCCTTTTGTGAAATTCCCGGGAGGGCATCAAACTCCCCCAAAACACTTATTACGGGTTTTCCTTCTCCATAGTTTGCAATAAATGCGGTAGGAATATCAGCAACGCCACGTTCTACGGTAAAACCGTTTGCCTCGGCATAATCGGCAAGTAGTTTTGAAGATTCGGTTTCCTGAAAAGCGATTTCGGCATTTGCCCAGATTTTGTCGCTAATTGAAATCAGGTCTTCTTTGTGATTTTCAACAGAAGCAATAAGCTGCTTTTTGTCTTTGGGGATTTTTTGCCCGAAGGCAACTATTCCCACCAAAAGGAATAGCAATGTAATTTTTGTATTCATACATAAAACATTTTAGTTAGTGCTTCTAAAGTTAGTAAAATCAGACCCAGTCTGTGGCAACACAAGAATTTATGCTGAATTCTAAAATATCGATCTATATATGGGAGAATCTCTAAAATTGAGATTTGATTTTGACAATGTTCTAAATTTCTTGTTGAAGTTCAATTTCTTGCAGCAACATTATATTTTAACTGATATTTTTATATAACTTACTGTAATTGTGAGAATTGAGGTTGCTATGAGATCTTTTGTTATTTACTTCTTGATGTTTTTAGGAATTTCATATAGTTTGTTTGCACAAACCAAACAAGAGGTAAGTGGTTATGTTAGCAGTTTTAGTACTCCGTTGGTCAATGCAAAAGTGGCTGTCTTGGGTACCGATTTAATGACCGCAACAGATAGCAAAGGTTATTATACTATTGAAGTAGCGCCTCGGCAAGAATTGCATTTTTCTTATGTTGGGCTTCAAACCGTAACGATCATAATAGAAGATGTGACAAAAACGCTCAATGTAAAAATGCTGCCCGAGGTTAACGATCTTGATGAGGTGACGGTTAAAGAAAAGGTCAAAAACATAGAGCCTTTTTCAGATGAGTTAGGAGAAGATGGCAAACCTAAGTGGATCCCAACCTCAATGGGACCTATTTTGACTCAAAATGGAGCAACGAGCTATGTCAGGGGAGAGGATTTAAATCCTGGAGCTCCAAATTTAGCATTGGCTCTTGATGGTCATATAATTACCAGGAAATATATTTCAATCTTAGCACCTCAAGATATTTTATGGGATATTGATGGAGTGCTCTTTGACTCTACCAGTGGTAAATTACCACCATTGCCTCCGGTTTCTGAAGTTCATGATGTTATGGTGCTAAGGTCGTTAACACTTACCAATCGTTATGGCTCAAGAGGGAGAAGTGGAGTTATCGTAGTGCGCACTAAAGGAGCCTATTTTTTTGAAAAGCAACAACGTTCTAAGCAATCTTACGTTAACCCAGAAGTGTATTCTGAAGATGCTATTGCTTTTAAAAATGTCATTGTTCCAAAACCGAATTATTTAAAGGATTTAGAAAACTCAAATACTCCGGAGGAAGCTTTTATTATTTATAAAGAAGCCTTGATCACTAATGCACGGGACGTAGCATTTTATGCTGATGTTGCTCAGTACTTTTATGATAAAAATGCCACCGATAAAGCACATTCGGTTTTAAGCGAAATGGAAACCGCTTTTGAAACAAATGCCGAAGCACTTAAGGTACTCGCCTATACCTATGAAGCAAATACTGATCGTGAAAAAGCGCTTTCGGTTTATAAGAAGATATTCAGACTTCGACCACAATATGCACAGTCGTATCGGGATTTAGGCAATTCGTTTGCTGCTGCTGAAAATTATCAGAAAGCCTGGTTGATGTATATGGGCTATATGAATACGACCGACAGTTTGAGCGGCACAGGAATAGACGCTATTGTTTACCGGGAGATGGAAGCTTTGTATTTTCAGCATAAAGACAAGATCGATGCAGATGCTAAATTCTCACTCCCTGAAAATAAAAGCGAACTCGCATACGACGTTCGTTTAGTTTTTGAATGGAACACCTCTGAAGCCGAATTTGAGCTCGAGTTTGTAAATCCGCAAAATCAACCTTTCTCAGTGAATCACACCTTAGGGCAAAATCCAGAACGCATAAGAGACGAAAAGCTTAAAGGCTATACTTCAGAAGAATTTTTGATCGATGATCTAGGTTCTGGTGATTGGCTGGTGAATCTAAAATATTTTGGAAATAAGCAATTTCAACCTACGTTTTTGAAAGTGACAACCTATTACAACTGGCAACAGCCTAGTCAAAAACACGAGGTTGAGGTATTTAAATTAACCCGACAAAACATAAAAATGCAACTGCTCAAATTGAATAATCGGGGTTTGAGAATATAGTCTAATCAAAAGCTTAAAACATAATAAGTTATATGTCAGCAAAAAATAAAAGGTCATTCGTAATAACCAAAATAGGAATATTATTGCTCATGTTATCTATGCAAGCATTTGCGCAAACCAAACAAGAGGTGAGTGGTTATGTTACTATCTTTGGTACGCCGGTGGTCCATGCAAAAGTAGCTGTCGTGGGTACCGATTTAATGACCGCAACAGATAGTAAAGGTTATTATACTATCGAAGTCACACCTCGGCAAGAATTGCAATTTTCTTATGTTGGGCTTCAAACCGTAACGATCATTATAGAAGATGTGACAAAAACGCTCAATGTAAAAATGCTGCCCGAGGTTAGTGATCTTGATGAGGTGACGGTTACGGCCAAAAATAAGAATCAAAGAGATTTTGAAGAAGAATTTGGTCCCTATGGTAAACCTAGGCGAATGCCCACAGCAATGGGGTATATAAGCACCGGTGGATCTTCGGCATACTTAAAAGGAGCAAGTTTAAATCAAGCTGCAGTAGATATTTCTAGGGCTATTGATGGCAGAGCAGCCGGACTCGAAGTGAATAGTGAAGGGGAGATTTATATTAGATCGGGTAGTTCTATAAATAATAATGTACCAGCCATTTGGGATGTAGATGGAATGATTTATAAAGAGCCTCCATTCATTGATATTTCGAATGTTCAGGATATTCTAATTTTGAAATCATTAAGTCAGATCAATAGGTATGGTAATATGGCGTCAGGTGGCGTAATTATAGTACGTACTAAAGGCGCTTATTTTGCACAGCGTAAAGAAAAAGTCAACAAGACCTACGGAAATCAACAGGTTTATTCAGATGACGCTGTAGCTGTAGAAAACCTAATTACAGTAACTCCTGACTATCTAAAAGATTTAGAAAACTCAAATCCTCCAGAGGAAGCTTTTACTATTTATAAAGAAGCGTTGGTCACTAATGCACGGGACGTGGCATTTTATGCTGATGTTGCTCAGTACTTTTATGATAAAAATGCCGCCGATAAAGCACATTCGGTTTTAAGCGAAATGGAAGCCGCTTTTGAAACCAATGCCGAAGCGTTGAAAGTACTTGCCTATACCTATGAAGCAAATGCTGATCGTGAAAAAGCACTTTCGGTTTATAAGAAGATATTCAGACTGCGACCACAATATGCGCAATCGTATCGGGATTTAGGCAATTCGTTTGCCGCTGCTGAAAATTATCAAAAAGCCTGGTTGATGTATATGGGCTATATGAATACTACAGACAGTTTAAGCGGCGCTGGAATAGACGCTATTGTTTACCGGGAGATGGAAGCTTTGTACTTTCAGCATAAAGACAAGATCGACGCCGATGCCAAATTCTCACTCCCTGAAAATAAAAGCGAACTCGCTTACGACGTTCGTTTAGTTTTTGAATGGAACACCTCTGAAGCTGAATTTGAGCTCGAGTTTGTGAATCCGCAAAATCAGCCTTATGCGGTGAATCACACCTTAGAGCAAAATGCTGAACGTATAAGAGACGAAAAGCTCAAAGGCTATACCTCAGAAGAATTTTTAATCGATGATCTAGGTTCTGGTGATTGGCTGGTAAATCTCAAATATTTTGGGAATAAGCAGTTTCAACCTACGTTTTTGAAAGTGACAACCTATTACAATTGGCAACAGCCCAATCAAAAACAAAAGGTTGAGGTATTTAAATTAACCCGACAAAATATAAAAATGCAACTGCTCAAATTGAATAATCGGAGTTTACGCTATTAAGAATTCGCGCGATCTAGAATCCAATTGCAATAAAACTCAAGAACTTCTTCTTTGTTGAGTTCGTTGTGTGTTTCGTGTCGTAAACCTTCCCAGGGTTTGAAATCCATTTGATCAGGATGACGTGAAGCCAAAGTTTTTGAAGCTTTAAATTGTGTGATATTGTCTTCGGTACCGTGAGCTAAAAGTAGTTTGGTTCTAAAATCAAAAGTTTTATCCATAAGATAAACACCGTTGTCATTTAGCCCAAAGAATAATTTTAAAGAAGCTTTTCCGTGCACGAGTTGGTCTTCTTTATAGGCTTTTCCAACTTCTGTATCTCTAGAAAGATCTGCCGGGTCGAGTTTCGTTTCTTGCACAGGGTTTAAAGCAAAAGTCAAAGCCATTCTTCCTAATATAATTTGCAATGCTCCGGGATTTTTAACCAGCTTTAGCCAAGGCGAAGTGACGAGAGCTCCTGCAGGTGGTACCGCGGTCATCAATAAGTAGCGTAATACGATACCACCACCCATACTGTGACCGTATAAAAACACCGGTGTTTCCGGGTTTTCTTCAAGGGCTTTTTCATAAATAAAGTCCACTGCAAGAATAAAATCCTGTAAGGAGCGTACTACACCACGTTTGCCGTTAGATTTTCCGTGACCGGGTAAATCTATCGCATAACAGGTGATATTTTTTGCATTAAAATATTCGGCGACGTGTGTGTACCTTCCTAAATGCTCTCCAAAACCGTGAATGATGCAAACCACGGCTTTTTGATTAGGAGCTTTCCAGACCTTTCCAAAGAGTTCATGTCTAGCGGTTTGCCCTGTAAATGTAGTGCTGGATTTTTCTGCTAACATATTTTTTATTTCAGAATAGAAAATTAGAAAAGTTTATGTAATTTTGCACTCCTTTTGACAACGGTTGGAAACCCAAAAGGATGAGGGATTTAAAAAGAATCTCTTGAAAACAAACTTGTATTTTAAACCTCTTTTACGATTTTGAGTTGTTTTGTTTCCACAAAAGCGTAAAATACAAACTATTAATCAGCAATGGCTGAAGAAAATAAAAAACCGGAAGCTCAGGAAGAAGTTGAGCTTAAGACAAATGTTGCAGCAGCAGAAGAACTTGCTACTCCTGATGCAATTAAAGAACCAAAAGGTTACGAAAGCGCTGCTCAAGCTAATCCTGAGAAATTTCTTGAAGAATTCAACTGGCACAATTACGAAGAAGGAATTGATCCTATCGATGATGACAAGCTAGATGAGTTTGAAAAGCTGGTTGCAGAAAACTTTGTTGACACTCTTGATGACGAAGTTGTTGAAGGTAAAGTAATCAACATCACAGATCGTGATGCTATTATAGACATCAACGCAAAGTCTGAAGGTGTAATCTCTCTTAACGAGTTCCGTTACAACCCAGATCTTAAAGTTGGTGATACTGTTGAGGTATTAATTGACGTGCGTGAAGACGCTACCGGTCAATTAGTATTATCTCACCGTAAAGCGCGTGTGATCAAAGCTTGGGAGCGTGTAAACAAAGCTCACGAAGATGGTACAATAGTTACCGGTTTTGTAAAAGCACGTACTAAAGGTGGTATGATCGTAGATGTATTTGGTATTGAAGCATTCTTGCCAGGTTCTCAGATCGATGTGAAGCCTATTCGTGATTACGATGCGTATGTAAACAAAACAATGGAATTCAAAGTGGTTAAAATTAACCAAGAATTCAAAAACGTTGTTGTTTCTCACAAAGCGCTTATCGAAGCAGATATCGAAGAGCAGAAAAAAGAAATCATCGGGCAGCTTGAAAAAGGTCAGGTTCTTGAAGGTACCGTTAAAAACATTACTTCTTATGGAGTATTCGTTGACCTTGGTGGCGTAGATGGATTGGTACACATTACAGATCTTTCTTGGTCTCGTATCAACCACCCGAATGAGATCGTTGATCTTGATCAGAAACTTAACGTGGTTATCCTTGACTTTGATGAGGATAAAACACGTATCCAACTTGGTCTTAAGCAGCTTAAGAAGCACCCATGGGATGCTCTTAGCGAGACTTTAAGTGTAGG
>Ga0208449_1001602_pt1 | contig 11905 bp, 16 predicted proteins | sample MalvireepMed_s17_FD_184247 | JGI IMG/M metagenome (GOLD analysis project Ga0208449, IMG submission 184247) | Marine viral communities from the Global Malaspina Expedition - Malaspina viral metaG DeepMed_s17 (SPAdes) (version 2) | ecosystem: Environmental > Aquatic > Marine > Oceanic | place...
GCAACTAATTTCATCCCAGTTGGCGGTTTGCTCCAACTGCCAGCTATCGTAGCTTTGTAAGCCAGAGTCACCACATGCATAACATGGAAGGTATCCGTCACCTTCAAGGTATTGTCCGCCATAGCCACCACATCGAATACAGATGAGACCCTTTTTAGCTTCCGCAATTGCTCGATCTGTTTCATGAACAACATCATTATATTCTAATTCCATAATTACTTCCTTACTTTAAACTGATAGTGTGTCTTACGACTTCCGCTCTTAGCGACCTTCTCAATTATACCATCTTTCGACAACTTGTTCAAGACATAATATGCTCTAGGTTGATTATCCATATGCTTCTTTACATGATCAATACTAAACTTACCATCTCTGATCTTTTCCGCGATCTGTTTAATCGTGCTTGTCTCTTCTCTTACTCGCTGACTCTTCGGGGCGACTGTCGACTCAACTGGAACGTCTTTAACAGTTGTCCAATCATATCCACGCGCAGTGAAATTAAGCTCTTTAATCAAAGTTGGTCCGAACCTATTCTTTGTAATATTAAGAGTAACAGTCTTATCTTCAAGCTCGTCGAAGTCTTCATGACGCTTTAAATTACAAACGACATCTACAGAGTGAGGTAGAAGTGTGCTACCTTTCATCTTACCAGACTTAGTAATATGTGTAATGATAAAGATAGTAGTCTGATGAGCTTTAGCTGCAGCACAAATCTGTTCAACACAATATTTTTCATGTGACGTAGACTTGTCACGGTTACTATTCAATGATTGAAAACTATCGATTACAATTGCATCAAATTCAGGCACTTGCTTAAGAATGGTATCGATATTAGTCTCATTGCAAGCCATAATATTCTTAACACCAATCCTGTCACAATTGACCTTGAGCAGCTCCATGCACTCTTCTCCAGATACATACCCGACCCTGTATTTCCGAACGGAGAGACTTTCGAGTATTTGAAGAAGGAATGTAGTCTTACCGGTACCAGGTTCTCCACTGAGAACGACAGTGCTAGAAGGGAGAAACCCTTGGCCAAATGCTGAATCAACAACGTCGATACCAGTCTTGAGGCGCCGATAGAAGATATCCGGAACTTTAATATCCGCCACCTTCTCGAACTTAGTTTTGTTTATGTTTAACTTCATCTCTAACAACGCCAATATTATAGCATAGCTAGAGAGTCCGTCAAGTCTAAACTCGACTAGTTCCCATTATATTCATACACGTAGACAAAATCCTCTGCGGATCCTTCAACATCAGCTTCACCGGTACACAGATTTCCAGAAACTGTCTCATAAGCTCTGGAAATCAATATCGGATCATCAACAGTTTGAATTTTATCAATGACGAATTTGCGTAGTTCTTCTACTGCTTTTACTTTCAAATTTTTTTGATTTACTGCCATTAGCGACCTTGACCTCGGTACCTCTTTAAGTATACCTTAGAATTCTTTTGATTGCTACTTTTATTTTTGGAATGACGACCTTTCATACTGACTGATGTACTGCCAAAATTAATTTTATTTGTCCCTTTTGATTTTGCCATGTTCTAATAATTTATCGAAAGAATCAGATAAGGAAAGAGTATTTAAATGATAAAAGGTACGACTTTCTAACAAGACCTTCATCAAGAACATTCCAATAAGTATCCCTAATCCATAATTAAGCAGAATGAACGTCACCATAAGTATTTATGGAAAGATGGAGCCAGCTCCCGGGATCAAACCGGGGACCGACGGTTTACAAAACCGTTGCTCTATCGCTGAGCTAAGCTGGCTTAAAGAGCGGCTTGAACCCTATATACATCCTCATCATGATGATATGTGCTAATCTCAATTACAGTAACCGGACCATCTTTTGCTAATAGACGGTGTGCAACATTTTGTTCAATTTCAAATGTCTCCTCTGAATCTACACTATACCGCATTAATTCAGCTGATTCTGGTTCAATGACTTCAATATTTAACGTGCCACTTAACACATAAAGAGTCTTATGCTTTTTAGAATGAAAATGAATTGATGTACTTTCATTCTGATTTAAATTTAAAAGTTTACCGCTGTAGTTATTGTCTTCGTTATCGACGATTCTGATTTCATTTCCCCAAGACTTGGTAACAACTTGACCGTATCTCTTATGACGTATTTTCATTTTAATTAATTATCTATTTTAACATGGTACTCCAGACTGGACTCGAACCAGTAACCCTCTGCTTAGAAGGCAGATGCTCTATCCAATTGAGCTACTGGAGCTGTACGATTATATAATTGTGATTTTCTTTAAAATATAATTTATACTTTTCAGCTTCTTCTTTAGTCTCAAAATAAGCATCTGGAGTCGTTGAGTGCTCATCAATTACATAATACCGAACCACAGTTTCAGGTTGAACAGGAGGTGTTTGTGGGATATGTAATTTCATTGGAGGTCGATAAAACGTCCAAGTACATCCGATTGATGAACACATAATAACAATTAGTAATATTTTCATAACAAATGGTACCGATGGAGGGACTTGAACCCACACTTCCTAACGGAAAAGAGATTTTAAGTCTCTCGTGTCTACCAATTCCACCACATCGGCATTGACACAATAATAAAGAAGCCCTAGAAGAAATCAACTACCAAAACCACACCATATACTCCTCTTCAACCTCTTCTGGAAGAATGTCGTAGCTATTCGTGGTGGTGTTGTGATTCATATAAATACGTATTTTTCCAGGAATCTGACTTTTGGTATATTTCATTGTAACACTCTGGACATAATTGACCTGCTCCTTCAATGTAAAAATTTCGGACGTCAATATGGTCAAACTCATCGTATTGTGTTTCTTTTTTACAAGAAACACATTTATCTTTTTTATTCATGTAATTTTAATCCTCTATCTAAAGTCTCATCTAAAATATATTTTCTAATATTTTCCAGCGCGGCTCCATAAGGAGCAGTCAACAACTGTGCTTCCACTCCAGCAACACGAGTAGAATCTCCAAAACATTGATGTTTTATATCTTGTCGTAATTTCTCATCAAGATCTGAAACTAAATTATGCCATTGGCATCCATTTACAGCACTATCAAATTCATACTGCTCTTCAGGTAAATCAAACTCAAGTATCGCTTTCATATTAATCTATTAAATCTGCTTCATCTTTATCTATAAAATAGAGTAGCCTATATAACTTTTCTGTACCATTTTGATTAAACTCTTCAAGCGGGGTTAAACTATTTAAAAAGCCATGAGGTAGACATATCCAATCTCCAACGTATTCATCTTCCATAACGCAGCAGCATTCATTAATAAAATTAACAAACTGAATAAGCTGATCCGGTGCTAAGGTTATCTTAAGCTCCATCTCGTCATTATAGTGATCTAAAAAGAAAAGGCAAATATTAAGTTAAAATAAGTTGAAGAGTATACTCATCGTCATCAAATTTAAAATCAACCTCATAATATTCATCTACTACACAATCACCAATTACTTCTATATCTTGATCTAAATAATCCTCTGGAATGTCTTTAAGCTTCTCTAACAGGTCTTGATAAGTCATATATTATTGTTATTAATATATTTAAGCTATAAATTCAACTCCCCCTTTTTAGTAGTTACCTTTTTTGGTCTTTTTTGTCGTCTTAAAATGACGTATGCAAAAGCAATAATAATTACTGCTTGCAAATAGACAATATATAGCATAATAGTTTTTCCAGTATCTCGCTTAGCAGTTACATCTCTTGGTCTTGTATTTGCTAATAGTACAGGTGTTTCATTAGTAACCGGACCAGTATTTGTTTTTCTTATTCTACGTGTAGGAAATAAAGATCGAGATTTTTTAATTTCAACCTTATTCGTCTTAGCTTGAACGACTTCTACGGTTTTAACTTTTGGCTTTCTTGTAAACGCTTCTTTTACTTTTTGGCCAATACTTTTTTTTGAAACTAGATTATCTGTTTCGTCTTTTAAAAGATAATAATTCTTATAATCATTTGCCTTAATAGGTCTATCATATTTTATCGGTGTCGTAGAACATCCAATAACAAATATTAGCGCCAAATTTGAAAAAAATTTCAAAGACATCTACAATAATTTAAGTTGTGGATTGATTTTTTCAACCATTTGCTCATACAACTTTCTTTGATCTTTTTTAACAATCTCATGATATTGTTGTAGAACATTTACAAGAAAAGATTTTCGGATCCATGATAACTCATTATACTGACACGGTTTACCTGTTGCATGTTGTACACAAGCTAATAAAATCACCTTTTCATCATCAGTTAATGAGTTGAGTATGTCAGAATGAATCATTAAATAAGTTTATTATATTAAAACAATAGTGCAACGTGAAGAAGTTAAATTTTATAAGAGAAAAAACATTTAAAGAAGAAATTCACCGCGCCGGATGGAATTGGGTTACAAAAAACCTTATAGACAAATTTCACGACAAAAAAGCAGATGTTCTTATTGATGAGTTTATTGAAAAAACATTTGATTGGGACTATTGTTTTAATAATGATAAAGCTCAAGTACTACCACACCATAAACGAGACTGGATAGGATTTATACATAACCCTATGATAATTCCTAAACCTTTTGACATAAAACAAACGCCAGTTAATATGTGTGCCAGATTACCTTTTTTATTAGCACTACAAAATTGTAAAGGTATGTTTACATTATCAGATGATTTAGAAGAATCAGTAAGACACATATTTAGATTATATGGATTTGATCACATACCTATTGAAACTCTTATACATCCTACACCATTAGATGTGAAACAATTTAATCTAAATGAATTTTTAAAAGACCCTCAAATAACTAGCATAGGGTACTGGTTAAGAAATTTTGAACCGTACTGGCTGTTGAATACAACTATGACTAAAAACGTATTACTAGGTAGACTACCATATGCACATCAAATATATAAACAACAGGAAGAAGAGTTTAAAAGAAAATGTATGCACACAGGTGAAAAAGCAAAAGGGCATATAATTGCACATAAACATTTAGAAAATAAAGAATTTGATAAATTTTTAACAAATACAGTCGCGTTTCTTAGTCTTATAGATACAAGTGCTAATAACGGAGTAACTGATTGCATATCAAGAAATATACCTTTATTAGTAAATTGTCATCCAGCGGTTGTCCAATATCTAGGTGATGACTATCCTTTTTATTATAATTCTCTAGAAACAGCAAATAAAAAAATAAATGATATTGAATTAATAAAATATACTCATATGTATCTTAAAAATATGGATAAATCTAAATTAAATATAGATACATTTATAAAAGAATTCGAAGAAAGTAATATTTATCAAAATCTATAAAAAAAGGTCTCGTACGAGACCTTTTGAGTTCACTATAACAGTACAAAAAAATTAACTTTCTTGAACAGCTTGTGCAACAGCAACTCGCGCCTGCTCTAATTGAACATGCTCTACATATGTAAATGGTTGCTGCCGAACAGCATTGGTAAGAATACCAAAGGCTTGGTCTGTAGTTAACTCATCAAGATTAATCTCTTGACCTTCTTGGTCGGGCTCTGTCTGAGCTGTACTAGGAGTGTCAGTCGTTTGCTTCTTTTTCGAGGCCATATTACTTCTTCCTCCTTTCACCACGTCTCGGTGTCTTCTTAGATTTACTAACTGGTTCTTCAAACATCACTGGTTCTTCCTCTTCAGAAGACTCAGCCTTCTCAGTAATAACTTGCCTAAGAACATCCACCGATCGTTCAAGTAGTACATGTTCACCGTAAGGGAGCCTAGCTCCCTTCACAACCTGACTCAACATATCTAATGCTTGTATCGGATCCATAAAACTATTTACTTACCTATAGAAAAAGGTCAACTATAGAATAAATATTTGTATGGACGAGATAACTGCTAATTCTGCTGAAGCTCAAGCATCTGTAACGGCTGCTTTCGATTCTGTTAATCTTCTCGACGCTATCGTCGCGGGGACAAGTGATATTGAAACAGCCGCTGATAAAGCTAACAGCGCGGATTGTAATTACAGACATTTAGAGATCATGTTAGAAAAGAGCTGGTTTGCGGATACGCTTACTTCTTCTCAGAGAACTGACATTGATGCAGCGATTGTAGCCGGTAATACTTACTGGGCAGCTAATTCTGCTTCTGCTTAATTTTACTTACGACCCTTTTTAAGAGGGTCATATTTAAAGTAATCAAAGTAGAATTCTCCGAATTGTCGGATGTAGTTACTTGCTTGAATACCAAGCACATCATAGTAGTCCCGTGGTAAATCAGTTACTACGGGATTTATTGTGTGGTCGCCGTATGTCCCGTATACGGTGTCATCCTCTTTCGTAACTTGATCTACGTTCTTAAAATCATGATCATAGCGCTCAATTTCTAAATAATCATATATCTTATCCATCTCTTTTTTTGGACTCTTAACAAAATCTTCAAACTTAATAAAATGAATGTGCTCAGCCCAACCTCGATTAATAATTTCAGACAGTCTCTCTAATGCTAATCCAACTGGCTGAGAATTAAGCCAAATCTCTGCTCTCTTTGCTATAGAAGTTCCAGACATATTTGCATGATTGACAATAGCGTCTTGTGTTAAAGGATTTTCTCTAAACTTCTTTTCCATAGAAGATATAATCTGTCTAAGATCTCTTACCATGCAAAGGATCTTTGGCTTGTATCCTAATATTGCATCCAAGAAATCATAGTGTACTCCCCATCCACGGCTCTTATCTACCACATATGGTTTATCTGTAACAGCATCATACCAACCATGCATTCCTTCTCTACAAAAAGTAACAAAACCTTTATTCATAGTCTCTGTGTCTTGAGCTTTAAACTCTAATGACTCTGTATACATTTGTCTAGCTGAAAATACTAATTCTAATACACCTGATGTTGGTGTAGCATATATTTCAGGATTCTGGGCTAATACATTTTGTAATAATGTACTACCAGCGCGAGGCATTGATGATTGAAAAAATATTGTTGACATTATTCGTTCTCTTCTTCTGGTTCTTCTTCTTTTTTCTCTTCAGGAGGTGGTTGTAGAACATTGACACTAGGTGGTTGTTCTTTTTGTAGCTCTTTTAGCTCTTCATAATAGACATCACTCTCATCGATGTCATTAAGACCATCCATAATTTTATTTGTACTAAATAAATTGTCATCTTTAAATGGACACTCATGTAAGTGTTCGCCATTGATTGGAAAATCTGCTAGATAACTATCTATAAGATGTACCTTATTCTGATCAGCTTTAGACACAACGTTAATATGATAGTCAGGGTAACCTAATGGTTTTACATTATCAACTGGCCACAATACTACAGAAGGTCTATCTAAAGCCCGCGCAGCATGTTGCGCAAAGCTATCGATAAATAGCCTACAATGAGAATACTCTATTAAAGCAAACAGCTCTCTTAAGTTAGGTGTCGCAATGAAATCTATACCAGGTATGTTAGGCTGATCTTCTCTTCTTATATGTATAACCTTATATTTGTCTCTTAAGGCAGCTAGTACAGATTTTATATTTTTTAGCGGAGCATCTCTTACCCACGATATTGGATAGTCTTGAGGACCTCCTCCATTAGTTTGAAGTACTAAAATTGGCTTACCGAAGACATTAAATTTACGCTCTATAGAATCTTGTTCTTTTGTAGACATATAAAGAGCAGGCTCTTCCTTGTTATAAGGTACTCCAAATTGTTTACACCATGTCTCTACTAAACCACAACTCTTATTTAAGAACGACTCATGATGGTATGGTTCCTGCTTGTAGATAAGGGTGTCCTTACCTTTTATAAAGTCTTCATAGAAGTACGGTGTACCTTGTCCCATCACGTAGAAACGATGTATATCAGGATTATTCACCCATACAGCAGCCCAGGGAGATACTATAATAAGCTTTCTATCAGGGTGCGCCTTTTTAATTGCTTTGGCTACTGCTGTAGCCATTATATTTTTACCTATACCACCTTCTATATGAAAGATTATGTGTTTGTCCACATAAGAACTTACTATAAATTATTGATTATGCAAGATTGCGTGACGGTGATCCTGCATGTATATCTGGTTCAATTCCAGTCCAGTTTCTAGTCGCGATTGGATCTTTTCTTGTACCGATTAATAGTACATTATAACAACCATCTTGAGTAGCACAAACCTCCAAGCACTTCTGATCAGGTGTAACAACACCATATGCACTACCAAAGTGCCGCACTGGTGATGTCCATACCATATCATCTTTGTTAAGGTGTCTATAATAATCAGGTAACTCTATTACACTCTTACTATTAGTAACTTCAACCGACCATCTATATAAGTTATCACCTTCAGTTGGAGACTCTACAAAGCTATGCTGTAAATCTTTAGTTTCAGTCTTCGCCGGATCGGGATGAGGTATTGAGAACGTACCACTGCTCTTTGAGAGTGCACCGCATATGTATGTATTCGTAGTAGCAGCATTACCTAGGTATGTCCTATTACAATTTGTAGTATTACTACACCCTGCTTGATAACCTATAAATACGTTGTTACAGCCTGTTGTGTTACCTACACCTGCGTTATAACCGCTAGCTGTATTACAACAACCACCTGTATTAGATCCTAAAGCCGCTTTACCTATACCTACATTATTCCAACCGCTTGTATTTGCATCTAATGTATTAAGACCGATAGCAACATTAGCATAACCGGTACTTACCGCCAGCGCCATCTCACCTATACCAATATCTCTTGCAGCCGTTGTTGAAGCACACATAGCACAAGTACCTATAGCAATATTTCTAGAGCCTGTTGTGTTAGCAGTTAATGCAAACCGACCAACTGCTGTATTACAAACACCTGTTGTATTAGCATATAAAGTACAACGACCGAATGAGTGATTTTCACTAGCTGTTGTATTACTATATAAAGCATAATCACCAAAAACATAATTGTTACAACCGGTCTGATTATTAGCATACATAGCTTTATAGCCGTGAGCTTCATTACGACCACCTGTACAATTATTATATAAAGCATAATCACCAACAGCACAGTTACAACTACCTGTAGTATTACAAAACAAAGCTCTATAACCAGTTGCAGTATTGCAACAAGCTACAGTGTTAGCATATAAAGCCTGAAAACCAGTAGCAGTATTACATACGCCTGTTGTATTATTATATAAAGCTTGATAACCACTAGCACAGTTACAATCACCTGTTGTATTACTATATAAAGCCCCGAATCCTATAGCCTGCATATGATGAGCAGATGTAGAGTTTCTCATTGCCCACATGCCTACAGCTAGATTACAATGACCAGTTATATTTTGCATGGTCGAATGACCAATAGCAGTATTATAATGAGAGTCTACACCTTTTGCACACATAGAAATCGCACCAATAGCAGTATTATAAAGACCTGTTGTATTGGTTCTCATTGCGTTATAACCAATAGCAGTATTCTCTTGACCTGTTGTATTGTCACGCATAGAATACGCACCACTAGCAGTATTATGTTGCCCTGTTGTATTCGAGGCCAAAGCTTGCATACCAAGTCCTGTATTTTTAGCACCAGTTGATGCTCTCATCGAATCTAGACCAATACCAGTATTATAATGTCCTGTTTGAACGCACCCACTCGATGCCATGCCCGCGCCCTGACCAAAAGCAGCATTACCGTAACCTGTTGTGTTACCTGATAAAGCACAAGAACCCATCGCAGTATTACCATGAGCTGTTGTGTTATTTTTTAAAGCCTCGTGACCAACAGCAGTATTAAAACAACCTGTAGTGTTCTGGTATAGAGCAACATAACCACTAGCTGTATTATTACAACCTGATATGTTACTATCCATAGCATTTGGACCAACAGAAACATTACCTTTACCTGTTGTGTTACATTGCATGGAAGCGTAACCAAGAGCAACATTATTAGCACCTGTTGTAGTTCTACTCATCGCATTGGGGCCGACTGCAGTATTGCCGTGCGCGGTTGTAGAACAGCATAAAGCACGGTAACCAACAGCTACGATGTGGGCGCCGGTTGTGTTGGCACTTAAAGCTTGAAAGCCCATAGAAACATTATTACAACCTGTTGTGTTACTGTATGAAGCACTATAACCACTAGCAGTATTATAACAACCTGTTGTGTTACTGTATAAAGCAGAATTACCAAAAGCAGTATTACAACAACCTGTTGTGTTATATCTTAGAGAACCCCCTCCTACTGCAACAGAATGGGTAACACTAGTCTGATTTGCCATAGAAAAGTTACCCACTGCCACATTTGCATGTCCAGTATTAGCCTTCCCTGCGCAAAAACCAACGAATGTATTATAATAAATGGCTGTGCCGGATGCTCCAGCCATATAACCAAGAGCAGTATTTTGACAACCTGCACCGGTCAGACTTTGGAGAGCCTTTGTGCCGATTCCTGTATTAAACTTACCGGTCGTGTGGGAAACTAAAGCACTATGACCAACAGCAGCATTATAACAACCTGTAGTGTTATTTTGTAAAGCATACGCACCATTAGCAGTATTAGAATGACCGGTTGTATTTTCTGTTAAAGCATATGCACCAACAGCAGTATTCTGAGTACCTGTGTTGTCTTTTAATGCTACATATCCTATAGCAGTTACGTCATTTGCAGTTGTTTGAGTCATTCCTGCACCTGTACCAACAAATACGTGACCACAACCTGTTGTATTAGCCAGGCCGGCTTCACGACCAACGGCAACATTACCACTTGCTGTTGTGTTACACTGTAAAGCATAAGCACCAACAGCAGTATTGATTGTACCAGTTGTATTTTTCCATAGACTAGCATAACCCACAGCAACGTGCAGTGTACCTGTTGTGTTATATTGCGCAGATCTACTACCCATTGCAGTATTAGTAGCGCCTGTTGTAGTTTCTTTTAAAGAATACCAACCACTAGCTGTATTACCACCAGATGTTGAATTATTGGCTAAAGCCTTATAACCAACAGCAACCCCAGTACCACCTGTTGTGTTAGAGGTTAAAGCATACGTACCTAATGCTGTATTAGAACTACCTGTTGTGGCCGCAAATAAAGCCTTATAACCACTAGCAGTATTATACTGACCTGTTGTATTGGTCATCAGAGCATTACCACCCACAGCAGTATTATAACAAGCTGTTGTGTTAGAATATAAGGCCTGTCTACCAATCCCAGTATTCCAACAACCTGTTGTGTTAGTATACAAAGTAGCATACCCCATAGCAGTATTTCTACAGCCCGATGTGTTGAGCAGCATCGCGCTAGAACCGACAGCAACATTATCAGCACCTGTAGTATTAGTCTTTAAAGCGGAATGACCGAGTGCAACATTATAACACCCACCTCTCATTGCATATCCAGAACAATAACCTACTGCTGTATTAAAACTATCACTTGCTGCACTGTTCAAAGCTTTTACACCAAGAGCAACGTTCTGACTACCATTTACGTTACACTGCATTGCATCTTTACCAACAGATACATTACTATTACCTGTTGTGTTAAGTTTCATTGAGTGAGGACCAATAGCAACATTATTACCACCGGTAGTGGTCGTGCACATAACTTCATAACCGATTGCTACTTGACTGTCACCTGTTGTGTTAGCATATAAAGCCTTATAACCAACAGCAATGTTATTTGGGGCAGTAGTGTTGGTATATAAAGCCTTATAGCCAAGTCCAGTATTACTACCTGCAGTATTATATCTTAAAACTTCTTCACCAACAGCAACATTATAACCGGATGTTTGATTACACTCTAGTGCGTTTGTACCAACGGCAGTATTTTCTGCACCAGATGTGTTATTAAGTAGAGCGCAACGACCAACAGCAACGTTCCACTGACCACCGACGTTTGTTGCTAAAGCCTTATAACCAAAAGCAGAATTATGACTACCGGTTG
>Ga0208449_1001605_pt1 | contig 11891 bp, 12 predicted proteins | sample MalvireepMed_s17_FD_184247 | JGI IMG/M metagenome (GOLD analysis project Ga0208449, IMG submission 184247) | Marine viral communities from the Global Malaspina Expedition - Malaspina viral metaG DeepMed_s17 (SPAdes) (version 2) | ecosystem: Environmental > Aquatic > Marine > Oceanic | place...
AGTATAACCCATTGGAGATTGATGGGGAAGTATTTATGGTACCGAAAGAAGTAACTAATTTAATTGATAGTTTAGTACTACAAGTAAATAAACTGAGGGTAAAGGTAGGCGAAATGGGGAAGATTGGAAAAGAAAGCTATTAAAGGAAAAGCTCACTACGTATATGACCATATAAGTGAGTTTTACAACGACCATCCTACAAAGACACCAATCGAAGACTGGCGTCAAGGTAAAGAAGATGATTGGGTTTGGAGTGATGACGGTAGAATAATACAACTTTTAAAAGTAAGTACAAGTGTTAGACATCCTGGGGATAGGAAGAATTATAAATATGCGAATGGCTGGGTAAGGACAGTTGTAGGCAGTTTCTTAAACAGGCCAAATATAAAAATGGATACTGATTTCAGCTCACATCCTAATAGATACACATTTAGTAAGAAGATAAAGAATACAGCAAACCGTGTATACAAAAGAGAACATGCTACAAACAAAGAGAAAGAGTTTGCGACGAATATAGTTGTAGGCATGGGAGCTATTGATGCTTATAAGAAAGCATATAGTGAAATGTCTTCAAACAAAGCAAGAAAGAAAGCAACAATATTGTTAAAGCAGGAGAGAATAATGAAAGAAATAGAAAAATCAGTACTAGATATAGCGAAGGAGTTGGGTATAGACCACGAATATATACTCAACAAACTGAAACATCTTGCTGATTATAGTGAAGATGATAATATAATACTCCAGTCAGCAAAAGAATTAGGTAAGATAGTTGGAACATCTGGAACAACAGTGAAACAAAGAGAGGTGGGATTACTTGGAGTATTTCAAGGTTTCTCTCCTGAAGAATTGGAAGGAGCAACAAGAGAACAGAAGCAAATTACTGCTAAAAGTGAGGAGGAAGAATGAATTGCCCAGATTGTAATTCACTGAATACAAAGAAGAATGGAGTAAGAAGAGGACTCCAAAGATACTTTTGTAATGGATGTAAAAGTCATTGGACTCAAGGTACTGCAACTCCACAGTTAGTTGGTAAATTCACATCTACGTCTTCAAGTTGGGATGAGTTGAATTATAAATACATTGATGCAGAATTTGTAGGTGGAGAAGGCCCTCCCACTCTTGATGAATTGTTATCTAAGTTTTCTGTTAAGAAGGAGGAATGGGAAGTTACAAATTTTAAGATAAACCAGTGGGACGTTGCAGCTAAAATTGAAGTGGATGGTAAGATAGCATGGAATGTTCATACAAATTATCAGGCAAAAGCTACTCTGTTAAGAAAGATACCAATTAAATGCTCATTTCCTATAATACATGGTGCAGTTGTAAAGCCAATTAACTTTGATAAAGTTAAATTTCAAAAGAGAGAACTTAACAAGTGCATTTTAATCCCTGATTTACAGGCTGGATACAGTAGAGATATACAAACATCAGAGATGACACCATTACATGATTTGAGAGCTCTTAGTATTGTTACAAGAATAATTAAGCACGTTAAGCCTGATAAAATTATTATGCTTGGAGATATGCTTGATCTACCTGATTGGAGCACTCACTATCTTATAAGACCTGAGTTTACATTTACAACACAGGCTTCACTTGATTTTGTTTCAAGTTGGATTGCTGAAGTTAGACCATATTGTAAAGAGATGATTTATATAGAAGGTAACCATGAAAAGAGAATGATTGACAGTATTGTAAAAAACACAGTTCAGGCATATGGAATAAGACCTGCAAATGAACCAGATGTTCCACCGATTGTATCAATACCATATTTGCTTGGATTACATAAGATGGGTGTAGAGTATGTAGGTGATTATCCTAAAGGAGAATACTATATTAACAATAACTTAGCATGTATTCATGGAAACAAAGTCGGAGCTAAAAGTGGACAAACATCAACTAAGCTGCTTGAAAATGCAAGAATCAGTGTAATTAGTGGTCATACACATAGGTTAGAAATGGCTCATAAGACAATATGGTCTCGAGGGACTCCAAAGATATATCAAGCGGTTTCACTTGGAACTCTTGCAAAGATTGATGGCACAGTTCCTTCTGCAAGCGCAAGACATAATTGGCAGCAGGGATTTGGAGTAGTAGAATATGATGATGAGAAGTTTAATGTTGAAGTTGTAGGAATATATGAAGGCCTTTGTATTTACAGGGGTAAAGAGTATAATGCGTTAACATGAACATTAATACACAGAACGTAAGTGAATCTGAAGAAGCTATAAAACTAGCGAGTAAAGATTTAATAGCGTTTGGTAAGTTGTTCCTCCCTAACGACTTTTTGCGTAGTGAGACACCTTTTTTTCATTACGAAGTTGCAGATATAATAGATGATAAGAGTGTAAAACAAACTGCAATTATTATTCCCCGTGGACATGGGAAGACAGTTCTTACAAAAGCATCTATATTAAAAGACTTCCTATTTTGCCCCAAGAATGACTTCTTATTCTATGCATGGGTATCAGCAACTCAGAAACTTTCAGTTGGTAATATGGATTATATAAAACATCACCTTGATTATAATGATAAAATAAAGTATTATTTTGGCAATATGAGAGGTAGCAAATGGACTGAAGAAGATGTGGAGTTGGCAAATGGGTGTAAGTTGATTAGTAAATCTAATGTGTCTGGTATTCGTGGAGGCGCTAAATTACACAAGAGATATGATTTAATTGTGCTGGATGACTTTGAACATGAAGCAAATACAATTACAAGAGAGGCAAGAGACAAGAACGCAAACCTTGTTACTGCCGTTGTTTATCCTGCACTTGAGCCTCATACTGGTAGGTTGCGTGTTAATGGCACTCCCGTACATTATGATTCCTTTATTAATAACCTTCTTACAAGTAGTAAGAAAGCTGAAAAAAGTGGTGATAAGTTTGCTTGGAAAGTGATTACATATAAGGCAGTCACGGACGACGGCTCTTCTTTATGGCCTTCATTTTTCAGTATGAAGAAATTAAAGGAGAAGAAAAAGTTTTATTCAGACTCAGGCCAACCACAGAAGTATTATCAAGAATACATGATGGAAGTAATGAGTGATGAAGATGCTGTTTGGACAAGGAGGCATGTTAGTTACTGGGACGGGTACTATAAAAATGAGGATGATATTAATTATATTGTAAAAGACGGGGAACAAATCCCAGTTAATACATTTATAGGATGTGATCCTGCTACAGATATAGATACTAAGCATGCTGACTTTAGTGTTATTATGGTAATTGCAGTTGACACCAATAATGAATTATATGTTTTAGAATATGAAAGACATAGAAGTATTCCTACTATTGGTAGCAAAGCTCCAGATACAGGTGAGATAATTGGTAAGAAGGGAGTTGTGGATTATATATTAGAATTACATCAGAAATATCAATGTACATCATCTACAGTTGAAGATGTTGCAATGAATAGAAGTATATTTCAGGCTCTAAATGATGAAAGAAGGCGGCTAAACCGCTACGATATTGCCGTTATTCCTGAGAAACCAGGTGGAACTAACAAGAGAAATCGCATTTATAGTGGTCTTTCAGCTCGTTTTAGTACAGGTACGGTACATTTACGGAAAAATATGTTTGATTTGATTAATGAAATTGTTACTTTTGGGCCTAAAATGTCTCATGACGATACAATAGAGAGTCTTTATTATGCTCAAGTGCATTCGTTTCCTACGAATATGAAGCGTAATAAAGAAAAGAAAAAGTGGTTTAAACCAAAGCGAAAAGCCAAACATTGGCTGGTTGCTTAAACAATAGGAAATAAAATGGCATTATACAAAAAGTTATCGGCTCGTAGAAAGAAAAGAAAAGCTGAGGATAAGTGGGTTTTAGGCGAAAAGCTTACAAAGGTTGGCAGGGAAAGAGGCAGACGCCGAAGGACTTTAAAGAAAGTTGAGAAGGTCTTTAAAGCAGGGGGAGCAATTAAAACTGTTAAGCCTAAAAGAGTGGATAAACCTGAGGGAACTTTTAAAAGTATAAAAGAAACCTTAACTCCAGCACATAAAGCAGCATTAGGAAAGAAACAGAAGATTCGTAAAGGTGCAAAAGGAGTGGAGCTTACTAAAGGCGGCGCGTACGCAAAGTACGAGAAAAAGTCAAAAGCTGCTAGGTCTTTTAGAGCAGCATTTAAAAAGGGTTGTGGAGCCTCTGAATCAGGTTCTTTTACTTGGGACGGACGTAGCTATAGTTGCAAACGGGCAGCTCCCACTAAGAAGCAAAAAGCTGAGCGTAAAGCAAGTATGCTTCCCGGTGGAAAAAAGCCAACAAGTTATACCTAATTTAAAATATTAGAAGTCTAATATGATTAGTGTTAGCCAGATGAGAGATTTGGTTGATGATACTTGCTCAAAGATGGGTGAAAAATATGCTTCTAAAGAAGCGGTTGACCTAGTACTAGCAACTGGAATAGTAGAATCTCGGTATGAGTATATTAGACAGATGGGAGACGGGCCTGCTCGTTCATTTTGGCAAGTAGAGCCTGCTACAGCTGTTGATAACTGTGCTCATTATTTAAAACATAGACTTCCTTTAATTAAATTGTGTGCAAAAGCGAGTCTTGTAGATGTAAAGTATTGGCAAATGTATGATGAAGAAATATGGTCAGAAATATTAGAAAAGAATATCGCATCAGGAATTATTCACTGTCGTTTAAAATATTGGAGAGTACCTAAAGGGATGCCTAATACACTGAGAGAGCAGGCAGATTATTGGAAAAAGTATTATAATACAGAAGGTGGTAAAGGAGACCCTGACCACTTTATTAATGAAGTTAAAAGGTGGATGTTATAGATGGCTGTTGTTCGTAAACCAAAGCACTTTGTAGAAAAAAGTATATGGACTGAGTTATCTGAGAAACTTGGAGATTTTATTGAAGAAAATCTTTGGGGTGGTAAAGGAGAAAAAGGTGCTGAGTTTTTTAAAAGGAAGTATGGTGAAGATTGGGAAGAAAAAAGAGAATCAAGTAGAAAAGGTTGGAGAACTTTATCTGGATTATTACCAGCGAAAGATGCAAATATGTTTGAGATGGCTCTTGCTGTTGCTCCTATTTTTGGTACACTGTCAATTCTTCATAGGGGGGCTATAGCTGGGCTTAGAAGACAAGAGTTAGCAAAGTTTATAAAAGGAATAAGTAGAGATAAGGCTATATCAATAAAAGGAGATGAACTAGTAGAGGATATGTTAGAAGAAGAGTTAAGATTTATGGGTGGGGGTGAGTTTAAACTGGGGGCTTATGCACAAAATCCTCTCTATACTACTTTTTCCAAGGGAAAAGCAGCGTTCTATCCTACAACAAAGGCTGGAGCGAGCGCACCAAGAGATATATATAAGTTTGGAATAGAGGATGAAACATTAAGGAAAACTGCGATTGGTTTTTCAAGATATGATAGAAGCATAGCGTACAATGACCCGGCTGGAGGATGGAATGTATATCAAGAATTATATAACGCTCCATTACTGCGTTCTGTTGGGAGACCGACAATGAGAACAGGCCCGCGTCTTGAAGCTGTATTCCCAAGAGGTTTAAGAGTTAAAGATGTAACAGAATTTGGGAGATGGGAAAATGTTAGATTTCCACATAATCAAGACCCATATAGATACTTTGAGCAAACTGGGCAGTATTTAGAGCCAGCATTAGGCGATGCTGTATATCGCGACTTACTTCCATTAGTGAGGAAATTACTAAAGCCTTCAAGATTAGATATAAAGTAATGGCGAATTCAGAAGAAATTAGAAAAGCTGGCAAATACGATGAATATTCTCAAAGAGCTAGGGATATGAGAGAGGGAATGGAAAGATAAATAAATGCCAAGAACAACTAATAAAAAAAGAGCACAAATAAATAAACAACTTTGGGAGAGGGCTAATAATAGTCATAGACAAAGATGGCAGACGCTAAGTCAGAAAGGCTTTGATTTTTATTTAAACGAGCAATTATCAAAGAATGAAGTGGATGCTTTGCATGAAGCTGGAATGCCTTCATTTACAATTAATAGAGTAACTCCTATCGTTGAGATAATGAAATACTTTGTCACTGCTAACAATCCGAGATGGAAAGCAGTTGGAGCAACTGGTGATGATGTTGATGTTGCTCAAGTTCATTCAGATATAGCAGATTATTGTTGGTACATTTCAAATGGTAAATCTTTATATAGTCAGGTCGCCCTTGATGCTCTTACAAAAGGTATTGGTTACTTTCTTGTAGATGTTGATAAAGACGCAGATAGAGGTATGGGTGAAGTAAAGTTTAGCAGAATTGAACCTTATGATATATATGTTGACCCTGCAAGCAGGGACTTTTTGTTTAGAGACGCAACTTTTATAATGATTAGAAAGAATCTGTCAAGATCAAGTCTAATTAATATGTTGCCTGACCACGAAGCGAAGATAAGAAAGGTATCAAGAAGCACTGAAGTTATATCTTATTCTCAAAGAGATACGGATGAATCTTTTAGTACACAACCTGAAGATATTACAATGGGTGTTAATTTAGATGCTGAAGACGAAGATATTATCCCATATTATGAGACATATGCTAAAAAGAAGTTTGCATATAGAAATGTATTTATAAGAGTAAAGCCTTCACCTGCAGAATTAGAAAATATAAAAGAACAGGTAGAAGAACAACTCAATGATTTTATTAAAGAAGTTGAAGTAGGTTTAATTGAGAAAGAACTACAGTTGCAACAAGCTGTAGAAGCAGGTGAAATGATACCTGAAAGAGCGATACTTGAATTAGAAAAAGCAAGAAAGATGGCTGCTCAGGCAATAGAAGAACAGCGTATGCAAATGACATCTGCGGCTCAAGAAGCAGCTTCAGTTATTAAACAACAAGTAATGAGAGAAGAAGATTTTAAAATGTTGGCTGCAAGTGAGGAAGCCAGTGAAAATATTGTTGACGCTATAAAGTTCTATGAGAATAGGATTGTGTTAACTTGTACAGTTGGAGATGATGTATTTTTATATGAATACACTTTACCAATCAATGAGTATCCAATAGTTCCAGTTCCTTATATGTATAGTGGAACTCCTTATCCAATGAGCGCAGTTGTCCCTCTCATAGGTAAGCAACAGGAGATTAATAAAGCTCATCAAATTATGTTACATAATGCTAACTTAGCTTCTAATTTAAGATGGATGTATGAAGAAGGTTCTGTTCCTGAAGAAGAATGGGAAAAATATTCTTCTGCCCCAGGGGCTTTATTAAAGTATAGGCAGGGATTTACTCCTCCGACTCCTGTATTACCAGCTCCTATCAACAACGCTTTTTATACCATTACTCAAGAAGGTAAAGGGGATGCGGAGTATATAAGTGGTGTTCCTTCAGCTATGATGGGATTTACACAAGACCAACCTGAAACATATAGAGGGTTACTTGCAAACGATGAATTTGGGACAAGAAGATTAAAAGCTTGGATGGGTAGTATAGTAGAACCTTGTTTAGAACATTTAGGCAGGGTATTTCAACAAATGGCTCAAAAACATTATTCAGTTGAGAAGGTTTTTAGAATTGTACAGCCTGAAGCAGGTCAATCACCTCAAGAACAAGAAAAAGAAGTAAAGATTAATGTGCAAGTATATAATGATTATGGTCAAGCAATAGGCAAATATAAAGATTATGCGTCGGCAAGATTTGATGTAAGAATCATAGCAGGAGCTACAATGCCTGTTAATAGATGGGCATTACTTGAAGAATACTTCAGGTGGTTTCAAGCTGGTTTGATTGATGACATAGCTATGATAGCAGAAACTGATATTAGAAATAAGAAGAGCGTTATTGAAAGGAAGTCAATGTATTCACAGTTACAAGGACAAGTACAGCAGATGGAGGGAGCTATTAAAGATAAAGAAGGAACTATTGAAACATTAGAACGTCAACTTGTTCAGGCTGGTATAAAGATGAAGGTAGGACAGGCTTCAAATGAAATTAGAAAAGATGTGATTGATACGGCTGGGCAACAAAAGCTTTTGAGAGGTATGTTAAAGAGTGAGTTTGAAAAACTGAAAGCTGAAATGAAAGCGAGTTTTCAAGTAGCAGAAGCTGAAGGAAAACAGGAAGCCGAATAAAGTCTTTTGGTTTTAAGTGTTTTTGTTATAACTTAATTAGAGTGAAAAGAAACAAATAAGGAAACAAATTATGAGTCAAGAACAAGTAGGTAACGCCGATACGGCCCCTGAAAGTAGTAATGCTCAGACCAACTATGACGAACTGCCTGATGAATTTTTTTCAGATTTAGACAGGAGCGTTAACGGTGGTATATTAGACGAACCTTTGCCGTCAACCTCGGATGTAAACAGTAGTAACATGCTGTCGAGCCCAAGCGAAGTTCAATCGGATACCTCTGATGTAGAGGATATCAAAAAGAGGTATAGTGATTCAAGTAGAGAAGCAAAGAGGCTAAATCGAAAGCTCCAAGAGCTTGAGCCTTATATGCCAATCCTTGACGCTATGCGAGACGACCCCAATTTAATTACACATGTTCGTAATTACTTTGAGGGTGGTGGTCAAACACCTCAAAATATGGCTGAAAAACTCAATTTAACAGAGGATTTCGTGTTTGACGCCGATGATGCTTTTTCGACTCCCGATTCGGATTCGGCAAAAGTGCTTGGTGCTACGATTGACGGCATTGTCCAGCGTAGGCTTGGAAAAGAGCTAGCGGGACAAAAATCTGAAAATCAGAGGTTAGCAAAAGAAACCAGTTTTCGACAGAATCATGAAATGACTGACGAAGAATGGGACGCTTTTGTTGATTTCGCAAAATCCAAGTCACTCGAGCTTGATGATATTTATTATCTAATGAATCGCGGTAATCGTGATCAGAAAATAGCTAGTAGTACAAGACAGGAAATACACGATAAAATGCGTGAAGTTCAAGAAATTCCTGGTTCTCTTGGAACTACAGGCGGCACACAGGTCGAGAAATCAACTGACGACCGAGTATTTGATTCCATATTAGGTGTTGACAGTCAATTAGACGAGATATTTGGTTAATACCAAAAATCTTTAACGATTAACTAAAAAGGAGATAAATCATGGCTGATTTATTCTCACTCGAGTCAACTGTTGATATTGGCGCTGGTGCTGCTGGCCCTAGATTAGGAACTAGTCTAGACACTGGTGTTCTTCGCAGGAAATACGATTTTGGAGATAGAGTTTCTGAGCTTCAAATAGCTCAAGACCCTTTCTTTCGGATGGTATCAAAACTTGCGAAAAAACCAACGGATGACCCCGAGTTTAAATTCACAGAAAGACGTCCTTCTTTTCATAAACGGTATTCATATATTGTAGCTCATCATGCAGCATCTTCTGGTCAGCACAGCGCTGTTGACACTGAAGCAACTGCATCTGCTGGTCTATTAAATGCCACAGATGAACTATGGTTACTTATGGGTACTGATTATGATTATAGAGGGAATATTGGCAACAGATTTGGACAAACATCCAATGATGAAGTAAAAGTTGGTGACAACTATACTATGCCTAAGTTCTTTCTTCCAGATCAGGTAGTTAAGTTAAATCTTGGCGCTGATGGTGTTCCTGGAACACAAACAGAGTATTGCCTTGTAAAGGTAATTGAAATAGGAAGCACGGTTGGAACTGATGAATATCAGAATATTAAAGTAAGAGTAGTTAGAGAACCTGCAAGTGTTGGTTCTAATCTTGACTTTTGTTCTTATTCATCTGCTTCAGCATCACTAGATAATGTATCAATTGCTGGTGACAGTATTTCAAGTGTTCTTGAAGCTAAGAGATGTTACGTAGTAGGTTCTGCTCACGCTCAAGGCTCAGGTTATCCTGAAACATGGAAAGATCAACCTTTCTCAACTGGATTCGGACGCACTCAAATTTGGAAAACTGCAATGGCAATGGATAACACTACACGTGCTACCGTGCTAAGGTATGAACCAAATGAGTTTGCTCGTGTTTGGAAAGAAAAGTTGATTGAACATAAGTGGGATATTGAACAGAGTATTCTGTTTGGTTCTCAGTATGATTCAGGCGACGAATGGTACACACAAGGTGCCGTTGATTTCATTTCAAGTTATGGCAATGTGTTTAGTTTAACTCATGCGAGTAAAACACAGGATGATTTCCTTGATGATATCAGTAACTTCCTTGATCCACGTTATAATAATGCTAATGCGTCATTATTCTTTGTGGATACAACAACATATAACTGGCTTCATAAGTTGAGTGGATATTTCTCGAATAATCTTGAAGTATCTCCAAACTTTAGAGCAGATATGTCGTTAACTGCTAAAAAGAAGGCATTTGGAGTAGATATTGCTGTTATTTCCACACCTTATGGTGATATGAATGTAACACGTAATATTCACTTAGACGGACATCCGATTAAGATTCTTGCTGTCAATATGAAATATTGCAAATACCGACCATTGGTTGGTAATGGCTTGAATCGTGATACGGCTGTTTATGTTGGTGTCCAAACCTTAGAAAACAGTGGCGTTGACCGTAGGGTTGACTTAATTCAAACCGAAGCTGGGATGGAATGGCAGATGCCAGAAGCCCATGCTTATTGGTCGTAGGAGGTATAGATAATGAGTATACCTTTATATGGACAAAATAAAGACGGTGATGCACTAGGTAGTGTATCCCTTAGTCGTGGTTATACGAAAATAACTGCAGGGTTAACCCTTGATGGGTCAGAAGGCGGTGTGATTCACATTGCTGATACTGGTGCTTGTGCTATTGTTCTTCCTACAATCACGGCAGCTTTAGATGGTCTTGAATACAAGTTCATTATGGCTAACGATGCAGGCGGAAGTATTACCATAACAGCAGCAGACCAAGTTGGCGATTTCTACCAAGGAACTATAGCAGTTCATTCGGTAGACGCTGATGATGGATTTGCAGCTAATGGTAGTTCTAATAACATTATCACTATGAACGCAGGTACAACTGGTGGACTACTAGGTTCTGAGGTAAATCTTAGAGCTATGTGGAAAGTTGGTTGGCTTGCTTGGGGTAATGTGCTTGGTACTAATACTACTGGCGCAACACCGTTTAGCGGTTAAGGAGTAACTAATGGCTAGACATTCATTAGGCGATGCTGGAAGGTACTATCAAACCATAACGGCTAATTCTTCAGCAGCTTCTGCTGTTGTTGCTAAGCCACTTGGTGTAGTGTACGTTACTACGGCTAGTTCTGGAAAAGTTACTTTGCCAGATGGAGATTACAATGGACAAATGGTATTCTTATCTGGCGCTGATGGTTCTAATGATACAACGGTATATGCTTCTGATTCCTCTACAGTAATTAGAGGTAGGTCTGTTGTAGATGTTAGTAACGGTCAATTCGGAGTAATGTGTATTTGGTCTGGAGACGGATCAGGTAGTGATTACTGGCACGGAGTCTAATCTGAAATTCGAGAGGTAATAGCTCGATATACGGATAAAGTGTGGGGAGGCTCGATACCTCCCTACACTACTAAAATATGGCAACAACTAACATAGAACTCGACATTGAGAATATAACTGGCGTCGCAGACGCAGATGACCAGTTCATTATCTCTGCACAGAAGTTTGTAGTCGCTAGTATTCCAAAAAATTTATTGAAATGGGCAGCTACTCTTACAACTGCATCTAGTCATGGTGGAAATACTTCACAAGGGGTTAATATAGTTATGCCCACTGCGACTGATAGCATATTAGATGTATCAAGAAATGGATTTAGCGCAACTGAGGTTCCATATAGTATGAAAGGGTTTATAGCAAATTCTTCAAGTTTGCATTTAGCAACAAATACATATCCAAAGTATTATCTTGATAATGCAGTTACTGACAAAGGTACAATAGTTATAGTTAAACCTGTTCCAACTGATTCTGCAACTGCAAGGGTTTTATATGTAGATTCTACTAAAATAGAT
>Ga0208449_1001608_pt1 | contig 11855 bp, 10 predicted proteins | sample MalvireepMed_s17_FD_184247 | JGI IMG/M metagenome (GOLD analysis project Ga0208449, IMG submission 184247) | Marine viral communities from the Global Malaspina Expedition - Malaspina viral metaG DeepMed_s17 (SPAdes) (version 2) | ecosystem: Environmental > Aquatic > Marine > Oceanic | place...
CCGATTAACAACGACAAGGTGATTGACCATGTTTTCCCACTATTCAGAACTAAATTTCGGTCTTGACGATGAGCTGAACATGCTGCGTGAGCAGGTCAACGCCTTTGCCGCCAGTGAGATTGCCCCACGCGCCGCCGAGATCGACCACAACAATGAGTTTCCCAACGACCTGTGGAAGAAATTCGGCGATATGGGCCTGCTGGGCATTACCGTACCGGAAGAAGATGGCGGCAGCGGTATGGGCTACTTGGCCCACTGTATCGCCATGGAGGAGATCTCCCGGGCCAGTGCTTCCGTCGGGCTCTCCTACGGCGCGCACTCCAACCTGTGCGTTAACCAGCTCAAGATCAACGCCTCCGCCGAGCAAAAAGCCAAATACCTGCCCAAGCTAATGAGCGGCGACCACGTGGGCGCGCTGGCGATGTCAGAGCCCGGCGCTGGCTCCGATGTGGTCTCCATGCAGCTGCGCGCCAAAGAGGATGGCGACCACTACATTCTCAACGGCAACAAAATGTGGATCACCAACGGTCCCGATGCCGATGTGCTGGTGGTGTACGCCAAAACCGACCCGGATGCCGGCTCCAAAGGCATCACCGCGTTTATTATCGAAAAAGGCATGCCGGGCTTTTCCACCGCCCAGAAGCTCGACAAGCTGGGCATGCGTGGCTCTAACACCTGCGAGCTGGTCTTCCAGGATTGCCGCGTACCCGCCGAGAACGTGCTGGGCGAAGTAGGCAAAGGCGTTCGCGTATTGATGAGCGGCCTGGATTACGAGCGCACCGTTCTGGCCGCTGGCCCCATTGGCATCATGCAAGCCGCCATGGACATCGTCATTCCTTACATCCATGAGCGTAAGCAGTTCAATCAATCCATCGGTGAGTTCCAACTGGTGCAGGGCAAGGTGGCGGATATGTACACCACCCTAAACGCCTGCCGCGCTTATTTATACGCCGTCGCGGCCGCCTGCGACCGTGGCCAAACTTCTCGTAAAGATGCCGCTGGTGTCATCCTCTACTGCGCTGAAAAAGCCACCCAGGTCGCGCTGGATGCCATCCAGCTACTGGGCGGCAACGGTTATATCAACGAGTACCCCACCGGCCGCTTGCTGCGCGACGCGAAGCTTTACGAAATTGGCGCGGGCACCAGCGAGATTCGCCGGATGCTGATTGGCCGCGAACTTTTCACCGAAAGCCTTTAACAAAAATTAGCAGGGGCGCGCCATGAGCACACTCTCCACACAGATCAACCCGCGCAGCGATGTGTTTCAGGCCAACGAGGCCGCCATGCTGGGGGAAGTCAACAAACTCCGTGAACTCACTGCGGCCATTGCACAAGGAGGCGGTGAGAAAGCCCGCGCCCGCCATGAGAGCCGTGGCAAGCTGTACGTGCGTGACCGCATCGACCATTTGATTGATGAAGGCTCGCCGTTTCTGGAGTTTTCCGCGCTGGCGGCGCATCACGTTTACGACAGTGAGGTACCTGCCGCAGGCGTGATCACCGGGATTGGTCGGGTGTCTGGCGTTGAGTGCGTGATTGTGGCCAACGACGCCACGGTAAAAGGCGGCACCTATTTCCCGCTAACGGTGAAAAAGCACCTGCGTGCCCAGGAAATTGCCCGCAAGCACCGCCTGCCGTGCATCTACTTGGTGGATTCTGGCGGTGCCTTCCTGCCCCGCCAGGACGAAGTCTTCCCCGACCGCGACCACTTCGGGCGTATTTTCTACAACCAGGCCACGATGTCCGCTGAAGGCATTCCACAGATCGCCGTGGTGATGGGCTCCTGTACCGCAGGGGGTGCATATGTGCCTGCCATGGCGGATGAGTCCATCATTGTTAAAGAGCAAGGCACGATCTTCCTGGGTGGCCCACCGCTGGTAAAAGCCGCCACGGGGGAGAGCATCAGCGCCGAGGACTTGGGCGGTGCGGACGTTCACGCCAAAGTGAGCGGTGTAGCCGACCACTACGCTGAAAATGACGCCCATGCGCTGCAGCTTGCCCGCGCCTGCGTATCGCGTCTGAACTGGCAAAAGCGCGGCCAGCTGGCCATGCAGCCGCCTAGGCCGCCCAAGCTCGACCCTTCAGAGCTTTACGGCATCGTCGGCACCGACCTGAAAAAGCCCTACGACGTACGCGAAGTGATCGGCCGCATCGTCGATGGCTCCGACTTTGACGAGTTCAAACGCTACTACGGCGACACGCTGGTGACCGGTTTTGCCCATATTCACGGCTACCCGGTGGGGATCGTGGCGAATAACGGCGTGCTGTTTTCAGAGAGCGCGGTAAAAGGTGCGCACTTTATTGAGCTGTGCGCCCAGCGCAAAATCCCACTGGTGTTCCTGCAGAACATCACCGGCTTTATGGTTGGCTCCAAGTACGAGCATGAAGGCATTGCCAAGCACGGCGCCAAACTCGTCACCGCCGTGGCCTGCGCCAACGTGCCGAAATACACCGTGCTGATTGGCGGCAGCTTCGGCGCGGGTAACTACGGTATGTGTGGTCGTGCTTACGACCCCAACCTGCTGTTTATGTGGCCCAACGCGCGTATTTCGGTGATGGGCGGCGAACAGGCGGCAGGCGTACTTTCCCAGGTAAAACGCGAGCAGTACGAGCGCGAAGGCCGAGAATGGAGCAAAGAGGACGAAGAAGCGTTCAAAAAGCCCACCCGCGACCAGTACGAGCATCAGGGCCACCCCTACTACGCCAGCGCCCGCCTGTGGGATGACGGCGTGATCGACCCGCTGCAAACCCGCGATGTGCTGGGGCTGTCACTGGCCGCCTCGATGAATGCCGAAGTCAAAGAGACGCGCTTCGGCGTGTTCCGGATGTAAGGGGCGAACATCATGGCTTACTCAACATTAGTCATCGAGGCGGGTATCGCTCGCCTAACCTTAAACCGCCCAGAGGTGCATAACGCCTTTGACGATAGCCTGATTGCCGAACTCAATACTCATCTGGAAAAGCTCCACGGCTTGGTAAGTGCAGGCGACGTGCGGGTGGTGGTGCTCGGCTCTGAAGGTAAAAGCTTCTCCGCAGGTGCTGACCTGAACTGGATGAAGCGCATGGTCGATTACGACCTGGAAGATAACCTAGCGGATTCCCGCAAGCTTGCGGCGCTGATGCACGGCCTAGATACCCTGCCCTGCCCGACCATCTGCCGCGTACAGGGGGCGGCGTTTGGTGGCGCGGTGGGCTTAGCCGCCTGCTGCGATATCGTCGTGGCGTCCGAAAAAGCCAAGTTTTGCCTGTCGGAAGTCAATATTGGCCTGTCGCCTGCGGTGATTAGTCCTTACGTTCAGCGCGCCCTTGGTCAGCGCCAAATGCGCCGCTACGCGCTGACCGCCGAAGTGATGGATGCGCCCACCGCGCTCAGCCTGGGTTTGGCCCATCAGGTAGTGGAGCACGATGCCTTGGATAACGCGGTGGACAGCATGATCGCCACGCTGGTTAAAGGCTCTCCCCAGGCACAGCGGGCTACCAAGGCACTATTAGCCACCGTGGCCCAAGCTCCAGATGCCGATGCTACTCGTGAGCACACCTGCCAAGTGATTGCCAAGCTGCGGGTGAGCCAAGAGGGCCAAGAGGGCCTCGCCAGCTTTTTGGACAAGCGTCGCCCCGCCTGGACATCTCCTGAAGAACACAATAACGCTGCGGAGCCACGCTCATGACGTTTACCCCGACCAAATTCGATACGCTCCTGGTGGCCAACCGCGGCGAAATCGCCTGCCGCGTGATGCGCACCGCCCGCCGCATGGGGTTAAAAACCGTGGCGGTTTATTCCGATGCCGACGCCACCTCCCGCCACGTGCGTGAAGCCGATGAAGCCGTGCGCCTCGGCCCTGCCGCCGCCCGGGAAAGCTACTTAAACGTTGACACGGTGATTGAGGCCGCCCAACGCACCGGCACCGGCGCGATTCACCCCGGCTATGGCTTCCTGTCTGAAAACGGCACTTTTGTTAAAGCGCTAGAGCAAGCGGGCATTACTTTTGTTGGCCCGCCCGCTTCCGCCATTGCCGCCATGGGCGACAAGTCTGCCGCCAAAGCGCGTATGGCGAATGCGGGCGTGCCGCTGGTGCCCGGCTACCACGGCGACGACCAAGGCGATGCCCTGCTGCGTTCCGAGGCCGATAAGATCGGCTACCCCGTCATGCTAAAAGCCAGCGCCGGTGGCGGCGGTAAAGGCATGCGCGTGGTAGAGAGCGGTGAAGGCTTCCAGGCCGCGCTGGACGGCTGCCGCCGGGAGTCTAAAGCCGCGTTTGGCGATGACCGCATGCTGATCGAGAAGTATCTAGTACAGCCCCGCCATGTGGAAGTACAGGTATTCTGCGACCGTTACGGCAACGGCGTGTATCTGTTCGAGCGGGACTGCAGCGTGCAGCGCCGACATCAAAAAGTGATTGAAGAAGCCCCCGCCCCCGGCATGACGACTGAACTGCGCGCCGCCATGGGCGATGCCGCCGTTCGCGCCGCCCAGGAGATTGGCTACGTGGGTGCGGGCACGGTGGAGTTTCTGCTGGACTCTTCACCAGGTCAGGACGGCGCTTTCTATTTCATGGAGATGAACACCCGCCTGCAGGTCGAGCATCCCGTTACCGAGATGATTACCGGTCAAGACCTGGTGGAGTGGCAACTAAGAGTCGCTATGGGCGAGCCGCTGCCCTGCCGCCAGGACGAGCTGACCATTACCGGCCACAGCTTCGAAGCACGCATTTACGCCGAAGACCCGGAGCAGGACTTCTTGCCCGCCACTGGCCTGCTCACCCGCTTCGCGCTGGACTTGGAAGGCGCAGGGCTAGGCGCTGATCAAGTGCGATTGGATAGCGGCGTGGAGAGCGGCGATACGGTGTCGATGCACTACGACCCGATGCTCGCCAAGCTGATTGTGCATGGCGTTGACCGCGACGCTGCGCTAGCCACCCTCAACCGGGCGCTGGCGGCGCTGGATGTACAGGGCGTGGTCACCAACCGCGCCTTCTTGCAGCGCTTAGCCAATCACCCTGGCTTTAAGAACGTCGAGCTGGATACCCGCTTTATCGAGCGCAACGAAGCTACCCTGTTTGCCCCGCATCAGTTTTCTACAGAAGACTATGCCAGCGCCGCGCTGATTGGTTTGCATCAATTAGCCCAGGAGTGCGAAAGCGACTCCCCTTGGGGCCGCCACGATGGTTTCCGGCTCAACGCCCCGCACACTATCCGCATTGCGCTGTGCGACCCGGCAAGCGCTCAAGCCGCGGATAATGACAGCGCGGTGGTCGTGGTAGAGGGTAAGCGCGCCACCTTGGATACCCAGTGGCAGCTCACCATTGGCAACAGCACGCTGACTGCCAGCCTGCAGCCGCTGGAAGGCGATGCTGTGGCCATCACACTCAACGGTCACCGCCGCCGCTTACAGGCGTATAAAGATGGTCATGTCGTGGTGATGGCCGAACCCAGCGGTGAAACCCGCCTGTTCTGGCGGCGCATCGATGCCATCGACCACGGCCACCACGAAGCGGAATCCACCCTCACCGCGCCGATGAACGGCACGGTAGTGGCGCTGCTGGTGGAACCGGGTGCTCAGGTTGAAAAAGGCATGCCGCTGATGGTGATGGAAGCCATGAAGATGGAGCACACCATGACCGCTCCCGCCGATGGTAGCATAGAAACCTTCCACTTCCAGGCAGGCGATACGGTAAGCCAGGGCGCTGTACTCCTCGACTTTGCCCCTAGCGAATAGGAGCCACACATGGCACTGCCTACGTCTATCAAGCTATTTGAAATGGCCCCCCGCGACGGGCTGCAGAACGAGCCGGGCACCCTGGTGCCCACCGCCACCAAAATCGAGCTGATTGAGCGGCTGGCGAATGCGGGCATTCGCCACATTGAAGCGGCCAGCTTTGTCTCGCCCAAGTGGGTGCCGCAAATGGGCGATGCCGCTGAGGTGATGCGCGGTATTCAGCGCCAGCACGGCGTGGTGTATTCCGCGCTAACGCCTAACCTCAAAGGGTTAGAAGGCGCCCTGGAGGCAGGCGTTGAGGAAGTCGCGGTATTCGGTGCGGCATCGGAAGCGTTCTCCCAGAAGAACATCAACTGCTCGATTGCCGAGTCGCTGGCGCGCTTTGAGCCGGTGCTTGCCCGCGCCAACGAGGCAGGCGTGCGGGTGCGGGGCTACGTCTCCTGCGTGCTGGGCTGCCCTTATGAGGGCGACATTGCCCCCCATAAAGTGGCTGACGTCGCCAAAGCGCTGTATGAGATGGGCTGCTACGAGGTCTCGCTGGGCGACACCATTGGCGTGGGTACGCCGCTGGCCGCTAAGCGAATGATTGAAGCCACTCGCCAACAGGTACCGATTGAGAAACTGGCCGCTCACTTCCACGACACTTACGGCATGGCGATTGCCAACCTGTACGCCGTGCTGGAAGAAGGCGTGAGCGTGATCGATGCCGCCACGGCAGGCCTGGGTGGCTGCCCCTACGCTAAGGGCGCATCGGGCAATGTGGCCACCGAAGACGTGCTCTATTTATTGGAAGGGCTGGGTATCGATACCGGCATCGACCTGCAGGCAGTGATCGATACCGGCTACTGGATCACTCAGCAGCTTGGCCGTAAACCCAGTGCCAAAGTGGCACTCGCCAAAGGGTGTGCCAAAAGCAGCAAAGCATAACGCCACCCAAACAACCTAATAATTAAAAATGCGTCACTTCCCGTTCAGATAAGAAAAAGACATCGGAGACTCACCATGGCATCACCTGCAACCTTGCCCAGCTACACCAGCAGCACCGCAGAAAAGCCGCTACTGGGCATGACCATTGGCGATAAATTCGACCAAATTGCCGCCCAGTATCCGGATAACGATGCGTTGATAGCGCTACACCAGAATATTCACTGGAGCTACCGGGAACTTCAGCAGGAAGTGAACCGCTGCGCCCGCGCCCTGCTCGCGATTGGTGTACAAAAAGGCGACCGCGTGGGCATTTGGGCACCCAACTGCAGCGAATGGACGTTGACCCAGTTTGCCACCGCTAAAATTGGCGCGATCCTGGTGAACATCAATCCCTCTTACCGAACCCACGAGCTAGAGTACGCGCTGAACCAGTCCGGCGCGCGCTTTTTAGTCACCGCCAACCAATTCAAAAGCTCCGACTACACGGCGATGCTGTTCGAGCTGGCGCCAGAGCTCAACAGCTGCGCGGAAGGCAAGCTAACATCACAAAAGCTGCCGGACCTTGAGTGTGTGATTAATTTAAGCGCCGACAAGCACAACGGCATGTGGCGCTGGGCAGACTTCATCTCCGAAGCCGACAAGGTGAGCCAAACCGACGTGGACGACCTACAGGCCACGCTGCAGTTCGATGATCCGATCAATATCCAGTACACCTCTGGCACCACCGGCTTTCCCAAAGGGGCCACGCTCTCTCACCACAACATTCTTAACAACGGCTTTTTTGTGGCCGAAAGCATGGGCTTTACCAGCGAAGACCGCTTGGTGATTCCCGTACCGCTCTACCACTGCTTTGGCATGGTAATGGGCAACCTGGGCTGCGTGACCCATGGCGCGGCGATGATCTACCCAGATGAAGGCTTCGACCCCGGTAAAGTGCTGAAAGCCGTTCATGAGCAGAAAGCCACCGCCCTCTACGGCGTGCCCACTATGTTTATTGCCGAACTTGAGCACCCGGACTTCGCCAGCACCGATTTTTCGACGCTGCGCACCGGCATTATGGCGGGCTCCATTTGCCCGGCAGAGATCATGAAGCAGGTCATCAACAAGATGAACATGAAGGGCGTGCAAATCGCCTACGGCATGACAGAAACCAGCCCGGTCTCCACGCAAACCGGCGCGAACGACACCATTGAAAAGCGCGTTTCCACCGTGGGCCGCACCCAGCCCCACCTGGAGAGCAAGATTGTCGACCCCGGCAACGGCGGTATTCTACCCCGTGGCGAAATCGGCGAGCTGTGTACCCGTGGCTACAGCGTGATGCTGAAGTATTGGAACAACGACAAAGCCACTGCTGAGGCCATCGACGAGACAGGCTGGATGCACACCGGCGACTTGGCCACCATGGATGACGAGGGCTACATCCAGATCGTCGGTCGCATCAAAGACATGGTGATTCGCGGCGGCGAAAACGTCTACCCGAAAGAGATCGAAGAGTTCTTGTACGCTCACCCGGCGATTTCCGAAGTACAGGTCACCGGCGTGCCAGATAAAAAGTACGGCGAAGAGCTGATTGCCTGGGTGAAGCTCAACAGCACGGCGGGCGAAATTACCGGGGAAGACCTGCGCGAATACTGCAAAGGCAAAATCACCCACTTCAAGATCCCGCGCTACTTCAAGTTCGTGGATGAGTTCCCGATGACCGTGACCGGCAAAATTCAGAAATTCAAAATGCGCGAAATCTCGATTAAAGAGCTGGGGCTGGAAGACCAAAAGTAAAAGGGATCGAAGCTGTTACAACGATCAACTGTCGATCAGAACAACCCGTAGCGGAGGCGTTCGCCAGGGTTGTTCTGATCCTGAGACGTTAGCACCAACCGAGGTTCCCCATGCCTACTTCCCTCGCCCACCACTACCATCAAGCGCTGCGCGACCAGGATATCCTTAACCAACTGAGCTCCCACTACCCCGATGGCCCCACGCTGCATCAATTAGCACCGCTCGACCAGCTGCATATTGGCGGTATCGCCGCATCGAAAAGGCTCTTGGATTTGCTCGATCAGAGCGCCCCTATGGCGCTGGATATTGGCGCAGGGCTGGGGGGATTGATGCGCCAGGGGGCCGCATTGGGTTTTCATCTCACCGGACTGGATATTACCCACCGCTTTAACGTGCTGAATCAAGCCATCAGCGAACTGGCAATGACACAGCCTCCTAACGATTCATCAGCGGGCACTCTGCGCTGTGTGACGGGAGATGCCTGCGCACTGCCGTTTAGTGATGCCAGCTTCGATGCTGTGCTGTTCCAACACAGCCTGATGAATATGCCCGACCCTGCACGCGTACTGGCCGAGTGCCGCCGCATGCTGCGCCCCGGCGGGCAGCTGGTGATGCATGAGGTGGTCAGCGGCCCTCACTGCGAGGCACTGCGTTTTCCGGTGCCCTGGGCAGAAGGGCCGACACACTCGCATTTGCTGACGTTGGCGGCATTGACACAGCGACTGCAAACGGCGGGCTTCGATATTCGACACTGCGAAGACTGGAGCCACACCGCGCTTAAATGGCGCCAGCGCCAGCGTCAAAAAGAGCAGGCCCCGCGTACCGGTGTGCTCTCCCCGCAGTGGGTGTTTGGCGAACGGTTTATGTGCATGGGTAAACATTTATTGGAAAACTTGGCGAATGGTGCAATTAACGTGGTGGAAATCAGCGCCCGTTGCTAGTCTGTTAGGGATAACGTCAACAAGAAAGGACAAGAGGAACGCCAATGAACCGCTTGGCAAGCACCCTGCTCTTGAGTCTGTTCGGCACGCTCCTACCCCTAGAAGCCACCTTGGCCGATGATGACGCTCCTGCTCTCTCCTATGCAGCCCCCAATAGCGAATGGATGCGCCTCGATAACGGTGTGGTGCTGGAAGGCAGCGACCTGAGCAGCCTGGACACCAACACCACCGGCTTTCGGCTGACCGCGGGATTCAGCCCCGAACAGCTGCCCCGGCTGGATATCGGTGCCGAGATCGCCTATCGCGAAAGTGAAGAAGTCCCCATTACTTCCCAGATGAACCCGCTGCTCATGGACACCCTGAGCCTGGGTGGCGCCTTGGTGGCAGGCGTGCGCATGGGCGCCGTCAGCATTTATGCCAAGTCCGGCTTCACCGAGTGGCGTGGTGAAGCGTACCAGCCCCAGGCCGATGATGGCGGCACGGCGCTACTGCAAGGCTTCGGCGCCACCATGACCATCAACCGGTTGATCAGCCGTTTCGAGTACGAGCGTATCGATGCAGCCACGCTCAGCCACCTCAATATGCTCAGCGCTTCGCTACACCTGCCGTTTTAATCCCAGTTTTCGATGCTGCCAGCCGAGATGTCTCTTGACTCGGCGTTTATCCGTGTTAATGTACTATCGTACTAGTACATTAACACGGATTACATCGACCGCTGGTGACTCACTCATGCCCCTCTCTCCGTCACACTATCAGACTGAGCTGGTACGCCATCTGGTGGCCATCGAGACCCCCGAGGCCATGGACGCTGCGCTGGCAAGCCTTCTGACACCAGCAGAGTACCAAGAAATCAGCAAACGCCTACAGATTTTTAAGCTGCTGCGCGATGGCGTGCCCCACCGCAAAATTGCCGAAACCCTAGGCGTGGGTATTGCGACCGTGTCACGCGGATCACGCGCGCTGACGATGTTAGCCTCTTCACGGAATGATCACTTATGAGCACTACCGATACGGCCGCTGCGGCAGGCCCACAGCCGTTTACCCTGCCCCGCAAGCCCCACTACGTTACCCTGGCGGCGGACTGCGACTTCTTTGCCCTATTTCAAAAAATCGAGCGGCACTTCGATACCTGCTACATGCTGGAGTCGCTGGGCGAAGATAGCCACATGGCGCGCCACTCGATCATTGGTTTCGACCCCGAGTACACGCTCTACGCCAATGGCACCACGCTGACCATTGAAAACCGCGACGGCGATGCCAAGCATTACCAGAGCGACAATCCCTACGAGCTGCTGCGCAGCCTGATCCCGCAAAATATTATTTCACGCAAATACGCGGGCGGATTAAGCGGTTACCTGGGCTACGACGCCATGCAGTACTTCGAGCCGTCGCTGACGCTGAAAGCCAGCGACGACTTCGATACGTTCCGCTTTGGGCTGTATAAAGACGGCTTGATCCTCGACAAGATGACCGGGGAAGTCACCTACTTCTACTACGACAATAGCCGCTACGAGTTTCTGCAGACGCTGATCGACGCCGACGACGAACCCGCAGGCCCGCTGCACATTACAGCGCTGGGCGACACCATGAGCAAAGCCGAGCACGCCGAAGCGGTCGCCAAGGTGAAGCAGGACATCATCGACGGCAAAGTTTTTCAGTGCGAAGTGGGCTTTAAAAAGCGTTTTCGCATTCAGGGCGACACCCTGGCGCTTTACGAGCAGCTGCGTACCATCAACCCCTCGCCGCAGATGTACTACGTGAAGTTTGGCGAACAGAAGCTGATTGGCGCGAGCCCCGAGCTGCTGTTCCGCCTGCGCCAGGGCGAGATGGAGACGTTCCCGCTGGCAGGCACTACCCTGCGCGGCCAAACGCCCCAGGAAGATACCCAGCTTGCCCGCGCGCTGCTCAACGACCCCAAAGAGATCGCCGAGCACAATATGATTGTGGACCTGCACCGCAACGATATTGGCCGAGTGGCCCAGTTTGGCACGGTGAAAGTACGCAGCCTAATGGATATCAAGCGCTTCAGCCACGTTCAGCATATCTCTAGTGAGATCGTCGGAATCATTGCCGAAGGCGAAGACATGTTCACCGCGCTGGCCAGCAACTTCCCGGCGGGCACGCTAACCGGCGCACCTAAAATCGAAGCGATGAAAATCATCGATGACCTAGAAACCGATGGGCGCGGCCCCTACGGCGGCGCGGTGGGCCAGTTCTCTTTCAACGGCGACTGCACCTTTGCGATCCCGATCCGTACGGTGTTTGTCAACGGCGAGCGCGCCTACGTACAAACCTGCGGCGGCAACGTGTACGACAGCAACGCCGAGGATGAATACGAAGAGATTCGCCGCAAATTCGCCGGCACTCGCAAGGCCTTGGCCCCCTTTATGGATACGGAAACGGAGAGCCCCGCATGAAGGTGCTGATCATCGATAACTACGACTCCTTCACCTATAACCTTTACCAGTTTATTGGTGAGATTCTGACCACGGAGAAGA
>Ga0208449_1001611_pt1 | contig 11836 bp, 21 predicted proteins | sample MalvireepMed_s17_FD_184247 | JGI IMG/M metagenome (GOLD analysis project Ga0208449, IMG submission 184247) | Marine viral communities from the Global Malaspina Expedition - Malaspina viral metaG DeepMed_s17 (SPAdes) (version 2) | ecosystem: Environmental > Aquatic > Marine > Oceanic | place...
TACTCAAGAACGAAATTGGGATGGGTAATGGGTTTAGCTCAAAAGAATTTTCAGTTACGACGAGTGTGACTGGAATGAACATAAATATCGAGGATAACGTCGAGGTCACAATCGCAGAGCCGTCAGCACAATAAAATTGGAGGTAGTAGCATGAAGACACCATCGAAGAAGAAACTCGCCGCTACGGCGATCCTGGGGGCATTGCTGGCCATACTGATTGGTAGTAGAAGGCGCGGATTATGTTAGCCCGCATCAGGCCGCAAATCTTTTTAGCCATTATCTGTGCAACGATATTCAGTTCGCTGGCCTTGTACATTGGAATGAAGATGAATGCCGTGGAAATTGTGACAGCTATAGTGGGCGGCTTATTCGGGTTTCTTGGGGGTGTCTCACTCAAAGTTTTGGAGAATGAATGAACCCGATCAAATACCTAATACGACGGTACACAGGCCCGACGCATCAGGTCTGGTGTTTACGTTGCAGGGATAAGAAAGAATCAAGGACGGTGCGTCATGTCCAGACGAGGAATTCCACGCGAACTGTTAAACGTATCATCGGCGAATGTAAAACGTGCAGGGCTGCAACTTCCGCCATCGTGGGATAATCCCAGCATACCGATCGAAACCGTCGGCGAATGCCGGGGTTCTGATCATTGCAGAACGTTCGTCGCGCCGCTGGCTAACGGCTGGTGCGTCAGGTGCTGGGACGCTGGCAAAGATATGTGATACGATGGTTTTGTTCTCCTTTTTTGAGGGCGGGCGGAACAAAAATTGCAATTTCCTCTCCGCTCGTCCTCATTCAAAAGCCCCATTTTAGATACAAAACGTCCACGCGGATTTTATTTCGGCGGTTTTCCTCCCATTTTCCAACAACTTTTTTCGCCTTTTTTGCCCCTTTTTGCCCATTTTGCTAAAAATAGCGTCAGATTGCCCTGTTTTAGATACGGTAGATGGTTGATAGGTGTAAAGCACCGTGGTATATTTATCTCATAAAGACAACGACCTAGCGCACAGGGACAACTAGGAACCAAAACCTAAACCTCAAAACTGCTAGTACAACGATGGAACGGATGCGGGGGACGCCAGTAAGGGTCTGGCGCGACGGTCGCTGGAAACTTATCCAGCCTGAATGAGAGCCAGTCAGTAACTGGCCGAAACCACTATATATAAGGAGAACAAAAATGGGATGCAAAGAATGCGGACTGGCCTTCAGTTTTGTCTTCGGGATTCAGTATCACAAGGTCGACTGCCCAGTTGGCCTCGCGGACGACAGGTCGCTGAGAGAGAGGCGACGCGACGCGGAGCAGGCGCGGGCGGCGGCAAGTAAGATCGATTAAAACATAAGACGGCTGACGGGTCGGGGCTTCGGCCCCGATTAAAGCCCGTGACCAGATGTCCGAACGACTGGTCAAAATCAAGGGTATATATAAGGAGAGCGACGATGATAGACATACTTAGGAAGCATGGAAGCCGCTATAATTTTGAACTCGAAGATGGGGAATTCGGCACGACTTACGGCCTCGCATTACTGAAGAAACATTTTCCAGATGCGTATCAGGTCGAGGGGCAATCAGTCTATCGTGTACCCAGCATCGAGGCATTGACAGGACAGAAAGCGCGGGTCGTCGTTACGTGTCGACAAATTGTACGAATCTAGACGGCTGATAGGTCGACCTAAAACATCTAGACAATTGAATATATAACGATTAAAGTGTTCGAACGTTTAAGGAGAATACGCGGGAGAGGCGGGGCCATTTGGCCCCGTTAACCGCCCAGACCGCAAGTCTCAAGGAGCGGTCTTACCCTGTAGGTTAGAAAGCGAGGAGAACATCAAATTACCGGGGCAGTTTATAACAAGGTTTAATCCAGTCGTTACCGAACCCAGCGTTAAACAGGCGCGAGGCGTCGACGGTCGGTCGGTATCCGAATGGTACGAATCAGGATCAATGGAGCAATCCACGGTCTACAATGGCGTTTTGACCCGACTCGATGGGCGATGGACGCTGGAATTACAGTGGGTTGATCTGGACAACGCGGGCCATCGGATCGTTTTGCCTCATAAAGTTGTTGAGGCGATACGATCCGCATTGGAACGTGTAATCGATCAATCGAATCGTGAAGGTGCGCGGAAAGCCGCGCAAACGAGAAAAGAAGCTGGGATGATTCCATTCCAGAAAACCGATCAACTGACAGGGTAAAATCTGACGGGGCCGCGGGCGGTCGGCCCCGTCAATCAACGAAGGAGAACAAGGAGGAGTTATGACTATTATTACGTGTCCGATCGAGGGAACATATTTAGTACAGCCCGACGGCTCGATCCCGGTCGGGCAAAGCGCGTCGAGCGCGTCGGTCGTTGTCCATCGATACGACTTCGGATGGGTCTGCAATGACTGTCTGCCGACTATCAACACGACGCTGACGTTTTGTCTGCACGTCCGGGCGGTTCAGGAGGCGATTAATGAATGAGGAAGATCGATTTTTCGAGCGATTGGAAAAAGGCCCGAAGCTATGTTTTCAGGAACCGTTTTCGGGTCGGATGATCGAGTTCATGTTTGGTTACCTGGGCGACGAGCCGTTCGCGATAATGATGTCCGACGAGCGTCTGATGGCTGTTATCCCAAGGGACGCATTCATCGCCGCTCTAGACGGCTGGGGCCTGTTAGACAGGCTCGAGGAACAGGACTTCGACGACAGTCAGGTCTTTAAGGATTTTATAAACGACATCGAAACGAAGGAGGATTGAAAACACGAATACACGCCCCGGCCCGTTTTGGGTCGGGGCTTTTTTTGTGTCCAAATTCTGGCGGGGGCTATGCGGTTGTATAGCACCTGTGGTAGTATTGAGAAACATGATTTTACAGATTGGAGGTGGTAAAAATGGTACGGGACAATTGGGGAACGGTAGCCGAAGCGGCCGAAGCATTGGGCGTTACTAAGGCGCGAATATACCAGTTGCTGAAGAAAAATGCGCTGGGAGAAACGAAGTCGAAGTCAACGCCATGGGGAACGGCCATATTGATTCGCAAGCCGTTTACCCGACGGGAATTACCGACAGGCATCAGGCACGATAGCCGGGCGTATCGTCGGTATGAAAAAGACTTGAAAAAAAGGGTTCGCGAGGAGCGCGGAGCAACATTAGTTAAGGAGAACTCTAGTGGTTAGATTTATAGAACAGGCAGAAACAGGAGTCGAGATTGTCGTCGTCGACACAGGGCGCAAGGGTCATACAGCGTTAGACGTTCAGATCGTCGGCGAATTGTGCGGTTTTAGTTTGGATAACCCGCTTCGGTTTGTCCGCTGGTCGGATTCCCAGGGCGGATCGCCGCTGGTCGGACAGGCGGGTTCGGCAGTTATGAACCCGACGTCGCGACAAAAAAGATTCGTTACAGACGGCACATTCGACACGAACCAGATCGACGGGTCGGAAGCCCCGTGGCAGGTCGAATGGTCGATGATATCGTTTAAGCCGGGCGGAACGGCCGCGACGGCACAAACTACCGATCAGGAGTTTGACCCCGGACACAGTTTTAAACTCGTTACAGGGGCTAGAAAGGCTGTTAATTCAGGCCCGGTGGCGTTCGACTATGCGGCAAAGTTCAGGGCAGAAGCAATGGCGGTCAACGACCGCGAGGCGTTGCGGGTAGTGGTTGAAATGTCCAAGTCGTCGGCGGATCAGGATATATACGCGCTTTTAGATAATCAGTCGTTAATAGCCGACCATTTGAACAAGCGTTTCCTTGACCGTTTCGAGGGACAAGTAATCGATAGTCCTATGGTCAAGGCGGCGGTTGAAAAAGGCGCGGTCGTGGTCGATGTCAGGGACGACGAAACACCGAAGGATGCGGGATCGCAGATCAAGAATGAAAAGGATATGCGGGCGTATGTTTCAGAACGCCAAAAGGACGACCCGGTCGGCTGGAGTGCGGAAAACTTAAAGCAAACATTAAACGGTCAAGGCTACGAGGATTCCGCGACGTATTTATCGAAGGACGGCAACACGGCGGCGAGTCTGGTCGATTTGTTTAAGGCGGCCGTCGATTGGTAGGCGGAAATTTAATTTGTTCGGAGAGTGTCTGCAATATTCACGATTGGGACATGACGATCGACGACGAAGGCGGAACGCGTCCCAGTGGGCGTCATATGGGCTGGGACGCGTTCTGCCTACGCATAGCGGCATTAAATCGGATCGGTCGAGAAAATAAGCAGAACGAACAAATTACAAAACAGGTTAAGGAGCTACAGGATTTCGGCGGGATATTAAACGACCTGATGGGCGAAATCAGGGATATCGGTTTGGGCAAGCAGACAACGCCGCGTCCTGAACAAAAGCCGTCCGATCAATCCCGGAAGCCCCGTCGACGCATGGGCGGTGCGCCGTTATGAACGATCAACTGACAATACCCGTCGTCAAGCGTGTGGGGACGAGTTTCGTAGTCGAATGGGCGGAGGGTGTAAAGATAACTTGCGGGGAATTAGAAAAGTCAAAAGCTCATATAGAGGCGACAATAACGATCGAGGATTTCGGGTCATTGAACGACCCGTTCGTCCACGAGGTGCGAACTTTTATCACCAAATCATGGCGGAACGTCGTCGCCGAACTCGAGTCGATTTCGATGCGTCCCGACTGGCGTCAACGGCTTTTACAGTTAACGCGCCTCGTCAAAAAAGCCTTCGAGGAAGGTAGCCCGGCGGTCGCGTTGGATTCGGTCGCCGAAACCGAACCATTGATCCAGATGATGTCAATTGACAAGGAAAAGTCGTTTTTATGGCGGTCTGTTCCGACTATCATATACGGGCCGGGAGGCATCGGAAAATCCATACTAGGCTTAAATATCCTCCAGAGTATCCACAGCGGAACGCCGATCCCAGACGCCCGCGAGGGCCGGGAAATTGACGCGGGGTCGGTTCGTCAGGAGAATTGTTTGTGGCTGGACTGGGAAACAAACGAACAGCTGGCCAGATGGCGTGGTCTGGACATCCTTCGAGGCCGACAAATTCTGCCGGGCGCGTGGCCCGACCCCAAGTGTCCAGACGCCCCTGCGAAGGATGTCCGGGGTCGCATGGTGTTTTATAAGGAGATGGTCGGGAGTCTACAGGATAACGTCAAGACATTGTCCGACGAGATATCGCGGCTTAACATCGGAACGATACTGATCGACTCCGCGATCCCTGCCTGCGGCGGCGAAGCTGAAAAGGTCGCGACGACGCAAGCATTCTTTACAGCGTTAAGGGCTATAAAGCCGTCTGGCCGCGATCTAACGACGATTATCATCGCCCATGTAACCAAAGAGTCATCCGGGGCGAAATCGGCGTCCTCATCGTCGCCGTTCGGTTCGACGGTCTGGAAGGATCGGGCGCGGGATACATTCGAGCTGATCGCCGACCAGAAAAAAAACGCCACATACACGGACTTTGTTTTGGCCCACAGGAAAACGAACATGGGTCGACTGGCGTCGGACTGGGCGTTTCGGATCAACTGGGATCAGGGCTGTTTGATGGAAACAATCGACATAAAGGAGAACAGGACATTACACGCCCGGACACAGGGAAACGCCGACCGGGCAAAATTATTGATAGAAGAACAGGGGCCGATGTCGACTCAGGAAATAACCGATTATTTAAACGATACGTCGGCCGATACATTAACATCGAAAAACACGATTACACAGACGTTGTCGCGGGACGATCGGTTTGCAACAAACGACGGCCGCTGGGAATTGTCCCAGTTGGATTTTTAAGGAGGTTAATTTGTGGATATACATACCGTCATCAGCGCATTCAGTGGAATCGGAGGTCTCGACATTGGGGTCGGAAACGCTATCCGAACTCGCACAATCGCTTACATTGAAAGGGAAGCATCATGCGCCCGCATTCTGGCGCAAAGAATGCTCGAAGGGTATTTACAATCTGCTCCGATTTTTTCTGACATTGAGCAATTCCCGGCAGAAATCTTTGCTGGAAAAACACATGGTCTTATCGGCGGGTTCCCCTGTCAGCCTTGGAGCGGGGCGGGTAAAGGCAAAGGCGAATTTGACGAAAAGGGACGAAACCTCTGGCCCCAGACGATCGGACTCATTCGCGCATTACAGCCCGAATGGGTCTTCCTGGAGAACGTATCAAATCTCATTGTTCACAAATACTTCGGACGAATTCTCGGAGATTTGGCCTCGAGCGGGTTCGATATCGAGTATGATTGCTTCACCGCCGCGCAAGCGGGCGCACCGCACAAAAGGGAACGGGTTTTTGTTTTGGCCTATCGCCCGTTCGGTGATGCACAAAGGCGTAGTCGAGGCGGAATATTTAGCGGGGAACCCGAAAACGAGGATCGAAACCGAAGCGAATTTGACGATGTCCAAATGGCCGACTCCGACAGCGGTCGAGGGGTCGAAGGTTTCAAACGCCCCGAACTACGGTCATATAGGACTGAGCAATCACCCGGCGATAGTCGGGGAACCGACGCGGGCCAAGAACAAAAAAGGTTTTTCAACGGCGTTGGGGAATTCCCGCCCGGCCCAGACGACCCAGCATGGGAGGAAATTATTAAACAGTTCCCAGAACTCGCCCCGGCAACGTGCAAGCACGAGCCACCAGCACGACCACAAATGTATGAGGTTGAATCCGCGGTTCGTCGAATGGATGATGCTGGGCAAGTCGAGGATCGGGTGGCTTCTCTAATGGCTTTGGGAAATTCGGTCGTCCCGCATCAGGCGGAATTAGCGTTCAGGACATTAGCGTCGAGGATATAAACAACAAAAAAAGGAGGACATATGTCTAATATAAACGAACCAGTTGTCGCGGAGGAATTGCCGTTGTTAAGCGTTTGTTGCGGGGCGGAGGAGCATTCGTCGGCGGAGGGAATCTGCGGGGCGTGTAACGAATACACAGGATTTGAGGAAACGTGTCCCGAATGCGAGTCATGGGACATCTCCGATGGGAAATGTACGCGCTGTCGATGAGGCCCGACACGTATTACAACCACAGGTGCAGACGGTTCGCCGTGGTCAGGGAATTAAAGCGATCGAATAAAAAAATTTATCGGTGCAAGGAGTGCGGGACGATAACGCTCGTCCCGCCTTCTCAGGGGGGGAATTATGGTCGAACAGAGCTATTGGGAGTATAACCAGCCCGAAAAACCTACATTGCGGTATATCTCCCTTGGTGCTGGGGTTCAGAGTTCAGTTTTGGCGTTGATGGCAAGCAGGGGGGAAATTAAACCGATACCAGATTTCGCCATTTTTGCTGACACTCAGTGGGAACCCGCGCAGATATATAAGCATCTCGACTGGCTGGAAAAACAACTTTCGTTTCCTGTTTACAGGGTGTCATATGGAGATATTAGAAAGATGTCCCTTGACACGTTAAACGGGTGTCAGTCGCCATCGATGCCTGTTTTTATAAACAATGCCGAAGGCGGAATAATTGGTCGGCAATGTACGCAAGATTACAAAATTGATCCTATATATAAAAAAGTCAGAGAATTGATGGGTTATAAAAAAGGACAACGATTACCGAAAGACACGGTCGTTGAATCGTGGATGGGTATTAGCCGGGACGAAATACGACGCATGAAGGACAGTCGAAAATGGTGGGTTATAAATAGATATCCATTGATCGAGTTGGGAATGACGCGCCATCAATGCAGGGAATGGTTTTCGAAACATTATCCCGGCCGCACATTGTCTAGGAGTGCCTGTATCGGTTGTCCATATAGAAACGATAAAGAATGGAGACAAATGCGCGATCAAGACCCTGTAAGCTGGTCGGACGCCGTTGAATTCGATCATGCTATGCGTAGCGGGGAATCAAATATTTTTCATTTACGAAATGCAGGATTCTTACATTCTTCTATGATCCCGCTGGACGAGGTTGATTTATCAACCGAACAGGATCGGGGTCAACTGGATATGTTCGGTGAAGAATGCGAAGGAATGTGCGGAGTTTAAGGGGGGAAATTATGACAATCTTATCAAGTGGCGACGGTCGGACGGTATGTCCGCCAGCGGTAAGCCGCCGCGACAATCCTCAGACCAGTTTTGAGGCGGAGGAGGCCATCAATAAAGGCGGGTCTAGGGTAACACACCTGTCGGTCGTTTTAGGGGTCATAGAATCGCAACCGGGGCTAACTACGGGCGAGGTCGGGGACGAGTCAGGACTGGGTCAGATGGAAACACGCAAACGCATCAGTGATTTAAAGAATATGGGAATGATTTTCGCGGGCGACGTCCGGGTCTGGGAAACCAGCGGGCGGAGTCATTCGACGTGGTGGCCGATATCGAAGGACGGCGTCCAGGAGGCGTTATTGTGAGCATGAACCTGTCGCGATCGCTCCGACCGTTCAGTCATTGTTATGACGCCGGGCATCTCGACTGTGCGGTTTCGGCCTGTCGATGTAAATGTCATCAGGGAACGCATGAAATGATTATCGCAGTTCTTAAGGATATCCCGTCGGACGACCCGTTCTGGATGTCCGGGGAATGCGACGATCTAATCGAAACTATACGAAAATTAAGAGAGGAGGCAGAATGAGCATATCAGATAATCTAGAACATCCATGGAGCATAGACGATGACACTCGAGAGACAGTGAGAATTGGTGCTGTGATGATGGCAGACAAAGCACTGAACAGCGAAGACCCCAAATTTGCATCGTTTCAACGGTTCACAATCGAAGAACTTACAGACCTGATTGAAGAGGCACTGGTGGAAAATTGGGAAGCTAAAAGAAAGGCACTCGGATGGGACGAATGATGCAGTTTTTAAAAAGATTTTCCTTCGGCCGTAAGGCCGGGGCGCGAAGGCGGCGTCGTAAGAAATTCGGCCCGTACGCGGTGACATTGTTCGGGAGGTTTAATTTATCCCTGACCGCCGCGATTGTTCCGAACCCGTGGGAGTTTCCGGGTCAATGCCCGCAGAGTACAAAACGCGCTCCGAAAGGCGGTTTTTTTGTATCCCGCCTGTCAGGCCCGTCCCCTGATATGAGTCCCAGGAAGCTCTGCCCCCTGTGCGACAGGGCTATAGCGGTAGGAAGTCGAGGTCGGTTCTTGCATCACAAAAAAGTCGTCAGGGGTTTCGACATCAATAACAAGAAGTTCTGGCGACTCGACGGGCCTGTCATCAACCGCGAAAAACCCAAGCCCCGGCGACTCATCGACCGCGAAACCATGAAGGCGATAGAGGAAAAATTCCCGCGTTGATGTTGACTGTCAACTACCCGACGTTGACAATCAACCATGCCCGAAGGTTGACAGTCAACCTGTTGACGTTGACAATCAACCTTGACAGTTTTATTAAGAATAAGAGGACGTTGACACACCCCCCTTTAGGGGGGGGTGTGTCAAATACATGACGTCTTACGTTAGCGTAAGCGTCGGACGTTGACGAAGGAGCGATATGTTTCGACAGGCGATCAATAACGAACGCGATTTCCTTGAGCTGGTGCGGACTGCCGCCGAGCTTTCAGGCTGGGAACTTTTTTATCATACGCATTTATCGAAACGCTCCGACAGTGGATGGCCCGACGTTGTTATATGCCGCACTGAACCACGACCCCGGATCATTATCGCGGAGCTTAAATTTGACCGCCCGAAACGCCGCGCAAAAGCGACCGCGTCACAATTAGAATGGCTCGAAGCATTGGCCAAACAGCCCCATATCGAGTCGTTTTTGTGGCATTATCCACGCGATGTCGATGCAATTTTCGCGACGCTGGGCCTCGAAGCCGTCGACGCCGTATCTGGACTGTCAGCGAATGGGCAATCAGCGTGAGCCGCCAAACGCGCCAGTCGCCGACATCAGCCCCCCGGCCGTTGCCGACGTGCGGGATTTGCGACGAGGTCGATGACTTGTTATCACGCATGGAACGTCGGCCGTCCGGGGACGCATGGCGGAAACGATCGGGGCTGGGGCGGATCGGTAAGCGGGCGTATCAATTACAGGACGATCACCCGTGTTGCGGGAGTTGCGGACTATACTTCGGGGGAACGCATATCGGCGGCAGCTTGGAGGATTCCCAGGCGCGGGGGATGTTGTGCGAATACTGTCACAAGAGGAGGAACGATGCAGATTAGAGATCGAATCAAGGAACTGAGGCGCGTCCGGGCGTCGGAGTTAATACCGAACCCGAAGAACTGGCGAACGCACCCGTCAGCGCAACAGGACGCCTTACGCGGCGTGTTAGCCGAGGTCGGGTATGCCGATGCCCTGATCGCCCGCGAAACGCCTGACGGCCTCATGCTAGTAGATGGCCATCTCAGGGCGGAAACAACGCCCGACTCAAACGTCCCGGTTCTGGTGCTGGACATCAACGAAGCGGAAGCCGACCTGATGCTGGCAACGCTCGACCCGCTGGCGGCTATGGCCGGGCGCGACGAGGAACGATTGACCGATTTACTGGCGGCGGTATCATCTGAGAACGACACGGTTGACGCATTACTTAAAACGCTGGCAGATGGTTATGAGCCGTTGACGATTACAGACCCGGAACCACCTGACGAGGGCTTCGACGTGGGCGATGCCGTGGACGATGTCGAGGCAGACGATTACGTGCCGACGGTTCAGCGGGGCGATATCTGGAGTCTGGGGCAACACCGCCTTATGTGCGGGGACGCCACGTTAGAGGGCGACGTCGTCGCTCTCATGGACGGATTGAAAGCAGATTGCGTGTTCACGTCTCCGCCGTATGCAGTCGGGATAGATTATGGTGAATATGATGACACATTGGAGAATTTACGGGTGCTTTTGCCTCTGGTGGCGGGTCGTTGGCGTGATGAAGTTCTCGACACTGGAGGATTTGCTGTCGTCAATTTCGCGGACGTGATTTCTGGTAAGGCAATGGCTAATTCTGACGTGGTATGTGAATATCCAATGGCCTTGGAGCATTGGCCTGTATTTCGCACGGCGGGTTATACATTATGGTCCCGCCGTGCATGGTGCAAGCCGGGTGCCGCCGTCGGTTCAAGTCGGCATTGTATCGGGACGAATAGGGCCGCATCCAATTATGAGCATGTCTGGACTTGGAAACTACCCGGTATACCTTTAGTAGATGAGCAGATAACGGGCGATTACACGTCTCAATCTGGTTGGTTTGAGACAACGCACGACAACAAGTTGGGCGTGGGGCTTCGGGATTTTGGCGCTGGTATGCCTGTCTCAGTAGCGATGCGAATGATTGCAATCCATGCAAGGCCTTCTTCTATTGTGCATGAACCCTTCGTCGGTTCTGGGACGACCATCATCGCCGCCGAGCGTCTGGGCCGTCGGTGCTATGCGATGGAGATCGAGCCGAGGTATTGCGACGTAACAATCAAACGCTGGGAGGATTACACCGGGGAAAAGGCGGTGAAGGCTTAATGCAGAAGCGCAAATACAACGACACGTCGTCGGTACGGTCAAAAATGAAAACTGAGGAGCGTCGTTACCAGATGCTCGAGTTGTATAAGGGCGGGGCGACTGAACGCCAGATCGCCGCGCATATGTCAATTGATAAGGCATACGTTCATAGACAATTAAAAAAGGCTATGAACGATCTGGCGGAACGCCACGTCGGGACGGCCGATCAAATCCGGGGGCTACAGATGGAACGCTACACGACGTTACTCGCCCGATGGTGGCCGATGGCCCTGACAGGCGATGAGGCGGCGACTAATACCGTTCTGAAGATCATGCACAGGATATCCGAAATTAACGGCGTTATCCCACAGGAGCCGTTAATCACAATCGACCAGCGATCAATCCAGTTAACCCAGGGAGATGTTACATTTAATATCGAGGCGGCAAGCGGAAATGACAACACCGACGATAACATACAAGCGGCCCCGGCTTTATCCTAAACAACAGGCC
>Ga0208449_1001613_pt1 | contig 11828 bp, 11 predicted proteins | sample MalvireepMed_s17_FD_184247 | JGI IMG/M metagenome (GOLD analysis project Ga0208449, IMG submission 184247) | Marine viral communities from the Global Malaspina Expedition - Malaspina viral metaG DeepMed_s17 (SPAdes) (version 2) | ecosystem: Environmental > Aquatic > Marine > Oceanic | place...
CGTGCTCACGTATGGCCACTTCAATTTCCATACCCGGTGCCATATGTTCACCCAATACTTCGGTAACATGGCCAATAGGGCTGGTACGACGACTGGGACGTCGGGTGATTTCAACAACCACTAACTGGCCATGGCGAGCGCCATTTTTATCGGCATCTGGAATTAAAATATCCTGGCTAATGCGGTTATCGTCGGGAACAACTATGCCCAGATCATGCTCAATAAAGTAACGACCAACGATATTGCGATCCCTTGGTTCCGTTACCCGAACAATGCGCCCTTCTGTTTTTCCTCGGTTGTCTTTACCACTTTTTTTAACTAAAACCCGGTCACCATGCAGGACTGAATACATTTGATGGTGCGGTATAAATAAATCCGGCCCGCCTTCATCAGGCTGACAAAAGCCAAAACCATCTTTGTGGCCAATAATACGGCCTTTAATTAAGTCCATGCGCTCGGGTATTCCGTAGGCATTGGCCTTACTGTATATCAGCTGCCCATCGCGCTCCATAGCACGCAAGCGTCGCTTTAAGCCAACCGCCTGACGTTCGTCATCGAGTTTGAAAACACGGATAAACTCGTCAAAAGGAACGGGTTTGAGATTATCTTTCACTAGCTGAAGTAGCTGCTCGCGGCTAGGAATTTCAACTTCGTATTCGGGCACTGTTTTATTATCTGACATAGAATCCTATTTAATTTTGTTCGGTTCAATTACCGATGCACAACAGTATACGTGCTGTAGAAAGGATTGTCAGTGTTTGCTTGTATTTTGAACAAGAGACGCCATATAACGATAGTTGGATAAATTTATTGTTGAACGACTCAATATGTTTTAACTTGATCTGAGTCAGATGAAAGTTGTCGAAATAAAACATGAAATTGTGCGCACTGAATAATCACAAATGGGAAGCTTCGACCGGTTTTATTAGGGAAGCCTGCGCATGTTTTATTATTGCCGTTTTGGCGTTTTTAACTTATCAACTTCCCTCTACACAGAACTCTCCTCATCTAGCTTCAAATACTGAAAGTGCAACGATTGCCGCTGACCTCTTAACGTTTGAAACAGACTTAACGGAAGACAGTGATGAGTCAGACAAAACTCTAGCAAGCAAAACACAAGGGTATATTGAAAAGCTTTCCAGAACCTTAATAAACTTTGTACAGTGTTTGCCCGAAACACGACTACCTCTATGGCACAGACCTCGTGAGCCTCCTTACTTCCTTTAAAAACAAACACACATTTTTTTAAAGGAGTTTTACAATGAGTAATTTCAAAGAAATTCAATGGTCTTCAAAAGAAGACTCAGCGTTAATCCATCACCGTTTCGAAGACTTGAAAAAGCTTAGCTGGCATGACAGCGCTCTTCATGTCATGGATAATTTTGATATGTCCGTACCTGTAGAGCTGTCCGAAAATACATTTATCAGTGATGCAGAACTCGCACTGAAACAGCGTTCAAGCCGTTATGCCTGTATTCAAAATAATGATAAACGAATGACAGGTTTATTAGCACTTAGAGATTTACATGGGCGAAAAGCAACCCAATTAGTAACCAGTACTCAAACTCACTGGGGAGAGCTTACTTCAAAAGATTTGATGACCCCCCTATCATCTCTACCACAAGTGCAATTGAGCGATGTGCAAAAATCTAAGATAGGTGATGCTGCTGCAACCCTGAAGTCTTCCGGTAAAGATTTTCTTGTCGTGGTCAACAACAATGAGGTTTATGGTGTCATTTCATCCCTTAAAATAGCTGAGCTTACAGGCGAGTCCATAAACGTTTTTCATTTACCCTCGACATTTGCTGAGATTATTTCAGTAGTCAACCACAAAGAGATGATCGACTAACACTTTAAATTAAAAATGCCCCGATATAACGCATTATATTGGGGCATCTGTTTCAATATGAACTATCTGCATTAAAGTGAATCTAGCTCTTTTTCTAACTCTTTCATGGCCTTTTGGGTACGAAACTCTTCATAAAGTGCAGCTTTAGATTGTGGATCAAGTTGACGGTTTGACTCATCAACTAACGTATCAAAAGTTTCTCGAGTGTCCTCTTTGACAACTAAAGCACATAAGTATTTTTTCCCATCAATTTGCGCTAACGAAATTTCTTCCGGCGTTGAACCTTCTAAAGTTTCGCTGGAAACTTGCTTAGTGACCTGCTCAAATGTTGAACCAACATCACTTTTGCCTTCAGCCTGAAGCTTGCGGTTATATAACTTATCTAACACACTCGCCTTTATGCTGATTTGTTGCGCCATATCTGCTCGTGCAGCAGCCACAGCTTGTGGTCTATCTACGGCCATATTTCCTGACCAGTCGACACATGCAGATGATGCTAAGCCTTTATCGGATTTAGGAAGGAACACCCATGCAGGCGCCGAGTCTTGAGGGTTTCCGGTTACAGACTGCATCTGTTGATTGGCCTGTGCTGACGACTTTTGCTCTTCTGTTTGTTTCGGTTGTGATGCACATGCCGTCAACGCAAAGCACACCCCTATAGTAATCAAATGTTTTTTCATAATTATAAACCCAATGTTTTTTGATAATGAGCTTCACGCTCAGTGACTTTCGTTAAATAATTCTTGGTTTCCGATGCTGGCAAATAAGTCATTAAATGCTCGTACACTTGTCCGGGTGACATTTGGTTCGCCGCTCTACTCGCTTTTGTCAATGAAGTGGTATTCGTCATTGCCCGCGCCACATTACCGGGACCTGTATTATAAGCCGCAATTGCCATATAGAAGCGAGACTGAATATTACGAACATCTTTAAAATAGCGGTTTAGCAATAAATGAAAATAAACGCTCCCTGCCTGTATATTTCGATTCGGATCAAACAGATATTCAGGCGTCAGTAAGCGCTGCTGTCCATGCAAAAATTGACTAATATCCTTTCCCGCCGATGTAGGAACTATCTGCATTAAGCCAAAAGCAGGAATGTGAGAACGGGCCAGCGGGTTAAAGCTAGATTCAGTATGGATAACAGCTATAACTAACTCGGTTGGGAGCCCCCATTGACGCGCGTAAGTCTCTGCTGCCGGTAGTACTCGTTTTACGCGATCTGATACCGCAGCGTCTGGCATCTTGATAGTCACTGAGGCTCGTTTACCGGAGCGCTGTACTTTTTGCTGAGACAAGTCCTGCGCCTCGACCTTTCTGCCTAGCAAAGACTCAGATTTCTGTGGTTGCTTTTGAGAGCGGCTATTAACACTCATGCCCGCATTGATTAAAACAGGATCGGACTCAACAGCTTCTTGCGCAGAGGTCTCATTCAACCGTTTAACTTCAGCTTTCGCAGTGTTTAATACATCCGCGTCGTCAGAGTCATCCAAAACTTCCACTGTAATAGTGTTGTTTTCATAATCGACGATGGTTCGACGACTTTTGTCGTCCGAATATTCAACCCAGCGTTTTTTATCAGGGAGCTTAGCGTCATCCCACTTTTCAGCAACTTCCTTACGATACGCTTGCTCGGCTTCCCGCCAACGCTCAACAAACGCCTGAAATTCCTGCTCACGTTTATCCTGGAACTCCTGAAACTCAGTCTGCTGCTCTTTAAGGTACTGCTCAAATTCAGCATCGTCCTGTGCAACCGTACTAAAAACGCTGAGACTAAAAATAGCTAGATAAATCGTCGGCTTTTTCAGCATCTTCCCGCTCCTTTTGTTCTTCAGCATTCAGCTTTAATTGACGGCACTCCACTGAGTCGCAGCTACTGGTTAAGTCAATCACTGATTGCCAACGGCCATCAGAAAACCAAATTGATGACACTGCGTATTTTGCAGCATTCATGATCAATGCACTGTCATTAAGGTTAGTGTCTAAATAGCCTAGACGTTGCTCCTCGGGCGCCAGCTTCGCGATTAACGCCACTGCATCGGCAGAAGAATACGAGTGTGATAAAGCTTCTTTAAGAAAAGGCTTTATCTGTTCAAGCTCGCCCTGTTCGACCAAAAACCATGCTGCTCTTACCGATAAGCCGGCGATATTCAATGACCAATCACTGACTTGTGACTCCCCCGTACAATGCAGCCACCCGGACTCATTCCATGAGTTAAACTTCTCAATGTCTGCTCGAAGAAATGAAACCTCACCAGGCACGCTAAGGCCAACACGTTCACTCAGACGTTCTCTAACTTCGGCTCTAAGAGGTAAAGTCAATGCTGACCGACAAGCTTTTTGCCAGGCCTGGCTTGGTAGTTTCGAGTCAGTTCGCACTCTAGCTTCGCCGTCTGAAATCTCTCTTTCAAACCGACTCAGCTCTGGTGGCTCTGAAGCTATAGCAAGCTGGGACAAAAGCCCCAGCGATGCAATAAACCACTTCATTATAGGTTGTCTTCGTCAGATACCTTACCTGACGCACCTTGAGGGTTCGCCGCTTCGTCATTTTGACCACCATAAACTCGAATATTCCGACCTGAACTGCTTGGATTAGCTGTACCGCCGGCTTCCATTTCGCGTTTAGCTTCGCGAGACACCGCTTCTAAAGAAGGAGAATAAACGGATACGGTATACATCCAATGACCATCTTCGCTCGCAAAGCTCCGGTTACTGACGCCCGGAGGCAGTTGACCTTTAGTGACAGCGCCATATTCATCAGACATTTTCAATTGATTAAGGAAGACAGTACGTTCGCTATCCAGTTTTTTTGCAGTTGTCGGATCTTCTAAGCGCGGATCGCCGCCGTATTCAAACTGCTGATTTGACTCCACTTGATCTTCGCTGAAGCTGCCTTTCCAATAAACTTCATCGCCCTGCATAGTGCCAATAAGCGCGCTGTTTGCTCGGCTTTGTGACTGGCGTTTAGCCGCATCTTTCAGGCGTCTTGCAACACGCGGGTTATCGTTATCACGAATAATTGCAGAGCCATAACCCATTAAAATAATTTCGCCGGTGTCAGCGTGGGTTAGGATTTTCGCTCCCATTGGCGGCAAAACACCACTGTTAATATCTGCAACTACTTGCTTAAATACTTCATTCGGGTTTGTCGTTACGGCAATAGCGCCATGGCTGTCACGAATTTGCGCGCGTGTTTTAGGTGTTGAAATTAAGCTAACTCGAACTGTCTTTTCATCAACGTTGTCATAAACATCGAAAGTGACATAGCCAGATAAAGAACCAGATACAGAGTCAATGCAATTCTCTTGCATAGTCGTTGATTCATTAGTAACCGAGTCAGAACCCGTTTGGATATCATCCAATACCGTTTGAACAGCGTTCTCACATTCCTGTTGAATGCCATTCATATTTTCAATAAGCTGCTTCTTCGCAATTAGCGCCGCTTGGTTGTAGGCGCCTCGCTTCGATAACAGCGTCGCGTTCATGTTGTCGTAGGTGTTATAACTAGAACTACCGATTGACAAAATCCCGGTTCCGCTGCCAACTTGAACTAAGCGGATACCGTCCTGGTTTTCATCTACAAGCTGTTGATGAGCTGCTTTTACAGCCGTTTTCTCGTCTTTACCGACAACCACATTACCTTTAGTAACGACGTCGGCAGACTCCACATTTTCGCCAGGTCGGGCCGGAGTCATATCTGTTAAGTCAAAGTCTTGTGCAAATGTTGGCAACGCAGCCAATAACGCTAAAGTTAAGAGTGAACGTTTCATTATTTATTTTCCTTAATCAAACCGAATAGTAAATTCATTGTTTATTTGAGCTTTGGGCAGGCTTTGTGCTGCTATTGGTCGTACCGACTGATGCAGAGCAGCAACAAGTTCACCGGTTGCTCCGGCATATCGCAAACTGGCTTTGTAATAGTCACCCTGACTATTCACAACTACGTCTTTCACACCGCCCAGTGTCGACAAAATAGAAGACAGCTTATCGGGCTGAGACAAGTAGCGCGTATGTATAAAAATATCGCGAACCATGCCACCTTGCGCGACCACCTGATTAAACGACTTTTTCAGCGTTTTGCGCAGCGACTGCTGCTGTTCGGGAGTCGCCAGGTGCACATCAATAAGGTCATGTTCGACCTGAGCGCTTGTCGGCAACGACAATAAGCTTGGCTCATTTCGCCAAAGCCCGTATTGCTGCCCCGATAAATCTTCTACCGTTACACTAAGATGCAGTCGACTGTTGGCGCCCCGTTCTCGAAGAAGCGATTCGGCTTTAATCACTAAATTAGCATGAGGGCTATATTCAATACCCTGCTCTGCAAGCCAGTCTTTCAGCAAGCTACTCAGTGGTTCCGGTGCTTGAACGTTTACTCGCGGCGAACCAATAGCCATCAGCACATCATTCGCAGCCTGAGCAATAGGTTGTTTTTCCACCACAGCTTTAATTGTGACTTCAACGCCGTTATTAGGCAGTTCTCGACTGTTGAGCAAAGACCACTCTTTAACCAGTCCTTGCGACCTTGTATGTAATTGTTGAGAAATAACTTCGTTCACCGAGAACTCATCACCGCTCTCGCTCGACGACTCCTCGGTCGTTGAAAACTGAGTATTTTGCTGAGTCAGCCACATACCAACGACTTGTGAAACCGCACGTTTCAAGGCATCCATTTCAGCTTGGGTGCGTGCTGTGCGGCCGTTCTCGCTATCTGGCCACCCTTCGCCTATAACCGTCACTAACACATTCTCGGCTGCAGCATCCCAGTCACCGCCATCCGATTGTTCGCTCGATTTTGGCAAACTGCCTGTTTTTAAACGAACAGTGACACAAGTATCGCTGCCCTGAAGACGAGGAGCCGAAATATCAACAGGCATTTGCTGAATACTCATACCCTGCTGCTGCATGTCGCTCAACTTACGAGCCCAGGATGACGTCTCCGTGTCGATATCTTCGCTTGAGGTTTGTTGCGCCAGCAACTTAGGGGACGATAAGAATTGCGCAACCTGCGACAAGGCATCCATTTTTGCCGACTCTATCGCAGGCGTTCCGCGCCCATAGGCGCAGGCTTCTGCTTCGATGCCGCGCATTGAGCTCAGAGAAACCTGAGCTAATGCGCTGAATGAAGCTACACTGGCTAGCACACCAAAACTAAGTGCTAGTTTCCTCATGTGCGAGACTCCAGGAATCCGGCCGGAGTACCAACTGAAACAGCGAAAATCTTAGTGCCATTTGACGGGCGATAGATTCCGTTCGCCGCTGAACGTTCCACTTGTTCAGCCAGGTCGCTATTCTTCCATACCGCTATTTCACCCACTGCACTGTTGCGAGAAGGGTTCACATTGGCCACGCCAATTGGCTCAACAAAGCCAGCTTCGTATTGAAAAATAATCATTGTCTCGTTGGGTAGTACACCGGCGTTCTGACCGCGGTCCAAACTCACCTGATTTCCTTTAATACCAAGGACCTGGGCCGTTGCTGGCATTTCAGAAAGCATACGTGTCAGCAAAATATCAATGCCACGAGACGTCATATCGTTAATCACCGCATTAACGTGCGCAGGGTCGTGGTAACGAAAGCCTGTTTCATAACGGTTATTCACCATGACGTATTTCAGCTCGTTACGCTCTCGCACATCTTCCGATTTAACACGAATCTTCCCTAAATTAGGGTAAGACATTAGCTCTCGTGTGAACGGGTTCAAAACAGCGGTTGTTAGCTCTAATGTGTAGTCCATCCAGCCGGTAATTGAGCCTTCACTTTTTACTGTGCGAAGAGTATCTAATTTGACAATAAAGTCAGGCTTTAGCACTTTCTGGCTGCCAGCTCTTTCTGCTAAGGCTCTGGCTCCCTGCTGCTCCATGAAAATTTGTTTTTCTTGAGAAATAACATCGTCGTCACGCGTAATGATTCTGAAGCGGTTAATGCCCGCGAACTGATTCTCCAACATAAATAGCAACTGCTTATCATCATACTCACGCAGAGCCTCTACGCCTTGACCTTCACCGCCCACATCGGTACCCGCAAAATACATACGAACGGTTGGCTTTTTAAGTGGACAGGCATCAGACTCAGTCGCTGGGTTAAACGTGCAGTTCTGCAGGCCTTGAGTATCGAAATACGCCGGTACTTTAATGTCTTCGCTATCAAAGTTATAAGCGCTACGTGCAACACTGGCATTTGACGCTCGGTTTGATACTTTCGCGGTTTGTGTTTGATCAGCTTGACGAGTCTGACAAGCACTTAGAGATAAAACAGCCAATGCTGTGATAGTGAGTTTCGTCACTAACTTCATAGTTCACTTCCTTTTTCAAAAAGCCAGTTTTGTATAGGGGTATCTAAAATAGCTCGCATTTGCTCCAGGGCATGGTTACGAGCTTGCTGGGTAGATGTTCCATTACCGACAACAGTAATATGCTCTTGCCGAAATACCCTAAAAGGTGAATATGGTTGCGTTAATTCAACCATTAAGTCCAGTTTATGCTGGTGATTATTTTCTGATTGTCTTGTTCTGTGAGCAGGCTTCAGCTGCAACCATAAAACGGTTTCTGTCGCAGACGGTATTTGCTGATTAATAATTCCAACAAGGCTTTGCAAAGAGCTGTCAGCAATAACGCGAACACCATAGCGTTGCCATACCTTTGCAACAGCACTTAAATTCTCACGAAGTTTATTTTTAAGCGTGCCATTGGTAGCGCCTAAACCGGCCAAAGCTCTTTCAATCCTTAACCCGTAGGCATTCGCCTCCCGGTACTTTAATGCCCAAAGCACCTTATCAACAGCAGGTGACTGAGCAGGAAAACTAAGCGTCGCTATCGGTGTAAGCTCATCCTCAAGAAAGCGAATCAGTTGCCTTTTACTGATAGTTGCCTGTACGTAGGTTACGCCTGATTTTTTATCAACAAACTGCTCACTGACGTTAACTTTATTTACATCGATTGAGAGTGTGTTACTGACGACTGACTGTTTAAAGTATTGGGATGTTCCTGCTTGTGTTTTTTCAAGAACAGAAACGTTTTCAGCAGACATCGACTGACTAACCTGAGCAATAATTTCTGCTATTGCTGCGCGTTTTGCTTCAGAACTCGACGGACCGCTGCCAACAGCTGTCAGTTGCTCACTGGTATTTTCTGATTTGAAAATCCAGTCCGGCAGCTCTTGCGCGGTGATAGAAAAACTGAAGGTGGCCATAATTATGACCACCCAATAACGAATAGGCATTACCCTTTAGCTTCTAACTCGTCTTGAAGCGCATTAATGGCTTCAATGGTTTCTTGCTCTAGCGTAATAATTTCGTTGGCATCCGATGCTAAATCGATTTGATCTTTTGCGCGTAGAATAGCCAAGCCAAGGTTTTTATCGGCGTTCTGTTCGTTACCGCTCATCCACCCTGACACCATACCTAAACTGCCAGCTTTAGCGACAGTGGTAGAGTGCTCACTTAAAATGATAGCTGCTTGCGCTAATTGCACGGTGATGTCAGTCGCTAATTTAGTATTTTGCTCAGATACACCTTCGATTGCTGAATTGTAGGCTGCGAGCTTTGGACCAATTTTGTCATCTTCAGTCTCTGCTTTTTCGTCAAATGCAATAATCGCCGCTCTCAGCTCTTCTTCAGATTTCCCTTGATGAGCCGTCAAAAATGCTTGTACATCAACGTAGTTTTCCGTCTGAGTACGATACTCACCCATCACGTTGTATTGGCGCTCCAGGATAGAAGCACAGATATTTAAGAATTCATCGACACCCGGCTGAATTTCAACACGGTTAAACCCGAGCTCTTCCATTTGCACAGAAAGATCAGCGACGGCCTGGTTTCTGTCTAAAGTGGCGGCGTTTTCATTTGAAGTAGACATACACGCACTCAGTACAACAGCGGCTAGTGGTGCAACGATCCATTTTTTCATAATACTTTCCCTCAGAGGCTTTGAGCCAAATCAACATTTTTATTACATAGGCTTAGTTAAGCCATAATGGTGAATGTAAAGAAACCGTTAAGCAGGATCAATCAGTTTTTAAATTTTTTTTTAAAACAGGATCGAGAAATCGACTCTCAAATGGCTGAAAGCGAGTAAGGGTAATAAGAGGTTTATTATGGTGGCGCTGGACGGACTTGAACCGTCACTCCCGAAGGAACCTGATTTTGAATCAGGCGTGTCTACCAATTCCACCACAGCGCCATTTCTTGCGAGGTGAAGTTACCAAGGAAGGTAACGGGTCGGGATTATACCCGCGATACTTAGCTAATCAAGCGAAAATTATCGAAAAGTGGTTTTCACCGCACTGACTGATGATTCATTAACCATATTGCTTGTAATCGGGAGTTAATGTCAGCCGGTATCCTCCGTGTTAATATAACGCCATCGATAACAGAGAACTCTCTACAATGACATTAAACGCTCAAGAATTACACGCCAGTTTTCCAAGCGCTGGTTTCCTCCGTCGCTTAGCCGCCTGGGTATACGATTTTTTAGTGGCTGTCGCTATTATCATGCTCTCCTCAGCGCTGGCGTTAGGCTTTGCGGCAACCTTAACTGCTCTGAATTGGGTCGAGCTCAGTGAAGAAATGGATCATGCCGGATGGCTTGCCCAGGGGCCCTGGTACAGCATCTACTTAATCAGTGTATTAACTCTCTTCTTTGGCTGGTTCTGGAAGCGCTCGGGTCAAACCATTGGTATGAGAGCCTGGCGTCTAAAGTTACAAAATCGTGATGGCAGTCGCTTAACATTAAAGCAAACCATTATTCGACTGCTGACTTGCTGTGCGGGGCTTGGGAACCTATGGGTTTTAGTTGACTTTAAAAATCGCCGAGCCTGGCATGACTATGCAGCAGGTACTGAAGTTGTGACCTTATCGAAAGAAGCTAATCAGCTATTTTACTGGAACGAGCTTTAGGGCTCGCTCCAGTGCCTTTATTACCCTGCTTTCTTCTGCATAAAGTACACAGCAAGAGCCGCAAATACAATACTGGGTAGTAACGCGCCAAGGAAAGCGGGAACTTGATACACCTGCGCTAAGGGTCCGAATATCTCATTACTGACATGAAAGCCGAAACCGGTAATGACTCCCATCAAAATACGAGCCCCCATAGTTGTTGAGCGAAGCGGTCCAAAAATAAAGGACAATGCAACCAATAACATAACCGCAACCGTTACTGGAGCAAGCAGCTTACGCCATAAAGCGAGCTCATAGCGCTTGGCAGATTGCTGATTAAGCTCCAGGTAATTCAGGTAATCCAACAAACCAGAAACCGACAAAGATTCAGGCTTAATAGTTACGACGCCTAACTTATCCGGCGTTAACGTCGACTGCCACTGCACACTGTTTTTTCGAGTTGAGCTGACACGACTTGCGCTCAATTCTGTAATAACAACATCCTGCATACGCCATGCGCCGTTAGTAAACAGCGCAGTTTGGGCGTAGGTTGCTTTTTGAAGTTCACGGTTCTCATCAAAGTCATAAATAATAACGTTATTAAGGCGCCCGGTGTCTTCCACTTCGCCAATATGGATAAAGTCAGAACCGTCCTTTGCCCAAACACCCTGCTGAGCCGAAATTAAGCTACCACCAGAAATTTCCTGTGAGCGAATTGCACGACCTTTGGACTCCATAGGTGGGGCAACCCATTCACCAATCGCCATTACGGCAACCATCATAATAATGGCGACTTTCATAACAGCGGCGATAATATTCAGTCGCGAACGGCCGGCAGCAAGCATAACAACGAGCTCAGAGTTGCTCGCCAGCATACCGACACCAATCAAGCCGCCAAGTAATGCCGCCATAGGGAAAAATAACTCCACGTCTCGCGGCAAACTGTAAAAAACAAATAACGCCGCATCCAGGGTATCGTAGTTTCCCCGGCCAACGGCCTTTAACTGTTCAACAAAACGAATCAGCGAAGACAATCCGGTCAGTACCGCCAAACTCATTAATGAGGTTTTTAGTACCGTCAGGCCAATGTATTTATCCAGAATACTTA
>Ga0208449_1001616_pt1 | contig 11819 bp, 34 predicted proteins | sample MalvireepMed_s17_FD_184247 | JGI IMG/M metagenome (GOLD analysis project Ga0208449, IMG submission 184247) | Marine viral communities from the Global Malaspina Expedition - Malaspina viral metaG DeepMed_s17 (SPAdes) (version 2) | ecosystem: Environmental > Aquatic > Marine > Oceanic | place...
AAGCCGGATAATAATCAAAATGATAGTTAGAACACTATACTTTAAATCTCTCGATGATGCTATGGAATGGTATAATACGCAAGTAGCTAAAGATTGCCACCATAACTATTCAAAGCCAAAATTGACTGAGAAGAAAGGATATATTATTATTGTAAGGACAACAGTAAAAGCTAGAACAGATCAATTAATTGGTGGTAAAACGGAATATACTTTTGATTCAATAACTGATTTTAAACGTAATAAAAATATATATGTAGGAACTCAGATTCAGAAGTGGCAAGAACGGCAAGATGCCGGTATTGATAATACATTATACTGTGATATGTGCGGTGGCTATCAAGAAAAAGAATTTTACAGAAAATACAAAATGTGTAGGGATTGCTACACAAAATCAAAGAAAGGGAACTAAAATGCACATGATAATTAGGAATATTGTTTACGCTGAAAAACCATACGAAGCACTGCAAAAGGCAAAGGATAATATGTATTTTATGATTGGTGATGATGGTAACGCACCCTTCGACTATTATTCTACTTTTGATGATGGCGGAACTAGGTATTGGGGAAATAAATACCCTTCAGCGACTAAATTAGACACTAAAATGGGTAGGAAACTGGTTTGTGAGGGTTGGCGGTATACATTAAAGGAAATACGTGATCACGTCAATAAAATTAAGGATTATGTTGGACATGCTAGTCCGGTTAATTTTCTTGAGTATGATATTGATAATATTAGCATCCAGTACTTTATAAATAGTATAGGTGAGTACAGGGGCGCAAGTTGTTGGCTATATGATGATGATGGTCAGGGTATTAAAAAGCGTAGCCATTTAAATCAAGCACTAAATAAATGGCGGTGTTTATATGAGGATCAGGGTAAAAAGAACCCTAATGCTAGTGATAGTATTTATATAGTACCGGCAGATGTACATTTCTAAAATAAACCAAAATAGGAGAATAAAATGAGATTATATTATCATAAAACAGACGGTGGTGCTGAATACCTTACTGATAAATATGTACTATGTCCAACTGGGCATAGGGAAGGAATATTTGAAGGTGCTAAATATATAGTAAGGATAGATGGCAATATAGAAAAAGATGCCGAACTTTTGGTAAAATAAATAAATCGTGAAAAATAAATTTCTCGACGGTAGTGAAAATAAATGGGAACTTTTTCCTACGAACCGTATATAATGGGTATGAAACAAATCACAAATAACCAAAAAAACGGAGTAAAGAAAATGAAAAAAAATCTCGAAACAATATTAGAGAAAGCACCCTGTGCTGATCTGCAATGTGAGGACGTAAGATATGATTCAGTTACTAATTATCTTTCCGATACAAGTGAGATACTTAGTTGGTATACGGAAGATGGACATTCGTGGAATATTAAAGATGCAAGGGAGTCGTTTAAATTTGTAAAAATGACTAGTTCTCACAAGCCAACAATAAAATGGCAAAAATATGACTTAGATAAATTAGAGAAAGATTACAAAGAACTAAAGAAACACATAGCCTATGTTAGAAGGAACGCATAATGAAAAAATACAAAGTTAGAGTATACACTTCAGCGATTGAGTTTTGGGAGGTCGAGGCAAAGAGCGAGCAAGAGGCTATGGAAAATTATTGGGAAGGTGAGAATTACTTTACCAAGCCAAAGGGTGAGGATGTGGATATACTGGAGGAAGTAAAATGAATGAAAATGTACAGACCGAAAAACAGATAGCTACAAAGACTAAGATATTCGATATCTTTCAGGGATACCTGAATCTCTCAGATGATGAGTACAATAAAATGTACAATGAAACATGGGCAGATGTTGATATTGCTATTTGGAATTTTGAAAAAAATATAAGGGAAGGAAAATAAAATGAAAACAAAATCACAGATAGAAGAAACAATAGCAGACTGTAAAAAGTCTATTAAGGAAATGGAGAAAATTGACAACCATGAGGATTTTCTTGTATTTCAAGGTTGGGTAGAGGCACTTGAGTATGTACTCGGAGATGATTCTTACAACCTTACTGATAAGGAAAAGAAAGCCCTGCGAGACTTTGAATGTAATACTGAAAAGGAAACTGGTGTCAGTATGCTCAGTGGCGGTTTTGCAATAGCTAAGGTATATGATGAGGATGATTACTGGGATGAGAATAAGGATGAGGTACATGAATTTTACAAAGTACAGTTAAAGTGGGGTGTGCAGAGTGATTGCACAGATCGGGTTACTACAGAATATTACCGCCTGTACAAAAATACACTTAGGTTTGAAACATTATGAATGAAGCAATAGTTACTAGCAGTATCTGTACTGGTGACTTCGATCTCGATAGTGAGGGCGGAATTACTGGGGACTTAGGTATGCTTCCAGTTTCCTTTTGCCCTACTTGCCTAGCCGGTGTAACTGATATGGTAGTCCAACTAATGGAAGAGTAATGAAAAAGATTACACTAAAGATAGATGATGATATACTGGGTAGGATGCGAAGTGATCTTAGCATCAAGATGATGGGTGGTAATTTTGCGGGTACTATTGATGCCTTTATAAAGAAATTAATTGATCAAATAGATGGTGGTAACAAAGAGTGGCACTGTAAGTATAAAAATAAAAAATAAATATGGGAACCAAATCAAATCTTATTAGTAATACCATAACAAAACCGAAAATAGAAAGGGAACTAAAATGAAGTATTTAGCATTAACTGAAAACGGTACAATCCATGATGTTGGAGATTGTGGAGATTGGGAATCCGCTAATGAAGTATTGGAAGATGTTGGATTAGACTTCTTTTACTTAACTACATTAGATAACTGGGTAAAGGTGGCAAATACAATATTAGATGTAAGAGGAAAATAATATGGAAATAGATAAGGAATTGGCACAATATATAGCTGATTATATAAACGAAGAAATGGATCGTTATAATAGTTGGATTGATAGCAAGACTATTATGGATGCGGTGGATGCTTTTGATGGTGGTGCTAGATAATGGACTTAGAAACTGCTATAAGTATAACTAGAGAGGAGTACCGGCTTTTGGAAATTGACGATTTGAAACTACGTGAGGATGAACGGCACAAGTTAATGATGCGGGTGGTGGATGTATGTGAGTACGGAAATTTAGACGATCTAAAAAGATTAAATAAATTACTGGAAGATAATAATTTTGCTAAAAAGAAATAATATGACAGGGGCAGTGATACTGGAATTAAATAACAGTAAAGGGGTTGTTTAAAATGGTTGAATGTCCCTGTCTAAAGGAGTGCTAAATGATCGAAATAACCTGTATCGAATGTGGGCATAAATTTAGTAAATTCGCGGGAGACATGGATGAGCGCACCTGTAATATATGCTTCGAAAAACTTGACCGAGACATGCAACGCGAGGTCGTTGCCAATCTTAATTATAGAGACAAAAATAAAAAGAAAAGGACACATAAAATGGAAACAGTAAATCGGGTAAGAAAAACCCATAACTACAATATGTTTGGTGTAGTAGACGGTAATAGAGCGATAAACCAAACGCACGTAAGGGCGTTGAAGAAATCTATTAGTAAAGAACATATTCCTACACCAATTGTCGTTAATAGCAAGTATGAGATAATTGATGGACAACACAGGGTAGAGGCTATCAAACAATTGGGTAAGCCGATATACTTTGTGGTAATAGATGATCTTGCGGTAAGTGATGTGAAACGCTTAAATACAATTGGGCGCAACTGGACAGTAAAGGATTTCATGAATCTTTACATAAAGGAAGGTAATAAAAATTATATAGTCTATCGGAATTTCTTAGACAAATATAAATTTAACCATAATGAAACCCTGACCTTACTGGGCAACAAAAAGACTACTGGCGGTACGCAGTGTATAATGTTCCGCGATGGTGAGTTTATGATACACGACTATAACCGCGCGGTGCGAAATGCTGAGAAAATCATAATGGTAAAGGACTATTACGATGGCTACAAGAGAAGATCATTTATACATGCATTACTGGATTTATTTGATAATCCAAAATATGATCACGATAGATTCTTGAGAAAGCTAAAGTACCAGTCAGCTAAACTACATGATCAAACCACCTTCAAACAGTACCTTCGAGTGATTGAAGAAATATACAATTACAAAACGGCGGAAAAAAACAGGGTAAGGTTTTACTAAACGGTGAGCGCGGTGAAAAAAGTAAGCAGGACTAAGGCAATTGAACTAATTAAGGGAACTGACGGTAAAATATTTTCCGTCGGTTTCTATAAGAAGAACAGGTCTTTCCGCGAAATGACCGCTCGTTTGGGTGTATATTCCAAGAGGAAAACTACCCATAGAAAGAGCATTGCCCATAGGTTAGACAATAGTTATGTACTGGTTTTTGATATGCAAAAGAGACGGTATCGTATGGTAAATCTTGATACGCTGATGTATGTCAAAACCAATGGGGAAGAGTACGCAATCTCATGATCACCATTGCTAACTGGATCAGTAACTTTATGGTATTTTCTACTGCCCTGCTTTTCTTTGCAGTGGGATTATTTATAATATATTTAGTGATTACTACAATAATAAATAGAGAATGGAGAGACACATGAGTAAAACAAAGACAAAAATAGTACCGCCGGATTCTAATGGCAAATACGAGATCAAGTATAGCAAAAGACCATCGTACTTCAGTGCATTAACCATCTGGGCGTTGCCCAAAGAACTAAACTTTGCCATCCGTCAGCTTGAGGATTCTAAGCGGGCTTACTGCATTGAACACCATATACCCAGTGATAACAGGATCAGGGTGTGGACAAAATCTTATACTGGATCAAACTGGGGTGGATAAAAGTAAGATACATAAGGCACTCAGGTTTCCATATATGATTAGCGTACCTGACATAAACGAATCACAGTGGACTACATGGATGATAAAAACACCGGAAGATGAGGCCGAGCTTGATAAATACTTTCCTGAGTTCTTTGATGGTAAACCTAAGATTATAAGGAAATATAAGGAAAAACCTAAAGATGTTAAGATGGTGGCTGATTATTTTAAAGAAAAAGGAATTGAAGACCCTGAAGGTAGTGCTGAACTGTTTTATGCTCACTATGAATCAGTAGGTTGGTTTAAGGGCAAGTCAAAGATTAAGAGCTGGAGAATGTGTCTGAACAGTTGGGATTTTAAAAAGAAGGGCGATGTACAGGCAGGGCAGGTAAGCAGATCGCCAATGTATAAACTGGAATGTGTAGAATGTGGCTTTGCATCAGAGACAGATAGAAAAGATACACGCATGGTTTGTCGACGGTGTGAACACAGACCTCTAATGGTCGTAACAAATTTAATAAAATAAATGGGAACCTTTTTACCCGAGCGTAGTTGTATTAGTATGAAAAGAATTAATCAAATTGAAATCGGCTCTTTGGTGGGAGCCAATAGTGGGGCATCTGATATTAGATTTTGTTCAGGGCTTAATCTACTTAATCCATTTGCCCCACTAAAATTTAACAACACGGTCGGGAGACTTGCTAAACCTATGGAAATGCGTATTGCACCATCTCGACAGGTGCATACTGTAATGAGTACCCTAAAAAATGGCAGTGGACACTCAGCGCAGTCAATAAGGGCAAGTAGCCATCAAATTGATGGTAGTAGGCAAATCGGCGGGTTCGAATCCCCCTCTCGACACAATAATATAGGGGCTCTGTTGTTCTGTAAACATGGTGCGTGGGCAGAGCAATTAGTCAGATTGCGGTGTAATACCGCCTTGACTGCGAGCCCCAGTCTATATGAGCCTCTCCTCGGAGAGAACCGAGAACTGGGCGAGATTCCGGACTCCACCTTAAGAACAAACCCGAGGCTCATATGATTGTTTTTCTATTTATGTTGCTTGCCAGTTGTGCTATTGTTTATCCTATTGGCATGTACCTGTGCTACTTCCATGACGAAGTTTGGGTAACGATAGCTACAGTTGGTAAGAAGTTTAGAATACAGGAGAAGAAATGAATTACATAATTGGTGGAGACATATCAGAGAAGGACTGTCCTAAGTGCGGTGAGTCATTGATTTGGCAAGAGTACGGTAAGGGCGATGTTTCTGATTATGGATTACTTTGTGAAAATTATTCTAATTGTGATGGGTACGAAATAGTACCCGAGGAAATATAATGCGGGGGTACTCGCCTAGCTCACAACCTACAAAGAGCGAACCTCCTTTGCTCCAGATGCGATACCCCTGCATAAATTTGAGGAAATGAATATGACTATGGATGTATATTATGATGATAAAACAGGAAGCATACCGGCAGTAGAAGTTGATATTATCCTAGTTCTTGCCGACTATGAAAGTGCTAATTTATCAGCACCATCAGCGAGGAGAGAGATTGCACGTAATGTGCATCGTATGCTCTTGGCGAAGAATTATGTTGTACGGCAAAAACAGGATAGTAGAACTTGATATGTACATTGATTACTGCCCTACCTGTACAGTCGATAAGGACGATCCAGTCCTGCTAAAATCATATGGTGAAGCATATAAAGATATAATGTCGTCCACCGTTAAAATGGAATGGTTCATGAAATGTCCGAGGTGTGAACAACTTTTTGACGGTGGCGATCTATACGTAGAGAGAGAACATGGACTTAAAAGCAGAAGTGGTATTAAAGAATATTAGAAAAGAGATTAAGAAGATACGTGACCGCAATAGGAAGATGAAGAATCATCCTTATGCAGAGAATACGATGGTCATGATCGGCTTAATGCGCGCGGTGGAAATCATTGAGGGGTTGCGCAATGAAGAGATGGAAAAACTAATAGATTGGAGAAAAGAGCAGAAAAAGCTTATTTCTAATTGAATAATATTAAAAATGATTTTAAATTAATCGCTATGAATTTTGACCCAAACAGTACCCTCCAATATCCTCAGGGTCTAATGCGGGGTCGGTTTTTTGGTTTCCCAGCCCCGCATTCAATTTAACAAACTAACGGAGAGACAATGCTAAATAAGACAAAAGCTAGAAAGACATTTCACAATCATGGTATACAAATAAGTTGTGATACTACTAAAGCTATTGAGCCTTATGCTTCTAAATTGATAGAGTTCGCCGCTGAGAATGCAGTGAACAGGGGAATAAAGCGCGTTACTGTAAGCAATCTTCGTGATTTAATATCACTAAAAAATATAGATCAGATTATCGCATTTAATGCAGTCGACCCCCAAGACAATGATTGATGTAGTAGACCTATACGATAATTATATACTTGGCCTGCGTGATAAGCACTTTCACAAGCGCTATATGGGTAAGGAAGACTGGTACCATGCATCCGGTGCTGGACTGTGTATGCGCAAACACTATTTCCAGAGCGTAGAAAAAATAGAAGGCAGTGAGAAGGATAGTAATACCATGCGTTTGTTCCGCATTGGTGACCTCGTACATGAGGACATTCAATTCGCCTGTCAGGAGTACGCTCGTAAGAATGGCAGTGCAATCTATGTGGAAAAAGAAATAGAAGTACCGCGACTTAATGTCCGCAGTTTTATAGACCTTATGATGATTGATGATAACATCCTGTACGATATAAAGACCTGTAACGACTGGTCATGGAAAAGTATGTTTGGTAAATATGGCAGTGGCAAACCTAAAGATAATTACTGCTATCAGTTAGGTACTTACGGACTATACTTTAGGGAACAGGGTAAGGATGTTGATGGCCTAGCGTTACTATTTTACAATAAAAATAATTCTAGAATGAAAGAGGTGGAAGTACCACTGGAATATATAGATCGAGCTGAAGCATATTGGAATATGCTTGCCGAATTTATTGACGATGGTATACCGCCAATTGAGTTTGGAACATCACCGGTTGAGGAGTGGGAATGCAATGTAAAATATTGTTCTTACTTCAAGGAATGCGGTGGTGGAATAAGTGGTAGAAAGAAAACAAAAAAGGACACAGAAATATGAATGAAGAACAACAGCCTGACTGGGATAATATAAATAGAGGAAAAGTCAGGCATTTCTTTGCACTTGAACTGTATAAGTACAAGTTAAGGAATAGTGATAAGGCTCATCTAAAGCCAACAGAGGTAGGAACCATAGAAATGTATGTTGAGTACGTTATGAATGGTGCCGATTTCAAGGATGTTATGAAAGAAAAATCAGCATTAGAGTTGATGAGCAGAAAAGAATGTGAAGATATTATCACAGGGCGATTGAGTGACATTGAGAGTGTCACCGCTGAAGAACATACTAGGGCAATAATACACCTTGAAGCCAATGGCTTGAAGGACAATGACCTGAAGGCAGTTCTCGAAGCATTGGATGCCGGTAAAATAAATCAAGGCAACCTGACGGCTTCGATTGATAAGATTAGTAACATAAAAAGTGAATACGATAAGGAGTAATAATGGGAATAGCATTAGAACATGATAAGAAAATAGATGCGCTAACATGGCGGGTCAGCGAACTGGAAGAAAAGGTAAAGATATTGGCTATCGCCGTTATTACCAATGGCGGTATTGATATTACTGAACCTGAGCCTGAGCCAGAACCAGTAGAAGAAGAAATAGAGTATGAAGATGAAGAGATTGAAGAGGACGTAGAAGAAGAGGAAGAAGTTGTAGTGGTAAAGAAGAAGCCTAAGAAAAAGCCGGCACCAAAGAAGAAGGCAAGGAAAAAAGCAGTGAAGAAAGCACAGGCTCCGCGCCAAACAGAGGTTACTATACCGGTAGACCCAGCTAAGCCTAAGGTAGTAAAGAAGCCCGAGGTAAAGCGGATAGAAAAAGAAGAGAAAAAAGATAAGGTTGATACCTTGCTTGACAGTTTCTTTAAAAGAGGACGTAAATAGTGAATGACGAGATTATAAAACTTGTCGCTGAGCGGATTGAAAAGGGTAAAGAGAAATACCCTGATGAGGTACCTGATTCTGATGATCGGAACTTCCTTCAGGAAGCAATTGAAGAAGCACTGGACATGTCTGTGTACCTAGCTGGTGAACTACTGCGCCTGAAAAAATGGAAGAAAAAAATACTGTCCAAAGAGCACAAAAAAGATGATGACGGTAAGGATGTCTTCAAGAATCTATTTGGTAAGGATTATTGATTGACAGATTCACCAGCTTACTATGACCTCACTGGTGATTCTGACAGGGGCAAACTTCCGGCTGGTAACTATGAAGCGATTATTGTAGACATGAGCACAGTTGCCGATGTTAAGTGTGGAGTATTTATAGCCGATGTATTTAAACCTGTTTATCGAGTCGCGAATGGAGAACATAAAAATATGGAAGTGATAGATAATGGTATCTTCAGGTACAAACAGGTTGATGGCTATGAGTATGAATCCAATAAGAACTGGGGTTTCGCCAAGTTCATGCAGTTACTTGGTACATATAGTAAAAAGGACGGTAAGGTAAACTTACCCTACATTACTAAGCGTGATGTTTCCCATAAACGTGTACGCATAATGGTCTGGGATAAGTCATTCATAAACGAAACCAGTGATCGCATAAGTTATCCTGTAGCCCGGGCAATATCATTGATAAATGAGGTACCATTCTAAAGGAAACCCTATGATAAAATCATCATATATAATTACATTAATAATAGGAACAATTATTGGTTCTATTTTTACCATTTATATTATTTCACTAGACCATCTTTTGTTCTAATGACTAATAAAGAAATAGAGGATAGGTTAAAAATATTAGAACAGAGGATTGTTAACCTTGATGCAAAGTTCATGGGTCAGATAGCGGTAACTAAAGATAATAACATACTGACAAACGATAGGATAAATGAACTGTTAGAAAGAATACAGTACCTAGAAAGGGAAATAAGAGAAGAATGAATAAACAAGATATGATGGGACATGCCCTGATAAAATTTAGTGAATCTGAAATAGATTTAATACTGACTGCCTTATATAATACTGAGAAAATAAATATACCTCGCACTGATGCGAAGTGGAAACGGCCTTATACAAACCTGATAAAAGAATTACTGCATATAAAAGAAACGATTGAAAAAGAAAAAGAGAAACAGCAATGAAAAATCCTACAGTAGCAAGAAAGAAAAAGAGACCAACTGTAAAACAACTTGCCGGCGATGTTGAAAGTCTCTGGAATGGAATGATGTACCTAGATAAGAATTTGACTGCTATCCAGAGATATTTTGAAGAGTATCTGGTAATGAAGAAAGATGTTGAACCGTTTCTGGAACATTTTGAAGGCCGTATAGAAGATGCGCGAAATAAAAAAGAAAAAGGAGAAGACAATGAAAACAATTGACTTTAAACCGGGTACTATAGACGTAATACAAGTATACCATGATATATGGTGTAAGTCTAATACCAAAAAAGGACGTAATCCGAGTTTATGTAATTGTAATGCTGTTACAAAAATAGTAGAAACAGATGGTACTAAAGAAAGTGTCGGAGCGGCTCTGGGTGTTAAACCAGAAAACAGGGCATAGTGAAAAAAAACCCAAAGAACATAAGGCGGGGTAAGCGCAACCGCCAGCGGGGCGCAGAACTGCAACGGCAGGTGGTGCGCATGGCTAAGGAATTTAAACTTAGTGCCTATAATCGAGATCGCGGTGGAGCCCAGCATGAAAAGGGCGACGTTGAGATTGAAGATAAGTATTATGGGTGTAAGCGCCGTAAGAGTATCGCCACATGGGTGAAGCCCGAGAAACAGGAAAGCGGTGTAGTAATACGCGGTGACAGGGAAGACCCATTCATGGTAGTACCGCTGGAACAGTACATGATGTTACTGGCACTGGTTAAAAAAGAATTATGATAACTTCTTTAAGCGATCGCTTGGTTGGCATTAGACGATTGGCTAGAGGGGTTATCAGAACTTGAATCATAAACAAAGTGAAAAGGAGTAAGTAAATGGCTTACGAACATGAAGATGGAACAGCAAGCCTGTTTCAAAATGACTATAAAGAAAATGGCGACAAGCGCCCTGACTATACTGGTAAAGGTAAAGTTGATGGCGATATGAAAGAATTCGCATTGTGGAAACGCGAGACAAAGAGTGGCAAGACCATGCTTTTTGTCAAATGGAGTGAGCCGCAAGAGAAATTTCAGTCAAAAAAAGGTCAACAGGCTGGTTTCTAAGGCCGACCTTCAATACGGTGTCTAATCGCCCGAATGTGGAGCGATCACTGCACGATGGACACTTGTACCAAAAACCCCCTTTTAGAGCCATATAAAGGATTCTAGAGGGGGTTTATGGGGTCAAGCTGTACAAAAATTGGAAGGCACTGCTCTTTCTGCGGAAAATCTGATTGGAACCCCAGATTGCAGGCAAAAGATGGTATTGAGCGCCACTTTTGCGGGATGGCTACCGGTTATGATACCAGAGTTGAAGCATTAGATATATGCTGGCTGGAAATGACAAAGAGTGCTAAGACCAGATTCAGGAAAATGAAGAAAACAGAATATGAAACTTTAGTATTAAATGAATTAGAGCAGTGATAGATTATATTATGGATATAATAAATGCGGTACTATACTGGCTGGAAGGATATTTGGCCCTGTTTACTATTGCAGTACCTGAAAGTAAAAACTTTTTATTAAAGAAGAAATTTGATTGAGGTAAATATAAATGAAGACCAGATACATCAGGCGGAACAGCGCGCCATAGAGATGGGTGCCATTAAACATAGCATCACCAAGGGCGCAGGGAACCTCGCCGGCTTTATTGGTGAATTACTTGTACTTGATAATATAGGTGGATTACTCTGCGACACCTATGATTATGACATTATATATAAAGAAGATATAAGAGCAGATGTTAAGACTAAGCGGACAAGTGTAAAACCCCTTCCATACTATGAG
>Ga0208449_1001618_pt1 | contig 11807 bp, 15 predicted proteins | sample MalvireepMed_s17_FD_184247 | JGI IMG/M metagenome (GOLD analysis project Ga0208449, IMG submission 184247) | Marine viral communities from the Global Malaspina Expedition - Malaspina viral metaG DeepMed_s17 (SPAdes) (version 2) | ecosystem: Environmental > Aquatic > Marine > Oceanic | place...
ATCGTAGGCTCATCATACATCATCTTTTTGTCAAGACCGGCACTGTCAACTCCTAAGAATTCTTGTGCTTGTGTAGGATTGGTTACTTGCTTCACTTCATCCTGATGAATGATAATAGGATGTGCCAGCAGCTCCGGACGGTTTTTAATGATATTGATGTAATCATTCTCGTCATAATCTGCCGTCTTTAACTCATCATCGTCGCTAATGTCTTCAAAACTCAACAAACTCTTGAGGGGTTTATTTAATTCTTCAGCGAGCTCTGCCCATTGCGTTCCGGTTAAGGGCGTTTTGGCAATATCTATAGTTTGTAATTCCTTATCCTTTACTGCAGAAATATGCCCGTAGGTGCGTTCACCGGTGCGGGTGGTACTGCTGTAAATTAAGGTTACCTGATTGTCATCTCTTGCTATTGATTTCATAGTTTTTAATCTTAGTGGTGAGACTTCATTTTATCCTTGCGCTTCTTCAATTGAATATTCAATTCACGCGTAGCTTCTTTTACAGACTCGTGAAAGCTCTTTGAACTGTGGTCTGCAAAAAGTCTTGGTCCGGGAGCACTTAGGCGAATTCCCGCGATTTTACCGGTTTCATCGCTAGACGTGTTTTCAGTCTTAAAGAAGACATCTGCACGTACGATAAAATCATATTTATTAACCAGTTTGTCTAACTGCTCTTTGGTAAAGTCCTCTAATGCTGCGCTAGCGGCAACATCATGATATTCAAAATTATAGTTCATATATAGCTGTATTTTAAGTATTACCTTAAAGTTAAGTAAAGCCTCAATGTCTTCAATACATTTTAGGCTTTCTTTGACACCTATACGTTAATGTAACTTAAAACTTACGGAAGTTCTTCTGCTTTTGCGGTTTCAGCTTCGGGTTCCTGACCACCTTTTATATAGAGCGAAGCCAGAATTCCGCCTACCAGCGATACTACGATAACACCCAGCGATAACCACTCGGGCACTTCGATTATATGAGAGAAGATCATTTTAAGACCTACAAAGGCTAATATCACTACGAGACTGTAATGAATGTATTTGAATTTTTGAAGCATACGCGAAATCAAGAAATACATCGAACGCAATCCTAAGATCGCCAGAATGTTTGAGGTAAATACGAGAAACGGATCGGCTGTAATCGCCAGGATCGCAGGAATACTGTCTAGCGCAAACAAGATATCGGTAAGTTCGATAACTATTAAAGCCAGGAAAAGGGGAGTGGCTGCCCGTTTTCCCTGATCTATAATAAAAAAATCATGACCTTCCATCTTTGTAGTCACGGGGAACATCTTTTTTACCGTTTTATAAACCGTAGAATCTTGTGGATCATAATCTTCCTCGCCATTAGACTTGAGCATACGATAGGCGGTAACTAATAAGAACCCACCAAACACATAAATGATCCATTCAAATTTATTGATGAGCGCCACTCCAAAGACGATCATTAAAGCTCTGAAGATTATAGCTCCTAAAATTCCCCAGAACAGCACACGGTGTTGGTATTTTGGCGGAATTTTAAAAGAAGAAAAGATCACTGCGATCACAAAAACATTATCGATGCTTAGCGAAAGTTCGATCAAGTAACCTGTAATGTATTTGAGCACTGCGGTATTTGCAGAAATACCGGTAGGATTTTCTACCAGTTCTGCACTAAATAACCAATAGATCACACCGCTAAAGGCCATGGCAATCGTGAACCAAACGGCGGTCCAAATACCAGCTTCTTTACTTTTGATGACGTGGTCGTGTTTATTAAAAACGCCCAGATCAAGAGCTAAACAAACTAAGATAAACGCGATAAAAATTCCCCAGACGAGCATAAACTATTATTGATTACTATAAGAAACAAGTTCTGCATTTTGCAAGAACTTGTGCTAAGATAGCATTTCTAATTGAAGTGTAAAGTTAGCATAGTTAGTAAGGCTTTAGGACGCTTAGTTTCTAAATTGCTGTTAAATAATTGTGGTGTTTTTTGATTCTGTCTAACTTTTAAAAAACCAAAAAAACTGCAATGAAAGCTTTAAACGTTACTCAAAAATTAATCAATGACCATCTCATCGAAGGGAAACTCCAACCCGGAGAAGAAATCGGTTTAAAGATCGATCAGGCCTTGCTTCAAGATGCAACCGGAACGCTGGTACAATTAGAATTGGAAGCGATGAATCTGGATCAGGCCAAAACCGAAGTCGCGGTACAATACGTTGACCACAACCTGTTGCAAACCGATTTTAAAAACGCAGACGATCACGCCTTTTTACACAGTGCCGCTCAGAAGTTTGGGCTCTGGTTTTCTCGCCCGGGAAATGGGGTTAGTCACCCTGTACATATGGAACGCTTCGGGAAACCGGGAAAAACTTTGGTGGGTAGTGACAGCCACAGCTGTGCTGCCGGTTCTTTAGGAATGCTGGCCATAGGTACTGGTGGTTTAGACGTTGCGGCAGCCATAGCCGGCCAGCCGTATTTTGTAAAAATGCCTCAGGTGATGGGTGTTAAACTTACCGGTAAATTACCCGATTGGGTGAGTGCCAAAGATGTGATCCTTGAGATGCTGCGCCGTCACGATGTAAAAGGAGGTGTGGGAAAAATCATTGAATATTATGGAGAAGGCTTACAACAATTAAGCGCGATGGATCGGCACGTGATCGCCAATATGGGAGCTGAATTAGGTGCTACCACGACCGTATTCCCAAGTGATCAGGAAACCAAACGTTTTTTAAAATCTCAAGGACGCGAGGAAGATTGGACCGAACTTCTGGCTGATGACGGTTGTGAATATGACTTGCACGAACATATCGAGTTGGATAAGCTTGTTCCTTTGATCGCGCTGCCTACGAGTCCGGGAAATGTAGTACCTGTAAGCGAAGTAGCCGGTAAATCGATTTCTCAAGTGGTGATCGGGTCTTCTGCAAACCCCGGATTGCGTGATTTCTGGATCGCTGGTGCCATTGTAAAAGGAAAATCGGTGAATCCTGATGTTTCTTTCGATATCAATCCTACCAGTAGACAGATCATTCAGAATATGATCGATACCAAAGCCTTTGCCAATTTGATCACGGCCGGCGCCCGTTTTCACCAAAGTGGTTGTATGGGTTGTATTGGGATGGGACAAGCGCCCGCCAGTGGTACGATAAGTTTACGTACGATGCCGCGTAATTTCCCTGACCGCTCAGGAACCAAAGATGATCAGGTGCATTTGTGTAGTCCGGAAACTGCAGCAGCTTCGGCATTGACCGGGAAAATCACAGATCCCCGGGATATCGCCTCGCTTTATGCTATGGAATATCCACAATTTGAAGATCCTGAATTGCACATTATTAATGAAGATATGTTGGTAGCGCCGGCTGAAGATGGCAGTCAGGTGGAACTCAAAAAAGGACCTAATATCAAGTCGCTTCCGGAAATTGAAGCCTTGAAAAGTAACTATGAAGTACCTGTTTTATTGAAAATGCAGGACAATATTTCAACAGACGAAATTCTAAAAGCAGGAGCAGAAGTACTTCCGTTTCGCTCTAACCTTCCGGAGATCAGTAAATACAGCTATACGGTGATCGATGAAACTTTTTATGATCGCGCGATGGAAACCAAAGAAAAAGCCGGAGGTCATATCGTGGTTGCCGGTGATAATTATGCCCAGGGGAGTAGTAGGGAACACGCCGCTTTAGCTCCTAAATATCTGGGTCAGGTGGCGGTGATCGCCAAAAGCTATGCACGTATCGCATGGCAAAATCTGGTGAACTTCGGGATTCTGCCGTTAGAGTTTGAAAATCCTGATGATCTGGAAAAAATAGAGCAAGGAGATACCGTGAAATTTAAAAATTTACGTCAGTTGGTAGAAAACAGAGCAACTATTGAAGTGCTTATTAAAAAAGAGACCGGCGAAGTTTCAATACCCACGAAGCACTCGTTAAGCGATCGCCAAATACGCGTATTGCTTAAAGGCGGAATCATCAATGACTTTAAAGAAAAACTTTCCGCATAAACCACTGAAAAATACATTTTATAACAAAATTTAGGGACGAATGCTCGGGTACGCATAGTATTTTTGGTGTTCGTCCTTTTTCAATTATGGAACTACAACAACACGAAGAGTTTTTAAGACGTGCGATCGACTGGGCGAGACGCGGGAAAGCTGCTGCCGGTGGAGGAGCATTTGGAGCCGTGATCGTCAAAGACGGAAGCATTATCGCCGAAGGACATAATCGAGTAGGGGAACACACCGATTGTACCCAACATGCAGAACTGGCCATGATACAGGAAGCCTGTAAAACGCTGGGGTCTAAAAGTTTAAAAGGTTGCATCTTATATACCAGTTGCGAGCCGTGTTTAATGTGTTTAGGAGCAAGCCGCTGGGCAGCCCTTGATGCGGTTTATTATGGCGCTTCAGCCGCAGATGCTAAAGAAGCTGGCTATGTATATAGTCAACTTTTTTACAATTCGCATACAGGAAAACGACACCAAGAGTTTAATTTAATACAATTGCTACGTGCAGAAGCCGTAGCTGTTTGGAACAACTAATGAGCGAAGAAGAGAAAAAACAACAGAACATTGACCAGGAACTGGAAAAGTCTGAAACTTCAGAAGAGTCTCAGGCAAAAAGTCATGGGGAAATTCTTAAAGAGCAAATCTGTGAAGGAAAAAAGATCTATACGCTTAGTACTAGCAGCGTGCTAATAAGTTCGTTAACTGCCGGACTGGAGCTGGGCTTCAGTTATATGATGTTGTGTAGCGTATTTTTTCATTTTTCAGATTCTTTTAGCGAAGACACTTTGTTTAAGTTGATCGCCTTGGTGTATCCTTTAGGATTTATTCTTGTGGTGCTTGGGCAGTCTATTTTATTTACAGAACAGACCTCTTTACTTACGCTGCCGGTACTCAATCGTAAACACAGCTTGATGAGCTTGTTGCGCATTTGGGGATTGGTGATTCTGGGTAATCTTATAGGAGGGTGGCTCATCGGTTTGGTGTTGTTTTGGATCGGTCCAGAATTGGGCATTTTTGAAGCTGAAACCGTCGTGACTATTGGAGAACACGTGGCTCATTTTAGTTTGCCGGTTATCTTAGTCAGTGCCATTCTAGCAGGGTGGATGATGGGATTACTATCCTGGTTGGTGACCTCGTCAAAAGATACCGTAAGCCGCATTATCATTATCTTTTTGATCACGGCGACCATGGCATTTGTAGGATTACATCACAGTATTATAGGGAATATTGAAGTCTTTGGTGCGTATTTGTTGGGAACCGATGTAAGCTTAGGGCGGTATTTATGGGTGCAAAGTACGGCCTTGCTAGGTAACGCGATAGGCGGCGCATTTTTTGTAGCTTTATTGAAGTATCGTGCCTTTGTAAACAATGTGAACTGATACTGGTAAGATTATTGCACTCATTATGTAAAATAGAAGTTATGAAATATCTGGGATTTTTAATACTGGCTTTGATGATAACCGGATGTTCCGGAAGCCGACAAGCAGCGGACAGCAACGAAGCCTTGAACCAATGGATCACTGAAGGAAGCTACGAAATTGAATCGCAATGGGCATCACCCATGGCAACACAAGCATTTATGGCAGTCGCCAATACGAATATTCTAGGCCCCGGAAATACGGGAAACCGAATCAGTTTGATAGGAAACCCAAATCATTTAAGAATTTACAACGACAGTATTGATGTAGATTTGCCGTTCTATGGCGAACGCTTTATGGGCGCAGGATACAATCAAAATAATGCCGGGATCCAGTTTAAGGCACCAGTGAAGAATTATGAGGTAACTACCAAAAACGGTTTTTATCAAATCAAGTTTGTAGCTAGTGATAAAACCGAATCCTATAATGTGATCCTTAATCTATTTCCGAACGAAACGGCAAGCATTGCTGTGAATAGCAGTCAGCGTGCGGCCATACGGTATCAAGGTAATGTACTGGCCTTTGATCCTGATGCTAACGAAGAAGAATAGTATTGTCCTTAGCGTTTTTTCAACACAAAAGGAACTAACAATGCAGCCATGGTGCCAACAACAATACCACCAATGGCGCCAAGTTGTAAAGCGTTCAATACATTATGAGTATCCAAAAAGTAAAATCCGAATACAAACAGGCTTACTGCTATAAAAGTGATCAGGAAAATCTTAATACGTTGTGTCATCGTTTTTTCTTTAAGATAAAACACAATCCTCATTCAGCAAACCATTCTATTTGTAAAAGCGCTAATTATAAGAGGATTATAACACAAGGAGCGTGTGACGTTAAATTCTATAACAATGGGTTGGACAATCTATTAAAGCTATTGAATTATTCTATTTTACATAATGTAAATTATAATTCAAATAATATTATTGACGAATATGCGAATTGCTGCTAAAATGCCATTTTTTCCAATAGCTTATAAATCGTTTATTCTGTACAATGGCCCAGAAATTTTCAAATACGCGATTCTCAGCGATCGACCAATTCAGAATTCAAGGTTAGAAATTCAAGATGCGTTGCTGTATAAAAACCATACTAATGACGTTTATATTCTTTCGAAATCTTCTGAACGTTTGAATCTAAAGTTTAGTTTAGGATTTTAGATGTATCAAATACGAATGATCTGTGAATATATATTATCCTTCGGAAAGTTATACCGTATCGAAATAGCTGTTTAAAGCACTAGCAGATTTGTTGTGCTGATTACTACAAGATTCAAGCTTGTCAAATAAAAAATGTAGTGTCTGTTCGTGCCCAGTAGAAAACTATTATAAACAAGGTTTACTAAAATAGGTAGCCTATTTTTAACACATCCTACAAACTAAAAATATAGTTTGTAGGATGTGTCATGGACTTTAATACGTATTCGGCCTGGCTTTGGATACGCTTTACCTGAGCTTTGGTACGTGTGAACTACGGATCAAGCTTGAGTGAACCTCGGGTGAACTACGGGTGAACCCTATGGATTACAGGGTTTTCTTGAGAATAATTGATATCACAGCCGCTTTATGAAGCACTTAGTAGATCGCAAGGCACTGCATTGCGTTATGTGCCGGAAAAACTTCTAGGATGTCATTGCTTTCCTGACCAAAACGAATGCCCAACCATACGGTATGTGCTGTTTTTTTGGCCACTGTTTTCATCGAAAACATAGGATTTGGATCCTCCAGGTATGCCCAGGTATATTGATCGCTGCTGTAAAACGGCAGGTTAAATTCTAAAGGTTGCGGAATGTCGTCAATGGCTATCGGCGGTGTGAGCATACGCACAAGTTCGAGCGCTTCAGCATCTAATTCTGAAGTGTATTGCTGCCGCTTTTGATCATAAGTGAACGGCATAAGATTGTAACGAATCAACAACAAATCAAAATGTGTAGCGTGCTCGGGTGCAACTAGATGCTCTTTTTTTAGGCCGGCAAAATCGACTAATACGCTGATGGCATCCGCATCTAGTTTGGGTTGAAAACGCAGTCTATCGCTTAACTTGTTTTGTTCGTTCAATTCTAAACCCACCAGTGTTTCCGGAGCATTACATGCATTGAGGCTGCGCTCGCCCTTAACTCCCCTACCCGCTTTTACCAATTCCAAACAGCGGCTTGTGAGTCGGCTATTGAAGCTATAGTCTTTAAATTCGTGTACATACGGTAACAGCCCCATACGAATGGCCTTGGCGTAGGAAGAAGCTCCACCAAATTCTTTATTGTTTTTACGAACCTCCTCGTAGCGCGGGTCGGTATTGATGCGTTCTTTACTGGGCGGCGCCGCTTTTCTACATACCCATTTTCCATTAAGGGTGTAATAGGTAATCCCGTCAATGGTACCTTTAAATGCCCCGAGGTTTGATGTTGGTTTTGCCATGACCTTTAGTTTTAAAACACTAAGGTATAATCAAATCCGGCTAAATTCAAGTTTAATCCATTGAATTTTAATCACTTATGTGTGTTTTTAGGAATTTAACAAAGGGGATGCCAGGACTTTTGAGAACTTGTGATTTAGAAAGGAGGTAAATTATTGATAATGTATTGGTTACATCATGATATTCGTACACGCGATACAATCGCGCGGTAACGAAAAATATGATAAACTAATTCAATATTAATGACTAGAAAAGTCACAGCATAATCACAACCGATTACACCTCAAAATACCAAGCAACAAATGACAATGTCAAGAACAATATTGGCACTGAACTGATCAGTGTCCAAACTAAGCTTTTTTTCCAGTTTGCCCCCTCTCCAGAAATTAAAAGGGAATTGATCAAAGAAGCCAAAAAAGTACCGTAGAACAAAACTATCGATATAAGCTGACCGTATTGATAAATCCATCTTAATCTTGAATTGAATCGAAAACCTTCAGTAAATAGGTTTAGAGCGATGCTCAACAGAAAAAGAAAACATATAAGCGCAGCAAATCTTTGCGTCCAGCTTAGTTGCTTTATGATTCTTAAGGTTCTCTTTATTGAAATCATTCCTTATTGGATGCAAAAATTCATTTATAACTAAAATACCGAACTTATAAAATAAATTAGCACACTTCCATAAGTGTATAGGCAGCTGAAGGCAGTGCCTAAAATCAAAAAAAGCTCTCTAAAGCGTTGAAGATGTAATCTATTATTCAAATAATACCAGTCAAAAAGCTCTAATAAAGTACCCAAAGAATAAAATAGATTAGCTCCAATCCCCCAAATGATAATCACTAAAGTATCGCAATACGACCAGTCATAAGTCGTGGCAGTCAACATCTTGTGTAAACCCAAGCCTCCCGAGAGGCCCACAAGAATATTATAAACCCATCTTTTGGATTCCCACCACTTTATATTTGATTTTAATTGTTCTAAAGTCATTTATGGATACCGCCAAAAGATTTATTGTCCTTAGACTTATTTAAGAATTAATAATTTGGCCTGGCCAGGATTACGCTAAGAGGTTTTATTCAAACCTATCAGGTATCTTCTAAATTTTAAAGATAGGTAACTGTCACGTATATTTTCACGGCATTGAGGATTAAAGGTGTTTATAACTCCTGATCTATTTCTTTTAAGATGGTATCAATTTCTTTTCTTACTCCTCCTAAAAAAAAGTCAGTATTTGCTGCCCTTATGGTTAGATAATAGCCTAACATGTAATTTTCAAATTCAGAAGACTCAAATAGCGTTCTATTATCTTTAGTCGCGGATATAGATTGGTAATTCAGACTAACTTTTCCAGTATCTGTTATCACCTGTTTTATGGAACCATTTTTTTGTAGAAAGTCTAGTGTCTTCTGCATGTCTGAAAATGCAAAATTCTTTTGAATATCAAAAAAGGCTAACGAACTTTTAAAAGCTGCTAAGTGCTGCCTTAATTGATTATTCAATATCAGGTTTAACTTTCCCGAGGCTATTATATCATCTAGTACGCCTGTGGCTGGCTGATAAGCGATACCATAGCCAAATACATTATACATTTTTTCTGATAACTCCTGATCTCCGGTTGCCGCTAAAATTTCAGGGTCAAATAATTGTAATAATTCTTCAACGGCTCTGAAATTCCTTGTGTTATTTTCAATAGACTTCTCGATCTTTTCAAAATTGGTTTGAAATTCTGATCGAAGCGACAACAGATATTCCCGCTCTAGATCTCTTTCACTGTTGTAGTTATTAAGATTATTTATTTGAAGGGCAATCAAGATTCCAATAATCACAAGGATTATTTCTCCGATAGCATACTTTAAATATTTTCTGGTTTTTCGTTGGGCAAGTAGGTCTTGGCGAATTTTCCTGAAGATTTTCATTGGTGATTGGTGTTAATAGGATTAAAGATAACCGCTACCCCACACAAATACAACTGAATATCAACACTATAAATAAATTCTTACTATGTGAGTGGTCGCAATCTCGGAAGCCCATTGTTCAAAAGGAATACTTCGGTTGGTATAGCGTAATTTCAATTCTTCGTAGATAAAAGCATTTTCAATCAATCTGCCAATTCTATTTTTTGAGTAATCCGTAGACAATATTGATTGGAAATAATATCTGGCCAATCAACATGACCAAAGCGCTTAAAGTTATGGCTGCAGTTAAGTTGTTATTGAATGCATATGCTAAAGGATCTAGGCTATAAAAATAGGGTAAAATCCAAAGCATTAAAATTCCACCAAAAGTCAGTATCAAGTGTATCACACTTAGCCATGTCGCTGGTTTTTTGTTTGCTTTTGTCATCGCCCAATAGCTTATTCCGATGATCGCAAAGAGTATGGAAATCAATAGCGCCAGATGCCAATAATTTATAATCACGTAGGTGTCGTGTATATTGATATCTAACACCGCTCCTCTGCTTAGAAACCCCAAAAGCATCACTGGCAAAATAGCCAGTAAAAACGGTTTGTACGGTTTTTTAATAAGCCTATTCATGCTGTTTTTTATCGGCATTCTTTAAGGTATACCACGTTGTCAACGTCATAAAACCTCCAAAAACCAAGAAATTAAATATAAATTTCCAAAGGCTGAATTCCTGATCTTCAACATAGTCAGATGCGGCCATCACGGCAGCATAAAAGCATCCTGCGAGGATACCGATACTAACAATGGAATAATAGCGTTTTTTCATCTTCTAATATTCGGTTTTATCTTCTTTTGTTGCCCATTCCTGAAACGGTGTGATCGCAACTTCGGGAGCCAATTGTTCAAAGGGAATGCTTCTGTCGGCGTAAGGTAATTTCAATTCTTCGTAAATAAAATCATCGTCAAAGCCTATGTGGGCTGCATCGGTTTTGGTGCTTCCGTAATAAACCTTTTCCGGCCGTGCCCAGTAGATCGCACCTAAACACATAGGGCAAGGCTCGCAGGAGGTATATATCGTACAGCCTTCTAATTGAAACGAACCTAAGTTTTTACACGCATCGCGTATGGCCGTGACTTCGGCGTGCGCCGTAGGATCATTGGTCGACGTAACTTTGTTGTTTCCTTTGCCTATGATCTTTCCGTCTTTTACGATCACACAGCCAAAAGGTCCGCCCTCATTGTTTTGCATTCCTTTAAGCGCCGCGGTTACGGCTTCTTGCATATAGTGTTTATGATCCATTATTAGTGTTGTTTTGGGTAAAGATAGCTTTTAGATAGTAGATTAAAGATAAGAGAACATAGAGAAAAGCAGGGATTGAGATACGGAGGGATTAGTTTGCAGTCGCCAGTCACAGTTACCAGTAGCAGTTGGCAGTGCGCGTTGCTTGTTTTATTTCAGATCAAAAGATAGGCAGGTACTGATTTTGAATAAACTAGAACTTCTATTTGTACTCCTTTTCTTTTTTGCATCGCCCAAAAAAGAAACAAAAAAGTCTAGGCTTACAGAAGCTTCTCTAAATTTTATGTTCACTTCGCTGCATGCGCTTAACTCGGCCGCAGGCCTCAAACAGAACCGCCTGCTACGCTACGCTCACTGCAAATTTAACAAGAATCTTCTGATAGGCCGCTGCTGACGTTCTAAGAGACTTTAGATTCCAGAATTGAGATGTTAGATAAGAGAATAAATAGAAATGACAGGGATTGAGATACAAAATAGGAAATACGAAGTGATTAGTTTGTAGTTGGCTTTAGCAGTAGCAGTTGGCAGTCACAGTTGGCAGTGCGCGTTGCTTGTTTTACTACAGTTCTAAAAGGTAGGCCATTGCTAAAGTTTAATTAAACTTGAACTTCTATTTGTATTCTGTTCTTTTGACTTGATGCCAAAGAACCAACCTGCCTGTATTCTAAGGTTTGTGCAAATTTTTATGCTGCAAATTTAAAGGTTTCCACATATGGTGTTTGCCTTTTGGTCACAGCAAAAATTCTGCTAACAATTTTGTTTCTAATGATGTTGAGTGTCGACA
>Ga0208449_1001634_pt1 | contig 11758 bp, 14 predicted proteins | sample MalvireepMed_s17_FD_184247 | JGI IMG/M metagenome (GOLD analysis project Ga0208449, IMG submission 184247) | Marine viral communities from the Global Malaspina Expedition - Malaspina viral metaG DeepMed_s17 (SPAdes) (version 2) | ecosystem: Environmental > Aquatic > Marine > Oceanic | place...
TGCTTCGCGTGCGCTGGCGGTTCGACCATGGGCTACAAGCTGGCCGGATTCGATGTGATTGGGTGCAACGAGATCGATCCCAAAGTGTTCGAGGTCTACAACCGGAACCATAAGCCCAGGCACTCGTTCGTCTGTTCGATCCGTGAGATGCTCACCAAGGATCTACCCGAGGAGTTGTATCAGCTCGACATCCTAGACGGGTCGCCGCCTTGCACGTCGTTCTCCACTTCCGGCGTACGCGATCGGGACTGGGGCAAGGCCAAGAAATTCAGCGAGGGCCAAGCGCATCAGCGGCTGGATGATCTGTTCTTTGAGTTTATCGCCCTGGCCGCCAAGCTACGGCCCAAGATTGTCATCGCAGAGAACGTCACCGGCATCGTCAAGGGCAAGGCGCGAGGATACGTCAAAGAGATCGTCAAGGCGTTCAAGGCTGCGGGCTATACGGTACAACTGTTCAACCTGAACGCGGCCCAGATGGGTGTGCCACAATCTCGGCAGCGAGTGTTCTTCGTGGCGCGGCGTGATGATCTCGGCCTGGACCCGATCCGGCTGAAGTTCAACGAGAAGCCGATCACCATGGAGGCCATAGCGTTGTGGCTTCGTGGTATGTCGTTCACTATTGAGTCAATCCCCAAATGTTACCGTCCACTATGGGGCAAGTGTGATCCGGGACGCTCGTTGGCGACGGTTCATCCGAATGGGTCATACTTTGCTGCTGCCCGTTTATCTGGTAGCCGCCCAGCCTGCACCCTATCAGCCAACGGTCGTAATTTTCTACATTGGAGTGAGCGCAGGCAATTACACGTCGGCGAGTGGTGTGCATGTTCATCGTTTCCGATGGATATGATGTGGCCAGATGGATCGACTCCGGCTCGAAAAAAGTGGTTCATGGGTATGAGTGTGCCGCCGTTCATGGTGCAGCGGATCGCGCTTGAGATCCGGCGGCAATGGCTCGATGCAGCGATCACCGATTGAGCTGGTCCGAGTCGCGCAGACGGTCGCCACGCTGCGGCACCTCGCCACAGCCGCACCGCTGGCGATGGCGAGGTGCTGGCACCGACCCAGACCGCGCACGTCGCAGCGTGACGCCATACAGCGCGCGCTATCGCCGGGCCTCACCTCTGCTCTACTGATCGGCGGCAACAGATCGAGCAAAACCACGGCCGGCGCGATGATCGCCGTGGCATACGCGCTGGGCCGGAATCACCCGCACGTCGTCGCCTGGGCCGCGGCCAATGGTATCGACGTCTCCGTCATCCAGGAGGGACCGGGGCGCGTCTGCGCGTCTGCATTGACCGCGTCGGACTCTCGGAGCGTCCAGCGTGCCAAGGTCGCCGAGTTCATCCCGGCACAACACAGATGGATGAATCGAGACGGCAACGGAGAGGCCCGGGTCGTCTTCGCGTCAGGCGGGTCGATCGTATTCAAGAGCAACGACGCCGGCGCACGTCGATTCCAGGGCGACGCGTGGGATCTGTTCTGGGCCGACGAGGAGCACGACGAGGCAGTCTACCAAGAAGCTCGGATGCGGTTGATCGACAGATCGGGCCGGGCGCTGCTGACGATGACGCCTCTACTGGGTCGCACCTGGGTCTGGCGTCGGTTCCTGGATCAAGCAGAGCCACAGACGGCCCTGTATGCCCTCCACAGCGGCGACAACCCGCACATACCCCGGGAGTACCTCGACGCGCTCCTGGCGCAGTACGGGCCGCATGAGAGGGCAGCACGGGCGCGCGGCGAGTTCTTGACGTTGGAGGGTCGCGTCTACGAGGATTTCCGGCGAGATCTGCACGTCATCCCATCGAGGCCGATCCCGGTATCGTGGCCGCGGTATCAGGCGTGGGACTTCGGCACGCGCAACCCGACGGCGATCCTATGGACTGCGATCGACCCGGCAGACGACACGCTGCACGTCTACCGCGAGCACTACCGATCGGGCTGGACGATCCGACAGCACGCCGAGCACGTCAACCAGATCGAGCGGTGCCCGTGCGGGTCTAGCTGCCCAGCGTGCCAGCTCCACCCGGGACGGACCGAACCCGAACCGCGCTGGAGGGTAGCGGACAGCGCCGCGCGCGGTGACCGGCAGACGCTGGCCCGAGAACACAACATCTCGACGGTCAAGTCACCCAAGGCGATCAGGCCAGGCATCAACTCGGTAGCAGAGCGCATCCGGCCGAACGCGGAAGGACGGCCAGCGATGCTGATCCACGACTGCTGCGCGAACACCATCCGCGAGATCGAGGGCTACGTGTGGCACGTCACGCGATCGAAGACGGACGGGCCTGACATGCCCCTCAAGGCGAACGATCACGCGATGGACGCTTTGCGGTACCTGTGCCACCGGATGGCGCGCTCTCGCCAGTCCGGGGCCAGCGCGTGACACAAGGTCGCTCTACCAGGCGTGCGATCTCGGCGAGTGCCTCGGCCTCGGTATCGAACTGCAACGTCTCGAAGTCCTCGTCTCGCTCCCACTCGGACCACGTCATGCCCTCGGCGCACTCCTGGACCATGATCTGCTGCTCGACGATCCACGTGGTGTCGCCCTCCTCCCAGATGAATGGCTCCACGACCAGTCTGGTTGCGCTACTCATGACGTCTTGACCCAGTTCCATCCGTCGTTCTCGCGGATGGGTATGATGTTCTTTGCGACATCCTGGGAGAATCCATGAATGAAGTTGTTGAGCAGCACATAGAGGCTGCATCCATCCGATACGACGACGCCGCGGTAGCCCGTCGGGTTGCCGCTGTTGTCGTCGATGTCCTCGACGCGGTTGCCGGGGCTCAGCGGCCCGCTGGTCGGGTTCGGCGCCAGTTCGCTGAATGTCGTGTGTCGCTTCATGGGGTGTTCCTCTGTTGGAGTTACTCTGTTCTACCCGCAGTCGAATATACATGTCCAGCACTTTGTTTTACTTTCCGCATAACAGTTGAGCCCGCTATCGTTTCTCGTGTCCTCTGAGCTTCGGCCGTTGCCGCGATTCTGGCGCATCACATCGCCGACAGAGTAGGATGTGCACAGACGAGGTGATCAATGTCGTGGTACCAGCCGGGATCGTGGGGATGGGTTCAGCGCGCGGTCGCTGCGATGTCGAACGTCGAGACTGTCGACCATGGGGCGAGTTCGGAGGGCGACTATGCGCGGCAGCCGGGGTACTCGGCGCTTGCCAGCATGTCAGCGTTCTCGCGGTTCAGCTACGTATACGCCACGGTCCAGCGTCGAGCGGCGGACATGTCGGGACTACCGATCCGGATTTACGTCGGCCATCCCGAGCGCGATCCGGATGCCGAAGTGCTGACCGACCACCCGCTGTACACCCTGCTGGACCAGCCGAACCTGGACACAACCGGCGAGGAGTTCAGGCGCCAGTTGATGGTCGACCTGCAACTGACGGGCAACTTCTACGCGGGCAAGGTCGGAACCGAGAACGCACCACCGATCTCGCTGATCCGGTGGCATCCCGAGACGGTGCGGATCGTGCCCCAGCGCTACGGTCGAGCGATCGCAGCGTACGAAGTCAGCATGGGGGACGCCGGGCGGAAGTATGCGCCAGACGTCGTGATGCACATCCGCTCGCCATCGTGGGAGTCGGGACCGGCTGGCCTGTACGGGCAGGGCGTGATCCGGCCATTGAACGACGAGCTCAATACCCACATGGCAGCTAGAAGGCACCAGATGAAGCTGGCCGGTCAGGGTCGGCCCGACGTCGTCCTATCCCCGGCTGACGATGGCGACATGTGGGGACCGGACGCGCGAAAGGAGGTGCTCGCAGCCTGGGCGACGATGAGCGCCAAGGGTGGACCGCTCGTGATGTCGGGCGCGGTCAAAGCCGACTTCTTGAACCTCTCGCCGCGTGACATGGAATACCAAGCCTTGAATTCCGAGATCATCGCCTCGATCATGGCAGCGACCCAGACGCCGCCGGTGATCCTCGGTCGCGAGACAGCCAACTATGCAACGGCGCGACAGCAGGACGCCGTCTACTGGCGAGGCATCCAGCACGACGCGCGCCTCATCGATGCAGGTGTCACCGTCTCGCTGGCCGCGATGTATCCGGAGATCCGAGGCAAGCGGATCTATATCCGGCACGATTTCTCGGGAGTGCTCGCACTGCAACTCGAACGCACCGCCCAGGTCCAGCGCGCGCATCTTCACATGCTCGCCGGTGCCGCGCCGTCTGATGCCTATGCCTACGAGGGTTTGGCAGGTGCGCCGGTCGCTGACGAGCCGATCGACATCGGATTCCCCATGGCGCTCGGGATGGAGTCAGAACAGCGCAACGGCGGCGCCTGTGAGGTGCGTCAGCGCGTGATGACGGCCGATGCGATGGACGGGTGGCTGAGGTGGGAGAAGCAGCTACAAGGGCCGGCAGAGCGCCAGATCAAAGTGGCGGTCGCGTCGTACCTCTCGGCAGCCAGCACGCGATACCAGCGGCGGGTATCCGAGTCGTTCGCCGGCAAGGCGATCGCCAACGGTGATGGGCTCGTGATGGTTCGGGCTCCGGTGATCTCCGACATCGAGGCAGAGAACGAGGAACGGTCCGAGATGCGGAAGTCGATCGGTCGAACCTGGCGCTTGGTGTACCGCCGGGCGATGTCGTCGGCGCTCGCTTCGTTGCCGGTTGACGTTGTCGAGTTCGATCCCGATCGTGCTGCGGTGGCGCGAGAACTGGAGAAACTCGTGGTACATGCCACCCGTACGCAGACCGACGCGATCCGGAAGATCGTCGAGGAGGGCCTAGAGAGCGGGTGGTCTGTGGGTCAGATCAACGCAGCGATCCGAACCAGTACCGCATTCGGCCCGGTTCGCACGCTGCGGATCGCTCGCACTGAGTCAACGCGTGCCGTCAATCTCGGGACGCTGAACGGGTACCGGCAGGCCGTCGCCGCCGGCGTCAAGCTGAGGAAGGTGTGGCAGGCACAGCCCGACGCTCGAGATACCCACCTGGAACTGGACGGACAGCAGCGATCGGTGGATGAGCAGTTCGTCATCCCCAGCTCGGGCGATCGTGCGGACTCCCCTGGGACGTTCGGGATCGCGTCCGAGGACATCAATTGCCGGTGTCAATTGTCGAATGTGGTAGCAGACCCGGCGCCGCTTCTGGGTTGACGCGATGGCCGGCAGGGTGCTATTCCTGAGCCAACCGGGATAGATCTATGGAATTGGATCGCGATCTACTATTCGCAGCAGTGAGAAGTGGGGTGATCCGTTGCCTCTCAGGTCCGCTGGTCAGCGAGAAGTCAATCGCAGATGGGGATGCGCCAACAGATGGCGACGATCCGCCCACGTCGGTAATCGCCTCGACGTCCACGCCGGATCGGTATGGCGACATCATCGTCCAGCAGGGATGGGATCTCGCACCATTTGCCCGAAATCCCGTGATCCTCTCGGCACACGACTACAAGGGCATAGCCATTGGTCGCGGTGAGAATATCCGACTGACAGACCACCAGAGCGGTCCCGCGCTGGCTATGGATATCGTGTGGGACGTTGGTGTTGAGGGTGGCCGAATCGCACAGCATCAGTTCAAAGCGGGGTTCGCACGTGGTGTCTCGGTGGGGTTTCGGCCGATCGAATGGCAGCAGCGATCCGAACTTGGACCCGACGATCCCCGGCGCGCAGCCAGCGGGATGATTATCCAAAGTGCCGAACTGCTCGAACTGTCTACGGCATCTGTACCGGTCCAGGCCGAGGCACTGGCCGCCCGCAGTTTGGGCGATGCGTTCCGCGCTGCCGGTGGGACGCAACCAGAGATCCCCGGACTCTGCCGAGACGATGTGATCGACATCGTACTTCGCGCGCTCGAACTAGATGGACGCTTGCGGATGGCAGTCGCCGATGCCGCTTCTCAAATCAAACAACCCGCACCCCGAAACGGGGTAGACGCGCTGGCCGATTGGCTGGCGGACATGGAGTGACAATATGGACCGCAACGACGCAATCGAAACCCTCAACGCCATCCAGACGCGACAGGTCGAACTCTCGGCCCGTGGCGATGAGGCGGCCGTCAAAACCGAGCAGATCGAGAGGAAGGTTGAAGATCTCGTGGCGGCACACCGCGCGCTCACAGAGAGGGCATTTGTCGAGCCAGAGCCCCATGGCGGCGACTCCAAGCTGGCCGAGTACGCGAACGTCGATGACGCCGCGGCGCCGGTCAACTGGACGACGCGATCCATGTCCACCAGACTCCCCAGCGGGACCACGGTACAGGGCAAGGCGCACGGCCTGCTGACCGATCCGGCGCCTGCTGACGAGTGGCACGCTACGCTCGTGCGCGACTACACGACGAGGAACCTCGCACGAATGGCCCAGCGGATGTCCGGCGGCACGGCGAACACGCCGAACCTCGACGTCAACCTGTATCGTCACCTCCAGGCGTGCCCGTCTCCGGTGCTGCGAGCGGCCATCACCAAGGCGTTCTCGGATACCACCAACGTGGGCGCCGAGTGGATCCCCGATGATTTCCTGCCCTCCGTCTACCAAGAATTCCAGACGCCTCGACGACTGCGCGCGTTGCTCCAGCCGATCGCGGTGACGAACAACACGCTCCTTCGCCCGACGCTGACGCGCGGAGCCCGGCCGTACGTGAAGGGCCAGATCACGACCGACGACCCGCGGAAATACACCGCCAGCACGCCGCAGACCGCCGACAAGACCATCTCGATGTCTGGCCTCTCGGTCCTCGTGTACTGCGATGACGCGGCCCTCGAAGACTCCGCAGTCGCCGCCGCACAGATCCTCCGTCGCGAGATCGTCGCGGCCCTCGAAGATGGCTTCGAGGACGCGATGGTGAACGGTGACTCCAACGCCACCCACCAGGACGCGATCGCAACCTGGAATATCCGTAGCCGTTGGGGTGCATCCGGGCTGGGCGGTGACAGCGATCATCGGCGCCTGTTCTTGGGTTGGCGCGCTAAAGCGTTCGATTCCAGCGCCACTACTGACGTCTCCGGAACCATGAACGTGGCGAATTTCGCTACGATGATGGGCGTTCTCGGCGAGCGCGGCACGGGCAACCTGATCGGCGTCGTCAGTCCCGAGGCTCTCGTCACCGACTTCCTCAAGATCTCAGAGGTCCTGACTGTCGACAACTACGGCCCGAACGCGACGATCCTGTCGGGGCAACTCGCCTCGTTCATGGGCGTACCCCTGATCGTCTCGCGGTTCATGTCTGCCGATCTCGCAGCTAGTGGCTTGTTCACCGGCAGCGGTGCGCTCACCTCGTCCATGCTCGTTGATCTCGACGGCTGGCAGCGGTACACCAAGCGCGGCGCCACCGTGGAAGTCGACAAGGAAATTGTCAGCGGAACCGTAGCATTCGTGGCCACGATCCGTGAGGTCATGGACAGCCCCGACGCCGCCGCAACGAAGAACGTTTCGCTCGCGATCAACCTCTGATCTTCGGAGATCATCATGGGATACATTTATCAAACTGTGGACACCGCCGACGGCGCCACGACCGACGACAAACGGTGCATCGCGGTGGGTCGGAAGGTTCGCCTCGTCGGCGTCATCCTTACCTCTTTCCTCGCTGCGGCTCGGCACTCGGCGAACTGGAAGAAATTTCAAGTTCTGCAGTCGGATGAGGTGGCTGTGGCGTGGGAGTGGTCGCTTGACGCTGACGACTCTGACGTAGCCTTGGCCGCCAAAACCACCTACGGATTCGCCCCTGATGGGTTCTCGGTCGATGTCGCGAAGGCGGCTGTCGGTACCGGGGCCACGCTCGAATACGATGGCAACCAGACGATCATCTTCCTACAGACGCAAGCCGGCTCTGGTGTGGCTACCCAAGCGCGGATCACTCTGATTCTCGAACCGGTAAGCTAGTGGCGGTATATCTGGAATTCCAGGGCTGGCCCTCGCCTGGCGCTGACGGCACCGTCAGCCGGGGCGATGGTCAATACTCGGGGATTCCGGACCAACTCCAGAACTGGTCACCCGGCGAGATCCGCATGCTGGTAGACAGCCCTGGGTTCGACGCGTCGGCAGAGGCGAAGCGCCTGATCGATCAGTTAGGCTCGAAGAGCGAGGCGTTTGCCCACCTCAGCGGGCGCTCGCGGTTCGGGTTCAAGAAGTCGACCAAGCGGAAATACGAGACGCAATGAAACTGAAATTCAGCGGACATGGACCAGACGACAGCGACCTGACGATCGCCGGGTATGGCTGTCTCTGTTCTGGTGACACGGTCGATGTCTCCGAAGCTGTGGCGCGGGTCTGGATGCAGGCGTATCCGGACGCGTTCGCCGAGGTCAGACCCAGACGGACGCGCGCGATGAGGGCACCACCAAACCCGGTCATGTCTGCCGATGGGGAGTGACCGATGCCGCTCACATCAGCCGCCGCGCTCTATCCATACCTGCCGGGCCTCGACAGCGGCGCAGACGCTGATCTGACCACGCTAATCACGCGTGCTGAGTCATCGATAGCCGACTACCTCGGATTCCCACCTGCCACGGTGGGCGGCGCCGCTGTCATCAATTCGGCCGCCTATACGCTGTACCTTGACGCCCCGATGACCGTGAACGAGCGGGTGCTCCAGCTACCGGTCAAGCCGATCACGGCGGTAGCATCGGTCCACGATGACGCGCTGTGGGCCTACGGATCGTCCGAGTTAGTCGCCTCGAGTCAGTACACGATCGTCGGCGAGCTCGGGCAGATCTGGCTCAATCCGGACGCCACGCACGCCTGGTCCAAGTCGTTTCGGGCGATCAGGGTGATCTTGACTGCCGGGTTCGCTGGCGCCAATCCAGACAGCGCGCTGACCGTCGCGATCCTCGAATATGCGGCTCTGCTGTATGAGCGCCGGAAGGGCGGTGCCGGACGACGTCGGGCGTCTGCCGGTGGCGTGTCGAGCGACTTCGATCTGCCACCGATCCCAGATGCAGTCCGGCAACTGCTGCGGCCATACCGGATGCCGTCGCACTGGTTGTCGTGATGCTGTGCGAGGTAGTAGCGATGCTGGCCGCGATCCTGATGGCCATCGTGATGATCCACTCGATCCTGATTGGTGACGGCGATGGCTAGCACGATCACGCTGGACGAATTCGCGGCGCACATCAAGCGGATCGGTGAGACAGAGTTCAGCCGGCGCCTCACGGTGGCGCTTTCCACGACGGCACTTCGGGCAGAGGCGGCGGCCAAATCGAACGCCACGAGGCGGCCAAGAGCGCGCACAGGGCGCCTCGCATCGTCAATCCGGGGTCACGTGCAGACCATCGGCGGATCGCCCGCTGTGGTGCTACAGGCGGGCGGCCCTGGCTCACGAGGGATCGTAACCTATGCCGGCACCCAAGAATTCGGCGCGACGATCAAGCCGACGGCGTCTGACTTTCTACGGATCCCACTGGACCCCGCCAAGACTGCCGCGGGTGTTGATCGATTCTCAGGTGTGCCACTTCGCACCGTCGGGGACTTCTTCCCGTTCCGAAGCGAGAGCGGACGGCTGTACCTCGGCCGATACGGTGACACCATCGGAGGCGGAGCCCCGCGGGCCTGGTACGCCCTCGTCAAGAGCGTGAAGATCAAGCCGACGTATTTTATGCGCCGGGCGATGGAGACGGCGATCGGCAAAATGGAGCCTGATCTACGCGATCTGTTCCGCATATCGCTCCAGGGCGGATCGACCTGATGGCTGTTCTCAACAACATCCACGACGCACTGATCAGCCAGATCCAAGGCGTGAACGGATCCGGCGTCTACACTCACGATCTGAGTGGTACGGGCAAGGTGGGACGGGTGCGAACGGCCAGCCCGCCCATCGGCCCACCATATGCGACGATCGTGCTGGACGAGGTCCGGTCTGGACACGATGTCGTTCTGGGGAGCTACCGGCGCGATTGCATGTACACGATCGTCGGGTGGGGGCTGACCGGTGCCGACACCGATACGGCTCGTGAGGAGGCCGCGGTCAACATGCTCGACGATCTACTTCGCGCCATCGAGTCGGATCGGACTCTGGGCGGGCGCGTCTACGAGGTGATCGCAAGCGGTCGGTCATTCGTCGCATCCGAGGTCGAGACGGGCGCGCACTATCCGATCGCCGTCCTTGAAGTAGAATGCTACCTCAGAGTCACCACGGGGATCTGACATGTGGATCAAACCAGACACGAGCAGCACCCGATGGCGGCGCCGGGTTGCGTTCTGCGTGGACTTCCTCAGCGGATCGTCACCCAATGACGTATCCCTGAACCTCACCCAACTGTCGGACGTGTTCTGGGACAACGTCCGGACGGACGGGTACGATCTCCGGGTGACGGGCGCGGATGGGATCACCGCGATCACATTCGAGCGCGACTCGTGGAGCAAAGCGAACCGGACGGGCGTGCTTGAGATCGACAACATGCCCTTCTCCACGACGGATATCATGGCGAACGGGTGGCTGTATTTCGACCACACGGGGACGCCGTCAGACGTGTCCACATCGGTGACACTGTCGAGCGCGAAGACGGCCTACATGCTGATGCAGGGCCAGATCCCGGCCGACAACGTGGTGGTCTGGCGCCCAGAGCGGCGAGGCGCGACCAAGCCACGGCACATCGTCGTCAAACAAGCGGGCGAGACGATCTACGTGTGGTTCGACATGTCGCGAGCACTGCAACGGTTCGCCCGAGCGCAGCATGGATCGGTGCTTTTCGAAGAGATCGACTACGTGAAATTCGAGGTGCTAGACGTCGCATCGGCACAGGCCGGCATGTTCGAGGAGGGCACGACGCGGATCCAGCACCCGGCGCTCGTGCGCTGTTTGGTCAAAGCGGGCTCAAGTGGATCCGACTACACGGCATCACTGACCGTGGCCACGTCCGAGGGGCGTGTACTCAATCCGCGCGCATTGATCAAAGTCCAAACTGTTAGCGATTAAAGGGAGACATCATGGCACTGGCATACATGGGAAGGGGATCAGGACTCGGCCTCGGCAAAGAGTTGAGCGGCAACCCGTACGGCACCGCCGTAGCGCGGTCGTGCTGGCAGGAATTGGTGTCGTGTAATCTTCAGCGCACGTTCACGCGGCAATTTCGGCCGAACCTGTCAGCGACCAACGCGATCCAGAGCGAGATCTTCCTATCCGACGAAGCGGCAGCGGGTGACGCAGAATTCGAGGCCGTCTACAACTCGCCGGCATTCGGAAACGTCCTATTCGCTGCGCTGGGCGCGGGCGCGACTACGGGCAGCGGGCCGTATACCCACGCGATCACGACAGGCACGGCGGCAACGGTGCCCGCGTTCACGTTGGAATTTCTACGTGGTACCGGTACGGCCGAGGTGTTCGAGGGCATGAAATGCTCATCACTGACGCTGTCGCAATCGGCGGGCGACATCATGCGCGTCCGGACATCGTGGATCGGTCAGACGTCGGGCGGACGTACCAGCGGCGGAACCCCCAGCTACACGGCGAGCGCCGCACCGATCCTGCATTCACAGGCCGGCTCGCTGTCGTGGAACAGCCTCACGTTCGCGAAGATCTCCAGTTTCGACGTGACGATCGACAACTCGCTTGAGCGTCGGCAGTATCTGGGATCGGCACAGACCACCGAGCCCGACTTCTCAGGGTTCCGATCGATCACCTGCAATCTGGGACTGCACTGGGACGTCGACTCGTTCCATAGCGGATTGATCGCCGGCACATCGAGCACGGCATCGCTGCTCTTCACCGGCAGCGGCAACAACCGATTCACGACGACACTCTACAACGCGGTAGTGTTCGAGTGCAGCGATCCGATCACCACCGCCGGCGTGGTCACCCAGAGCGTCACACTGCGAGCG
>Ga0208449_1001640_pt1 | contig 11733 bp, 21 predicted proteins | sample MalvireepMed_s17_FD_184247 | JGI IMG/M metagenome (GOLD analysis project Ga0208449, IMG submission 184247) | Marine viral communities from the Global Malaspina Expedition - Malaspina viral metaG DeepMed_s17 (SPAdes) (version 2) | ecosystem: Environmental > Aquatic > Marine > Oceanic | place...
GTTCCAACTGAAGCTCTGCCTCATCCAACTGCTGTTCGGTAACCATCTTCTCTTCAAGCAACGCGAGCTTCTGCTGGTCGAGTTGTTGTTTCGCGGCCAGCTTCTCTTGTTCCAACTGCTGTTTTCCAGCATCGGCTTGCTGTTTGCGCTGAACTTCCTGCTCCTGTATCCCAAGCTCGCGCTCGCGCTGTTGGATAATCGGATCTTGCTGTTGCTGTGCCTGTTGCGCGGCCTGCGCCTGTTGTTGCTTCTTGCCGGTCATCTGATCGGCGGCATCGGCCACAAGCTTGCTCAGTCTCTTCTCGACATCTTCGGGTAGCGGCTGATCCACCGGAGGCAGTTCAACACCAAGCTCTTCTTCGATCTGCTTGCGGAAGATAAACGCCAAGTGTTCACGCACATGGGAGTCGAGCGCACCAGATATCGCCTGACCTGCCGGACTATTCTGCATTTCCTGTGCAATTTGCGGATCACTCTTCAGGGCCGCGTGGACACGCATATGCGCTTCATGGTCCTGATATTCGTATGCCTTGACGGGTGCCTGCGTCATCATATCCTGATTTTCGCTGACAGGATCTTTCGGTGGCACTTCGTCTGTATCGGGTACAACCTTGTCGGCATTCGGTATCCCGATCAATTCCATCATCTGCCTGTGCAGAAGAGGAAGGTCGTACATATTCGGTGCCTGAGCCGCTAATTGCAGGGCGGCTTGATATTGCATGATCCTTTGTGCCATAGTGGACGCATTGGGGTCCGAAACAGGCACAACATCAATACGATCATCAAAGTCTTCAGCTTTAATACCCTCTCCCGCATCCGTCTCGTATGGATAGTCGGGGTCTGTGTAATCGTGGATGATCTTGGCTAGAATCTTATATTCCTGCTTTAGACTGGCGTGAATGCGAGCCTGAATAGCGGACTGCACCTTCATCGCCCGCTCCATGATTGCAAGAGTGGTTCCTACGGGAGCCTCTTGATTCATGTCTGCTACTTTGAGGTCCGCCATTGATGCAAATCGTCGGCCTTCCTCCACAATGTTACCCAGCAACTGATATAAGACCGAAGAAGGTTCCTTATAAGGAAGGAAGGTGATGTTGTCCCTGATAACACCGCCCGGAACATCGACGTCCCTGAATTCTCCCGGCATGATGGGCGTATCGTCGCCCTTGATTCTGAGTCCACGAGTCTTGAGTCCTCCGGGCAGATTGGAAAGCGTTCCCGCATCCACGAGTTGGCGCAACAGGCTCGTCGCTGACTTAGCCAGTCCGCCGATCATATGGATCAGACCTAGGTTGTAGAACCCGATCCCCGGAACGTATCCGTAGTGAACGAAATGCTGTTTCTTAATCTTATGTTCGTCGCCTTCGTCCCAGTTTCGATAGATCGAAAGAATCGTGGAACTGGATTTATCGACGGTAACTACATATGGAAGGGCCACACCGTCCGGGTCTTCAAACCCCGGAAGGTCGATATCAACGTGCATCTCCAGAAGCTGATGTCGATCCTCATGGTCGTAGGAAGGCTTGATACCTCCGATTTCATTGAATTTGTCTGTAATCGGGTTGTCTTCGATATAGGAGGCCGTAAGCTCTACGTCCTTATAGAATCCACTGACCTGTAGCTTCTTAACTTGATTGGTGCTTCGGTTCATTACATGGGTGTAGCGTTCCGCCTGTTCCAGATCCGCCTCATTGTATGCAACAACGAAATCCTCCGCAGGCACGAACATGGAAGTCGGTCTGCCCAGCGAAGGATCAAAGTAGATCTTGCGGAATGCCGATCCAGCGAGCGGCAGGCTGAACAAAAGCTTTTCGGTTTCAGACCGATATTCGGTCATCACTTCGATAAGCTGGTAGTTCATATAGTCCTGCACCCGCTTGGCCTGTCCCAGACGCTCCTTCGTTGAAAGCCCCCAGATCTGGGTCTTTACTGGACCTTTGGCCGGCATGATTTCCTGAATCGTTTGACTCTGGAATCTGACCACGGCTTCGGACAGCATGGGGTGGAATACACCACACGCGCCGGCCCACGGGGTGGTACGATCTTCGATCTCCAGCCCTAGCTGGTCGAGTCCTTCTTCATAGGTTTGTTCCCAGTCCGATCTGCTTCTTTTGTCTGCGTCGAACTTGGCAATCAGGTCGAGGCCGATAGTGCGTAGCTCTTTATCTTCAATAACTTCAGCGAGGTTAGAGTCGAACTCAGTTTCGGGACTACCGATGTCTGCTGACGGGTCAAAGTCAATCTCGACTCCGCCGCCTTCCAGTTCGGTAACCAGCGACTCCCCCGGTATAGCTTCTTCTTCTTCGACAACCATAAGTCCTTCTGGACCCATGTCGAAATCGTCTTGGTTGAATAAACCATTCAGTGGCTTATCTACCGCCATTAACTTCTCCCACTAGACTACTAATAGTAATCAGCTTTTCTCATGGGCAATAAATCATCCCACGGATCGTCGCTATCCAAGTTGATGAACCCGCCTTGCCTGAATCTTAGCAAGGCTTGAGTCGAAGAGTCAACCAAGTCATCGTGATCACCTGTAGGAAAAGCGGCAAATTCTTCGATAACCTCTTCCGCCCATCTCTTTTTGGGTGCCCATACATGACCACTGTGGAATAGATCGGATACAGCATTCACTCTGGCGATCTTATCCCTGCCCCGTCCGGGTGAATACTCCGATACGGGGATTCCGATCCGCCTTAGTTCAAAGATCAGAGGACTACCCGCCGCCTTGGCTTCCACGATAAACGCATCGGGTTTGTATTCCTTGTACATCTCATACGCCCGTGTCTTCAAGTCGGGGAACTCCAGCCGTTCCTGCAACGCATCCAGCAGGATAATGTTCGCTTCCCTGTCTTCATTATAGAAAACACCCCATGTAGTGCAGGCACTGTAGTCGGCAGTCTCTTTTGCTAGGAATGCGGTATCCCAAGATTGGATCACGAACTCACAATCCGGTGGATCTTTCTTCGTCCATTCCTTCCACCACTCCCGCTTGATGATCGCGCCTTCTTCGGAAGTGGGGTCTTGCTGGTACTGGGCGGTCCACTTGCCTACCGGTAGCTCCGCTTTCAGTGCTTCTAGCTGTTCCAGCGGCCAGAATCCCGGCCATAGCGGCTTTCCGCTGGGTAGAATTGCCGGCAATTCGATGATCTCCCACTCATCGGAACCACCTCTTTCTATAGACGCTTTCAGTATGGAACCCGTTAAATCCTTTTTCGACCAGCGAGTCATCACCAGACAGATCGCGCCCCCCGGCTGTAGCCTCTGGCGGGGACCGGATGTGTACCATTCATAGGTCTTATCGTAAACAGATGGATCGTTCTGTGCGGCTTCCTGCTCAGAATGGGGATCATCCACTATAAGAATGTCCGCACCCTTACCAGTAACGGCTCCGCCTACCCCGATAGCGAAGTAGTCTCCCTGCTTATTGGTGTTCCAACGTCCAGCCGCCTTGGAGTCGGCACTCAAGGATACACCGGAGAATATCTTCGCATAGTCGCCTGAGCCTACAAGGTTACGAACCTTACGACCGAACCCAACCGCAAGCTCCGCAGTGTGAGCAGTCTGAATAACCTTCCTGTCTGGAAACCTTCCCAAGTACCATGCAGGAAACAAATGTGATGCAAACTCAGACTTGGTATGACGCGGCGGCATATTGATGATGAGCCGCTTCAGTTCGCCTTCAGCGATCCTGTTGAACGCATCAGCCATTACACGGTGATGGTCCCCTTCGATGAACGCCGGCCACACCTCTTTGACAAACTCCAGAAAATCCTCTTGGGCACCCTCCCGCATCCTAGCCAAATTCAGTTCCTCAATAAGGCTCAGGATCTCGCGCTTCTCGTCGGTGGGTAGAGTGTCGATCTTCGGGTTCATTCTTCGGGCAATCTCACTAGAAAAGCAGGTGTGCCCTCGCCTACCCAAGCACCTAGCTGGTTGAACTCGTAATACTCTTCCGCATCACTATACGAACAGTCACTCGGGCGCATGATCTTTTCCAGAACCTTCTCCCTGTCATAGACCGCCACATTCTTGCTTAGTCCGTATCGATGCAGAACTCCGACCATACAATCATCATAGCCGTCCATCGTCATTATCGTTTCCACTCCGATCTCCAAAAGCCTGTCCGATAAGTTGGCTTTCATACTCTCCTCTTTCAATAACAATGTGAGCTAGGCTGTACCATTGGTCGCTACCGCTTGGGTAACCCAACTTCTCAAGGTAGTCCTCTATAATATTGCCGGCACAACTTCCAGTAAATTTGACCTTCTTCGGGGAACCCCAAGTCGTGTAATAATCCGGGTGGTCCGCGACGAGGTTTGCCGAAGTGTATCCCGATAAGGGATGTCGCTGTAGCACACACCTCTTCTTGGCTATCAAGTAGGATTTGACAGCATCATCAATAACGGAGTCGAGATCAGAGAGGGACACGCATTAATAAAATAATAATACGATTTATGTTCCAGTGTGTCAAGTTATCTTTTTATTATTATATCACGGTAAGTTCAAATTTTTATATAAAATTTTTAGGGGGTAGGAGTCCCAGTGGAAAATCTGATGATTTAGCGAGCAAAATACTGATTATTCCGGGGGGGCGATGGCCGGCCAAAAGGGGGTGATCCCCACCACTGGCCCCTTGCGTATCGTGATATAGCACCTTCAGTTACTACCATGACACGGCGACACAAGGTCACCGTGCGAACCCCGAACAATCGGGAGCAACACTATGAAGCGCATTAACGAGATACTTCCGCAGGTGCTTGACGAGGAAGGCATCACGATCCACTCGACTGATGATGACGATCCGCCTACGGTGGGCCGTGTCACTGTCGAGCTAGTTGATACTGATTTCATGGACAGCCCAATAGTTAAGGGGCTGAGGAATCTAACTCAGGCAATTGATAAGCTGAGATAGTACTAGACAGAGCCGGCCCGTTCTGGGCCGGCTCACCTTCACCTTTCATGAGGGGGTTCTCATGGAAGTACTGCTGGAGATCGCTGGCCCAGTGGCCGATGAAGTAGTGGTCACGGTCGAGGAGGACACTGACCTCGATTGGCCATTCGATGGCAAGTGCGTGGAGACTGGTGAGATTCTCCACTTTCCTAACCCTTGGGCACTGGACATCGAAGTAGTTGGCCTAGTGCCTTAAGGGTTGGCAACAAGACAGCGGTGCCCCGTTCGGGGGCACCGCACCCCTAACCTTAGTAAGGGGGCAGGATGAAGTTACGCACCGCCAAGATAGCAGGGGCTATCGCTTGGTACTTGGAATGTCCCAAGTGCGAGGGCACTGTGATTGATGAGGACTCTGGTTCTCTCACTCATGGCTTCCATACTACAGGTGAGAACCTGATATGTATGGAGTGCGGTATCGAGCTAAAGAATCCGAAGTTACCAAAGCGGATTCCCATAGCTTGACGAGACAGGGGGGGAGCAATCGGCTCCCCCCCACCTTTACCCTTCGATAGGTTGCACAATGGAAGCATTACTGTTTGTGCTAGGTATCGCGTTGTTCCTGCTAGGCATTTGTTGGTTTGCCGTAGCATACGATTCGATCCTAGAGGATGCCGTTGATGATGAATGGCGACGGATGAAGAAGTAACTGTGAGTGGAAGTAGTACTAGATAAGGGAGTGCGCGAATGAAAGTGTGGCGATTAGATCCTCCGGCATGTGATTGCCGGAACCTATGTAAGAACCCTAACCACGATAGACCCAAATGGGTGGAAGAGGAAACAGAATGTGGATGCATCAAGGGCGTCCAAGTCTGCGACTACCACATGACAAGGAGGCGGAATGAGTAACCCAAGAGAATCTATATCCATAGGCGATGATGGCACACTAGATACCGTTGTGGATTACGATGGCAGATTTGGCACAACACGGTGCCGATATGATAGCGAATACCGCTTCTCGTTTGATAATGACGGTGCGTTTTTGGATGCAGTGGCAGAAGAGGTGGAAGAGATAGCAAGGTTTGAAGCACGAGCGTGGCCGTACCATAACGATGGCAAGGAAAGGGGAGGATGGCGGTCCGTTTACCTGAAAGGGGGTGTATGATGCACGGTCAAGACACTGAGTTTGTGATAGTGATAGGGTGCTTCATATTTATATGCATGGTGTTGTTCAGTATCACCGAGTCGGTCATGCATCAGGCTCGCAAACGTAGGAGGAAGTGACATGGTGCAACGTAAGTTCATCCAAGTTACAGAGGGTCAGCTAGGCCAAACCCCTGTAGTCCGCAACCTTGAAGTGTGTAGTGATTGCGGAGAGAATGCACCGAAGCTAGGTGACAATCCCGAGCGTATCTGTAAGGATTGCCACGATGGCCGACTAGGTCATTGGATCTTAGCTGATACATCAGTTTGATTAGACAGGGGGGTGGCATGAGGCCACCCCCTACCACCCCTACAAAGGGGAGTAATAAGATGGGTAAGTTACCAAGAATCAGAAGCTTGTTAGATGAATTACGGTATGACATTCACCACCTGTACCTGTGTTGGAAGGAACGTGGTAAGTGGCAGGGTGCGGATAAGGATGGTGAGTGGACACATACTATGTCTGTATGGGAAGTATACCGTGATGCATTCATTAAGCCGTGTCCAATCTATAACGATCATCTAACAGGTACTGTGTATGGTTGCTATGAATGCCAGTGCAAAGCACATGGTGAGGGATGGTATGACATGGATAGCGGATATGTCAGGATGTAATCTTCACAAGCGCACTAGCGTAGCCCCAACTCCATAGGTTAACCGAAGCCTTCGGCTTCGGTTAACTGAGGTACGGGCGCGGGTTAGACCCCGCCTTCGGCGGGGTTTAAAAAAAGGTACGGGCGTCTAACCCGAAGCCTTCGGCTTCGGGTTAGCGAGGTGCGGACGTTAGCAAGCCGGCAGAGCCGGCATACTATAAATGATAGCCGGCCCTTCGGGCCGGCTATCATTAGCGCAGTGGCAGTAAGCCAATACACGAATGAAAATATTATTAAGCTTGCGCAGGTGCGGACGTTAGCAGAGTAGTAGGTACAAAAAAAGGGAGCCGGCCCGTTGGGCCGGCTCCCTTTTTGCTGTTTAGTTCTGGCAGAAGTCCGATGCCAGAGCATGGAAGCGTTTCATGGATTGCGGTAGCTCCCTAGTGTTCCGCGCCTTTAGGATTTCAGTGGTAGCATTATTGAATGCCCACACTGTCCGTTCCTCAAACGCTTCGTGCCTTGGGTTCCGGTATTCCTTAAGAACCTTCTCCCCGAACTGCCACGGGAACACGCCACGGTCAGCGCACTTCACAATTAGATCGTGGCTTTCAGTGTCACTAATCTCACGAGCCTTATAAGAATTGATCACCTCTTGATGATCACTGAACTGTTGGCTGATTTGACCAGCCGCCTGCCAGAGTCGGGAAGGTAGCTCCCGCCTGATGTTGACGCTGTGTTTGTGACTTGCTCCGAAGTCACCGTAGAAATCTAGGTTCTCACAAACCATGATGCATAGTCCGGCAATCATGCCGGCAGTCATTCTTTTATCGTGAGCGTTCCTGATTCCTATCGCTACCTCATACTCACCGCCAGTGATGACATCCTCTCTAACGATTATCATCACTCCGAACATCCTAGCCATCGGCCAAACTTCCGAGCCGATTGTTCCCTGAGCTAGTCCGAACCTGCGGTCCTTAATTTCCCACTGTTGACCACGCATCACATCGTCTACCATGTCGATCACCTCGCCATGAGGTAGTGGTAAATGAGTGCGCGTTTCGGGTGGCGTTTCGGATGCCCGAACCTGAGCTTCCGTTGCGCTTCCGCTGATCAGTGCTGCTCTTGCCATGTTCCCCCCTTGGGTAAGTGGCGTTTATTGATGCACCAATCTAATGTTGCAGTCAGCGTAAGTCAACACCCCAACACTACCAATTTGGTAGCCCATCTTTATATATATACTAGGTACGGGCGTGGGTACGGACGTTAGCAAGGCCGGCATACTATTAATGATAGCCGGCGCAACGCGCCGGCTATCATTAACTACCACTAGCTGACTCATTAGTTACTTGCTAGTGATGGGGGGTTATCCCTCATATAGATCAACGCTAACCGAGCATTGATAACCCTAGTATCATTGCAGGAATCACAAGCACGGCCACTAGTTAACGGCTCCGCATTATGACCCTGATCCCAGTAAACCTTTCCTGTAACTGGGTGCAGGTGCAGGTCCACCTTATCACCGCAAACAGAACAATCGATTGTTCCCTTCACAGTTCCCCCTTTGCAGTAGTAACGTGCATCAATCTAATATGATGTTGTCATGGTGTCAACCCCTAGATAATTCCAAAACCAAAAAGGAACAGCAAGATGATTCCAATACTCCAAATCAATGATGTAATAGTTTCGCCTACCGACTCTTTCTTTTTGTGCATTTAATTTCTTAGTTAGTGTTAGGTACGGGCGTGGGTACGGGCGCAAGCACTAGGGGCCGGCCTTACTACTGCCGGCCCCTAGCTAGGGGGTTTTCCGAGTCATGTCTAGTCGGGTTTTATGTGCTAAAGCGGATAGCCGTTCCGCTTCCGCATCGTCGCCACAGACCCAAGCGTCTCTTGAAGCGCGATATAAAACCCTTACACAAAAATCAACCGCTTCTATTTTCATTGGTCTATCCTTGGGGAAACTACGAACCCCGTCAAATCTTTTTTAGCTGTGCCCTTAGCAACTAGCCCCACTATGCACGGGCTAGGATCTAGGAACCTTAGATCGTGGGTGGTGCCATCAATAACTTCCAAGCCATTCCAAAACTCAGGTAGCTCATCCTTAAATACCACGGCCACATTCATTCCGTTGCCTATTGCCTGATCTAAATCTGCATTAGTGGTAACCTCACTGCGCGAAAAGGTTAAGGAGTAATTCTTAGGAAGTCTCTTCCTATTCTTGTGCTTCGTGTAATCGTAGAAAATTGTAGATGGGAATAGATCCATGATGCCGGTGTTCTCCCATCTAATATCCGACGTTCCGTTAAGCCTGACGCACGGTTTTAAATTGTTTTTATCCGCTCGCCTTACTAAAGATGAAACATCTTTTATCAGGTCGGCTAGAAACTTCTCCCGATTCTCGAAATACAATTTCGTTTTTCTTATTCTGGCCTGTTGTACCGTTGACATACGGCCCCGCCCCTGAAAATAGAGGCATGATGCCGCACAACCCGGACTAGCCGAGGGACACACTTGATATCCTGATTGTATGTGCGGCGCAAGGTGCAGAATCCCAGTTAAAAAGCCGTAGTCAGTAGACTTGGCCGTCTTGGGATTGCTTGCTCCATCAGTTAAGAGTCTCATATCTTCCCCTTTAGGTAGTTGAGACGCTATCAACCTATATAATGATTGTCACTCTGTCAAGACCTACCTGATAGCCGGCCCGTAGGCCGGCTATCATTTCACGAATATCTTTATTCGTGCGCCAATGCAACACAGAGCTAGCAAAGTAATGATACTCTGGCTCCATACTTCCCCCCTTATGGTGTCTCGACTGTCAATCAACGTGAACTAACATAGTATAAACGTGTCACGTTGTCAATGTTGGCAAGACAACAACTTTTTTAGCCCACTTGAATGCAGATTTTAAAGTTTGCATTCAGTTTGTGCCCCAACTCACACAATTTTGTGCAATTATTTAGTGTGTGATTTAGGTACGGACGTCAGGTACGGACGTCAGGCTGTCTACTAGTAGTCTACTAAGCTCTCTAACCCTCAAACTGTTGTTCTTTCTACCAGTTAACTAGTTCTAGCCCTGTCTAGACTATCTAGTCTAGACTACTAGTTGTCAAGGGCTAGAATTATTGTTGTGTTTAACAGGTACGGACGCTAGCAATCAGTTCTGCATTAGGAATCACTGAGTTCACGCCTTAGAAAGAGCATCTGCGCTAGTTCTCCGCACTCTTTTAAAGGGTATATCAATTCAACTTGATGTTCAGATCCTGTAGTCTAGCTTGCAACTCCTTCTCTACTTCTTCAGCAGACCTATGTACTACTGTCACGTTAGTGCTGTCATCAAAAAGTTTTTCAGTCTTGGCTAAGATCTCCAGTGCCCGGACTCGTACTGATGCATTGTTCTCTTCATCACTGGCTTCGGTTCGTAACTTGTCCAGTATCCAGTCCTTAGAGATTTTTCTGTGAGTTTCTTTTGCCTTCTGCTTTTGTTCTTTCAACTCACTGACTCTGCTCCTCACCTTCTCCATCCTCATCAACTTAGATCCTTCATTTGCTGAAGCTCTTCGTGACTGCTTCTTCACATCGTGCGACTTGATATACGCATCAGTCTGATTATCTCCCTCTACTATGAACGCACAGAATGCAGACTGTTTTGCTGTCAGGGTGGTACTATGATTCATTCGCTCTCCTCACTGGTGTACTACCCAATCTAAATAGGGTAGTTATTATAGCAAGGATTTACCTGTTGACACCATGACAGGATGTGTTACCTTCATACTTCGATTGACCCTCGCAAAGAGGAGAAACACCATGAAAGATGAAGAAAGAGTTTTCCGGTTGACGCGCCGAGACGGAGTGACGTATTGGTCTGGGCCGTATGACCGGGACTTGGCGGAGGACCATCCGAAGCGTCACGATGAGGAGGTGTGCTTCCTTAGCATCGCTGACGCATTCGATGTTGCGTATCTAGTGGAAAAAATCCAACATACTTCGATTAACCCTCGCAACGAGGAGAGAGTATGACTGAAGGACAGCGCGTTAAACTAGAAAGACTCATAGAAGATTATGAGTTAGCCGTGGTTGTGCGAGAATTACAAGATCGTACCGATGCTATAGAGTTAGCAGATAAATCTGTGATTCAGTGTTACGAAAAAATCCTAGATCAAATCGATATCATACAGAGATTTGGTGAAGCTCAGACAATGCTCATCAAGGTGTATGCAGATGAGCTTAACAGTGATTCGGAGGATCTCCTTCACAAGTACCGGAGATTATTGGAGCAGAGTGCCTGATGAAATGGTCTGAGAACTTGGATCACTTCATCGAAGAGCTTGGTCCTGTGTGCATAGCTAATGCAGAAAGCAGGGTAGACTTTGATGATGACCCACTACCGAATGAAATGCAGGGATTAGGTGTAGTGACAATCAGATATATCAAGGAAGATCCTGACCACACAATCAATAGTGTGCGACGCATGATCCCGATACATATGTTTGAAACACAAGCAGGTTACTGGTGCTTCAAGGCGTACTGCTTGCGCGACCTTCATCCTAAGTACTTCCGGCTCGACCGTATCAATGAAGTGAAGGTGAGAAATTCTGGTGATATTACTACTAGCTTTAGGGGGATACGATGAGCAGTGGTGTTATAGAAGCTAACGATGGAGAGATCCTAGTGGTCGCAGTTGAGGAACGTGATGTCTATGGCAACACTTTGTTCTATCCAAAGAACGATGTGTCTAGAATCATGTGCCAGATAGCAGGAAAGAAAACGCTTTCAAGATGGGACTTGGAACAGCTAGATGCATCAATGAATTTTGTAGTGAAAGCAGATAGTGCATCATCTAATCCTTGGAATAGGTGACTTGACATACTGATATAGTGTGTTACATTAGTATCAACACTTACCCTCTTAACGAGGAGAACGAATGAGTAGTGGAGTGAGCAGTACAAGGTGTATTGATTGCGGTAGCACCAACGCAATCCTTGAAGAGTTCAACGACTCTGAGCAGGGGTACATAGAAGAATGTACGGACTGCAATTATGTAGTAGTC
>Ga0208449_1001642_pt1 | contig 11717 bp, 7 predicted proteins | sample MalvireepMed_s17_FD_184247 | JGI IMG/M metagenome (GOLD analysis project Ga0208449, IMG submission 184247) | Marine viral communities from the Global Malaspina Expedition - Malaspina viral metaG DeepMed_s17 (SPAdes) (version 2) | ecosystem: Environmental > Aquatic > Marine > Oceanic | place...
GTCTTATCAAGCCTATACCAATAAACATCCAGATGAGATTATTTTAGTTAATAATCCTTCAGATTTACCAGAACCTTCAACTTTAAACCGGGTAGAAGAGCCATTTATTAAGGCAAGCATTATTACCAAAGCAGATTATGTTGGTCCCGTAATGTCCCTTTGTATTGAAAAGCGTGGTGAAATTACCAACCAATCTTACTTAACGACAGAGCGAGTTGAACTTTCTTTTGATATGCCTTTGGCAGAAATTGTTTTCGATTTTTACGATCGCTTAAAAACAGTTTCTCGTGGTTATGCTTCTTTCGATTATTCTCCTATTGGGCTACGTACTTCTAAACTGGTAAAAGTTGACGTTCTACTTAACGGAAATAAAGTAGATGCACTTTCGGCCTTATTACACCAGGATAATGCGTATGATATTGGTAAGAAGATGTGTGAAAAACTGAAAGAATTGATCCCAAGACAGCAGTTTGATATTCCTATTCAAGCAGCGATTGGGGCAAAAATTATCTCCAGAGAAACCGTAAAAGCGCTTAGAAAAGACGTTACTGCGAAATGTTATGGTGGAGATATCTCTCGTAAAAGAAAGCTTTTAGAAAAGCAGAAAAAGGGTAAAAAACGTATGCGCCAGGTTGGAAACGTAGAAATTCCTCAAGAAGCCTTTATGGCCGTTTTAAAACTAAACGATTAATACCAGCTTAAAGCTGATTTATATCAAAAACCCTCATAGTTTTTAAGCTATGAGGGTTTTTAGTTTTTTATAAACTCTTCTGACATTTTAAATCATTTGAACCACTTAAGCTGTAAAAACTTCTCATTAGAATATGTTTACTCGAACCTGTAAAAATCCGAATTTTAGCATTGCATCTCAATTTCTTAAATTTGTAAAAATGGCTTCATTTTGACCAAAATCGAGTAAAATTGAAGCAAAATTGAGTAAAAAACACTAAAAAGAAGAGGAAAATGGCTGGACATAGCAAATGGGCAAACATAAAACACCGTAAAGGAGCGCAGGATAAAAAACGTGCAAAACAATTTACCCGGGCAATTAAAGAAATTAGTGTTGCGGTAAAAGAAGGTGGTGGTGCAGATCCTGAAGCTAATCCAAGCTTGCGTAACGCGATAAGCAATGCAAAAGGGGTGAATATGCCCAAAGACACCATAGATCGCGCAATTAAAAAAGCAAGTGGTGCAGATGCCGATAATTACGAAACCGTAACTTTTGAAGGATATGGCCCTAACGGAATTGCAATTTTTGTAGAATGCACCACAGATAATACCAATAGAACTGTAGCCTCTGTACGATCAATTTTTACTAAAAATGGAGGAAGTCTGGGAACTAATGGTTCGTTAGAATTTTTATTTGATAAAAAAGGGGTTTTTGTGCTTGAAAGAGAAAAAATTGAAATAAACCTTGAAGAATTTGAGCTTGAACTTATTGAAGGCGGAGGGACAAAAATCGAAAAAGAGGACGACCTGATGACGATTTATACCGATTTTAATGACTTTGGTCTCATGTCTTCTAAACTGGAAGAATTAGAAATGGAAACAAAGTCTTCTGAAGTACAACGAATTCCCTTAAACACGGTAGAACTTCCGGTTGAGGACGCGAAAAAGATCTTAAACCTCATCGAAAAATTTGAAGACGATGATGATGTTCAAAATGTATATCATAATCTCGAAATTACAGACGAACTTATAGATGCAATGGAGGAAGACTAACTTTTTTAAAAGTTTAAAAGCCTTTTAATGTATATCTTAAACGAGAAAAAAGATAATGAAAAAAACGCCCAATTTCGATAGTTGAAATTGGGCGTTTTTATATTGAATTTCTAAGCAACCCTATTCGTTAATTAGAGCCTTGGGAGAATTAAATCCTCAATGAGGGATTAGTCTGCCTGAGTTTTACCTTTCGTGTCTTCGGCATCTCGTGTATTCGAACTTTCTTCTATTTCCATTCGTTTCCCAAGATACACCAGCTTAAAACCTTCTTCGATTTCCACTTCTTTACTATTTGAAGGAATGATATTTAAATTCCCCTCATTATTTTTTACAAAAAGTGGAATAATATCCGGATCGGTTTTAGATATCTCTATTAAACCTTCATAATGCTCTTTAGAATTTAATTCAATTTCGTGTATTGTTGGATATTTCCTGGCCAAATTGGTTAATTTCACATAATCATCGGTTTGTGAGAACAATCCTTCTTTTGGATTGTTTTCAGGATCTTGCATTTCTTCCGGAGAAACCACTCTAAAAGATCCATTTTCACCAAAATGCTTTTTAAATTTTTCTATCGCATTTTTATTGATCTCACTGTTACTGGTCATTGCCATTAAATAACCTACATCATTAAGTTCAATATTATTTATTAAATCTTCAGAATACACATTCTCTTCAATCGCATCTAATCCCATGCCCTTAGCTTTTCTAACATTCATCCCATTGTTATCCACTAATACCACATGCCTACCATTATCTACCATATATTCTGCAATAATTCTGGAAATTGAAGATGCGCCAATAATTAAAATCCCTTCAGAATTCTTTAAAAACACTCCTATTAATTGTGCGAAAAAACGAGCGGTAGTAGCATTTAACAACACTGTTCCCAGCACAATCATAAATACAAGGGGAGTAATATATTCAGCTCCCTCTACACCCTGATTGGCAAGTTCTATCCCAAATAAAGAAGCAATACCGGCAGCGACGATTCCGCGAGGTCCTACCCAGCTTATAAACAGCTTTTCATTGAATTTAAGGGAAGAATTTATACTACTTATAAACACTCCCAGTGGCCGTACAACAAAAACAATAACTGCAAATAACCAAATAGCCTTACTGGTGAATACTAAATACAAATCGTCCATATTAATATTTGCAGCTAGCAGAATAAATAAAATGGAAATTAAAAGAACACTTAAAGATTCTTTGAAGTATAACAGCTCTTTTAAGTTTGGTAAATTGATATTCCCCATCACCATTCCCATCACTACTACTGCTAAAAGTCCGCTTTCGTGAGCAAACTGGTCAGATAACACAAATACGCCTAGTACTGCGGCAAGTGTAAGGACATTTAATAAATAATGCGGAATAATATTTTTCTTGATGCTGTAGGCCAGCGCATGGGCAAAGGTGAATCCAAAAGTAAATCCAAAGAGCACAATTTTACCAAATTCCAATAATACAGTTGGCGTATATTCTTTTCCTTTTCCGGCACTAATAAACTCAAATACCAAAACGGCAAAAAGCGCCCCTATAGGATCGATAAGGATTCCTTCCCATTTTAAAATAGTGGAGACATCTTTTTTAAGCGGAATGTTACGAAGAATAGGCGTGATTACCGTTGGCCCCGTAACAATAATTAATGAAGCAAATAAAAACGAAATCTGCCAGCTAAGGTCAAAAATATAATGCGCTGCTATCCCGGCGCCTATAAAAGTTATAATTACAGCAACCGTAATTAACTTCACAATAACAAAGCCTACATTTAAAATTTCGCCTTTTTTAAGCGTTAAACCTCCTTCAAAAAGGATAATACCTATTGCCAGGGAAACAAAATAAAATAAGCTTTCTCCCGGAAACAATCCAGATTCACCGTTCCAAATAGGTTCTATAAGTTTGCTTCCATCCTCTGTAAACAAAGTTGCGATTGGCCCTACAGAAAGTCCAATTAAAATTAACGGAAGGATTGCAGGAATTTTAAATTTCCATGCCACCCACTGTGCCAATATTCCTAAAATTACTATACCTGCTAACTCTAACATTAATCTTTTCGGTTTGTATTAAAAGCTAAAAATATTAAAAATAGTTTAGTTTGTTCATAACCTGGTCATAAACTGAGAATATTTGTAATCTCATGTTAAATCAGCCCAATTAAACGCTTTTGAGCATTTGATTTAATAATTTGCGATATATTGTGAAAATTTAATAATTTATGAAATTATACCCTATCGAAGCAGGAAATTTTAAGCTGGACGGCGGTGCTATGTTTGGCGTAGTCCCTAAAAGTATCTGGCAAAAAACCAATCCTGCAGATAGCAATAACATGATCGATATTGGCGCCAGAAGTCTTTTAATCGAAGATGGTAATCAATTAATCCTTATCGATACAGGCCTGGGCAATAAGCAAAGTGAAAAGTTTTTTAGTTATTATTACCAGTGGGGCGATAATTCTATCGATAAGTCTTTAAAAAAATATGGATTTCATCGAGATGATATTACCGATGTATTTACCACTCATCTCCATTTTGACCATTGTGGTGGTTGCATACAATGGAATAAAGACCGCACCGGTTACGAAACAGCTTTTAAAAATGCAAAATACTGGAGCAATAAAGATCACTGGCAGTGGGCAACACAACCAAATGCCCGTGAAAAAGCTTCTTTTTTAAAAGAAAATATCTTGCCTATAGAAGAAAGTGGAAAGCTTCACTTTGTAGATAGAAAGAATAATGAAAGTTTTTCAGCTATTCCAGAGCTTGGTTTTGGCGTACTCTTTGTAGATGGCCATACCGACAAACAAATGATACCTCATTTGGAATATAAAGGAAAAAAACTGGTTTTTATGGCAGATCTGCTTCCAACGGCAGGACACATTCCTTTACCTTATGTAATGGGATACGATACCCGCCCGTTATTAACCTTGCCAGAAAAGAAAACCTTTTTAGATAAAGCCGCAGATGAAGAAATTTATCTTTTTATGCAACATGATGCGCACAATGAAGTTATAACCGTAAAACACACTGAAAAAGGTGTGAGACATGATCAAACATACACGTTTAATGAATTATTTAACTAAAATGAAAATTCCATTTTATAAACCATTATTGGCTGCTACTTCAGCAGCCATTCTTGCGTCTTGTGGGAGTAGTGCTCCTGCAATTGTTTCAACTCCAATCGCGAATATCGATACGATCCCGCTTAAAGTAACGGCACTTACCGATGCTCAGTTTAAAAACTGGCCCGAAGCCGATTTGATCTATGATACCATTCCGGGAATGAGTGTGGATAGAGCTTATTCAGAAATCATTAAAAATCAAAAAGGTAAAAAAGTGATCGTTGCTGTGATCGATAGTGGTACCGATATCGAACACGAAGATCTAAAAAATGTAATTTGGACCAATGAAGATGAAATTCCTGGAAACGGAATAGACGATGATAATAATGGGTATATCGACGATGTTCATGGCTGGAACTTTTTAGGAGATGCCGTAGATGAAAACTTAGAATTTGTTAGAATTTACAAAAAATTAAAACCTAAATACGAAGGAAAATCGGCCAGTGACATAAGTGAAGCCAATCGCCAAGAATTTATTCTTTTCAAAGATGCTGAAGCTGAATACAACAAAAAACTAACAGAGGCACAACAAAACCTGGCCCAATACCAGCAAATAAAATCGCAATTGGTCGCTGCGCATCAGGCAGTTTCTTCTCAACTAGGAAAAGAAGATTACACCATGGATGAATTAAAAGCAATGCAGGCTACGGCACAACCTTTAAGCCAGTATAAAGCCATGTTGCTTCAAATTCAGCAGAATGTAAACGAAAATATCCCAAAAGCGATTGAAGAGCTGGATGGGGCGCTCGATTATTATTCAGATCAGGTTAAAGTTAATTTAAATCTGGACCTTAACGGAAGAGAAATTGTTGGTGACAATCCCGACGACCTTAATGATCGTAATTACGGAAATAACAACGTGATGGGACCAGAAGCCGATAAAAAAAATATAAAACATGGTACGCATGTTGCCGGGATCATTGCCGCACAAAGAAATAACGGTATTGGTATGAACGGTGTAGCCCAGAATGTTGAGATAATGGCGGTAAGAGCTGTACCAAATGGCGATGAGTACGATAAAGATATTGCGCTTGCCATTAGATATGCTGTAGATAATGGTGCTAAAGTAATTAATACCAGCTTTGGTAAATATTTTTCAACACATCCAGATTGGGTAAGAGATGCTATTAAATACGCCGCAGATCACGATGTTTTAATTGTAAATGCCGCAGGTAATGAAAGCTTAAATCTGGATGAAAAAATGGTCTATCCAAACGATCAAACCCCAGATAATCCTGTAGAAATTAGTGATAACTTCTTAACAGTTGGTGCTTTAAATTATGATTATGGTGCTAAACTGGTAGCCAATTTTTCTAACTACGGAAAGAAAAATGTGGATGTATTTGCTCCAGGAAATAAAATCTGGTCTACAACACCAAACAATGAATATGAGTATTTACAGGGAACATCTATGGCTTCACCTGAAGTTGCAGGAATTGCTGCAATGATTAGATCATATTTTCCTAAATTAACAGCGCCACAGGTTAAAAAGATCATTATGGATAGTGGTTTGCCGGTTCAGGCTAATGTAATTGTTGGTGGGGATCGATTAAACACACAGGAATTTAGTGAACTTTCTACCTCTGGAAAAATTGCTAATTTATATAATGCACTAATTTTAGCATCTAAAGTTTCTAAATAATAACCCATATTTATGAAAAAACTAATTTTTAGCCTCGCCTTTTTGGTTACTACATTTTCACAGGCACAAAATAATACCTGCTATTGGCAACAGCATGTAGACTACGATATGGACGTAGACATGAATGTTGAAAATTACCGGTACACCGGTACTCAGGAGCTGGTTTATACCAATAATTCACCAGATACATTAACCAAAGTATATTATCACATGTTCTTTAACGCTTTCCAACCGGGAAGCGAAATGGATCGCCGTTTACAGGACATCAAAGATCCAGACTCAAGAATGGTGAATAATAAAGGGGATCGCCAAAATCCAGATTACGAGAGTAGAATTGCCAAACTTAACGATGATGAAATTGGTTATTTAAGAGCCACTTCTTTAACTCAGGACGGTAAAAAAGTAGAGACAGAAGACCAAGAAACTATTCTTGTTGTACATCTTGCTGAACCTATTTTACCCGGTAAATCGACCACCTTTAAAATGGAATTTGAAGGCCAGGTACCCGTTCAGATTAGAAGATCTGGTAGAAATAATGCTGATGGTGTTGCACTTTCCATGACACAATGGTATCCTAAATTAGCCGAATATGATTTTGAAGGTTGGCATGCCGATCCCTATATCGCCAGAGAATTTCATGGCGTTTGGGGAGATTTCGACGTGACCATAAATATCGATAAAGATTATATTATTGGTGGAACAGGTGTTTTACAAAATCCTGAAGAAATTGGTTACGGTTACGAAGAAGAGGGCACCAAAGTAAAGCGAAAAGGCAAAAAATTAGCCTGGAATTTTAAGGCCGAAAAAGTACATGATTTTGCCTGGGCTGCAGATCCAGAATTTATTCATGATAAGTTGGAAACTGAAAGCGGAGTAACACTGCACTTTTTATACAAAGACGATCCAAAAGTTAAAGATGCCTGGAAAAAAATTCAGCCAGAAACCGCAAAATTGTTAGCGTTCTTTAATGAGCATATTGGTCCTTATCCATGGCCTCAATACTCTGTTATACAGGGTGGCGATGGCGGTATGGAATATGCCATGTGTACCTTAATTACCGGTGGGGAAAACTATAATAGTTTACTGGGAACTACTGCACACGAATTTGCCCATTCCTGGTTTCAGCAGTTATTAGGAACTAACGAGTCTGAGCATCCATGGATGGACGAAGGTTTTACTACTTATATTTCTGGATTGGCGCAAAAAACGATAAAGGGAACTTCAGGAAATCCAACTGCCGGATCGTATAGAGGTTACAATTACATTGCAACTTCTGGTATGGAGCAACCACAAACTACGCATGGTGATCGTTATGATATTAATACCGCTTATTCTATCGCTGCATATAGTAAAGGTGCGGTGTTCTTAGCACAACTTGGTTATATTATCGGGCAGGAAAACTTAGCTAAAACTTTAAATCGTTACTACGACGAATGGAAATTTAAACATCCTACGCCAAATGATTTTATAAGAGTTGCTGAAAAGGTTTCTGGAGCCGAATTACACTGGTATTTGACCGATTGGACCGAAACTACGAATCAAATCGATTATGCAATTAATAGCGTTGAAGAAGCTGAAAACGGAACTAAAGTTACCTTAGAAAGAAAAGGTTTAATGCCAATGCCGGTTGAAGTTACTGTAACCTTAAACGATGGAAGCAAAAAATTATATTATATGCCATTGCGCATGATGCGTTGGGAAAAACCTGCTGAAGGCGATGTAGAACGCATTGTAGAAGAAGATTGGCCATGGGCTTATCCAACTTACGAACTGCAAATTGATACTCCCAAAGCAGATATAAAATCAATAGAAATCGACGAATCTCAGCTTATGGCAGATGTTAACCGTAGTAATAATACTTACGGGCAGGTAGATTCAGAATAATTATAGTTTGATATAGAGGGAAAGTCCGGCAGCTGCCGGACTTTTTTTGCTTTGAAAAGCTCCGATAACAAAGAACCTCGGGGTAATCCCACTAGATAATAGGAAATTGAATGTCCGCAATAGATCATTATAAGTTGTGGTCACCCTGAACTTGTCCTCGATAGCTATCGGGACAGAGTCTCATCACAATATATTGTTTTTCAATACATTATGAGATTTCGGATCAATTCCGATAGCTATCGGAACGGAATGACGAAAACAACGAATTATTACAAATTACAAATAATCAAATAGGAAAAGTTAAAAAAAATTCGAGGCAAGCCTGGGAAAATTAATGTCTATAGTGAGGGATTAAATTTCATTTGCCCAATCAATTTTTATACTTTTAAAACCCCAACCTCAAGAATATGAAATTAGCCTTTTTTAGTACCAAATCTTACGATAAAGAATTCTTTGACCCTTATCACCAACAGGAAATCGATTTAAAATATTTTGAAGTTCGATTATACAAAGACACCGCCAACCTTGCCAAAGGTTATGATGGGGTTTGCGTTTTTGTTCACGACGATTTAGACGAAGAAACGTTAGCGATTTTAGCTGAAAACGGAGTTAAATTTGTGGTATTACGTTGCGCTGGTTTTAATAATGTAAATCTGGCTGCAGCAGAAAAATTAGGGATTAATGTTTATCGGGTACCGGCTTATTCACCCGAAGCCGTGGCCGAGCATGCCATCGCCTTAATCCTTACTTTAAACCGAAAAACACACAAAGCCTATAACAGAATTAGAGAAGGTAATTTTTCTTTAGAACGTTTACGCGGTTTCAATCTTCATGGGAAAACAGTAGGCGTAATTGGTACTGGTAAAATAGGAAGCATTTTCGCCAAAAACATGAAAGGTTTTGGATGTAATATTATCGCTTACGACAAGTTCGAAAATAAGGAGATTATAGAACAGGGCGGTACGTATGTTTCTTTTGAAAAGCTTTTAGAACAATCTGATATTATCTCATTACACTGCCCGTTAAATCCAGAAACCAAGCATATTATCAATAAAGAAAGCTTTAAATTAATGAAAGACGGTATGATGTTAATCAATACCAGTCGTGGCCCATTAATTAACACAGTAGATACTATTGAAGCTTTAAAATCTGGTAAATTAGGCTATTTAGGGATCGATGTTTACGAGCAGGAAGAACAATTATTTTTTAAAGATCTTTCTGAAAGTGTGATCAAAGACGATATTATCGCGCGATTAATTTCATTCCCAAACGTACTTATTACCGCGCATCAGGGATTTTTAACTAAAGAGGCATTACAGCAAATTGCTGAAGTTACAATCCAGAATATTAAAGATTTTAAAGCAGGAAATGCAACCAACAATCAGCTTAAGGTTTAGTTTGTAATTATCCATTTACAATACCTATTTTTGGGGCATGGAAGAAGGCTTTAAAAAACAGGAAAAATTAAAAAGTAAAATTCTTATCGATAAGCTTTTTGCTGAAGGGGTTTCGATAAAGAATTATCCGCTTAGATTGGTCTATATTCCTATCAATTTTCAGGATACTCAAACTATTTCAGCTAAAAATAAATATTTTAAAACCGGTTTTTCCGTTCCAAAGAAGTTTATAAAAACCGCGGTACAGCGCAATCGCATTAAAAGACTAATGCGAGAATCTTTCAGAAAAAATAAGTATATTGTTATGACCGGGGCAAGACAGCAATATGCATTGATGTTTATTTATCTTTCCCGTGAAGACATTTCTCAAATAAAGATGGAGCGGTTAATGATTAACTTACTGGAACGCTTAAAACAAAAGGAAAATAGAAGCGTTTTCGATTAAGATGAATACATACTTCATCTTTAAATTAAAAAAAGGATGAAAAAGAAATTCTATAAAAAAGCACTAATCTTAGCTTTTGGTGGAGTAGTGTTATTCACAAGTTTTGGTTTTAAATCTGATTTCTTTGAAATCGCCAAACAAATTGAAATTTTCACTACGCTTTTTAAGGAAATCAACATGAATTATGTTGATGAAACCAGCCCGGCAGACCTCATGGATACCGCAATTAAATCGATGTTAACCGATTTGGATCCGTATACCAACTTTTGGAGTGAACAGGATGTACAAAGTTCCAGAATTAATATGGAAGGGGAGTATACCGGCATTGGTGCTGCTTTAAAACCCGATGAAGATTTCCTGTTAATAACTGATGTTTACAAAGATTATCCCGCAGATAAAGCCGGATTAAAACCTGGTGATAAAATCACTAAAATTGGTGATACTAAGGTCTCAGATTTTACTGAAGGTGCACAAACTTTGCTAAACGGCTCTATTAATTCTGAAGTAAATATTACTTACCAAAGGCAGGGAAAAACCCAGCAAACCAGTATCAAAAGAAGTTCGGTTGAATTAAAAGCGGTGCCATTTTATATCCTTTTAGAGGATAACAGTGGATATGTAGTGTTAAGCCGATTTAACCAAAAAGCTTATGAAGAAACCAGTAGGGCAGTAAAAGACCTAAAAAGTCAGGGTGCCGATAAAATTATTCTTGATCTTAGAGGAAATCCCGGTGGTTTACTAAGCGAAGCCATAAATGTGAGTAATATTTTCCTGGATAAAGGAGAACTTATTACCAGTACCAAATCGGTAATCGAAAAATATAACAAGGAATATTACACACAAAAAGAACCGATAGATACTAAAATTCCACTTGTAGTTTTAGTGAATGGGCAAAGTGCTTCGGCAAGTGAAATTGTATCTGGTGCCATACAGGATTTAGATCGTGGAGTGGTTGTTGGTGCCCGTACTTTTGGTAAAGGTTTGGTACAGCGCCCCAAAGAGATCGCTTACGGAACGCAGCTTAAAATCACCATCTCTCGTTATTATACACCAAGCGGACGCTGTATACAGGCTTTAGATTACCGTAAACGCGATGAAAATGGAGAAGCCGTTCGTACAAAAGTGGAAGATTATAATGCTTTTAAGACCAAAAACGGAAGAACGGTTTACGATGGCGGCGGAATTTTACCTGATGTTCGCTTAGAATCTTCAGAATACAGTAGCATTACCAGAGCACTTTTAGAGAAGAATGCTATTTTTAATTATGCTACTAATTACTATTATCAACATGCTGTTGATAATCCGGTAAACTATGAATTTAGTGATGCCGATTTTAATGATTTTAAAAGCTATTTAAAAACTTCAGATTTCAACTATAAAACCAATACTGAACAGGAGTTAGAAGAATTGTTGATAACTGCACAATCTGAAGGTTTCCAGCAAGATATCCTTGATAGTTATAAACAAATATCTGCTGAAATCGATAAAAGTAAGGCTGAAGAATTGGAC
>Ga0208449_1001643_pt1 | contig 11714 bp, 22 predicted proteins | sample MalvireepMed_s17_FD_184247 | JGI IMG/M metagenome (GOLD analysis project Ga0208449, IMG submission 184247) | Marine viral communities from the Global Malaspina Expedition - Malaspina viral metaG DeepMed_s17 (SPAdes) (version 2) | ecosystem: Environmental > Aquatic > Marine > Oceanic | place...
CCTCTACCCAACGAGAGTAACGAGATGTGTGTATGTATTCTTGATATGGTGTCGGCAACTGCGGCATTATATATTCCCCTTTTCTTTATCTACCATTTATTATTCCTACATGATTAAACAAACTACCCGGCTCTTTTTGTACTACACTTAATTTATCCAATGGAGGATAATAGTTCCCTGATACTGAAATTCTTGTTTCATTGCTAAGATTTCTTGCAGTCATGTGTGGAAGATAAGTAGGAAAAATAATCAAATCACCAGCTTTAGGTATGACATCATGGAAATGTCTATACTTATCAACTTGCAATATTCCTACAAAAGTTCCACTATTTTCGGGAAAAGTAACCCAATACACAAATGATAATCCGGGAGGTCCGGGATCTTGATGAGTATGAAACATAGTAGACTGGCCCGGCTCTACCAAATGTGTCCATGCTTCATCTCCATTTATCAAATATTTGTTAATAGATTTAACTACACGATCTACTTTTTCTAATAGATGTGTAACAGCAGGTGTTTTTGGTAAAACGGAATCTTCCACACTAGAAGATCGAGTATTAAAATTCATCTTCGTATTACGTTCTTGCAATACATCGTTTTCAATCTGTTTATTATCTACTTCATCCAAAAGACTGTACCTCGACATGCCAATTAAAATAATAGGTGAAAACTGTCCTCGCACGATCATACACCGCTTAAATCTGGTTCTTTGTATTGATCAGACTTCAGTACCTTACCATCCTCACGATATACAGGTTCTCCATCCTTTCCTAATTTTGACATATTTGAATTGTGTACTCGATTAAATATAACCTGCATATCCCAACCAAAATCTACAAACAACCCAACTACCACATATAACAAATCTGCTGCTTCTTTCTTTACCTGTTCCTCATTTCCCATACTTAGCGCCGTAGACAACTCAATAAATTCTTCTTCTATTAGTACCCTACGAAGATCCAACATATCAGCAACATGAGCATCAAATGTCCAATCAGAAAAATTCATATCAGTTGGACGTTTAAATGCTGTCTGGAACTGGCTCACAGCATCTTGCATGGTGCGATGCCTAATCATCATGGCAAGTGCTTTTCTAGTGTAATGGCTGTATTATGTTGAGTACGCTTCTCAATAAGTTTTTTCAAAAACCATTCAGCCTTTTTTAAATCCTCTAGGGGATTTTTTTTATGCTCATATCGGCTGATGTATTTTATAATGCTTCCTTCAAGATACCCAAGAAACCTATCAACGGACATCTGATGTTCCATAATTTCAATAGTTTCCATTGTGCCATTTTGATAGTGCGGCGGACTATTTATAGGGTCAGTAGTAAGTTGAACACCAGCTTTTTCATCCATGAGTTTTTCATAATTTGTTCGAGTGTCTATGGGTTTTCCGGCGTTTTCTTTTTCCCATATTTCAATTTGTTTTTTACCGCCTTCACCTTTCCAAGTACCATCAATAACCTTAGTCATCATCATCATCTTCCTCTCGTTTTACCAGCCAAGTTTCATCAATAATTTTGTTGCTATACAAAAAGCCATGCCGAGAACACCACTGAGCATAGGTCATTTTAGCATTCTTAGTTAATTTGTTGTCACAATTAGCAAAAACAAACCGGACATCAATATTAGGGTGTTGTGCTCTAAATGTCAAATGTTTTGTTCGATCCTCCGGTGCAAAAAATCCTTTGGTTTCAACATAAAATTGATGCTCAGGAAAATAAAAATCTGGTGTGTATGTTGTAGTCTTTGGTACATATGAGTAGGTGTCTGGTTCATAATCAAAAGAAACACCACGCCTAATTAAATCCGAAGCAAAATCTACTTCAAAATTACTACGGTATTTTGTACCTGCCACTCGACGGGCCATTCTAGTTCTACGAGCCAAGAGATGTCCTCGGTGATCGCAAATTCGGTGAAACATATTTTGGTTGGTAGGAGTGCAAAAGATGATCTATGGATTTTATAATAAATTTCAATGTCTTAGGAGCTTTACTTTTCATCGGACCATTCTGTTCCTCCTGCAAAAACATATTTTCTATAAAAACAATACCTCCAAGATTTAAAATATTTTGAATACGACTTATATCTTCGGATAACACTTCTACGTGTTGTCGATAATCAACATCAGACCAGTAGGCTTCCCAATCATTTGACGCAACAGACTTTATTGTTAAGTACAAAGTATTAGTACATGCTCTAAGAAATTCACTTCCACCTTCCTTCTTTTCATTTTCAGCGTAGATAAAAAAACATTTTTCATTATTAACAACATCACTTTCGGTAAATTTATCTACAGCTATTAAAGGCATTATTTTATAATCTCAATCTCAGCATCTGTTTTAACTACTACTCTAGCGCCACACGCTAACACAGGTTTATCGTTACCCCCATAAAGTACTCTACTTGGACCGTTTATTGCAACTTCATGGCAGTATGTATTTTTAGATCCCTGTTTAATTGTTATAACAGGTTCATTAGTGCCATGTTTTTTATTCGCACGAATTTTATGTTGGTTTACATGAATATATTTTGTTTTTGTTCTCATCAGATTTGTTCATTTTTTAGAACAGAATACCACACCAATGGTGGATTTTTGGCATCCGAAGATACTTTGTGATGTAGTTTGGCTTTCGGCCAACAATGAGATTTAAACCTACAAAAACTACAGGTGGTGTTCATAAGACGATTACCAGTTGGTGTACCCTTATATTTTTCTGGAATATCTTCTAATTTCTGTAAGGGAACAGTTGTATCTTTTAAAATACGAATATTGTGGGCTGCGGTATTAAGTGCAGCTTCGCGTTCTTCATCTTGAATACTAGGTGCAGAACAAATTTGTATTTCACCCGACGATTTGTTAATAACAATCCAGCCACCAAAGGGTTTGTTTTCTGCTGCTCCATATAAATGTCCCTGTACTACATAGCCAAAGGGATCATTATCTTTAACACGCTTGTAATTAGTAAATTTACTGGTAAAAGCATAGGGACTTGATGTTTTAATATCCCATACAGCACCATCAATAATTATGTCCAGTGTGCCCTGTAACATAACACCTTCTAATTCAAGCCTAACTGGTTTTTGATAGCCCTGCACATTAACACCAGCTTCTTTTAACTGAACGTAAATCAGTGCTTCAAGTATATCACCAAATAAAAAACGATTAACTGAATTATATTCTAATTCTGTTTTAGTTTCAACACCATCTCGTTCTAATTGCTGTTGACAAAGAGGTTTACCTAATGCAGACATACGCATTGACCATCTACGGGCAGATCCAGTAAATTGTTTACTCAAAGCCCTAGCACATTCTCTTTTAAAAAAAGCAATAGAAACAGGGGAGATGTCTGCCTCCCCCGAAACTACCTTTTGCAAATAAAGTTGCAGATACTCCTTGATGAGATTATTCATCCAAGGCTTCTACAACCTCCACATCCTCAAAATCTTGGCGAGTTTCACGATACTTATCTTCAATCTGCGAATTATGCTTATTCACAAGATCCATGAAACTTTCCAGAAGTGGAACATCTCCCTTTGGGGCAAATTCAACGTAATCTTTTACGTCAATTTTAGCCTTATAAAAAACATTCCCACCATACTTTTGTCTAAGAGTACTTAGTGTAGCACGAGTATTAAACAAAAGTTTGCCTTGTTTTTCTAAGGTTTTAATCCAATCGCTAACAGGCATAAAATTACTGCCTCTCGCGTACCACATATGGGGGATCGCCGCATCACTATCACTAGCTGCAACTGTTCCATATAAAACCTGAGAACACTTAATTCCTGCTTGAAGAGTTCTTGCAGGATCATCGGCGGCAAGTTTCTCTAGCTCCTTTCGGTCTATCTTGCCACATTTCAAACCACCAGTCGTATCAAAGAAACTATCGCCAAATGATGCAGCTTGTATAGTCATTGACGAATAATTTTGTTCGCTTTGATCCCATACACTATACATATATCGACGAAGAAATGGACGAAAAATAACAGTCTTAGAATAGACAGTTTCTCCACTCTCATCTTGTATACGCCACTGTCCACGAGGAAGGGACGTACCCTCATCATCTTCAGTGTTGTGTTCAATAGCAAGTCGCGGCAAAAATGAGCTACCACCCTCGCTAGTCCTAGATGACAAATCCTTTTGACCCAATGCAGCCATCAAAGCATCTGTATCTATATTTTTTGCCGTAACCAGATCGGTTATACTCGGCATTACTGCTAATTCTGCCATGTTAATTATATCTCCTTTACATTGACAGTTTTAAGATTTGACCAATCATCACCAATTTTTAACTCAATTCCGATTGGTACATTGTATTTTAAGCCATATCGGGATTTACATTCCTTTCTAATGCCCAGCATGGCTTCCGTTAATAAATCTATGGCTATACCCTCTTCTTCGGGGTGTACATCCATAACTATACTATCATGGACGGTGTTACAAATCAAGCTCTTTATTTGATTTTCTTTAATTTTTTTATGTAGTGACACTAATGCAACAGGTAGTAGGTCAGCAGTTGCAAATCCCTGAACTGGATAGTTTTTTATCTGTGTTCCATTGGAAACACCACCACTGGGAAAACGCCGGACATTTGGAAACATATATTCTCTACCCGATGGTAGGGTTATTTTTTTGCGTACCAGAGCTTCGTCACCCAGTTTTTCATGCCATCTGGCAATTCCGCTATATTTCTCAAGAAATGCTTCGTAATACCGCCTTTCACTGGGCGTTCCTGTACGTCCGCCGTATAATGGCTTAAATGTGTGTGCCTTGGCTTCCTGACGGCTTACACCAATGATCTCAGCCGTGTACGCATGAACATCAATTTTATCTTTAATATCCTGTAAAGCCTGTGGATCTTGTGAGAGAAACCCTGCCACACGAAACTCTAGTTGGCTGTAGTCACCCTCAAGTATTTTTCCACCCTTAAATCTACTAACAATAGCTTCTCGAACTGGAAATGTACTGCTTCTAGGCATATTTTGAAAGTTGGGATTGCGTGAGGATAATCGTCCGGTAGCTGTAACACACTGCATAAACTGAGGATGAATAAAACCATCGGTTCCGGTGTTATTCTTGATGTTTTCAATGAAAGTATTAAGATAGGTTGCTAAAGAATTGTAACGCATGTATTTTCTTAAAAATTCATACTGTCTGGGCTGGCCCCGCACCTGTAGTATTTTTTCTCGGATAGTAGATACATCTGTTTTAAATCCGTGTACCGATAAATCCTTTTCATTTAATGGTGTTAATCCTAGTCCTGCCCTCTCTGTAAGATTTTTGTAAACACTTCCGCTACCGAAACAAACTTTGCATTTACGAGGCATACCATATGTACCATCTTTTCGTATAAATTCAACACTTCCCCTGCCTTTGCAAGTATTACAAACTTGTCGGACTGTTTTCAAAAATGCTCCAACCTTGTGACGGTATTTACTTCTAAACACTCTCGGAGGAGATACCTTTACAAACTTCTTTTTTCGTTTTCCATCCTTGAGTTCAGTACCTAAGTCAAAAAATGTTTTCCAATCCTTCTTATCTCCAACCACTAGAGAATAGAACAGTTTAGACCTATCCTCGCCAGAGGCCAGATTGATTGGTGTATCCCCGCAGAACTCTACAATTAAATTTTGTAAATCTGTTTCTAATTGAATGTATTCATTTCTAAAGTCAGTTTCTATCTGCCTTAGTTTTTCAACATCAACTTTTATTCCCTTACCTTCCATGTCACACAAAACACGGCATACATCCATGTGCAATCTAATTGTTGGCTGCATTAGCCCAGTCTTCCATTTGGATGTCCAATAATTTCGCTTGTGCAAAAGCCAAGTCATAGGCTGATTGAACATCTTGCACACCGTATTCGGTAAGTTTATCCCACGGTATTTCATCTACCCCTTTTCCTGATTTAATAAACCCATCAAATATATAAGACTTTTTTTCAGAAACCTCGCGTCTTTTACACGATGCACCCAAAGTTAAATCACGATGCAACCCTCTTGCCAATAAATACTCCACTCCCATAGTATCCCAAACTTCATTTTCATATATGAAGCCACAAGCCTGTAACCACAGTAAATCATATTTAATATTGTGTCCAACTAAAAGTGTTGTTTTATCCAATATGGATTGTAGCACAACTACATTGTTTTTTGTGGGTGGCTGCTCGGCATGATAAAAACACAAATAATCTTGTTCTCCTGTATTCGTTAGATATCCACACGACACCAAAGTATTTTCTCCACTGTACGGCATGTTATCGCCGTTGGAAAAAGTATTTTCAATATCTACAGCAGTAATCATGTGTAGTATCTTCCTGTAGAAATATTGAGAAACGCATGAGAAGTGCCATGCCAACCATTCAATTTATTTTTGCTTACTGTCAGGAAGCGAGTGTTATCGTCTACTCCCAATCCTTTTCCTATGCCAATAATTATGTCGGCTTCTCCGGCCTTGCCAGTACGACTGTTATCCAACATGGAATACTCAATGACTTCTCGTTGGTGTGCTTCATAGTTAGCTTGTGACACTGCCCAAACTAAACAATTATTCCGTTTGCCCAACTCACGACCACTGACATACAATTCTTTTAGACGTTCATCACCACGAGTAAATGTGCCATTTATTTTAACTTTATCCATTTGATCTATAAACACCACATCAGGTTTGTTAAGTGCAGTAAAATCTACAATCTCACCCATACTTGTTCCAACCGAATCAATAACAACTAAATTTTTATCCAGCCTTTTTTTGTACTCCTCCGTATAATTTTGTTTTTCATTAAACAGAACATATTTGTCTGTGTTAAAGAACGCTGTGACTATTCGTAGCTTTACCTTCTTTGCTAGTTCTTCATTGGCCCAGTAATGAACTTTGTAACCACTGGCAACGTAGTGTGCAGCTAAATGAGAACAAAAACTGGTTTTCCCAACTTCCGGTCTAGCAAAAATAATACCAAAATCCCCACGATTCATACCCTGTACGTGTTCCTCTAAGGTATTGAGGCCAAAGGTAAAATCAGGATCTTGAACTGTAGCCTGTATTAGTTCCTCAAAGTTATCGTGGATAATTGTAAAGGTGTCGTGTGCATCAAGGCTGCTGGACGCAACACGATCCATCATCTTCGCAATATCTGAAAAAGCAAGTTCATTGCTGCCAGTCCAAAATTCAACGGCCTTCTCACCAATTTGTCGTGCCATATCTCTCTGCCAAAATGTTTTAGCCCAATCGTAAGCAAGATCTTGGTCTACCTGCTCAAGCAACATAAGACTATCAACTAGATCACTGGTTTGTTCTGCCTTGCTATCTGGTGTAGCTGGAAATAACATTTTGTGGGCAGCAATTAAAGATGCTTTATCTAATCTCTTGATGTCTTCATACTTGAGATGTGCTTCTCGTATAGTATGAGCCAATGGTCGCCAGTCCTTTGGAAACATGACTGGTGTTATAAAATTTTTTGTTCTGTCCCACGAAGTTTTATCCAACAAGGTAGCCAGAACATTTAATTCAATGTCTTGCATTGCTCCCAGCCTTCTTCATTCGACTTTTAGAAGGGGTTAATTTCTTACGATGATTTAGTGGTGGTTTACGAAATCTACGCAAAGTTTTATTTCGGGCTGCGTAGACACTGAAACCATATGTTGATCGTTTAGCCATGTTGATATATAAAATCCTCTAGTTGGTCAGCATTCATATTCTTGAGATCTTTCTCAGGAAAAAGAACACCAACGTAATTTAATTCGTGTTTCAGTATAGCACAAATGTGCATACTTTTCAAGGCTGCATCTTTATCCAAACAAATCAATACCTTATCGTATGCTTCTTGAAGTAGATGTTGATAGAGATTTTCTGATAGGACTGTACCACACATGGAAATACCAACAACATTACTAAGTTTTGATGCCACACACGCAGAAGGAATATCCTCAACAATTATAGCAACCTTACCACAACCAATTTTATAATCAGCAGAGGTTCTAGCATATTTATACCATTTTGGTTTTCCCTCTGTTTTCATAGTTCTACCAACAGCATTAACAATGCGATTACTATTTAAATCCTTAATAAGAAAAACTACACGATCTTGTTTTAGATCATATTTTACATTGATGTGTTTTTGTTCGTGTAGGTCAAGGCACTGAACTTTTTCAAGATACTTTAGACCTTGTTTGCTGTAGGCTAACTCAATAAAATTAGACGTAGAAAACTCTTCTTGAAAGACTTCTGTAAAGTCGATTGGTTTTTTAAACAGACCATTTTTTATCTGGTGTTTTTGTAAACCAATTCTTTTTGAACCTTTAATTTCACAGCTTGCATCAAAACAATTATAAATTACTACCATAGAAGCTGGTAGATACATAGCTGAAAAAGTATTATTGCTCCCACAATCAGGACAGTTTGTACGGACACGGCCTACCTCCGCTGCTTCATCTAACAATTCATCAATAGCTTTATTCATCTTCATCTCCGTTTAAATACTCTTGTATTTCTTCTTTTTCAAGAGTATTCTGTAATTCCTGTTTTTTCATTCGGACTACACGTTGATGATATTTATGATCTTCAAGCTCTTTAGCATAGTAATTTCTATTACTAGGCTTTTTACGTTCTCGATTTTTACGTTGGTGTTTCATGGTTCCTTACCAAATATACTACGGTATATAGTTCTCCCCTTCCGGGGTATATTAAGTATATCATGGAAATAAAGTCTGGTCAAGCAGAAAAAAGCACTTGTAAATACTTTTTACCTATGCTAATATATAGGCATGGTTCGTCGTAATAGAAGGGTGATAGCAGAAATGAGGTTATCAAGGTGAAGCAAGAACGAGGGTGGCGCTTGCCTTTTGTTAAAAAGGCTACGGCCCAAAAGATCTATGAAGCTCGGTGGGTTTGGTATCATACAATACTAGCCTTTGAGCTTTTTGTTTTAATCGTGATACAAACAGTAGCATTATGGAAGTAATATTTAAATCTTATATTGAGGAATTTTCATTTCTGCACGAATTGAAGATGAAAGCTGTTTTACAAGAGGCTTTTACCAATGCCTACGCGGAATTGGGTCTTGATGAAGATGAGTGTCTTTCAAGATCGCAAGTGCAGATCCATAGACTTAATGCAAAAATTGAAGATTGGCATGTACAACTTCTTGAATTAGTGGGAGCTAAAAAGAATGACTAAGAAAAAGAAAGAATCTGTTCCTCATCCCGAAAGAGATTGGCACGTTTCCTTTTTGTCCTCGGTGTTGGGTGAATTTGATAGTAAAACTGAAGATGGTACACTATATTGGCAAGATTTTGGTGTAGATTATGAGAATGGTGGTGTCGTACTTTGGCCCACCAATGAGGATGCTTGGCAAAAAGCGTACATGATTTCTGGTTATTGTAGGTTCAATAAGATACCTTGTACCTTTGAGGATGGTGGTAATGACGGTCACTAAAGTATGATTTATGTACCCATAACATCGTCCATGAAAGGCAAAGCCACCCGTAGCTCAAATATTATGGGACGCATTCGTAACAGTATCATGGGTGGCAAAGGCAATGTTTATGGGTTCTTGGGTGAGCAAATAGCTCAAATAGTTTTGGGTGGGGTGGTAGTCAACAAGGGCAAGAAATATAATAAAAATTATGATCTTGTCCTTGATGACGGCACAACTATTGAAGTTAAAACTAAAAAGACCACAGTAACACCCAAGGATCATTATGAGTGCAGCGTTGCTGCCTACAACACCGAGCAAAAGTGTGACTACTATGCTTTTGTGCGCGTTTTAGATAATAAAGAAGGCGGCTGGTTTCTTGGTGTTATGCCAAAAAAGAAGTATTTTAAAAATGCTCGATTTTTGAAAAAAGGCACAACCGATGGTGACAACGGTTTTCTTGTAAGGGCTGATTGTCATAATCTGCCTATTTCTAAATTGCATAAGAAGATTGGTAAATGAAGGAAGCATTTATCAAGTGTTTAATTATTTTATTACCCTCATGGATAGTAGCCTATCTAACTGAGAAGATGGTCTATGTTTTACCTGTTGTAGTAGTAACAGGTATTGTGTCTATGGCTGTAATACCTGAAGGAAAAAAACGTCTTGATGATGATGCTGATGGAGATACTGAATGATTGTTAGACATCGACCAAAAACAAGACTTAATGTTTTAGTATCAAAGGATAAACCTGATGCTCCGGCAACCTCAGTAAATACATCAACCGCATCAACCGATTTAATGGCTGGATTTGATATTCCAAAAACAATAGGCTCACTGGCAGAATTTCGTAAGATTGATGAGCAATTTAGAAAGCATGTATTAAATTATGTCAAAGGATAAAATAATAGAAGCCTTAAAACAGGTCCACGATCCAGAAATTCCTGTAAATATTTATGATTTAGGTTTAATATATGACATTAAACAAAAGGGACAACACGTTGATATCATTATGACTTTGACAAATATGGGATGTCCGGTTGCAGGGTATTTGGTAGAGTCGGTAGAGATGGCTGCAAAGAGAGTTGAAGGAATTGAAACTGCATATGTTAATCTGGTGTTCGATCCTCCGTGGAACCAGAATATGCTTTCGGAGGCGGCTAAGTTGGAGCTGGGGATTTTGTAAGGGGTATTTGATGGCATATACCAAAGAAAAAGCGAAAGCATACTATAAAGCATATCGTGAAGCCAACCTAGAAAAATGCAGAGAACGTGGTAGAGCATATCGTGAAGCCAATAGAGAAAAAATAAAAGCATATAAGAAAGCATGGCATAAAGCGAACAAAGATAAAATAAAGGCATATCGTGAAGCCAATAAAGAAAAAATAAAAGAATATGATAAGGCATACCGTGAAGCCAACAAAGATAAAATAAAGGCAAATTGTGAAGCCAACAAAGAAGAAAAGAAAGCATACGATAAAGCATATTATGAAGCCAACAAAGAAGAACACAGGGTACGGTCTAGGGCATATTACCAAGCCAACAAAGCAAAATATTTTCAACGTGTATATAAACGAGAAAAAAAAATGAAAGAATTTCAAACTCCTGCGTGGGCTAACATAGATAAAATGAACGAAACATACAAAGAGTGTAAAAGAATATCTGAGGAAACAGGTATACTACATCATGTCGATCATATAATCCCCTTGAATGGTAGGAACGTATCTGGATTACACGTTGAAACAAATTTACAAATAATAACCGCGCATGAAAATCTGAGTAAACATAATAGCTTTGCTGGGGATAGCATATGAAACCCTACATGACCGTAAAAGTAGGTGCTGTAGACATCGACGTATTCTCCGTACCCTTCGATGGAGAAGCCTTTGGGGATTTCAACTATCTACTTATGCGTATAAGACTGGATGAGAACCTCAAAGGCCCAGTTTTGGTAGACACTTTGATACATGAGCTTAATCATGCGGTCTGGGCCATTGGTATTCTCAAGACCAAAGAAGAGGAAGAGGAGCGTGTTTGTTCGGTGATGGCAAGTATGTGGACACAAATTTATCGAGACAACCCAAAGTTTATGGCATGGATAAAGAAGAACCTAAAACCAACGACAACGTAATTCCCCACAAAGAATTTTTCTGGAGGAAATTTCGTATGTACTTGCAGCAGTTTCTTTATGGACAAATATCAAAACAGGATTTTGTTGACAGTATGATGAGATTAGGGTATACTGAAAAAGAGATAAAAGAAATTCTTGGCCTTGAAGGGAAAGATGAAGATGACTAA
>Ga0208449_1001648_pt1 | contig 11678 bp, 23 predicted proteins | sample MalvireepMed_s17_FD_184247 | JGI IMG/M metagenome (GOLD analysis project Ga0208449, IMG submission 184247) | Marine viral communities from the Global Malaspina Expedition - Malaspina viral metaG DeepMed_s17 (SPAdes) (version 2) | ecosystem: Environmental > Aquatic > Marine > Oceanic | place...
CTTTTGTTCCACCAGCATGTATCTCGGCAGGTCCATCTTCACGATGTCGTTTCCCGTTGAGATACCACACTTTTGCTCCATTGGCAAATATCATAGCAGGTCCATCTTCGCGATGTCGTTTCCCGTTGAGCCACCACGATTTTGATCCATCAGCACATATCTCAGCAGGACCATCTTCACGATGTCGATTCCCGTTGAGAAACCAGAACTTTGCTCCATTAGCAAATATCTCAGCAGGTCCATCTTCACGATGCAGATCTCCGTTGAGCCACCAACGTTTTGATCCATTAGCATGTATCAAAGCAGGTCCATCTTCACGATGCAGGACCCCGTTGAGAAACCAACGTTGAGTTGTGTCATTCCACAACTTCATTGTGCAACCATTTTCAAAGTGAAAGATTGTGATCCCATTGGCTGCATCGTATGTGGTTTTGTTGTGCTTCATTGTTGCTGCAGTTTCCCGTTGAGCCACCACGATTTTGTTCCATCAGCATCTATTGCAGCAGGTCCATCTTCGCGATGCCGTTCTCCGTTGAGCCACCACTCTCTTGATCCATCAGCCCATATCACAGCAGGTCCATCTTCACGATGCAGGTTCCCGTTGAGATACCACGCTTTTGTTCCATCAGCATATATCACAGCAGGTCCATCTTCGCGATGCAGTTTCCCGTTGAGATGCCAGTATTTTGTTCCATCAGCATCTATTGCAGCAGGTCCATCTTCGCGATGCCGTTCTCCGTTGAGAAACCAACGTTGAGTTGTGTCATTCCACAACTTCATTGTGCAACCATTTTCAAAGTGAAAGGTTGTGAACCCTCCGGCTGCATCGTATGTGGTTTTGTTGTGTTTCATTGAATCTTTTGATCTTATTGTTTTGTCTGGCCGACGCTTCGTTGGTCATACAAGTTTTTGATCATTTAATTTCCGAGAACAGAGAAAGGTTACTAGCATCAGAAAAGCTGATTTTTCCGTTTGATAACAAGAACTTGTGGTTCACAATCCTAACTCCGTCTTCGCGATCAACAATGTCTTCGCCAAGATACACACAAGGTTTCATCCAGCCAGACGTAACGACGGTGACAAACCGCTTTCCTGTGTACTTGTATAACTTACCGATCTTCATAAAGAATTTCTGCTTCACCGGTATTGAACTCTCTATCTGCGATTTCCCACGGTCCAACGTCAAAATAGACGTTCCAGATCCTATACGGTGCAGCAGAGCCCTTCACATTGTCTATAAAATGTCCCGTAATCACTCCGATATTGCTTGATCCGTTATAACAGAAGAAACAATGACACTTGCCGAGTTTCGGCGCCGGACAATCGGGAATCTTCACTAAGTCACCGATCTTCATGGACTATCTCTAAATCTTGTTTTGTGGCCCAACAGACTTTTGCTGTGTCGCTCCACCAAACATGACACAATTCTTCGCCTTCGGAGTCATCTGCCCAGGTCACTTCATGGCTCGAAGTAAGTTTAACAACCACGCCAATACAAGTTGGTTTGTATTTTGCTTGATATTTCACTAAGTCACCGACTTTCATAGATCACCTTCAAAGTTGATGGGTAGCAGTAGCAGTTCACTTTTGATTTGATCTCAGTAAAGAAAACAACCGGACACCGGGCTCGCTTTAGCGGCGGATCGTTTCCAAAGTCAACAATCACACCGTAACCATAACGATCGTGGTATACAAGATCACCGATCTTCATAGACCACTTTTACATGGCTTTTGAAGAACAGTTCTCGACTGCTTCGACCGAGAGAATCAGTAAAGAAAACAATCGGATCACTATCGACGTCAATTTCTACGATTACGCCGATTTCGCGCTCATACGCTGTATGGGTTATTATCACTAGATCACCGATCTTCATTAACTGATCGCATCTTCTGGAATGGTTCCGTCTTCGACATTGACGATCAATGCTTTTCGGAGTGTCTCAGTGCTCTCGTCGTCAAAAACTTGAAAACAGAAACCTTCAAGGATATAGCAAATCTCGTTGCGGTTCATCCAATTGATTGTTGATCTTACTTGTTCGCTCATTTCTTCACCTTTTCTCTGTTCTTTCAGTTTCTAGTGGTATTATACCACAGTTTCGATATCGAAGTCAAGTACAAAAAGCGTTTAGTACCAATCTTTATCGCCTTCAACTTCGCCTTCTTCAAAGCGCCACCACTGATCATTATCAATCAGACAATTGTCGTGAAGAAAGCCTAAAACTCGATTCATCACTTGTTCGGGTTCTGCGGCAAGAACACGATGATCCTCGTCTTTGCCCATCCAGAATATCTTGTGGTCGTCGTCGATGCAGCGATACGCTTCAACGCACCGTGCAGCCAAGTCGGCTGGGATTCCTTCGGGATAGGTTGCGAATGTGTCGCTGCTATCTCGCAGCCAGCCAATCACTCGCCCGGTTTTGCCGTCGCTAGATCGTCTGATCTGTAAAGGTGTGATCTTGTTGAGCAGGTTTTCTTTGATTTGATTTTCTACGTTCATTGTTTCTCGCTCCCGGCGGCAATACTTTGTTTTGAAGAGTTGCTGTGTTTCATTGTTGCTGCAGTTCCCCGTTGAGATACCAGAACTTTGTTCCATCAGCCCATATCACAGCAGGTCCATCTTCACGATGCAGGACCCCGTTGAGAAACCATTCTTGTCTTGTGTTATTCCACAACTTCATTGTGCAACCATTTTCAAAGTGAAAGATTGTGACTCCTTTGGCTGCATCGTATGTGGTTTTGTTGTGTTTCATTGTTGCTGCCGTACTCCGTTGAGATACCAGCGTTTTGATCCATCAGCATGTATCTCGGCAGGACCATCTTCACGATGTCGTTTCCCGTTGAGATACCAGCGTTTTGTTCCATTAGGATCTATTGCAGCAGGACCATCTTCACGATGCAGTTTCCCGTTGAGATACCACACTTGTCTTGTGTTATTCCACAACTTCATTGTGCGACCATTTTCAAAGTGAAAGATTGTGATCCCATTGGCTGCATCATATGTGGTTTTGTTGTGCTTCATCGTTGCTGCTGTTTCCCGTTGAGCCACCACTCTTTTGTTCCATCAACACGTATCACAGCAGGTCCATCTTCACGATGCAGTTTCCCGTTGAGCCACCACTGTTTTGTTCCATTGGCAGATACCCTAGCAGGACCATCTTCACGATGCAGTTTCCCGTTAAGACACCACTCTTTTGTTCCATCAGCATGTATCACAGCAGGTCCATCTTCACGATGCAGTTTCCCATTGAGCCACCACTCTTTTGATCCATTAGCATATATCAAAGCAGGTCCATCTTCACGATGTCGTTTCCCGTTGAGATACCACCATTTTGTTCCATCAACCCATATCACAGCAGGTCCATCTTCACGATGCAGTTTCCCATTGAGCCACCACTCTTTTGATCCATCGGCCCATATCTCGGCAGGTCCATCTTCACGATGCATTTTCCCGTTGAGATACCACTGTTTTGTTCCACTGTGCAGCACCCTAGCAGGTCCATCTTCACGATGCAGGTTCCCGTTGAGATACCAGTGTTTTGTTCCATCGGCACGTATCCAAGCAGGTCCATCTTCACGATGCAGGTTCCCGTTGAGATACCAGTATTTTGCTCCATTAGCATATATCAAAGCAGGTCCATCTTCACGATGCAGGTTCCCGTTGAGAATCCAATGTTGGCTTGTGTCGTTCCACAGTCTCATTGTGCGACCATTTTCAAAGTGAAAGGTTGTGATCCCATTGGCTGCATCATATGTGGTTTTGTTGTGTTTCATTGTTGCTGCAGTTCCCCGTTGAGATACCAGTATTTTGTTCCATCAGCACGTATTACAGCAGGACCATCTTCACGATGTCGTTTCCCGTTGAGCCACCACGATTTTGTTCCATCAGCATATATCTCGGCAGGTCCATCTTCACGATGTCGTTTCCCGTTCAGATACCAGAACTTTGATCCATCAGCACATATCAAAGCAGGTCCATCTTCACGATGCAGTTTCCCGTTGAGATGCCAGCGTTTTGTTCCATCGGCCCATATCTCGGCAGGTCCATCTTCACGATGCATTTTCCCGTTGAGATACCACGCTTTTGTTCCATCGGCCCATATCACAGCAGGTCCATCTTCACGATGTCGTTTCCCGTTGAGCCACCACTCTTTTGATCCACTGTGCAGCACCCTAGCAGGTCCATCTTCACGATGCAGTTTCCCGTTGAGATACCAATGTTGACTTGTGTCGTTCCACAGTCTCATTGTGCAACCATTTTCAAAGTGAAAGGTTGTGATCCTTTCGGCTGCATCGTATGTGGTTTTGTTGTGTTTCATTGTTGCTGCTGTTTCCCGTTGAGATACCACCATTTTGTTCCATCAGCATATATCACAGCAGGTCCATCTTCACGATGTCGTTTCCCGTTGAGCCACCACGCTTTTGCTCCATCAGCATATATCAAAGCAGGTCCATCTTCACGATGCAGTTTCCCGTTGAGATACCACACTTTTGATCCATCAGCATGTATTGCAGCAGGTCCATCTTCGCGATGCAGTTTCCCGTTGAGCCACCACTCTTTTGTTCCACCAGCATGTATCTCGGCAGGTCCATCTTCACGATGTCGTTTCCCGTTGAGATACCACACTTTTGCTCCACCAGCATGTATCTCGGCAGGTCCATCTTCACGATGTCGTTTCCCGTTGAGATACCACACTTTTGCTCCATCGGCACGTATCCAAGCAGGTCCATCTTCACGATGCAGTTTCCCGTTAAGACACCAGCGTTGAGTTGTGTTATTCCACAACTTCATTGTGCAACCATTTTCAAAGTGAAAGGTTGTGATCCCATTGGCTGCATCGTATGTGGTTTTGTTGTGTTTCAATTGAATCTTTGTCGAGATCAAATAATCAATACTTTGTTTTGAAGAAAACACCCCGGCTTTCGCCGGGGCTTCCATCAGCATTTATCAGAACGGAGCCGATTCGAGCTTGGCCTGTTCATCAAGATAGTCAAGTTGATCGATAAAGTTGTAATGCTCGCGAGTCTTGGTGGTTTTGAAATATGCTTCAACCCACTCGTCGATCAAGTTGCGATCCAGAAAGTTGTCAGGCAACGAAGGCTCGCCTGGGTAAATCACTCTCATATCATGGTTGATCCTTTGAGAGAAGTCGTTCTGAGCCATGCGACTAAACGATTCTTCTTTGTCTTCCCCTACATAGCAGGAATCATAGGCACGTCCAACATCGCCACGATCGCCGGTTAGTCGCAGAACCCTCAAGGGTTCAGGGGTCTGCCAACTATCGGACCTTTCACGCTTGCCAATCCGCCAATTAGCTAAGGGGCTCATGTTTTCAAAGTCAGTTTTGGTGATCACTACATAGTTGTTGTAGTTCCTATAGGTGCCCTGGATGTGATCCCATCTACTCGTTTGAGCGACTAGCAGGGCACCAGGGCCGACTCCGTTTTCGATCACTTCGTCACTGAGCCGGGTCCGGTATTTAACCACAGCGTCACCGACTCGAACCTTGTCCTTTGTGAGTGTTTCGCAGTGTCGTCGTATGTGTCCGAATTCCTTGCAGTATCCACACTTGCGGGCGACCTTGGCGACTTTGATGCCGTTTTGTTTGTCGATCCGTCGCTGTTCACGCTCCAGTTTTCGCGCTTCCTTTGCCGCTTTGTCGGCTTTCGCCTTTTGCTGCGCTGGTGTTCCGTTGGGAAACCGTTCGGGACATGTTCGTTGACTGTGCCCCACGCTATAGCACCAAGAACACCGCACCGTGCGTTTATAGTTTCCGTCGTCGTCGTATATGTAAGCCATTGGTATTACTCCTATTCCTACTGGTCTTCTGTGCCGAGCATATCGATAAGGTGTGCCGATACGCTTTTGCCGTCGCTGACGGTCTGTGCGTAGAACTTCACCACGTTCGCCTCACCTTCACTAGCGCCGGTTAGAGCGGTCCACAACTTCATTGCGACTTCACTGGGACAGTGAACACAAAACAACTCTGCGAGGTTCTTAGCGCGCACGTCGCTCAACTCGTCAGTGAATACCGCTGCAGCTTCCATCTTGTCAACGAAAGCAGTGTGTTCGGTGATCCCCCATTCGTTCAACTTGTCGAACGCGCCGCCGTCAAGGATATCTTCCAGAGATACTTGGCGATCGTAGGACTTGACGAAATCGACAAAGGCGATTGCTGCTTCGGTCCCAACGAACCCGTTGGTCAAAGTGAACACAACGCCAGCGTCAAAACCGCCCCGTGCGTTGAGCAGATCCGCCGATACGAGAACCGCATTCAACCGGTCCCAAGATCGTCGCGATGGATACACCTTGTTGGGTTCAGTGTCGCCGGTATGTTCTAGGTGTTCTCGCGTCTGATTGACAAAATCCCAAACGACTTTATCGACGTTGCCTTCGGCCCATTTAAGCCAGTCTTCAACACTGGGTTCAACCTCGAACACGGTCCAACGATCCAGTTCAGCCGGATCCATTTCAGAAACCTGATACTGCGCGCCGTTCAGGCCGCCGTTACAGGCCGCGAAGATCACGGTTCCAGGATGAAGGTGCCAACCTGCTAGCTTACGGCTGTCAGCCATCTCAAAGAAGCCCTGACGGACTTCCTGAGAGGCACGATCCAACTCGTCAAGGAACAGGACACAGGGCTCAGTGCAGGAACGAACCAACCACTCGAAAGGACGAAAACGTGATGCAGTCTCGCCATTTACGTCGAAACCTTCCGGCGACGGAATGCCAAGAAGATCGCCTTCACTCATCTGCGAGGCACGGCGCTCGATCATTGTGTAATCAACGAACCGATCATTGTCGGTGTCGTAGGTGTCATCGGACTTGTAGCCAAGCCGTTGATCCTGAGTGTCCCAATAGAGGTTGTCGCTGGTCTGATAGACAACTTGCGACTTGCCAACACCATGACGGGCGCGAAGCATCACGCCAAAGCGATCCTTTGCCCTTGTCGGGGCGAGGAGAAGGGGCCGAAGGGCCAAAAAGAGAGATTTGAAATCGGTGGTTGCTGCCATTGTCGTGTCGGTTCCCAGTCGGGGGTTGCGTATCAACTTATATACGTATTATCTCATGAATACGCTAACAAGTCAAGAACTATTTTGCTTCGTAAGTCGTTGAAATCATTGAAGAGGCCGAAAAATCGTTCATTTTGTTTGTTGAAAAGTTCATAAGTAGGATCTTCGTAATGATTACGCGGTCTTAGAGCGCATAAGTCGTCGCTCCAGGGTGTCGATTGGGCGCGTTGCGCCTACAGGTAGAACACTATAACCTCGCGATCCTTTGGCCGCACCGGGCGCGCCATTGACAGACAAAACAACAGCTAACTTGCCTCGAAGGCTGGAAGCGCCGCCGTCTCGCGTCCATTCGGAGTGGTAGGTTCTAACTTCATGGTTCCGACGAAAGCGAACTAGTTGACCTTGTGAGAATACGGCTGGCGTTGCAGCAACCGCAAGTGCGCGTTGTGCATACTTATTTTCGGTCATCTTGCGAAAACACTTCTCACTTGGTATATACGCGGGATCATTAAGGATCTTGGGTACAACGTCGCCATAGTAAGGCGGGTTTTTCTTGTAGTATTCCGCGACCTTGCGAGCGATCTCACGCTTTTCGTCGTCGTAGTTCGCCCGCCATTCGTCCCGCGCCTTGATTGCTTTGGGATCATGCTTGACAAGGATCTTGTCGATGACATTGACCTGCGAGACTGACAGATATCCACGTCGATCCCACTGTTCCGCGATGGATCCGGTAAAGTCTTGTTCCCACTGGGTTAATTGGTCGCCCAGATTGGTGAGCCGTTCCAGTTTTTGTTCAGTGTTATCCATGTGTTACGCTCTTAGAGATAATCGGGGTGTGACCAATTCATTGCCTGCCAGTCGGAGATCTCCCGACCCTTGCACAGTGAATCCACCCAATTGTTCCATGCCTCGCACCGTGCAATGTGATCTTGATATTCAAGGTACGGCATGATATTATCCCGAAAGGTGATATATGCTTGGTCAAAAGTCATAACAGTTCGTAGTTGTTCGCTCATAGGCTTCCTCTCATTTGGTGTTACCATTATACCACGAATAGGGCAGATCACCAAGAAAAATCGTGCTGCATAAGTGTATGATATCATTGAAATCACGAAAATAATTGAAGTTTTTGTTGATCGAGGGGTGCGAAAAGATCTTCGCAGTGCGAAAAGATCTTCGCACATACTTTGAGTTGATAACTTGCAAAAAAAGTTTCACTATTGAACAATATCATACACTTGCAAGACATGATTTTTCTTGGTGATCTGGTCAATGTGTGGTATAATAGGGGTGTATGAATGGGAAACCTCAACTAACGAACAGGAACATGGCCCGACGAATTGACGAAGAATATTATGCACTTAGCGAAAAGGTGCTGCAACTGCGCGAAAACACTAAGGTTTTCGACGCATATACCGAGGCGGCGCTCGTCAAGGTCGAGCAGGCACTCGCGACAACATCACCAGAACCCATTGAAGGGTTCAACGCGATTGGTCTACTTGGCTGTCTTCTGAGCGCACAACCCACAAACAAAGATTAGAGGGGGATCTTTTGGCTTTACCTAATTATTACGAGGACTTAGACGATCAGGAGTTTGCGGAGATCGCAGAAAGTTGGGAGTCGAGCGACTTCCTGAGTCGTTACGCAGACTTACAAGACAAGAAAGATCTTGACAACAACCCCAGTACTGTGGTATAATAGGGGTGTTCAATTGAGGAACACAGGAAATAAGACCGTGCCAAACGACGAAACTAAAGCCCCGGCAACGATTACCGCGTTGCCCTATGATCTGATGCGTGACGCTTTTTCGCTTATGCAGTCAGAGCCATTCTATGCGCGCATCTTCGCGAAGATCGACAAGGTTGCGACCTACTCGGTCAAAACCGCTGGTGTTCGCTTCAACAGGGATAAGCTCCGATTCGAGTTAGTCTATAATCCGCAATTTTTCGCATCGATGACGCGACTGCAACGCATCGACGTGTTGAAACATGAGGGCGCGCATATCTTCCTTGATCATTGCACGACTCGCACGGTTGCCGAGGAATTACACCGCTTGTGGAATATTGCATGCGACCTAGCGATCAACTCCTACCTAGAGAATCTACCAGAAGGCTGTTGCATGCCTGGTGTTGGTCCGTTCGCAGAACATCCACCTTTCAAGTCGGCTGAATGGTACTTCAACAAGCTACGCGATGACGGCGAGCCTGGAAAGGAACCCGACGACGAAACTGAAGGCAATAGTCCGGGTAATCCCTGCGACAACGGAGATCCCGGCGATGGCGACGGAGAGGGCGATCAGGAAGGATCTGGCGGATCTGGTGGCGATCAGGAAGGTGAAGGCGAGGCCACTGAAGGATCGGGCGGATCTGGTGGCACCGGCGTCGACGATTATCAGTTCGATGATCATGATGGTTGGGCATCGGAGGATGAAATTTCCGAGGCAGAACGCGAGGTTGCACGGGAACGTCTTCGCGAAACAGTTCGCGAAGCAATCGAAGAGTGCGACGGTGGATCGGGTTGGGGAACTGTACATTCTTCAATGCGCGCAGAGTTACGTAAGAACTTCAAGCGCCATACGATCAATTGGCGGTCTGTTCTTCGCATGTTTGTTCAATCGAGCCAACCCAACAAGCGCCGCAGTTCGATCCGTCGATTGTCTCGCCGGTATCCTTGGATTCATCCGGGCCGCCGCACCGATCGGGTCGCGAACATCGCGATCACCATCGATCAATCTGGTTCCGTGTCGAGTCAAGAACTTGAAGAATTCTATAATGAACTTGAAGGGTTATCGAAGATCGCCACGTTTACCGTGATCCCCTTCGACAACGAAGTGTTCGAGGAAGGGATCGAAGAGTGGAAAAAGGGTCAATCGAAGGCCTGGAAGCGTTGGACTTGCGGCGGGACCAACTTTGACGCCCCGACCAAATACGTCAATGATCACAAGGAGTTTGATGCACACATCTGCATGACCGATATGTGCGCCCCGAAGCCGAAGGCTTCCCGCGTCCCTCGTTTGTGGGTTGCATCCGAGCGCAACGCTCGACACCCCTATTTCCAGCCCAATCCGAGCGAGCGGATTTTACCAATCACTCTCGATAGTTAGAGGATTTTCGCGAAATGGGGTGTTTTCTCACACGGGAAAATGCCCCATTTTAGGCAAATAGCCGAGAACATTGAAGAAAATGATACCTATAGGATCACTGATACAAGTCGACGACTGGGCGCTTGGGATCGTGCTCGATGCTAAAGAGCATCTAGTATTAGTCCATAAAATCAAGTGGTTAGGTGACAGTATCGATTCGGCCTTTGGTCGACGAATGCATTGGATCCAGCTGGATATCCAGAAGAATCTCAAGGTCTTAGTGAAGGTCGATCTTTATGGCGAGGAACAAGCAAAATTATCATGAACACACCAGGCACAATACTTTGCACCGTCGCGTTACTATCTGCAATCATTAACGAAATCAGCGCAGTCTATGTAGGAGAGGAAAGAGTGACAGCTAAAACACTCACAGTGATTTCCTTAGCTATTTCAGGTATTTGCACGTTGCTGATGCAAAATGTCTACCAATAAACCCAATGTCAAACGTTTTGTACCATTGAAACCTCAATATAATCAAGGGGATATAGTACGATACCGACCGGACAACCCGACTTCGATAGCGGAACCTCAATTACTTGTAATCGTTGAGGTTTTAGCAACTCGTTATAAGACTTATTGGTTCAGAAAGAGCGCTATCGGTCACTATTCTCATGAGTACTTTGATGGACGATCAGCCTTTAGCTTGGTTGTCCGAGGACAATGAAGAAAACCAAGTATAATCAAGGGGATATAGTGCGGGTTCGAGAAAGGATCAGGTATAGTCATGGACCTCAGTATAACTCGTATCTATATGTAATTACTAAGGTTCTCACCGACGATTCCATCGATTGTTACAAAATGGTGATGGTACCAAAGGGCGAAGAAACAGCCTATCCAATCAATGACTTAGACGACAACCAATTTGTCAGCTTATATGTTGCCCGAGGCCAATGAAGAAAACATGAACAATTGCAACAACTTGCAAGCATCATCTATTAAGTGGGGTCTGCTTAATTCCCGACAGTCGTTTAATTACAAGCTGAATACTGATTATCTTACAATATCAAAGAGTTACAATACACGCCAGCCTTGCCAGCGACTTAGTATACATTACAGAGCAGGCAAGTCAAGGCATATATGCGAACCTCGCAAGTCCCCGAAACACGCGGGGTTGCTGCGTTTTGCTGGCAATCAATCAGACGCCAGCAACAGGCAACACTGGCTGCCACTGGTCATCACTGGACAACACAGCCTGGGGTCTGTTGTCCCCAGTGGGGTCTGTTGTCCCCAGGCAAATCCAACACGATAGGCAAAACAGAGCGATCTCGCAAGTCCCCGAAACACGCGGGGTTGATGCACGTCGCCCTTAGTAAAGATAGCAGCTGACAACCTTGCCGAGAAACAACAATAAAAACAAAGGGGGAATCTTCAGTAGTTACCACTACTTACCCAACATGGAACTCTATCTACTCACAACAGTCGCCGCTAGTCTTACTTGGTTGTACCTATATGAAAGGAAACAACAACGCTAACCAATTGATTTTACAACACAAAACAACAACGCACCCCCCCTACCCCCCTACCC
>Ga0208449_1001673_pt1 | contig 11593 bp, 11 predicted proteins | sample MalvireepMed_s17_FD_184247 | JGI IMG/M metagenome (GOLD analysis project Ga0208449, IMG submission 184247) | Marine viral communities from the Global Malaspina Expedition - Malaspina viral metaG DeepMed_s17 (SPAdes) (version 2) | ecosystem: Environmental > Aquatic > Marine > Oceanic | place...
GATCGCTCAAGTGATCCTCTCCCAGGAACCACCGTTCTATGGCGAGGCTTCATTCGCTTAGCAGATCTTGTTGCTGGATTCCAAGCTGCCAATCCAGATGCATCATCGACTTGTGGGTAATTGCAAGGCCACAAAACACATCTACCGAAGCGTATCTTCTCTGATCACACCGATGGCCTCTTTTGCTTTGGAGATCCTCATGAGCCGCGAACCCAAACCCAATCAGGCGTTTTGGTTAGGTCATCTGTTCATGCCGCCGCCCTGCAGATACCGTTAAGTACATATGCCAAAGTACAGACAGTCACGTTAGCCGACCTGATAGCATGGGAAAAACGGTTAATCGTGCAAGGCTTCCCTGTGATCCCGTGTTCTCGTCCTGTCCGATTTTTCGCAGTGGCGGTGGAGGTTGTGACATGATTCGCTCCGGTCCTGACCTCAAGGTATACCTGTATCTAGAACCTGTTGATATGCGCAAGCAAATTGATGGCTTAGCGCAAGAAGAGCTATAGTGGTTAGGCGACGCCGCAATAACTATAAAATGGAGATGTATATGCGATTCAACCCTTGGTTACTCTCATTTGTATTTGGTAGCGCGCTGATGGCCTCTGCGGCTAGCGTGTTGGCAGAGCCTGAGACCAATGCCGATAGCGAGCAGCACCAAGCGCTGGATGATGCGGCGCTAGAAGAGAAGTACGGTATTAAGGCAGGCTCTGTTCAGCGCGATGAGCAGCCTTCCTCTGATATGTCGGCTTCGGAAGCGTCTAGTGCTGAAGAGGACGCTGACACGGCCGAAGTCGATAGCAGCACTGAGGCAAAGAACACTGGCTCTGACACCGAGGGCAGCAGCGCTGAGACGGAGAGCATCAGTACTGATACAGAGAGCAGCAGTACTGATGCCGATAGCGAAAATACTGAAGGTGGCACGGGTGGTACCGGCAGCGCTGAAGATGCGATTGAAAGCGGTGAAGATGAGCAGAGCAACGACGATAACGAGTAACCTACCGCCGTTAGCGGGAGAGGCGTCGTGAGTTGGTTCTACTGCGTAGATGGTAGGGTTTCATCGCTTTTCTGGCTGGTAATCCACCAGGGTGCGTACTGACCACTCATCGCGCTGAAAAACGCTTTTTGCATTACGAGGCCAGCTTCTATGCTGGCCTCAATTTTTTCGGTCACCATGCGCTGGTTTTCGCGCATCATAGTGAGAGCTGCCTGGTGAATAAATGTGGGGTGGCGCTCTCTAGTAATAGCCTATTGGTGCTGCATTGCAACGCTAAGGCGGCCCGAAGGCCGCCTTAGCGTTGCTAATTGCTTAGCTGCTTACTTGATTTTAGGAGCCAACTCGCCGCGCTCGTAGCGCTGGAACATCGCTTCCAGGCTAATCGGCTTGATTTTGCTCGCGTTGCCAGCAGTGCCAAAGGCTTCGTAGCGGGCAATACACAGGTCACGCATAGCGGTGACCGTTTCTTTTAAGAATTTGCGCGGATCAAACTCTGACGGATTCTCTGCCATAAAACGGCGCACAGCACCGGTGGACGCTAGGCGCAGATCGGTGTCGATGTTCACCTTGCGCACGCCGTGCTTGATGCCTTCGACGATTTCCTCAACCGGTACGCCGTAGGTTTCCGGAATTTGACCACCGTAACGGTTGATCACTTCCAGCCACTCCTGAGGCACCGAAGAGGAGCCGTGCATGACCAGATGGGTATCCGGGATGCGCGCGTGGATCTCTTTGATACGTTGAATGGAAAGCGTGTCGCCGGTCGGCGGCTTGGTGAATTTATACGCGCCGTGGCTGGTGCCAATGGCAATCGCCAGCGCGTCGACCTGAGTCGCCTTTACAAACGCAGCGGCTTCTTCGGGGTCGGTTAGCAGCTGTTCCATATCCAGCTTGCCTTCGGCACCAATGCCGTCCTCTTCACCGGCCATGCCGGTTTCCAGGCTACCCAGGCAGCCTAGCTCGCCTTCTACAGAGACGCCACAGGCGTGGGCCATTTCTACTGCGCGACGAGTGACGCCAACGTTGTAGTCGTAATCCATCGGCGTCTTGCCGTCTTCACCCAGCGAGCCGTCCATCATGACGGAGGAGAAACCGAGCTGGATAGAGCGCTGGCATACCGCAGGGCTGGTGCCGTGATCCTGGTGCATCACTACCGGAATATGAGGAAACTCTTCCACTGCTGCCAAAATCAGGTGGCGCAGGAAGGGGGCGCCCGCGTATTTACGCGCGCCAGCGGAGGCCTGCACGATCACCGGAGAGTCGGTAGCATCGGCGGCTTCCATGATAGCCCGCATTTGTTCAAGGTTGTTGACGTTGAACGCGGGGATACCGTAGCCATATTCGGCGGCGTGGTCGAGCATCTGGCGCATGCTAATTAAAGCCATGGGGTCACCTTATAGGTTGTCAGTGTGAACGGGTGCAGTGAGCGTGCAAGTTCAATTATTACGTATTAGCCGCGCTTGGCCGCAGCTTCAAGTGCAGCAACAGCCGGTAGCTGTTTGCCTTCAACGTACTCTAAAAACGCCCCGCCACCGGTGGAAATATAGGAAATACGGTCGGCAATGGCGTATTTATCAATCGCAGCGAGCGTGTCACCGCCACCGGCAATGGAAAATGCGCGGCTGTCAGCAATGGCATGGGAGAGCTCCTCGGTGCCTTTGCCAAACTGATCAATCTCAAAAACGCCCACGGGGCCGTTCCACAAAATAGTGCCAGCATCTTTGAGCAGGCTGGCCAAGTGGGCAGCGGTGTCCGGGCCGATATCCAGAATCATCTCGTTATCAGCGACCTGGTCCACCGGTTTCACCACTGCTTCTGCGGATTCAGAGAACTCCGTTGCCACAACAACGTCAGTGGGCAGCGGAATAGAGACTTTCTCCATTAGCGCTTTGGCTTGACCGATCAGGTCGGCTTCGTGGAGCGATTTGCCCACATTATAGCCTGCCGCCGCGATAAAGGTGTTGGCGATCCCGCCGCCGACGATAAGCTGGTCGCACTTATCAGAGAGTGCGGTCAGCACGTCGAGCTTCGTGGAGACCTTGGAGCCGCCTACAATAGCCGCCATCGGGCGCGCCGGGTTCGCTAAGGCTTTCTCCAGTGCGTCTAGCTCTTGAGCCAGCAGCGGGCCGGCACAAGCGGTGGGCGCAAAGCGGGCCACGCCGTGGGTAGAAGCTTGAGCACGGTGGGCGGTGCCGAAGGCATCCATCACGAAGATATCGCACAGCGCGGCGTACTGCTTGGCCAGCTGTTCGTCGTCTTTCTTCTCGCCGTTATTGAAGCGCACGTTCTCAAGCAGCACCACGTCGCCGTTGCTGAGCGTGGGCGCGGTGTCGAGGTAGTCGTCGACCAGTTTGACGGGGCTACCCAGCAGCTCGCCAAGGTGTTCGGCCACGGGAGCTAAGGAGAACTCCTCAGCAGGCTCGCCTTCCGTGGGGCGGCCCAGATGGCTCATAAGCATCACTTTGGCACCCGCTTTGGCCGCTGCTTGAATAGTCGGCAGTGCGGCGCGCAGGCGGGCATCGCTGGAAACACGGCCGTTTTTGATCGGCACGTTCAGGTCTTCACGAATCAGCACGCGCTGCCCTTCCAGGGGCAGGTCGGTCATTTTTTGCACGTTCATGTGAGCGGTTTCCTCGTGTTCAAGCGAATGTAAGAGCGCTAGGTGATGCTGCCCATCAATTAGCGAAACGTTGCCAAACGCTGGCTGATATCCAGCATGCGGTTGGCAAAGCCCCACTCGTTATCAAACCAGCACAGCAGCTTGATCAAGCGTGTGCCAGCCACCCGGGTTTGGGTGGCGTCTAGAATGCCAGAGCGGGGGTCATGATTAAAATCGATCGATGCCATGGGGGCTTCGGTATAGCCTAGCACCCCTTGCAAGCGCTGCTGGCTGGCGCTGTGTAGCAGCGCGTTCACCTGTGCGGCACTGGTATCGCGACGTACGGTCAGCGCGGCGTCCATGGCCGAGACGTTAATGGTGGGTACCCGCACGTGCAGGCACTCAAAACGCCCGGCCAGGCTCGGCATCAGGCGGCTGATACCCACTGCCAAGCCGGTATCCACCGGCACGATCGACTGCATGGCGGAGCGGGTCAGGCGCAGGTCGGTTTGATGATACGCATCGATCACCGGCTGGTCGTTCATCGCCGAGTGAATCGTGGTGGTAACGCCGTGCTCCAGACCCAATGCTTCATCCAGCACGGTAAGCAGCGGCACCAAGCAGTTCGTGGTGCAGGACGCCGCAGAGAGAATGCGCTGGGTGGGGGTAAGCTCATGCTCGTTGATGCCCCACACGATGGTGGCATCCACATCGTTTTCAGCGGGCTGGGAGAACAGCAGCCGCTTGGCCCCAGCCGTTAAGTGCTGCTCGGCGGTGGCGCGATCCTTAAAGCTACCCGAGCACTCCAACACTAGGTCGATATCTAACTCACCCCAGGGCAGCGCTTGCGGGTCGCGTTCGCACAGCACGTGGATGCGCTGGCCGTTGACGAGCAGAGCGCTGCCATCGTTGTCCACCTCACCAGGGAAACGCCCGTGGGTGGTGTCGTAACGGGTGAGATAGGTGATGGTGGCGAGGTCAGAAAGCTCATTAATCGCCACCACCTCAAGTTCTGGGTGTTGGCGTTCCACCAGTGCTCTCAGCACGCACTGGCCAATGCGCCCATAACCATTGATAGCAATGCGATATTTAGTGGAAGCGTTCGCCATGTTGCGATGCGGCTCTTAGAAAAAGTGGCCCGATGATAGCGTATTTCACCGGGGGTTGCTTACCCAGCCCCGATGCCCACTAGCCGCCACGCCAGCGGCAACAGCAGCGCGGTAAAAATACCGGTTAGGCTCATTCCGAGCGAGGCAAACGCCCCGGCGGTAGGGCTAATATCAAAGGCCCGCACGGTACCAATGGCGTGCCCATTGAGCCCCAGCGCAAAACCGATGATGCGCTCATCGTTGATACGTAGCAGCCGGGCCGCCAAGCTAACAAAGGGGATGGTCAGCACGCCGGTTACTAGCAGCGAGCCCATTAACAGCGCCACGTTACCGCCGAGCTGTTCGGTGATGCCGATGGCAATAGGCGCGGTCACCGACTTTGCCGCAATGGAGGCCAAAATGTCTGGGCTTGCTCCCAACAGCCACGCAATGCCCAAGGCATAGCAAGCCGCCAAAGCAGCAGCAATAGGCAGGCAGGCGGCTAGCGGTCGCCAGAGTTCATGGATGTGCGGCAGTTGCTGGTAAAGCGGCATACCCAGCGCCACCGTAGCGGGGCCTAACAGCACGGTTAGCCACGTAGCGCCCTGCTGGTAGGTGGCGTAAGGCAGCCCTAACAGCGCCAGTATTGCGGCCAAAAGGAGTGCCGCGATCAAAATAGCGGGCAGCCAGGAGGGCTTACCCAGCCGTATAAAAACTGCGCTACCCACCAAATAAGCGGCCAGCGTTAGTCCAATGGCCAGTAAAGGCGTTGCGGTTAAGGTGGGCAGCAGGTTAGTCAGCATGGCTGCGTCCCATCAAACGCGTTAGTAACCATAGGGTGGTGAACACGCTGAGCAGCGTGCCGAGTAGCAGGGCGGCCACAATGGCTAGCCATTGGCCTGCCAGCTCATTCAGAATAAAGAATACACCCACCACGCCCGGCATAATCAGCATAGCCAAAAGTGCGATCAGCGGTTGGGCGGCAGCGGCAAGGCTAGCAGGTACTCTACCGATAACGGCAAGAGTAGTGCACAGCAGTAGCATGCCCACCACCCCAGAAGAGATGGGTAAACCGGAGAAGTGAATGACCACTTCTCCGATCAACCAGTAGCTAATTAGCCATAGCAGACCGTTTAGCGCGGGCATCGCGATGCCCGCACTGGGTGACCCGTGAACAGGGGGTTAACCCAGCAGCTCATTGGCTTGTTTAACAATGTTCTCGACGGTAAAGCCGAAGTGCTTGAACAGCTCGCCAGCCGGGGCCGACTCACCAAAGGTGGTCATGCCAATCACGCGGCCATCGAGACCAACGTATTTGTACCAGTAGTCGGCATGGCCAGCTTCGATGGCAATACGCTTGGTGACGGCTTTGGGTAGCACGCTTTCGCGGTAGTCAGCGTCTTGGCCATTAAAACGGTAAGCGGACGGCATGGAGACTACGCGCACGGCTTTACCCTGCTGCTCCAGTTCGGCCGCGGCGTCCATCGCCAGAGAGACTTCGGAGCCCGTGGCAATCAGGATCAGCTCTGGGGTGCCTTCGCTATCTTTCAGCACATAGCCACCGCACTGGATAGACGCGAGCTGGGCCTTGGTACGCTGCTGGTGGGGCAGGTTCTGGCGTGAAAGAACCAGGGCTGTCGGGCCGGAGTGGCGCTTAATCGCGGCATCCCAGGAAGCGGCGGTCTCCACGGCGTCACAGGGGCGCCACGTGTTGAGGTTCGGCGTGGTGCGCAGGCTAGTGAGCTGCTCAATCGGCTGGTGCGTCGGGCCATCTTCGCCCAGGCCAATAGAGTCGTGGGTAAACACGTAGATAGCCTGCTGACCCATCAGCGCCGCCATACGCACGGCGTTGCGCATGTACTCCATAAAGATCAGGAAGGTCGCGCCATACGGCACAAAACCGCCATGCAGGGCGATACCGTTCATCACCGCGCCCATGCCGAATTCACGCACACCGTAGTGCAGGTAGTTGCCGCTGGCATCGTCGGGGGTGATCGCTTTCGCGCCCTTCCAGAACGTCAGATTAGATGGCGCTAAGTCAGCGCTGCCGCCGAGCAGTTCCGGCATTTGCGGGCCAATCACGTTCAGCGCTTCAAACGACGCTTTACGCGAGGCAATGCTGTCGCCTTTCTCTTGGGCCTGCTCGATCAGCGCTTCAGTCGTCAACTCCGTGGGCAGCTGCGCTTTCATGCGGCGCTTGAATTCACGTGCTTCTTCCGGGAAGGCTTCGGTGTAGCGAGCGAAGCGGCCTTCCCACTCTTGCTGGCGCGTTTTACCGGCGTCGCGGGCATCCCAGGCGGAGTAAATCGGCTCGGGGATATGGAAAGGCGCGTGCTCCCAGCCCAACTGCTTACGTGCCAGTGCCACTTCTTCGTCACCCAGCGGTGCGCCGTGAGCTTCTTCTTTGCCCTGCTTGTTGGGGGCACCAAAACCGATAATGGTTTTGCAGATGATCAGGCTTGGCTTGTCGTCATGGCTCTTCGCCAGCTCAATGGCCGCCTTGATCTCATCAGGCTTATGGCCGTCGACGTTCGGCACTACGTGCCAGCCGTAGGACTCAAAGCGCTTGGCCGTATCGTCGGTAAACCAGCCTTCGACTTCGCCATCGATAGAGATGCCGTTGTCGTCATAAAGAGCAATCAGTTTACCCAGCTGCTGAGTGCCTGCCAGGGACGCCGCTTCGTGGGAGATACCCTCCATCAAGCAGCCATCTCCCAAGAAGCACCAGGTGTGGTGGTCAACGATGGTGTGGCCGGGGCGGTTGAACTGCGCGGCCAGGGTTTTCTCGGCAATCGCGAAACCGACCGCGTTGGCAAAGCCTTGGCCCAGCGGGCCAGTGGTGGTTTCGATGCCAGGAGCGTAGCCGAACTCCGGGTGGCCAGCGGTGGGCGAGTGCAGCTGGCGGAAGTTTTGCAGCTGTTCCAGGCTGAGTTCATAGCCGCTCAAGTGCAGCAGCGAGTAGAGCAGCATGGAGCCGTGGCCATTCGACAGCACGAACCGGTCGCGATCGGCCCACTTGGGGTCTTCGGGGTTGTGCTTGAGGTAGTCATTCCACAGCACCTCGGCAATATCAGCCATACCCATGGGGGCGCCAGGGTGGCCGGATTTGGCCTTCTGAACAGCATCCATGGAAAGGGCGCGAATGGCATTGGCCAGCTCAAAACGGGACGGCATGGGGGTGCTCCTCGCCTGAAAACGGAAAGAATAAAGGTGCTATTGTCGCTGACTTCCCCGGCGGCGGCAAATTCTCAGGGGCACGTTGTGGGAAGAACTTGCAACAGCGTGTAGACTCTGGCTCCCGAAGTGGTGGTGAAAGTGATGGTGCCGCTTCTTTATACGGGCAGGGAACTTCCTGCCATGATTTCCTGCTGATGCTGCGGTCATAACAGAGCAGCCGTCATACAGAGGGTCGAGTGCGCGATGAGCGAATATTCCCTGTTTACCTCCGAGTCCGTTTCCGAAGGCCATCCCGATAAGATTGCCGACCAGATTTCAGACGCGGTGTTAGATGCCATTATCGCCCGGGATAAACAGGCCCGCGTTGCCTGTGAAACGATGGTGAAGACGGGCGTTGCCATTATTGCCGGTGAGATCACCACCTCCGCGTGGGTGGATCTAGAGACGCTGGTGCGTGATGTGATTACCGATATCGGCTACACCTCTTCTCAGGTGGGCTTCGACGGTGCCACGTGCGGCGTCATCAACCTGATTGGCAAGCAGAGTGTCGATATTGCTCAGGGCGTTGATCGTACCAAGCCGGAAGATCAAGGCGCGGGCGACCAGGGCCTGATGTTTGGCTACGCCACGAACGAAACCGATTCGTTCATGCCTGCGCCGATCCACTACTCGCACCGTTTGGTCGAGCGTCAGGCGGAGCTGCGTAAAAACGGCCTGTTGCCGTGGCTGCGTCCGGATGCCAAAAGTCAGGTGACTTTCCGCTATAACGCTGAAGGCCAACCGTGTGGCGTGGATGCGATTGTTCTGTCGACTCAGCACGATCCGGAAATCGACCAGGAAGACTTGCGCAAAATGATTAAGCGTGAAGTCATTGAGCAGGTGATTCCCGCTGAGTGGTTGGATGCCAATACCCAGTACCACATCAACCCGACCGGCAAGTTCGTGATTGGCGGCCCGGTGGGCGACTGTGGCCTGACCGGTCGTAAGATCATCGTCGATACCTACGGCGGCATGGCGCGCCACGGTGGCGGTGCGTTCTCGGGTAAAGATCCGTCGAAAGTAGACCGCAGCGCCGCGTACGCTGGCCGCTATGTGGCGAAAAACGTCGTAGCAGCGGGCCTGGCGGACAAGTGCGAGATTCAGGTCTCCTACGCCATTGGCGTGGCAGAGCCTACCTCGGTGTCTATCGACACCTTCGGTACTGGCAAAATCGACGACGCGAAAATCGTCGAGCTGGTGCGCGAGCACTTCGATCTGCGCCCCTACGCGATCACCAAGATGCTGGATCTGCTGCACCCGATGTACCGTCTGACGGCGGCTTATGGCCACTTTGGCCGCGAGCCGTTCGAGCACAGCTACAGCTGGGTAGACGACAAAGGCGAAACGCACACCGAGACGTTTACAGCCTTCCCGTGGGAAAAAACTGACAAAGCAGACGCGCTGCGCCAGGCCGCTGGCCTATAAGCTTCCCGTAAGCGCAATGAGCGTCATGGGTTAGCGAAAAGCGCCCCTTGGTTCACGCCAGGGGGCGCTTTTTTTATGGGTCGAAAACGGCTCCGAGAGCGGCTTGCCGCGCATTGCATCTCTGTCAGTTTCATATAAGTTAATTTTAATAAGGGCTGAAAATTTCCCGTTTACCACGTGAGGATGCGTATGTCGGGTCGGCGAATAACAGGAATGGCGAACCTAGCGGCAGCTTGGTTAATGAGTGTCACTTTTTCCGCACAGGCAGACACCTGCCCCGACTGGCCCGCCGAGCGGCTGGCGCTGGAAACCCAGGCGCTAGCCGAACATATCAAAGTATGGGACCGCGCCTACCATGATAACGGCGAATCGCTGATTGCTGATGAGCTGTACGACCAGGCGCTGGCACGGCTGGAAAACTGGCAAGCTTGCTTAGATTCACCGATTCCCCACCAGCCGCTTACCCGAGTGACCAGCAGCGACGGTACCCGCACCCATCCGGCCGCCCAAACGGGGCTCACTAAAGCCGATGAGGACGGCATTCGACGCTTTACTAGCCGCCGTGACGATCTATGGATTCAGCCCAAGGTGGATGGTGTGGCGGTGACGCTGCGTTACCAGGGCGGGGAGCTCGTCGAGGCGGTTAGCCGTGGAGACGGCGAGCGGGGGCAGGATTGGACGGCGCGGGTTCAGCAACTGCCTGGTGTGCCCGTTACGCTTCCTGAGCCCGTCTCTGCGGTGCTGCAGGGCGAGCTTTACTGGCGGCTGGATAATCACGTGCAGGCACGCCAGCCAGATTCGGGTGCCCGAAGTGCCGTGGCCGGTGCCATGGCTCAGCGCGAGCCGAGCCAAGAGACGCTGAACCGCATCGGTTTATTCGTATGGGACTGGCCGGATGGCCCGACGCAGATGACCGAACGGCTGGCGCAACTGACGGCGCTGGGGTTCGAGACGGCCGATTACACCCATCCGATCAGCGGCCAGGAGGCGGCCGCCGAATGGCGCGAGCGGTGGTTCAACGGCCCGCTGCCGTTTGCCACCGACGGCGTGGTGTTAAAACAGGCTGAGCGCCCCGGCGTGCGCAACTGGTCGTCATCGCCCCCTGAGTGGGCGGTGGCCTGGAAGTATCCGTCTCAGCAGGCGCTAGCCCAGGTGCGCGGGGTGGAGTTTCGGGTGGGGCGAACCGGGCGCGTAACGCCGCTGCTGTGGCTCTACCCGGTGACTCTGGAAGGGCGGCGCATCAGCCGCGTGTCGCTGGGTTCATTGGAGCGCTGGCAGGAGTGGGACGTGCGCCCTGGGGACCACGTGGCGGTGACGCTGGCGGGCCTGACGATTCCTCGGGTAGACAGCGTGGTGTGGCAAACCCGTGAAAGAGCCGCCCTAAGCGCCCCACAGCCCGGGCGCTACCATCTGTTGAGCTGCTTTACGCTAACGCCCGAGCGAACATCAGAATGCAGCGCCCAATTGCTGGCCCGCTTAACCTATCTCAGCGAGCAGCTGGGCATGCGTGGAATTGGCGAAGGCACTTGGCAGGCACTGATGAAGGCCGGTGTGGTCACGGAACTATTGGGTTGGTTGGCGCTAACGCCAGAGCAGCTCCAGCAAGCCCACGGTATTGGCGCGACCACCGCCGCAGCGTTGATGGCACAGTTCGACACGGCGCGCCAAGCGCCCTATGCGACATGGCTGACGGCGCTGGGAATGCCCCCCGGTGGCGACGCTGGGCTGGGTGATTGGTACACCCTCGCGGGTTACTCTCGATCCGACTGGCAAGCCGTGCCTGGCATTGGCCCGGTGCGAAGCGAGGCGCTCGTTGCCTTCTTCAGCCATCCAGACGTGCAGCGCATGGCCCGCCAGCTGGAGCAGGCGGGCGTCGATGGGTTTTAACCGAGCCCGGTGAGCCGCAGCATCAGCCCCAGATAGAGTGGTATCAACAGCGGTGCCAGCAGCGTGGTGGTGAGTACTGCTAAAGCACCTTTCTGCGGCTGAATGCCTAGCTCCATCGCCACGACCACCACGTTAGAGGCCATGGGCACCACGCCCAATAGCAGCAGTGCCATCGCCAGCTCCGGTGCGAGTGGCGTGAACTGCTGGAGCACCAGCACCGCCCCCAGCATCACCAGCGGCCATAGCAAATAGCGCAGGCCCACGCAGGTCGCCACAAAGCGTGTATCCCACGCGGCGAGGGTGACCTGGCTTAACGTCATGCCAATGATCATCATGCCCAGCAGGGTATAGGTGGCGGGAAAGACCGCTAATGAACTCATC
>Ga0208449_1001675_pt1 | contig 11574 bp, 10 predicted proteins | sample MalvireepMed_s17_FD_184247 | JGI IMG/M metagenome (GOLD analysis project Ga0208449, IMG submission 184247) | Marine viral communities from the Global Malaspina Expedition - Malaspina viral metaG DeepMed_s17 (SPAdes) (version 2) | ecosystem: Environmental > Aquatic > Marine > Oceanic | place...
ACGAAGTACCAATAGCATAGCTTTTGTTTTGAGATGAAACTGAAGATTCTCCAATGGCATACGCACTGCTTCCTGAAGCATTAGCACCTTTACCAAAAGCATAATTGCTGGTATTCCCTGCAGAGGCATTTTCTCCAATAGCAAAAGCCTGATTTACGCTTGAACTTGCCCCGAGCCCCAAGGCAATACCTCCGTTGGGATGTAAGCGCCCAATCTGATCTCCATCTACTTTAAAATATAAAGAGTGATAGGTTGTAGTACCCAAAAATGTGGTCCCGTCATTGGCTTTTCCGTTTAGGTTATTCCCATCCAGTTGCCAGCCATCACTTGACGGTGGTGGAGCCGGACTTGGAATATCTGAGTATGCAGTTAAGGCTTCCCAGAACAACCCATCCCAATAATAAAAACCGGGGGTAACATCATTTGAAGTTGCGGTGTTGTACACTAACAAACTTTCTACCGGATTAGCAATAGTTGTTTCATCATCAGAACCCGTTAAGGCAACTCTTGGAATCAAAAGCCCTTTATCTGAAGCTGTAACATCAAGCACGCTCGAAGCATCAGGACTGGAGGTCCCTATACCTACCTGAGCGGTAACGGATAAAAAGGTAAATGCAAAGATTAGGGAAAGTAATTGTTGTTTCATGGAAGTTAATCGATTTAAGGCGCTACAAAAATAAATGTTAATTTTGGTATATTTCTCTGACTTATAGTTATTTAACAAAAACACAGCATTTTTCTTACAATTGTGCTTTTCATCAGTCTAAATAGTATTTTCGTCGATATATACGATATCTTTAGCTGTAGAGTTTTCCATATTCCTACTAATTTTCCTAATCATAAGGAGTTCTCTTTTAGCCGAATGCTAGCATTTTTATAAGACTCCTGCTAAAAACCTTGAAACAAGAAATTTACAGTACTCCTCTTTCTAAGTATTGTAATCAAACTTTTTTTGGCCCGCAAAAAAGCCCAAAAAAACAGTATACTGACTATCAACCTGCTCCTCCCCTCATCAAAAAATTGGATAGCATGCCGTTTGAGTTAGCTGCGAATACCGCTTGCCCAGAAAAGTCAACTTATCCCCTAAACTTCTACTCCAATCAACCTAACCTCCTGTTTATGTTTAGGTTACCCTAACAACCTATTGAATAATTCATTACCTTAGGAGCAAGGCATATGCTCCCATAGTGAGTCCACACTCATCCCACACTAAGTCCACACTTTACCACACTTTTTGTGGGTCAGTTTAGGTTTATTATGGAAATAGCATAAACCTACCATTCACATAAACTGCAATAACTATGGCATATTTAGATTCTAAACTGGGTATTGTAGGCCGTATAGGCCCACTCGTATTTCGAAATGTTAACGGAAAAACCATCGTACAGGCTAAGCCTGAAAAGACGGGCAAATTCCCTTCGGGACGTTCGCGGCAATCGGCGACCGATTTTGGAAAGGCCTCCCAAACCACCAGCGCTTTGATGCGCGGGTTACGCCCCTTTATTGGGACGCATTACGATCCTCAATTCTTTAACCGGTTTCGTAAAGCGGTATATCAAGGCATGAAAATGACCAGCACCCTGCCTCAAGGAAGTCTGGATTTTTGGCAGGGAGAACCCTCCGCCTTAGAAGGGCTGGAAACCGACCTGAACCATCAGTATCCGCAATATGTGCAGCTGCCCGGCTTGCAGTTAAGCTTTGAAGCGGGAACTCTAGAGATCAACGTACCCCAATTTAAGGCCAACACTAACCTCTACTGGCCTTCAACCGCCGCCGAGGCCGAACTCTGCTACTGGGTGAGCGTATATGATTCGCAGACGTATCAGGTGTTGCAGTACGAACTCTTTTGCATCCCCATACCGCACAAGACACGAAGTATCCCTGCTACCCGTTTTACAGCTTCGGCACTGCCGGCCGAAGCCCTGCTTTTGGTCACGACGGGTGTGTTGTACTTTACGGCAGCCATGCGTCTGGGAAAATTAGGTATGAATTCAAAAGCCTTTAATCCTACGCAGGTGTTGAAGGTGTTTAAGACGTGATCTTTTAAATGAAAATTTAATAGTCTTCCTATACTTCTTGCTTACAGTCTGTAGGTCGTTTAATAGTGTTCTTGTTTTGAATAGTAAAACATTTGGAAAGGTGTTTTACGTTGCTATTGCATGTTCTGTTCATTTTCTTTGCTTCTCCAAAGAAAACGAACCAAAAGAAAAGAGCCTTTTTCTTAGGCATTTTTGCCTTACCAGGCAAAACCGCAAGAAGTCCCCTAAATTTTCTCCAAGGCTTCGAAAATTTTTAACGGGGACTTCTTGCTATGCTGAAGAAAAAGAACACTTCTAAAGTATATTCCTGCAAAGAAGAATAATTCTAAAAGAGTCTAACTGTGTATTCTGAGCCGAGAAATAGCCCTCTGTTTAGTCAAGATGTTTGAATAATTTAGACGCTTATTTTAAAAAAATAAGCAAACTCCCTTTTCCTGAGGAGAAGGGCTGGGGATGAGGACAACTTTTAACGGGGCACCGCCGCTATACTGACCAAAAGGACAACGAACCCTTCGGGTATGAAGGATTTTATTAGAATGGTAAAACGGCCTACTTTTTACATCTGTAGTAAAACAAGCAAACGCCGCAGCGATGGGCAGCGGAGGATGGCTTAGCGCAGCGGTTTGCCATCCGCACGATAAGGCGTTTGCGTAGTTTTCAAGGATGTAAAAATAAGCCTTGATCTTTTGGTTCTTTTGTATCAAGACAAAAGAACAGAACCACAATTACGAGTTAGGATTTTGGCTTTGGAACTCATAAACTCAATCGCCCAAAATCAAAGACTTGCGGGAGTAGGTGCTTAAGGTAGCATGAGAAGTACTACGTGCACGCGATACAATCGCGCGCAAACCTTGAGAGCCTGCCACACTGCGCACAGCCGAAGTGCAGTCGAGAAGTACGTGACGGTCGAAACCAGCGGTGAGACCGGTGTATCGGGAAGGTCACTTCGAGTGCCGGACGAGGTCTGCGACCGAGACCGGTGTATCGGGAAGGTCACTTCGAGTGCCGGACGAGGTCTGCGACCGAGACCGGTGTATCGAGAAGTCTTCTTAGTCCGGAGCCTTGTTGTTTACGTGCATTATAAGTCAAAAAAAATCGAGCGGGGCTGGTACCCTGAGCTTACCGCTTATAGCCGCCCACTTGATTATACCGTACTTTTATTATTTTTTATCCCACCAACCATTCCGTTTTCGTATATAAATTATCTGTCCGGTATGATAAGCATTATGTGCTGTCATATTTAGAATTTCGGAGTTCCATTCGGTCAACTGTTCATCGGTGGCATTTTCGGTCAATCTTTACCATTCCGTTTGAATACTGTCTAATTTTATCACTAATTCCCTCCATTCCTGGTCTGTATATTTTTTAAACGTTGCATTATTATCAACATCAAAGTCAGACATATCCTCTCCTTTAAAAGCCCTTAAATTCATACCATTCCAAAAGCTTAGATGTGATACCAATTCCGCAATTGAGTGGTTCTCCGTACTATCTTTCCAATTTGATTGTTCCGCTGAAAGTCCCTGAATTGCAATTTTTGTTGGCACAAACCAATTTTGTTCCGAATGCGTGTTTTTTAATTGTTCCATGAGCACTGGCTTTATTGCGGACTTATCAATTTTCTCGGAACACCCCAAAATAAATGCTATAAGTGGGAGTACAATTAAAATTTCTTTTTTCACGCTGTTTTTGTCTATATGGAGTACAACTTGTTATATCATCATTAAATATAGAACTATCCACGCAAAATTTACGGCATTTCAACACGTGATCAGAAGTCTTTTGTAGCGCGCTTTGTAGTTTACGAGCACCGTAAGTTAAAGATTTTCGGGAGCGGAGGGAGCAGGGTGTTCAACTATAAAACTGAAATTCTGTTTACACAAAATTTTAAATACTGTCAATAATATTCTAGATACTCATAAGATTTTTTTCAACTCCTCAATATTCCGTTTATGATTAATTAAATTCCGCCTGATTTCAATACAACTATCCTCTGTAAATTCAAAATCTTTTCCCTCCATCTGGCCTTTGAGTTTTAATACCCCTTTGTCCTCAATAGCTTTGGCGTGGGCAAATTTGTTGCGAATATCAATTACTTGTAATTGATAAGTCTTGTTGCTGTCAAGAAAGCTTTTTATTCCTTGTTGACCTTTTAAAGGCTTTAATAAATCTCTTAATATCTCCCATTTTTTAACCGCATCAATTTTCGGGAAGTAACTATGAAAATCAATGTATTTATCCCAAAAAGTTTCTAACCGTCTTTGCAATGGTGTATGAGTCTTATTAGTAACTATCCTCTTCAAATCTTCTTCAGTTATCTTATGTTGCAAAACTAGTTGCATTACAATTTCTTCAATTTCAACATCCAATTCACTCGTTGCTGCTGTTATTAAACCTCGCGTGGCGTTGAGTTCAAGGAGCTTTTTAAGAGTCAAATTAATCACCCTTTCAATCTTATCCATTAACCTGTCTCTCCCTAATTGAAAAGTCAATCTTTCTACAAAAGCGAGATTTATAACTTCGCTATTAAATTCTGCGCTATTTTCTGTTTGGGCGGTATAAAACAAAATTTCTGTATCAAGTTGCTTTTCATTTCTAATTCTCTCAATAACCTTTCCCCCCGTAGTATTCTCAAGATTAAAATCTGAAATAATCAAATCATATTCATACTTATCAATGAATAGATCTAACTCTGCTTCGTCAAAAACTTTCTCTATATGCGGCTCAAAACCGCTCTCAATCAAAAAAGCTTCAATGTCTGCTACCTCTCCTCTTTCGATATAGCCAGGCAAGTCATTGTCTATCCATAGTATGTTGTAATCCAATCTCATTAGTCTTTAATTTTAAATGAAAAAATAAACTCAACCCCTTTCGCCAGCTTATTATTAACACTTATGGAGCCTTTTAATTTTTCGATAATTTCTTTAACGTGATATAATCCAATACCTGAACCACGTCTTGAAGTGGTAAAGCCAAAGTCAAATATGTTATCAAGAATATTATCTTTTACGCCCGCGCCATCATCCTTAAATGAAAACTCAATTAAATTCTTGACTTTACTCCATTTTAGTTCAATTCTTGATGCACCGTGTTTGGATGAATTATTGATAAGATTATCCAAAACTATAACAACATCAATTGGATTAAATACAATATTGAATTCTAAACCTTTTGGTGTATCAATTTCAATGCTTAACAATTCACGATTAATTCTCAAATCATCTCTTTGCTTGTAAACATTTGTGAGATACTCATTAATAAATGAAACTAAATCTGCATTGAGCTTGTTCGAATGAATATTGAAATTGACTTTTTTGAAATATTTAGAGAAAGACGTTATTTTTTCGTTTTGTTGACTGATACGTTTTACAATTCTTTGTATGTCATCTTTTGAAGCATCATTATTTATAGCTTTTACTAAATTTTCAACATCTTTCCTAATAAAGTTAGTTGTTAATCCTATATGATGTAATATACTCTCTAAGTTCTTGGTATCATCACTTATTTCAGATTGTAAGAAGTTTTTTTGGCTTATTATGACGTCAAGTTTCTGCTCTGCTTCTTTACGTAATAATTCTTCTTTTTTTACCCTTTCTTTATCTCTATCAGCATCAGCCTTTATTTCCTTAACTGCTTTTTCAATCTTTTTTGCCTCTTTAACCAATTCTGGGTTGTCAGAATTGGCAGCTACTTTGGTTATATTCTTTACAATTTTATCTACACTCTTCTCCTGTTTATATTCAATAATTTCAAGAAAATCTTTATTATACTGAATGTCTATTATATCCTTGGAATTGATAAATCCAGTAATTAATTCAAGTATTTCGACTTTTACGTCTTTTGCCCAAAGTTCAGCATTTGACTCTCCAGTCTCCTTATTTACCCTTTCATCACCCCAACGAATAACATTTACAACATAATTTTCTAATCTTTTTAGAACATAATCATAGAAAAATTCGACAAATTGATAATATGTTTCGGTTTTTATCAAACCACCGTCCCTTGTTGTTGTTTCCTTTAATTCAGGCTGTTCCCCAGAAATTTCAATTCTACCAATTAGATCTCTATTTCCTAGAAAACGATTATAACCTTGTGCTTTTCTTCTATCTATTAATAATAAATCTTCTCCCGGTTCTCCGAATGGATATACTCTAAATCCATTTTTATACATAAATACAGAACCATAGTCAACCGAACGCATACCCATAATTCTGTGGAAATTTGTCTTAGCCTTAAAGTTCAATTGGAATAAATATGTTCGGATGTTTTCTAATTTATCAAAAGGATTCTTTTCTTTCAGATAATAAATTAAGTCCCCTCTATCTTGTAAGGTTGTTTCAATGAATTTACCGTCTTCGGAAACTTCAACTAGGATGTTTGTAGTTTTAATCTCGAGTGTTTCAAAAACAGTATTTTTTACAAACCCATTTACTATTTCTAAATCACCTCTTTGTTTTCCATTCTTAGTTGGGGTATTGTCTAGATTTAATTCATCTTTTGCAACAATCTCAATACTGAACCGGTCACTATCATTACCTTGATTAGGATTAATGAGTTTAGCTAATGATTTTTTTAAGTCTAAAATTCTTTTTCTGTCCCAATTATCACGCAATCCGGTTATTTCAAGAATTGTCCCACTTTTAATTTTAAATGAAGTATACTTAAGTTCATTGTGTGTTACCGTAATATCCACAAACTCCTCATCATCAGCATTTTCAAAATCCTCCCAATGTACAACTAGGTTTTCAATTATAGCCTTGGGTTCATCTTTGATAGTAATTAAATTAAGGTCTCTTCCTAATCTATCGCAGGAAAATCGCCCAACCCCCTTTGCTCCCGCAAAAACTCTTTGTGTTTTTATTTTATCTCGATAATCTTCGTTCTCTTTACCTAAACGCTTTGCTGAATAAGCTACGAACAACCATTTATTTTTAATGTCTTCATAGTTCATTCCTATACCATCGTCCTTAATAATTATTTTAGCGTTATCGGGATTGTAATTATCTTCGAAAATGACTTCTACTTTTGTTGCGTTAGCATCAAAAGAGTTTTTGACTAATTCAAATACTGCAACAAACTCATCGGTTATTAATTCTTTACCTATAAGATCCTTTAGAGCCGCACTTATTTTGAAAGTTTCAGTATTAGCCATTAAATAAGTTCCTTTAGAATTAAACCAGCTTGTTCGCTAAATAAGGGTGGTATTGCATTCCCAACTTGAGTATATCTTGGTACTTCAAACTTTCTCAGTTTACCTCCAGTCGTATACTTCCCCTTAAAATGGAACCAATCAGGAAAACTCTGTAACCTAGCACATTCTCTTACTGTCAAAATTCGAGGTTGGGAATAATGTATCATATCATCAGGATGCGAAGTAACGGTAGGAGACTGTTCTTTTGGCTGTAAGGGAATTAGAACCTGAGTAGATAATCCAATTTCCCTTTTCAAATCATCAGATATATTCTTACACTCAATTGAAACAGATTGAACATAGCTCAAACGATCAATTACTTTCTGAGAATGTTTAGTGAAACTATGGCTATTAGGGATTTTGACATCCTCATTTTCCTTTCTTATAAATCGCTGGTAATTAGAATCCATCTGGCCGTAGCCACTACTCTTGAAACCTTTTCTATCTGGTGTTTCAAAAGTATCATCTTTTTGAATTAAATCAGAAAGTGCTTCTTGAATAGTAGGTTTAATGGAAAGTTCCTTTTTAGCCAAAAAAGAAAACTTATTATTTTCAATGAGTTGGAAAAAGCTTTTAGCTTTCTCAATGCTGGAATTAGTCAAATCATTTCTAATCCCCACAAGAATAAAACGGGTCCTCTTCTGCGGAATTCCATAATCACCAAAATTGACTAATTTTCCGTAAACATTATATCCCTCCTCCGTCAATTTCTCTGTGACAATCTGTGAGTATTTTACTCCTTTTTGATGATTATTTCTAAACTTCATTGTAAAGCCTTTTACATTTTCAAAAAATACAAGTTTTGGCTTTACAAGTGAAACAAATTCTATATATGAATTAATGAGAGTGTTTCGTTCGTCCTTCTCATTTCGGCGTCCTGCAGTAGAAAAACCTTGACAAGGTGGTCCACCTGCAATTAAAGTTATATCGCCTTCTAGGCTTCTTAATTTGTCAGAATAGTTTTGAATTACATCATTGATATCATGCGCTTCTTGGGGTAACCACTGAGGCCAATTAAAATGATCTATTTTCTCGATCAGATTATGTTTTAAAGTCTGAAATGCATGGGGGCTTTTTTCGATAGCAAATAATCCTTTCCATTTAGAAAGGTTCAATCCAAGCGATAAACCTCCACAACCTGCAAAAAGATCAATGTACGTATGTTTATCTTTCATTCATTTTGATAAATCTAATTTATACTTCGAAGTCTAAGTTATTCAATCTAATGGAATTCGTTTTACAGAATCCTGTAAAGTACATAAATTTATTTTCCTAAAGTTCAACATATTGCATTATTCTTAAAATCAAACCATTATGAAAAACGCAGTCTAGTTCTTCTTCAACAACTCCTCCAAATAACTCACTTTATCCTTTTCAGCCTGTACCAAACGTTCGTAGAGTTTTTCCTTTTCTTCATATAAAGCAACAATCTTTTCTACAGGATCAATGGTACAGAAATAATTGTTATTGTTTGCACTATTATCCTGAAACGTGTTATTAATGATATTAAAAACAGCTTCTTCGCTAAAATGACGGATAGCTTCAGGAGAAACCTTTAGAGCCTCAGAGACTTTATTAAGTGTCTCTTCTTCCACATTCTCGCTTTGCTCCATATGCGACACGCTTTGCTGGCTGATGCCGAGTTCGTGCGCGAGGGCTTCCTGTTTCATCCCGCGCAGTTCGCGAATGCGGGCGATCTTTCTACCGATGTGATTGGGTTTGGTTGTGGTCATAGTCTCAAAAATAAGAATTCTTTTGTTAGCCTGTCGGGTAGCGGTACGGGTAAAATACCAGCCTTGATGGGTAGGTTACCAGCCGTACGGGTAGGTTACGCAGGGGGAGCGTGATACTTTTAATGCATCACACGAACCTGTATTGCCTAAAGCTATTCAAAAGTAAGGCTTTTTCTCTTTAATAGGAGCCCTACAGCCCTAATCCAAAGGGATTTTAGGCAATTCATTAAAACCCGGGATTATGAACACCGCATTTACCACAAATTCTGACCTGCACGACCTTATCCCCCTCCTCTGCTCCCTGAGTCGGGTACATACGGTCTATTTGCTACGGCAGGTAACTACAAGCCGTACCCAAACGTATATGGGCGGCTTGAGTATCCCTATAAAACCGGTTACGCGGGAGGTACTCAGCCTCTTGGTGGTCAGTCACGAAGAGGTAGCCGACCCTATACACATACAGCACAGCCTATTGAATAAGACACAGGGCCGCTATGAAGTCTTTTCGATACATCTTACGCTGCGAGAGGCCAACAGCCGCATCAATTGGGGCAGCACTTTTTTAAACCGGGTGCTCCGGGAATGTAAACTGCTGTATCGGGAAGACCAGCAGCTGGAGCTTCCGGTAAGCGACCTGCAGCATCCGCAGGTGTATGCCCGTATCGCAACCCATTGGAACACCCGTTTGCAACGCGCCCATTACTTCGAAACAAAGGCGGTAGACTGTGAAGACCCTCAAAGCAATTACGGGAAATACCTCTTGCTGCAACAGGCGGTGCAGCAGGCCTGTCTGGGCCTCATCTATGTGTTTTGGGAATACCAACCTTCCTGCTTTGCGCTTCCTTACCTGTTGCACCTGTGCGAACACTTTTGCGATCTGCCCCAAATCCTCTATCCCAAACGCTCCTTCCGCTCCCATCAGGTTTATACGCAGCTGTGTCATGCCTCTTATAACCTGCACGAGAAAACAGGAAGGGATACTTCAGATGCTGATGCCCACAAAGCGGAACAGCTTACCTACCGGTTTATCAAAGCGGCCCGTCAACTGGCGGAGGAGAAACTCCGTGAATTAAAGCAACGACACCATACACCTTTTCAAACAAGCACCTATGAAAACGAAACACATACAAACACGGCTGAATGAGCTGAAAGCGCAAAAGCTGGTGCACCTGACGCCCAAAACCGGAAGAACCGGACGCTATTATGAAGGCACCTACCGGGTAAATACATACAGTGACCTGATGTTTTTAGTAACCAACCTGATCAAAGTATCGGCCCTCGCCTTAGAAAAAAACGAAGGGGTCACTGCGCAGGAACTACCGGATCCGCAATACAACGTGCGGCAAGTATTGCTGCATGCACTACAACTTATCCCAATTGAAGAGCTGGAACTGATAGATGAGCTTGCGCAATTGCTTGAAGAGGTAAATGGAGATGAACTGTAATAGGGTTGCTCGTGTGTGGGAGGTTTCAGCATCACATTGCAATCTACGTTGCTATTGCATGTTCTGTTCATTTTCTTTACTCGCGTGATTTCTATTTCACGGGAGCTCGTGAACCTCCTATCGTCGGTTTGCTTCTCCAAAGAAAACGAACCAAAAGAAAAGAGCCTTTTTCTTAGGCATTTTTGCCTTACTAGGCAAAACCGCAAGAAGTCCCCTAAATTTTCTCCAAGGCTTCGAAAATTTTTAACGGGGACTTCTTGCTATGCTGAAGAAAAAGAACACTTCTAAAGTATATTCCTGCAAAGAAGAATAATTCTAAAAGGGTATAACTGTGTATTTTGAACCGAAAAATAGCCCTCTGTTTAGTCAAGATGATTGAATAATTTAGACGCTTATTTTCAAAAAAACATAAGCAAACTCCCTTTTCCTGAGGAGAAGGGCTGGGGATGGATGTAGTTTCTTTAGCGCTTAGTTATGCTATTATTTTCGTGCTTGCTTCTTCTGCTTAATGCGGTTCCCTTATATGTGGATCTGGTAGCTGAGCATTATTCCATTCCTATATTCAACCATGTATTCCGCCCAATTGTAAGCGTTCCAATTATACCGAACAAAAAAAGGATAAATATCCCTATTCCCACATTTTTCGGAACTACTTCTAAGTCAAAAAATACAAGCCCAATTAAAGGAAATAGTGCTCCGAACAAAGGCAGTTTACTATTGAGAAAATTATTTCCACTAACTCTAATTTTTTCATTCTCATTCAAGTGCTTCAATTCCCATTTTGCACTTCCACACCATTGTATCTTTGCTTTCAGCGTTGCAGTTTGGTAGGCATCGGGTATTTCGATACTTTTTTCCTCTCCGTTATGCAGTGTCGTCAGGTAGGTATTTCCCAGAAAAATGTCATAGGCGAAATTCTTATTGAATACCTCAAAAGGTCGGTATATCGTAATGCTTTTCATGGGATAATACGTTTAAAAGAGCTCCTATAAAGTTATCGTATACCTGGAATAATTGCAAGCATATTCATCCTAAAATGGCCTATGCGATTATACGCCTAAGACAAGACTTTATCTTCAAGCTTTTAATAAAATACCTCATTGGTTATTGTATTTTTTCGATACCGCGATCATATCCTCTTTTTTCGGCACCCATTGATCTCCTAT